>MDSV01004526.1_pt1 | contig 57392 bp, 45 predicted proteins | sample 810851 | NCBI WGS metagenome assembly MDSV01 (sample SAMN05326640, study PRJNA326480) | marine metagenome | isolation source: seawater | place: Atlantic Ocean: North East | collected 2012
GAGCACGTCCCTGTTTGGGACATGAAGTACCGCGGAATGGCAGATAGGAAAAAGCTGGCCGAAAGGCAGTCCATCCAGCGCGAATGTTATGCATGCGACGAATTGGGTTCTGCGTTCTTTGTCGACGACGTGGAAAACCCATACACGACCCCCGACGACTCGCCGTTCCTGTTCCTACGAGGTCGACAGGTAGGTGGTCGCTCGATTATGTGGGGTCGTCAGGTCTATCGACTTAGCGACCTCGACTTCGAAGCTAACGCTAGGGAGGGGGTTGGTATCGACTGGCCGATCCGGTACGCTGACCTAGAGCCTTGGTACGATTATGTAGAGAGGTTCATCGGTGTTTCGGGTGAGGCTCTTGGATTACCTCACCTTCCGGATAGTCAATTCCTCCCCCCGATGACAATGATGTGTGCAGAAGCTCATGTCCGCGATGGGATCAAAAGGGCGTACGGTGACGAGCGGACTCTCACGATTGGGCGATGTGCAGTCCTGACCCGCGACCATAATGGTCGCCGGGCATGCCATTATTGTGGTCCGTGCGAACGAGGCTGTAGGACAGGCTCCTACTTCAGCAGCCTCAGCGCCACGCTTCCGGCGGCGCGTGCCACGGGTCTAATGACGCTGAGGCCTAACAGTGTTGTGCATTCGCTTGGGTACCGAGACGGAAAGATATCGTCAGTTAAAGTGATCGATAGAGAGAGCCACGAGGCGCTTGAGTTCAAAGGTCGGGTCGTCTTCTTGGGGGCATCTACAATTGAGTCGACACGTATCCTCCTCAACTCAACTTCTCCCGATTTCCCGAATGGGATGGCCAACTCGAGTGGAACCCTAGGACATTACTTGATGGACCACACAATGGGCCATGGTGCAGGGGGAGATGTTCCGGGGTTCGAAGATCAGGCAAATCAAGTGCGCCGCATCAATGGCATCTATCTGCCTCGCTTCCGAAACGTTACGAGTAAGCATCCTGATTTCTTAAGGGGATTCGCCTATCAGGGTGGAGGCTCGAGAAGTACATGGAGCCGTGGTAGCACGACTAGTGGATTGGGAGCTGGCTTTAAGCACCGTCTGACAGAGATGGGACCGTGGCAGATGTCTCTCTATGGCTTTGGAGAGTGTCTGCCTCACGAGTCGAACCGCGTCGAACTGGACTCGGATGTAGTTGATGCATGGGGCATCCCGGTACCCCGTATCTCATGTAGATGGCGAGAGAACGAACGCGCGATGTTCGACGATATGGCGGTCAGCGCCGCTGAAATGCTAGAGGCAGCGGGGGTTCGTAATGTGCAGGTCTTCCATGAGGATAATCCTCCCGGAAAGACGATCCATGAGATGGGAACCGCTCGAATGGGACGCGATCCAGAGACGTCAGTACTCAACGCGCACAACCAAGCGCACGACGTTCGGAACCTCTTCGTCATAGACGGCTCCTGTATGGTGTCGTCTGCCAATCAGAATCCGTCCCTTACATACATGGCTCTGACTGCACGTGCGTGCGCATACGCGGTCGATGCGCTGAATCGCATGGAGCTCTGAGACCCGCCGTGGGAAGCTAGGTTTTTGATTACACGAAGAGATCTTCTGGGTGTTCAAGTGCAACAGAAGCGCTCGGTGTCGGGACCGAGGGTCGAGTGGAGGCTCGCATCTAGCTTTCCTCCGAGTGCTGACCTGCTCCACGGTGCCGCTATACGCGTGAGCGAGCGAGTATCGGCGATGACGGGGGGACAGTTCACCATCCGCGTTTATGCGGCCGGAGAACTGGTGCCACCGCTTCAGGTTATGGACGCGGTTATGCAGGGTACAGTCCAAGCAGGTCTGTCACCCGGATATTTCTATATCGGTAAGCATCCTGCATTGGCGTTCGATACGGGTGTCCCTTTCGGACTCACTACGCGCCAGCAGCTGTCATGGCTGTGGCATGGTGGCGGACTTGATTTGCTGAATGAGGTGTGGGGGCAGTTTGGCCTTCGGTCGTTGACTGCGATCGCGTCTCCCGGTCAGATGGGAGGGTGGTTTCGTGAGCCAATCGAGGCACTCTCAGATTTAGCGGGGCTTCGTTTCCGGATTCCAGGTATTGGCGGGGAAATCATGACGAGGCTGGGGGTTACCGTGCAGGTTCTATCCGGAGCGGAGATCTATCCGGCTTTGGAGAGGGGAGCGATCGATGCGACTGAGTGGGTAGGCCCGTATGATGACGAGAAGCTCGGCCTTCACCAGATCGCTAAGAACTACTACTACCCAGGCTGGTGGGAGCCGGGTGTAACGATGGGTCTTCTGGTAAGTGACGACTCGTTTCGTGAATTACCGTTGTCATATCAGCGTATTTTAGAGGTTGCGTGCGGAGAGACGGCGATTGATCGACTCGCTATATACGATGTGGAAGAGCCACGTGCCTTACGCAGGCTGATAGAGAACCATGGGGTGATGTTGCGAAGGTATCCCGATGATGTCTTGGACGCAGCGTGGCGAGAGTCGAACGCCTATCTGAAAGACCAGTCGTCTCGAAACGCTGACTTCGCTCGCGTCTATGCTTCGTGGGATGCTTTTCGTACATCAGCATTTGGGTATGCTAGGGGAAATGAGCTTTCCTACCGGAGAGACGCATTCCCCAGAGTAGGATGATTTATTTAATGCGAGCCACCGAGGTTTTGGGGAAGGAGTGAACAACAGAGCCCGCAGTGCGGTATCTTCTATGCGCCTATAACTGCTCGTTAGCCCCCGTACCCTCTATCCGCGTTTTTGCATTGTTTGGTTCCGCCCGGTCGTCAGATGGCGGCTCGCTGAAGCATGACGGTCGTATGTCCCGCATGGTTCTGATCGTCGCGCTGGTTGTCTTTTGTGGGTTGCGTACTCAAGCGGTTTCTGCTCAGGCTGATACCGTCCGAGTAGACCTCGTCCGTCAGTTTTGTGATGCCGGGGTGATTACCGACATTGAGGTCATCCGTGGTTCTGTGTTCGACCCCGATTCGACGGACATCGGCGCGGTCGCATGGGTTTACCGGCTTATGGATGTGGTCCACATCCGGACTCAGGAATCGTTTATTCGACGGGAGGTTCTATTCGAGGAAGGTGACTGCTATGACGCGTTCCTAGCACAGGAATCGGAGCGCCTTCTAGAGTCATACGGCTTTCTGACTGAAGCGCGCGTGACATCTAAGCCTGATGGAGCTGGGGGCCGGCACGTCACAGTCAGTACACTCGACGAGTGGTCGACTCAGGTCGATTTGGGTGTGACCTACGATGAGGGTCTAAACCTCGAGAAAATTCAGGTCACTGAGGAGAATTTTCTTGGCCAAGGGGTCTTCGCTGAGTTCACAAACCGAAATCGCTTGGAGACGAGGACAAGAGCCGTGTCGGTATCCACACCTCGGTTGTTCGGACGAACTGACGCGAGCATTGAGGTTGGTCGAGATCGGCCGGGTGACTTCATCAATCAGCATGTCAGATATCCTTTCATCGGAGAGACAGGCCAATACTCGGTGCGTCAGGGATATAGTCGAGGTACGAGCTTCTACTCTTACAGCACTCCTCTCGGCGACGGACTTAGTCAGGTACTAGCCCCTCAATTCCGAGAGGTGATCGAGTTTTCGGCAGCTCAGCGGTTTGGTGAGAGAGGTCGGTCTATAATCGCCGGACTCACGCTCTCTCGTGATGTGACTCGTTTTGGAACGATCGAAGCCGCAGCGGACGACAACCTCGACGAACTAGTTCCTCTTCCAGGCGTTGTGCCCAGTCCGCTCTCACGTCAGATAAAAGAACGTGGGGCTAGTCGGGTCTGGTTACACCTAGGTGCAAGCCAGATGCGGTACCAGGAGTACTATGGCATAGACGGACTCCGCGACCGGCTTCTCGTCGGCCTGGGTTATTTCGTGGGGGCCTCAGCAGGGCGTGGCTTTGGGGTCCTAGTGCCGGATGGCGTGATCGGAATGAATGAGTTTTTTGGCCGCGCGAATGCCAGTTTTACCGCTCCGATTGGTTCTTCGATCCTACACGGTGGGGCGTACATCGAGTCCCGCCGGGCGAAGGATGGATGGCAAGACGTCCTAGCTGACGCTGAACTAGTAGCGTACCTAAGGAGCAGCAATCTTCCTGGGCAAACTTTCTTCTTTCGTGCCTCGATGGCCGGTGGTTGGAACACCACTATGCCATACCAACTCAGCCTAGGTGGACGAGACGGGCTTCGCTCGTTACCGGAGGATAGCTATCCGGGTGGGCGGACGATGCGGTTCCTAGTCGAAGATCGTATCGTGCTTCCGTGGCCGTCACGCAGGTTCGATCTCGGTATGACGGTTTTCGCCGACATGGGGCGCGTTTGGTCGGGTGATGCCCCCTTCGGGATCGATTCTGGTTGGCACAAAGGAGTGGGGGCTGGCCTTCGGTTCGCATTTCGGCGTGGTGCGCGCCACGTACTGCGCGCTGATGTGGCGTTTCCTGTTAATGGCCCTGACACTTCACCGATTTTTCGGGTCACCTTCGAACTCAACAGGCTAGCGCTCGGTTTCCTGACCCCAGATCACTTTCGGAGTCGCCGCTTCGACATAGGCGCTCATAGTTTCTAGCCCCTCAGATTGCTGCCTCAGTGTTTTGTGCTGAAGAATGTGGCTGGATTCGCACAGGACAGACCTTCAGTTCCGCAGTATCCGTAATTGGGTCGTACCCTCCTCCGGTTAGGACATTGACAGGCACATCGTTGAACGAGAATGAAGTGAAGACGGTACCTCGTGGTGAACGTGCCGTCGCCTTCACCTTAATTGTGACCGCTCCACGGCGACTCGCCATCTCCACCCAACTGCCGTCTTTAACACCCCAAGCCGCTACATCTTCAGGATGTACTTCAAGGACTTCTTCCGAGAGGAGGTAGTCGATTCCCTCTGAACGTCCGGTCTGGGTTCGGGAGTGATAGGATTCGAGTCGGCGCCCTGTCGTGAGCCACACCGGGTATTCATCGTCGACTGTTTCAGCTGGATCGCGGTATCTGATCAACTTGAAGATTCCGCGTCCATTGATGAAACCGTCCTCGTGCAGGCGTGGTGTGCCCGGGTGCCCTTCTTCGGGGACCGGCCATTGATATTCCCCGTGCTCGACACGATCCCAATCAAGGCCAGCGTATGTGGGTGAGAGAGAACAGAGCTCGTTGAAGACGTCTTTGGCCTCGCTGTAGTCGAAACCCTGAAAGCCCATCCTCTGAGCAAGTCGTGAAACAATCCACCAGTCAGGCTTAGCTTCGCCTGGCGGCGGTGTCGCACGTCGCAAACGCTGGACACGACGCTCGGTGTTCGTCTGTGTGCCGTCGGTTTCCGCAAAGCCCGAGGCCGGGAAGACGACATCAGCCAATTCCGCGGTTTCTGTCATGAAAAGGTCGCATACTACCAGGAAGTCGAGTGACTTCAACGCGTGCTCGCAGTGCTCTCTGTCCGGATCCGTAACCAGCGTATTCTCACCGTCGATTAGCATCGCTCGAATCTTGTCGCCGGCGAGCTCTAGCGCGCGCACTTTGGTGATACCCTTATCTATATCGATCTTCCGTCCCCACGCCTCCTCGAACTTGGCTTGGTTCGCGGGATCAGTGACCGGCTGGAAGCCTGGATAGTTGTTCGGGATCGCTCCTACATCACCTGCGCCCTGGATATTGTTTTGGCCTCGCATCGGATTGATACCCGTGCCCTCGCGACCGATGTTTCCTGTCATGAGTGCCAGGTTGCACAAGCTTTGAACATTGTCCACACCGCAGATGTGCTCGGTTATACCCAGCGTGTAATAGATCGCCCCCCGATCCGCCCGACCGTAGAGCAGAGCGGCTTGCTCAATTAGCTCGGGTGGGACGTCGCAGATGGTTGATGCCCACTCTGGCGTGAACTCTTTCACGTGTGCTAGGAATGCCTCAGCTTCGGTTGTCCTGTCTGCGAGGAACGCTTCGTCGATCAGCCCTTCTCGGGCGATTACATGGGCCATGCCAAGCAGGAGCGCCGCGTCTGAGCCTACGCGGAGTGGCAAGTGCATGTCGGCATACTCAACGAGCCCGATTTCCCGGGGGTCCGCAACGATCATCTTCGCCCCGTTAGCGATTGCTTTTTTGAGGCGCGTCGCTGCGACGGGATGGCATTCCGTCATGTTTGTCCCGATGCAAAAGATTACATCAGGCTTTTCCATGTCGCGTAGTGGGTTCGACATGGCGCCACGCCCGATCGTTGCCGCCAGACCGGCGACTGTTGGAGAGTGTCAGGCACGGCTGCAATTGTCGATATAACTGGTCCCTAACCCAGCTCGGACGAACTTCTGCATAGTGAATCCGGCTTCATTCGGGGCTCTGCCAGAGGCGATTGCGTAGAGACTGTGGCGGCCGTGTTCGTTTACGGCTTCAAGAAGTCCGGCGGCCGCCTTATCGAGTGCCTCATCCCATGTAGCTGGTACGAGTTGTCCGTGATCATCCCTTATGAATGGTGTTTTTAGACGATCTGGGTGATGAACAAAGTCAAAGGCGAACTGACCTTTCACACAGAGTGCGCCTTCGTTGGCTGGGCCGTCCATCGCTGGCTGGATGCCCACGACTTGTTCGCCTTTGGTCATAATGTCGAGGGCACAGCCGACACCACAGTATGTACAAACTGAGCGAGTCTTCTCGATAGGCTCCTCGACCTCTACATGTCGTAGCGCTTTGAGATCCCCCAGGGCGCCAGTCGGACATGTCTGGATGCATTGTCCGCAAAATGTGCAGGACGAGTCCTTCAGCAGGCCGCCAAACTCGGTCGTGATCTGTGTCTCGAAGCCCCGGTTCATGATCGAGATAGCGTAGTCGCCTTCCTGCTCGGCACAGACCCTGACGCATCGGTAGCATGAGATACAGTTCTCATAGTCCCGAAGGATGAACGGATTGGGGTCGTCCGGACGTGAAACGCCAGACTTATCGCCGGCGAAACGGCCGGTGCGCGCGCTGTAGCGGTCGACGAGAGTTTTCATCTCTTGCGATGCATAGCCCGAGAGTTCGTCGACGTCGACCTCGCGATTCTCGGAGACGACCATCTCAAGCAGAACGCGTCGGTGCATTTCGAGCGATCCACTCTTTGTTCTTATGCGCATCCCTGCCTCAGCCATCGTCGTGCAAGAAGCGACCGGAGTACGCGCTCCTTCGACCTCCACGACACAGAGTCGGCAGCCCCCAAATGCTTCGAGACGATCGTCGTAGCAGAGGGTGGGAATATCTTTGTGGTGTCGCTCGGCCACCTGGAAAATGGTCTCACCTCCATCGAACGGTACTTCCTCTCCGTCGAGGAAGATCGTGCGCCCGGTATTATCGCTCATGGTGTTGTTCCATTTTGTGATCAGTCGCCAATGACATGCGTCTGCACGGCTTGAGGAAAGTACTTGAGAAGGCTCTCCGTGATCAGTGGCGCGGCTTGACCGAGCCCACAGGCTGAGGTCTCCTTCATTGTCTTGTTGAGATCGCTGACTTCATCGAGCCACTGCTCAAGGTCGTCGGGTCCGGCGTTACCAACGAGTCGCTCAGTGAGCCGCTGCGTACCGATCCGGCACGGGAAGCATTTTCCGCATGATTCCTCTGCGAAGAACTCCATCGCCATGTGCGAGATCTCTATCATGTCGCGGGTGTCGTCGAATACCATGATCCCACCAGCTCCCAAGAAAGAACCTTTGGCTCGAATCGATGGCTCGTCGAGGGTGACATCTAGGTCGTGGCCGGCAAGAAAGCCTCCCGAAAGCCCTGCCATGGTTACGGCCTGTACCGTGTGACCGTCAGGGACTCCTCCAGCCCATTCCTCAATCAGAGTGGGTAATGGCAAGCCGAGTGGCACCTCGTAATTGCCCGGTCGTGCCACGTCTCCTGACAGAGAAATCACCTTTGTCCCTGCATGATCTCCTAGACCCAAACCTTGATACCAATCGGGTCCGTGTAGGACGATTGGGGGCACTGACGCAAGGGTCTCGACGTTGTTCACGGCTGTCGGTGTCCCTTCGTATCCGTGCGTGACCGGGTAGGGTGGTCGATTCCTTGGGAATGGATGACCACCCTCAAGCGAGTTCAGTAGCGAGGTCTCTTCTCCACAGATATAGGCACCCGCGCCTCGACGCAGATAGATCTTAATCTTGGTGCCCGTTCCGAACACGTCGTCCCCCAGAAATCCCGCGGCTTCGGCCTCCGAAATAGCATTGGCTAGGAGGTACTCAGTTTCTGGGTACTCGTACCGCAAGTAAAGGAAGGCCCTTGGTGACCCTGTGGCGTAGCATGCGAGAGCCATGCCTTCTAAAACTGCGTGGGGATCGTGGTCCATTAGGGCTCGGTCTTTGAAGCATCCGGGCTCACCCTCGTCGGCGTTACAGACTACAGTCTTTGGTCCTCCTGTAGCATCGGCTACCGCTTTCCATTTTCGTCCCGTCGGAAATCCCGCTCCGCCCCTGCCAGCGAGCCCACTTTGATCGATCATCTCGGTCAACTGTTCAGGGCTCATGGAGGTGACTGCCTTTTCAAGACCTTCATATCCCCCGGTTTGGCGATACCCCCTTATAGTCTTTCGGTCGCTATGCCTGATGTTAGCGAAGACACACTCCTCGTAATCTCCTACTTTGGCAGGGGGGACTGGAGTGTCTCCTACGGTGAGCTGGTTGGCTGATAGACCGACGAATGTCTGACTTCCACGGATCACTGGGATCGGCTCATCACAGCGGCCACTGCACGGCATTCCGGTTGCACCGTCTAGTTCGGCTACCAAGTCGCGCGCACCTTTGAGGCAGCAGATTGGTCCTGTGCAGACTCGGGGTGCTTCGAAGCCACCTGGTTCACGTGCGAAGTGATGGTAGAACGTAATTGTTCCAAATAGATCCGCGATCGGAATTCTCAGCCCCTTTGACACTGACCGGAGTGCTTCTTCGCTCAGGTAGCCGTCCCGCTCGTGAATTCGATGCAACAGCGGTAGGAGTGGCGCTTCTTCGGTCATCGCTTCCGCGATGAGTTCATCGTTAGTTGGCGGCATGCCTTTTCTTCTCGGGCATTCACTGGATTCCTGAGCAGAATTACAGTCTGGACCGGTCGACACAACAGCTAATTTTTTCAGGACTTGGAATCGTTCTTCTTTATCGGGCCCTGCCAGCGCTCGTTTTCGGACAAGGAAGTTAGTCTAGCTCACTGCTGGCTTGGGCGTCGTACGCTTCGGGAATACCGGTACCGTCTGCACGTAGGCCCCACGCTAAGCCCAGGTGACCAGGAAGAAGGAGAGCGAAAAATGCTCCATTTTCGTGTCCGGATATGGGCGTGATTTGCCAGACCAGCCCGACCAACGCGATCGCGGCACAAACGGCAGAAAGTTTTTGGGCGCGAGTTTGCCAGGTTAGGTCGAGGCATGACATGAACAGCGCGACAGAAAGAACACCAAGAAGGGGGTTGGCGAGAAAGAGATTCTCATTCCAAGCCGAGAACGTATGGTCTGTGAACAGAAGGCCGAGGAGTATCATGCCTAAGACTCCGAAGATGCCCGACCATGCAGCTGCAGCGACGAAGATAAGTCGACGCCCAGCAGCCGACTTACTTACAAGCTTCGATCTGAGGGAAGCGAAGGCTAGGCCGAAGACCATCCCTAGAGTCAGGAAACGCATAAGCCAACTGGGCGGTGCAGTTGCTTCTTTGAGGCGAGTAGACGATACAGCAACCTCTTCCGATCCGACGAGATTTCTTACTGTCCCATCAGGTCGCACTACTTTGAAATCTCTGATCTCATCGCGAAGACTCAGAGGAAGAAACATCTCATCCCAGATTGTCAGCTCGGTGTCCGTTCGAGGTCCGAGCAGCGCGTCCATGCCTGCATAGATTAGCGGGTCGACCTTCGTCAGCCTTCTGGTGTGCCAACGATAGCTTTTACCTGTCGGGGTGTTACTAAAGGTCTCCTTGAATTCGCCTGCCAGAACCATGTCTAGAACGTCACGGACTCGAGTAGAACAATTGTCGCGAAAGTACTGATATGCATAATCCCGGTTCTCCGGTAATGCGTTGTTCTCAGCGAAGGCTTGCAGCTCGAGCTTTTCTGAAGCTGTAAGGTCCAGTTCTTGGAGCACTACCTCTCGGTTGTCTCTCGCGTACGCGTCAAGCATGATCTGAGTATCGAAGGGTGCCATCATGTAAAGCATGCGACCCTGAAGAAATCGTATAATGAACTCCACGGGCTGTCCGAAGCTGAAGATCCCCCAGTTGTAGGAGACGTCGTAGCCTGTGCTCGTGTTGAGCACTCTTATCGCGTTGTGACCGTAACGCTCCCAAACGGCACTGCCAGGGCCAGCAGTTACTAGCCATACGCGGAGTTCGTTGCCCGCTTCTGCACCTGTAGAGCCCATGTCGGTGTTTTGGGCGTGCAATGACACTGGTGCCGCGACCGATAGAATAAAGACGACGGTAGCGATATGCAGGGAGGTCGTCAGGACTTTCATGATCACAATTTGGCAAGAGCCGCTTAGCGCACCAACTCGGGCGACTCTCGCTAGGCTCGGATTGGGCAGAGTGTCGAGCTTTTTCATGGACTGCAGAAAAGCGAGCCGGCATATTTATTTCTGTCTGCTTCGATAAAGCGGGGTACCCAGTGGCAGTCAATTTGCTCGTTACTCAGGTGGCCCGATTGAGCGGCTGTATTGCACTCATCGGGAATCGGAGTAAAGACCCTTAGTCCTGTAAGCTGGAGATAAAGCGTGGCTGGTCTTAGACCGGGTTTTGCGGTGGCGGTCGGTTTCACCCTGTGGTTGGGTGGGCTTTTGGTGGCTTTGATGCTCGGTATGGGGTCAGCCTATACGGTTGTCTCAGGAATTTTTGTGTCTTCACGCATCTGGGCCCGTATACGTGAGAAGCGAGATGAACTCCTGCCGGGAGAAATCAGGATAGACCCCCCCGAGGCTTAAGCGATCGAGTCTCACTTAATATCATCTGGTTTTCGGGTTTTCTACCTGAAGTGGAAGGATGTCCGCCATATTTGCCGTGGCACCTAGTAAGTGCTCGACGAAGTATTCTGCTCGTAGCCAAAACCAGTAGTCACCCATGTCGCCGTAACCGTGTCGTTGACCGGGGAAGACAAAGTAGTCAAAGCGTTTGTTGGCGCGGATCAGAGCCTCTGCCATCCGGTGAGTTCCTGCATGGTGAACATTATTGTCCACGTTTCCGGTCGTTAGAAGTAGATGACCCTTGAGGTTGGCGGCGAGGTCCGAGTTCTTCTCAATATCGTACTCGAACGAGATTGAGCCGTCGTCCTCGACCACTTCCTGGACTCCGTGATGTATCTCCGACCACCATCGATTATAAACGTCATTGTTGTGGTTTCCGGACGATGATACGGCGACCTTGAAAAAGTCTGGGTAGACTAGCATCGCAGCAGTCGACATGAACCCACCTCCTGAATGACCGTAGATTCCGACTCGGTCGAGGTCGACGAATTCGTGCCGGTCGCCGAGCTGCTCTATAACAGCCTTCTTATCTGCTAGACCGTAATCTCGCAGGTCTCCATAACCGTAATTGTGGTACCACTTTGAGCGGTCTGGATTTCCACCCCTGTTTCCTAGCGTCACGACGATCACACCGAACTGTGCTAGCGCCTGCTCGTATTGGTTAGTCGACCAGAACTTAGATACCGACTCCGTCTGAGGGCCCGGGTACACATAAGCGACGATTGGATAGTTCTTCTCTGGATCAAAGTTGTATGGTTTGTACATGACACCGTAGATGTCGGTAACTCCGTCAGCTGCCTCAGCCACAAAAGGCTCAGGGAATGAATAGCCTGCGTTATCCAAAGCAGAGAAATCCGCAATCTCAAGGTCTAAAATCTTTGTCCCTTGGGCGTTGTAGAGCGCGGATACCGGTTTTGTATTTACTCGGGAGTAACTGTCGACGAAGAAGCGTCGCGACTCACCCATAGAAAACCTATGGTCATAGTCACCCGGATTAAGAAGCGTTAACCCCGAACCATCTAGGTTCACACGGTAGAGGTGTTGGTAGTAAGGATCCTCGCCGTCTTCTCGTCCCTGACCTGTGAGGAAGGCATGTCCGCGTTCCTCGTCAATGCCGACGATCCCATCGACATGCCATGGCCCTGACGTAAGTCGATTTGTCAGATTTCCGTCCGAGGAATACCTGTATACGTGTGCCCAGCCATCTTGTTCGGACCACCAGAGCCAGCTTCCATCCGTCAAACGTTGAGGCTGCCGAGTCTCCATATATGTGTTTAGGCTGTCTACGAGAATGTCTCGAAACTCTCCGGTCGTGGTATTGGCGACACTCAGAGCTGCCCGGTGTCGATCTCTTGAGATTCGGAGGTAATAGAGCTCATCTGAATTTTCAGATATCCACTGAGATACTCGTGGCTCGTCCGAATCTGGATAGAAGAACTGCTGTGCGTTGACGATGCTTAGGTCTGGGTCCTTCTCCGTTTGGTCGGCGACGGTTACCTGGCTTCGGTTGTCGACGTCGTAGATAATTATCTCATGCTGGTCGACGTTCTCTTCGCCGGGCATCTCGTACGCGTAAGTCTCGAGTTCAGGCCTATCGTTTCCGGTCGTGTGGACCACCCAAAGCTTGCCTACTTCTCGATAGTCAGTTCGCACCAACGCGAAACGTTGGGAGTCCTGTGACCAAGTAAGATTGGCCCGCTTGCGATCGTCTTTGTTCTCATCTTGAGAGATGTTGGTTTCACCCCGCCCAGTGCCGTTTGCGGCATAGGAGTAGTACTCCTCCCCGTCGGTGGTGAGCTGAATCTCTTCGACGTCCGTTTCATTTTCAGCTTTTTCCGCGGCGTCGCCATCTTTGCCACGACGAGCGTCGAGGATTCGCTCATAATCCGAACCCGACATCATCCATAGGTTGTAGTTACGGACGAAGATGATTGTTTGGCCATCGGGAGAGACGCTCGCCCATGCAGGGTGATCATCGGGCTCCTCGAAGTCTTTTAGCTCTCGTAAAGTTTGCGTGGAGACCGTGAACTCAAAGTGATGGACACGCTTCTGTGTTCGCTCACGATCATCTTCATCATGTCGCTCCTCGTTATCCTGGCCGGACTCCTCCTGTGTCTCCTCGTCCTGAGATGACTCGACGTCAAATTGGAAGATATTGTCGTTGAGGAAGCGGATATTAGTGATAGGGAGATGCTGCCCATCCCAGGGGTCTCTCGTGATCCTGGTCAGCTCGGCGGCCATCACGTCATTGTCGAAGAGTTGGTTTCGGGTTCCACGTTCCGGGTTCACTAGATAGAAGAACGTCCCATCCGCGTTTTCCCATTCGTACCAAAAAGTCTCAGTATCCTTGATCCAGCGGGGTGAGACGGTCGTGCTGTGCACCATTTCACGGATCTTGTATGGCGCCCATCGAGCTGCTAGGTCGAAGTCGGCAACTGCGTCCGGACGCGCCCCGCTCGATTGAGCGGCTCCAGGTATAGGAACGCAGAGCAGATGCAGGCATGCCAGGATAAAGACAGCTGCAAGCGAGTGAGCGAGATTGCCCTGAGACTTTGATGGGTGCGGAACGAACATGTGCGAGCTTCTCAGATGTGAGTGATGCCGGAATACGTTAGGCCCCGAGAAGAGGCGTCATGTTCGCAGCGCCGGCAAGCACTCTCAGAGTAATCGTTTGGCGGCGTTCGGGGGATCTGCATAGCTTGGCGAGTCATCACTACCACAGCGGTGGCCGCTATCGTATCAGATATGCGTGATGGATAGCCCTTAGTAGGCGAAGAGAATCCGGCTCCGAGAGAGAATTGGGAGAAATACTGATGGCAAAGGACCGACAAGTGGATGTTCCCGTGATGAGCCTCTCCAAGTCCTTCCTACTTTTCTGACTAAGTCATCGTGATTGGTCAGAGAGGGGGGACAAAGACGGCTCGGGTCGAGCGTTACCGGGATGGTTCGTCCCAGTCCCGGAAGGATGTTTTGGCTGTTGAAGAGCCACTTGAGATTCGGGTTTCATGGTTAGGAAAAGAAGGGCCTCGAGTCGAGTCGATAGCTATTACGATGCGAACGCCGGGGAATGACTTCGAACTCGTTGCTGGATTTCTTCGTAGCGAAGGTGTTCTGACATCGGCCTCCGATGTGCTTGAGCTATCGTATTGCCAGGGCCCGGATGAGCAGGAGTACAATGTCGTTGAAGCCAAGCTGGCCCCAGATGTTAGATTCGACCTTGAGCTTTTACGCCGTAATGTCTTCACGAATTCGAGTTGCGGTGTCTGTGGTAAGGCTTCTCTCGAAGCCGTCGAAGCTTCGGGGTGTCAGCTGCTACCGTCTGGTCTGACGGTTGATGTTGAGCTGATAACGGAGTTGCCTGACCGACTACTCCAACGGCAGGCGGTGTTCGAGCGCACCGGAGGACTTCATGCAGCAGGACTTTTCGACGCTAGCGGCAAGCGCCATGTCGTCATGGAGGACGTAGGCCGGCACAATGCAGTAGACAAGGTTGTGGGTCACGAGCTTCTGGCTCGTAGACTCCCCGCTAGCAATAAGATTCTCGTGGTCAGCGGGCGTGCTTCCTTCGAGCTGGTCCAGAAGGCTGTCATTGCTGGAATCCCGATGTTGGTGGCGGTGGGTGCACCCTCTAGCCTGGCTGTCGACCTAGCTCGACGATTTAAGCACACGCTTGTGGGTTTTACCCGCAAAGGAGGCTTTAACGTGTACACGGAACCCCAGCGCGTAGAGTGAACGGATATTTTTCATGACGGGGGAACAGATTCCACTCTCACTGAGGCCGATGATAGGTGCGGTCTTAGCTGGAGGGGAGAGCCGGCGCTTCGGGCGTGATAAGGCTGCCACAGAGATTGAGGGAGTTCCGATGGTGTTGCGTGCGTCCCATGCACTGGCTGCTGTGTGCGATGACGTAGTGATCGTTTCCTCTCGCTCGGTTTCTGAGTCGTGGGGTACGGTGCTAAAGGATCTGCGCCCTGGATTCGGACCATTAGCAGGTATCGAGTCGGCGCTCCACCATGCTTTCAATAATCAAGCAGCGACCGTCTTTGTCTTGGCGACTGACCTCCCCAACGTGGGTTCGGAGGTGATAGAGGCGGTGGCTTTGGGGGCGGTGGGATCTGACGCCAATCGTGTGCTCGCTGCGGCGGCAAGTAGGCGAGGTGATCCTGATTTTGAGCCACTCTGTGCCGTCTATCGGACGGAGTGTGTGGATGTTGTAACGGGGTTACTTGATAGAGGTGAGCGAGCTGCTCGATCACTATTTGAAGCGGTTGACGGAAAGAAGGTCGTGCTCGACTCTGGATCGGCGAGGGCCGTCTCCGTAAACGTTAACTTGCCTGCTGATCTGGATCGTGCCTTGTGAGAGATGCTCAGATACCCCCGAGGCGTCTTGTTTCGTTAGATGCATTCCGTGGATTGACGATTGCGGGGATGATTCTCGTAAACAATCCGGGAAGCTGGTCTTATATATACCCTCCGCTTCAGCACGCAGAGTGGCACGGCTGGACACCGACAGATCTGATCTTTCCTTACTTTCTCTTCATAGTCGGCGTGGCCATCCCATTCTCTTTTCAGCGTCGACTAGGAACCGTTGCGCAGGCTGGCCACCTGATGGGTCACGTGCTTCGTCGCTCGTTAATCCTGATTGCATTGGGGGTTGCTATGAGGGCGATTCCAACTTTCGATTGGGGAGAGATGCGGTTGTATGGAGTTCTTCAACGGATTGGAATTGTCTACCTAATAGCTGGTGCTTCATACATTTATCTCGGCGCCCGCGGACGTGCAGTTACAGGAGGCGTTTTACTTCTCGGATACTGGGCATTGATGACGCTAGTGCCGGTGCCGGGCTACGGTGCCGGAGATCTGAGCCCAGAAGGCAATCTTGCGGCTTGGCTCGATCGGCTCTTGATGCCGGGTCGTCTTTGGCAGGGTACTTGGGATCCGGAGGGTCTGCTTTCGACGCTCCCCGCAGTAGTTACATCACTCTTGGGCATCGTGACAGGAGATTGGCTCCAAGCCGATAAGAGTGGGGAGGCCAAGACGCGTGGAATGCTGACCGCCGCTGCACTGTTGGCTGCACTGGGCCTTGTTTGGGGTCTGGCTTTTCCCATAAACAAGAATCTGTGGACCAGCTCTTTCACTTTGTTTACCTCAGGGACGGCGCTTCTGCTATTCGGGTCGATGTATTGGTTGATCGATGTTAAGCGACTTAGAGGTCCATGGTGCACTTGGATGGTAGTATTCGGCATGAATGCGATCGCCGTATATGTCGCCTCAGGCATGGCGAGTAAGATGTTAGGGTACATCCGCATTGGCGGTGAGGATGGTACTTCTATCTACAATTGGTTGTATGAGGTTGTTTTCAGGGGCTGGGCTGGTGACGTGAATGGCTCACTGGCCTTTGCTCTGTCTTACGTAGCGATCTGGCTTGGACTCATCTGGGTTCTTCACGCCAAAAGAGTCTATATCAAGATTTAGAAGGTTTCAGTTAGATGCTGGGCTCGAACCGGTTGCAGGCTTGCACGGGCTGGGCTCTTTTCATCAGCTACTTTGAACCAGGATCGACCCTCGATGAAACGCTATCAAAAAAACCTGATTGCCTCGCTTCTTTTCACTCTTACTGGCTGTGCTTCGTCAGGTAATGTGGCGCCTGCGGTTGCTCCTCAGAGTGAAGATCAGCCAGCTGAGGCTGCGACTGTAGCCGTAGCCGCCGAGAACGCTAATGGTTCGACTTCATTCACAGATGATCAGGCGGACGGCGGCCGAGAGGTGTTTCGCAGCCAATGCACCGAATGCCATGCCTCAAGTGAGTTCGCGGATTCGCAGTTCAAGTTCAAATGGAGCCGTCGTCATGCGGGTTCACTATATCAGATGATCCAGACACAGATGCCTGAAACTGCCCCGGGTAGCCTCACCGATGAAGAAACAGTTGGCCTTGTGGCGTATATTCTACGTATGAACGGCTTCGAGCCGGGAGAGACGGAACTCTCTGCTGACCCTGAGGTTTTGGACGGGATTAGCCTCTCTTCTATCCGCAACTAAAAAGTCCGAAGTGCTGTCTTGCTGTGACCTCACATCATTGTTTACGGATTGGCTATCATGAGCGTACTCTACCTGAAGTGTTGAGGGTTCTATTCCTAGGCGCATGTGAAGAGGACTTCGATTTCGACTGTTAGGGGAAGAATGGCGGACCGGAGATGACGGATAAAACGGGATGGCAGCCATTCTCACGAATCGAGCCCCAGGTGCCCCGCCCACCGTCAGCACGTGGGCTTTGGGCACTAGGTTTTGTCGCTCTGGCGTTGATCGCACTGGTTGCTGTGCCCTCATACTTCGGTTATCGGGTTGCGGCTGTTCAGGGCATGATCATCAACGTAGGTGAGCCAGCAACGAGGCTAAGCGCGAAGCTGGGCCTTTTGAAGGCGAGACAGATGGCACGGGTAGAGGGCTTTCTGCTCTCTCGCGATGGCTCATTCCGCGAATATTATAGGGCTGCAATCGTCGAAGAGGATGCGGTACTAGACTCGTTGGCTGTGTTCGCGAGAGAGTTAGATCAAGATGTACTCGGGGAGCTTCAGTCAGACTCTTCTCCCGCTCCCATCTATTTAGATAGGACTGTTTTCGAGCGGGTAGCAGCACTGCGCAGCGAGTCATTCGATTGGCGCTTCAATAATATTCAGCTCTTCGAGCAAGGACCGACAGAGGATGCGAGAGCTCAACTGCGGCAGGGGTATGAGGACCTGCAAAGAGCAACACGAGATCTCGATCTCATCATTGCAGAGCATGTTAGTGCTAGTCGCAGTAGAGTAGTTACGGAGCAGCGATTACAGGCACGCATAATGCTAGCACTGGCTTTCGTCGCTCTCCTTGCCACTTTAATTGTTGGTCGGGTGGCGTACCGTTATCGCGCACTAACTGTGGAAAGGGAGACACGGCGGCGTGTCGCGGTTCAGCAGAGAAGAGAAGCCGACGCACTCCTGGAGGCCACCGATGATGGTGTGCTGGGTATGGACCTTGGTGGGCGATGTGTTTCGCTAAATCGGGCTGGTGCTCGCCTCCTCGGATACACTGTATCCGAAATCCGCGGACGGGATGTGCATGCAACGATTTTTCATTCCGATAGAGAAGGAAGAGCAGAGGACCGGTCTTCGTCATCGTTACTCTCTGCTGCCGCGAAAGGTAAAGCACTAGAGTCGGGAGATGGGGCTGTCCTTTGGCACCGGAGGGGTATCCCATTTCCAGCGCGTTGGTCTTTGTTGCCGATGATCGATGGAACGGATTTGATTGGTGCCGTTCTCACGTTTGCCGATATGACGGAAACTTTTGAACGCGAGGCCGAACTTCGGAGGGCGGTGCGTCAGCGCGAAGATGTTGTTTCCATCGTTTCGCATGACTTGCAAAATCCGTTGAGCGTTACGATTGCGGCGGCCGAAATCTTACTCGATCTCTCACTGGACGAGCAGGAACGCAGACGTCAGGCTGAGATGATTCACAGATCCGGAAAGCGCATGCAGGGCCTCATTGGAGACCTTCTCGACGCGTCCCGAATTGAAGCGGGGATCTTTGTTGTGCGGCCGTCTAAGGAAGATCTGGTGATGCTTTTGGATGAAGCCGTGTCACTGTTTGAAATGCGAGCATCATCGCGCTCTATCAATCTTAGCGTTGAGAATACTGAACCGGTTGTAGCTCGAGTGGACCGAGACCGCGTTATCCAAGCGGTATCCAACTTGCTGGACAACGCAATCCGCTTGACCCCCGAAGGCGGCAGTGTCACTGCGTCCAGCACCTATGACGGTTCGTGGGTTCGCGTCTCAGTAACGGATAGCGGACCAGGAGTCGCTCCGGATGTTGGAGGACGGATCTTTGATCGATTCTCTCAAGGTGGGAAGCGAGATGGGGGTTCAGCAGGTCTGGGTCTGGCGATCGTCAAAGGAGTGGCTTCTGCCCATGGTGGTAGCGCTGAAGTCGACTCGACCCTTGGTAAGGGAAGCACGTTCACGCTGAAATTGCCGGTAGACGGGCCGGTTACAGAAGGGGAACAGGTGGCCGATGATCTCAACTGAGTCGACTTGCAAAGGTGGTGGTTATAGACGTGCCTAAAGAGTGCTAGCCCACGCTAGCATCCGCCCCACTTGGTTGGTGGTAATGCGACGGACTCCGAACTCTAGGAGCACATCTGCGTCTCCTATGTTATCCACGGTCCATACGGCGATCTCCACTCCATTTCGTTTTGCGTAACGCGCTATGTCTGGATCCTTCAGGAGGATGCGTGCATCGAAGTCTATAAGGGCTCGGGGATCATTAGTTACACGAGTAAAGGCTTCGTGCGTCTGTTCCCGGCGCTCGACAATAGGACCTACGAGAGCTTCCGGGGCATGCCGCCGGAGTTCGTCAAGCAGCGACCAGTCTTTAGCGATAAATACGGTTTTGTCGAGGAGGCCAGCGGCTCGCGTTATCGAGACTACGTTTCGTAGGTTTTGGGTTGTACTTTCTCCCTTTAACTCTGCGAAAATGGTTTTGACCTGTACTTTTAGGCACTCAAGTGCCTCAGCGAGCGAAGGGACACGTTCCCCCTCGAAGGTTGAATTGAACCAAGAGCCTGCATCCAGCTTTGTAAGCTCTCGTAGGCTTAGCTCTTCCACTTTGCCGATACCATTTGTGGTTCGACTCAGTGTCTTGTCATGCATGAGTACCGGGTTGCCGTCACCCGAGGTACGAAGGTCGAATTCGACTGCCGTAGCCCCTTCTTCGAGGGCTAGAGTAAGTGCTGCGATCGTGTTTTCGGGCGCGCGAGCGCTAAACCCACGATGTGCGATGATTTCGACCGCGCCACTTAGAGAAAGAGGATCGTTAGCCATCACCTAAGTGTTCTGGAACTGAGGGGGCACGATTCTGATCGTTCAGCGACGTGAAATGGGGAGGTCGAATGTTGCACGTTCCCAGGCGAACGTGATAAGGCCGCTCAGGCCTGATCCCCGAAAGCTGAATGTCATTGTTTCGACGTATTCGCTCGATTCGCTTGGGGCCACTTTCACACTCCCGAGATCCGATGAGCGCACGTCCGGACTTATAGGAATGCCCCAACGGTTGGTATTTGTGTTCACGATCACGGTCCACTCGGTTTCTGCCGGAATTGCGTATAGCGAGTATTGCCCGGGTGGCAGGTCTATTGAGCCTAAGCGAGCGGCGAATGGGAGATGGAGCGTTGTCGGCTCATTGGCACCCATGCGCCATGGCTGCCCTAGGGGATCCTCGCCTCCCACCATCGTTCGCCCCCGTGCTGACGGCCGGCCGTAACAAAGCTTGGCTTGCCCACCTCCAAGCGGGATGGCCACAGAATCCAGCGGACTCACACGTTCTGCTAGGGCTTCAGGGGCTCCCCTATAGTGGCATTGCTCATCTTGTCCGAGTACTGGTGTGGTACTCAGTGAAGTGAGCATGATGGCGATAGGGTTGAGCAGGGCTCGACTCTGTATCCTTAGCATAGTGAGATTGGGGTAGGTCTCCGATCTAGTGGATTTTTGTGTTTTGAACTGATCCGTTTCGGCACTTTTTCAGCGCTGTCTAGGAGACACTGTATGCGCTTATCCTTAAAATATTCATAGCAAGCTGGCTTGGAACCTGGGTTCTACACGGAGCACCCTTAAGCGTTCACCAAAAGTGCCGAGTTGCTGGCTAGAATGAAGCCCGTAGGAGTCTGATGAGTGAAAAAGTAAAGCACGACAGCGGCGAGAGTGATTCTGACTTCCGCTTTTGGCACTCTGTGCCCGTTCGGTTTCGTGATGTGGATGTGGCTGGGCACGTGCACCACGCCGATGCCCTTATTTATTTTGAAGAGGCTCGCTGGGCATACTGGGAGCATGTGGTAGGTGATAGCCAGACTGCGGAACTCCCCTATGTGCTAGCTGAGTGCAGCGTACGTTGGCACTCCAGAGTGTTTTGGCCTCAGACGGTTTCGGTGGGAGTGCGCGTGTCACGGATTGGCAGGAAGCACTTTGAGTTTCAGTATGAGGTTCGTGGAGAGACTGGGGACAAGCTTCAGAGTGGTTCAACTGTGCAAGTTATGTATGACTATTCAGCGGGGGCTTCCTCTCTAATGCCGGTTGATTTGCGCCGAATCCTTGAGTCGTTCGATGGGCCTCTCGAATAAAACCTGAAATGATTCACGTTACGGTGTGGCCTTTGCCAGAGTGCGCACGGGGGTGCCGCGGGCTTACCCGAGATCCATTGATTCCAGCCCTTTGCCGAAAAATATGTTTGCCCACTTCAAGCTTTGTGAATAAATTCGCAAGCTGTTCATGCCGTGATCCGTAGATCTTCGGATCTCCGGCTTTTGTGTGTGGTACTCAAGATTAATCAATAGACGAGATTGAACCTGTTCGGATTCCGATCCGGATGAGCCTGCCTTGCTACGGTGGGTGAAACCCAAGGAGATGAAGCAATGCTTGGACGGCTCAAGCTAACTTTCGCTTTGGCGCTTGCCGCTATCGTGATCGCCCCTGCTGCTCAGGTAGCGGCCCAGGACGGAGGGCGTTTCCGAGTCATCATTCCGTACTTCGAGCCCCTTGAGGATGCGGATCGTGGATTCGGAAAAGATGTCTCTAAGGAACTACGTGAGTTGCTGGAAGATTTCCCAACGCACGTATCCATGGAGGAGGGGGATATCAAGGACGAAGCCAAGCGCTTTGATATGAAGATTGATGACTTGAACTGTCTTTACACGCGTCAGCTTGCGTCTCAGGTCAGTATTCCAGTCGCCATATGTGGTAGTTACACGGAAGTGTCTAAAGACAACTTCATGCTCTCCGCTGAGGTTTGGGATATCCAAGGCTCGGAGTCTTTTCCAATCGAAGCTTTTCCGGCTACCAAGGACGACAGAGAACTCGCTGCGCAGAACATATATGAGCAGTTCGAGCGCTATTCCACCACGGTACGTTCGGCGGCGATTTGTAACGATTACTACGCATCACAGCAGTGGGACAACGCTTTGCGTAACTGCGATGAGTCACTCTCTCTGAACCCGAACCAGGTAGGGACTCGCTATCTGCGCGGTCGGATTCTTTACGAGATGGAGCGTATGGATGAGTCGCTCGGAGAACTGGAGACAGTGATCGAAGCTAACCCGTTCCACGAAGATGCTTTGCAGTTGGCTGGTTACATCGCAGCCGTAAGCGAGCAAGACGACAAGGCACGTGACTACTACTCGCGCTATCTTGATATCAACCCAGGGAACTCCGCTATTCGGATGCGAATTGCGTATGAGTTGGCTCAGGCGGGTGATCCAGTTGGAGCGATGGCTTTCATTCAGGTGGGTCTCGACGTTGATCCTGAGAACGTTGACCTGCACACCCAGTATGGCGGATTCGCCTTCAGGGCTGCTAGTGACATACAGCAAGAGGCGGCTCTCACTGCGCCCGCCGACGGTGAAGAGAGTTTGGCACCCGAGGCAGCCGGATACTATCGAGAGGCGATCGACTCCTATGTGAAGGTGTTCGAAGTTAAGGGCACTGAGACAGAGGTCCGCTTGTTGGAGAACGTGGTGTCAGCTTATATCCAGCTAGAAGACCTTGATAACGCGATCATGATGAGTGAGCGCGTGCTGGAAACACATCCGTCGGAGGACCGCCCTTGGCTTCTTTATGCCGATGCGCTCCAGAGGGCCGACCGGCTCGATGATGCGATCACCGCACTAGACCGTGTCATGGAGATCAATCCGGAACATCCGAGTGCTGCACTCCGGCAGGGGAACTGGCTGATCCAAGCTGGCCGCTTGCAAGATGCGGTAGTCGTCTTGTCTCGTGCAGCTGAAGGTAATCCGGCCCAAGCGGCGCAGGCTGGTACGATGGTGTTCGCGGAAGCCTATCAGAATGGCTACCAGCAGAACAGGTTTCAGTACACAGTTGACGGGATGGTTCTGGGTAAGCAGATCCCGAACCTTGGTGATGACATGATGAACCAGATGAATTTCTGGCATGCATTCAGCCTGTACCGCAAAGCTGTGGCCGACCAAGAGCCCAACACGCTCCAGTCTGCTCAGGCCACTCTGCCTGCTTTCCAGGAAGCTCTTAGACTGCTGGGCCTAGCCGGTGAATATCCGGCGTCGGTGGGCGTAAATCTTTCTGAGATCCAGTCTAACGTCGGTACGTATATCGAAATTCAGGAAGCGATCATCAAGCGCGGTAGCTAGCACACACTTGAATAGGGTCGCGGCTTAGTACCGCGAAAAGAAAGCGCCGCGGGGAAGGTACTCTCCGCGGCGCTTTCTTTCGTTTAGCCACCTGACAGCCGACCAAGTATCGACTGATCCGGTGCAGTCGCACCTCCACTTGGCGCTCCTGTGCGATTAGCCGTTCAGGTATCGGCTCAGATGCAATAACGCCGGAGTTACCCATTTGTCCCCACTCGTTTGGCCGGGCCCCTTAACCGACTTTCGGTTTTTCTTCGCAATTTCGAAAAATTCGATTTACGAAGAGGCCGCTAATAATCCATATGATAAAAGAGGAAATCCCCTAACAGCTAATGATGGCAATGCAGAAAAAATCATAAAAAATACCCCTTGACGCTCTGCTGTCCCTGGTCGTATTATGGCCCATCATTTACCACTTCATCCCACTTTGTACCACTAGAGTGTGCCGCGTGAACGGTTTTGTAGGGCAATACGAGCATCAGATGGATCAGAAGGGACGCGTCAGCCTCCCGTCGGCGTTCCGGCGTGAGGCAGATGGTGATCGCTTCATCCTACTGCAATGGGAGTCTCGGTATTTGACCCTTTTTCCGGAGGCTAAGTGGCAGGATGTCCAGCAGGAGCTTCTCAAGTTCCGGCGCGCGGATCCGGCTGCCTGGAATCAAGTTCGTTTGGTTATAGGACAGGCGGTTGAGGTGTCACCTGACAGGCAAGGTAGAATCCTCGTTCCAGGGGCTCTTCAGGATGCTGCGAATCTCTCGGGAACTGTTCTGCTCATCGGAAATCTTGACCGAGTAGAACTCTGGGACCCGGTGACATACGGGGAACTGGTCAAAGAGCAGGCAGGAGACTTCCAGCACTTCGCCCACAAACTCTTCGGCTAGCGCGTATGTCCAGCTACCACGAACCGGTCATGGGTAAGGAGGTACTGGACTTAATGTGTACTGCCGAAGACGGGCTGTATCTCGATGGCACTGTCGGCGGCGGTGGTCATACTAGGATGATACTTGAGTCGTCAGAGAAGTGTCGTGTCATTGCGGTCGACCGTGACCCAGAAGCCTTGGATGAGGCACGACGGGTGCTTGCGGATCATAGAAGCCGGGTGCGATTCGTCTCAGCTCGGTTCGATCGTGCGGTACTTGACCCTGAGATTCGAGATCGCGGTCTAGACGGGGTCCTGCTTGATCTCGGTGTGAGCTCACACCAAATCGACTCCGATGACCGTGGCTTCACTTTTCGGCGTGGTGTGAAGCTTGATATGCGCATGGATGCTGAGGGTCCTGATGCCACAACCTTCCTGGCTGAAGCCAGCGAGGAAGAGTTGACCCACGTCTTCCGAGACTTTGGAGATGAGCCGCGGGCGCGCCGACTCGCACGAGAAATTGTGAAGCGGCGGGTCAAGGAGCCCCTGGAAAGCAGCGATGATCTAGTAGCGGCAATGACGGTTTCCCTTGGTCATTCCCCTAGTATCAAAAAAAAGGCACGAATCTTCCAGTCAGTTCGTATCGCAGTCAACGAAGAGATAGACGCACTCGAGGCAGGATTGCCTGCACTCCGGGATGTCATGAAAGCTGGTGGAGTGATGACAGTGATAGCGTATCACTCAGTTGAAGATCGGGCGGTGAAAAGCGCGTTCCGTGAGTGGAGCAGGGCATGCGTATGCCCTGCTGAATTGCCCGCATGCATGTGCCGAGGCCATGCACTTGGAGAGACGTTAACACGGAAGGTCCTCCGACCAACTGATGAGGAAGTGAAGCGTAACCCAAGAGCTAGAAGCGCTCGTCTTCGCGCTTGGCGGAGGGCCGCCTGATGGACGCGCGACTACTTTGGCGTGTTGCTCTAACATTCACCTTCTTTCTTCTGTCTCTGGGTGTCGTAACCTGGAGACAAAGCAGGGCCTTCGAAGCGAATCAAGCGCTTGACCAGCTTCGAAGGCAGGTGTCTGTAGCCCAGGCAGAGCGGATTGAGCTAGAGCGAGACATCCAAGTCCGCAGCAGCATGACGCACATCGTCGGAGCAGCCGAAGGCTTAGGAATGGTTAGGCCGTCCGGCCAAGAAATGGTAGTTCTTGGGATCGAGGACAAGCCGTGAGTCGCCGCCGCCATGATGCGATGCATCCCTATGCTTGGCGCAGACGAGCTATCCTAGCAGCGTGGCTGATTGGTGCGGTGGCTGTGATAGCGCGCGCGGGACAGATCCAGATTGTTCAAGCTTCGACGTGGGAGGACATAGCCGTTCGCCAGCAGGAGGGTGCGGCCACGCTACCCGCCCCCCGAGGGACTGTTCTTGTAGGGAATGGTGTCCCTTTATCGGTCACGCGTGAACGTGTGCTGGTCAACATCGCACCGCGTGAGGTGCGGGATCCGGTTGCAGTGAGGCAACGACTGACCGACGTACTCGGACTAAGCTCCTCGCGTGCGGAGAGGCTCGTATCGGGTGAGTCTGGTTGGAACCGGGTCGGTCTCTACTCTATGGCCGTTCGGGATTCGTTGGTGGGCCTCTCTGGTGTGCACGTCCAATCTCTATACCAGCGCTATTACCCCCACGGAGAGATCGCCCGAGGAGTGACCGGTGTTGTGATTGATGGGGACGGGAGAGGTGGGGTCGAACAGCAATTCGACGAACACCTAAGAGGAACAACTGGTTCGCAGATATTCGCTCGCGATGCTCATGGCAACCCCCTGCCAGGGCAAAGGGTCACCGTTGAAGAGCCGCGGGCAGGTGGAGAGGTCTTACTGACTCTGGATATGGAACTTCAGGAGATCGCTCAGTCCGCCCTGCTGGAGGCGATTGACGAGCATCAGGCGTTCGGCGGTGACATCCTGATCACCGATCCCTACACCGGAGAGATAAAGGCCTTATTCTCGATTCGTGACAAGAACATTGCCGCGCTCTCCGCAATTAATGCGCCGTTTGAGCCTGGTTCTACTCTCAAAGTCTTCACAGTCGCTGCCCTGCTTGAAAATGGCCTGGCAGACTTGAACGACTCAATCGATATAGGCAATGGGCGCTGGACGATCAATGGTCGAACACTCAGTGATGTGCATGTCGAAAGTGAACAGGTCACGCTTAGAGAGGCCTTCTATGAGTCCTCCAATGTTGGTATTGCCAAAGCTGCACTCGTTCTTCCGGAAGGACTTCATTACCAGAGTCTCCGTGACTTCGGTTTCGGCACCCGGACTGGTATAAAGCTTCCAGGAGAGGTCGAGGGGGTGCTCCGCTCACCTGATCGTTGGAGTCGGCAGTCTCCCCAGTCTTTAGCGATTGGATACGAGATGTCTGCTACGCCACTACAGATGGCGATGGCGTATGGGGCGATCGCTAATGGTGGAACTCTGATGAGGCCAAGGTTGGTCCGCGAAATCCGAGACGCTAACGGTAGGACACTCGAGCGACTTGAGGCACAAGAGATCCGTCGAGTTGTCAGCCCACAGACCGCGGCTCAGGTGGGTCGTGCAATGGTCGACGTCGTAGAAACCGGAACTGGTGGAGCTGCGCGGATAGGTAGCTATCAAGTCGCAGGTAAGAGTGGGACTGCTCGCTTCGCCACCGGTGGCGTTTATCAGAGTGGTGACTATTCCTCATCATTCATCGGGTATTTCCCAGCAGATAATCCTCAGCTCGTCATCTTCGTCAAGCTTGATCGCCCGGAAGGCGGCGTCTATTACGGGGGTGCCGTAGCGGCTCCCGTAACGCGGTCTGTGATGGAGGCAGCATTAGCCGCGAACATTCTGGATATAGAAACGCTCGCTGAATCGGCGAGAGAGCCTGTGGAAGTTGTTTCGCCTGACCGCTACGCTGAATACATAAACACCCCCGTTCCGATTCCGCTTTCTCCGGAACTGCCTGAGTCAGAAGGCGGAGCGGATGCAGTGGCGATTCCTGATGTGTCAGGTCTGCCAGTGCGCTTTGCGGTTCGAGAACTACATAAGCACGGTTTGCGCGTCACAGAGATGGGGACGGGCGATGTCGTTCGCACGTATCCGACTGCTGGCTCAGTAGTCACTAGGGGAGAAGTGGTACGCCTGCGTTCGGGAGGGCAGGACGATGAGTGAGGTGACCTGCGCGCTTCACGCGGTGCTAGACGTCCTCCGGACTGCCGGCCTCCTTACCGAGGTGCGCGGATCGGAGGACGTCGTCGTTCGGGGCGTGTCCCAAGATTCTCGAACGACTGTGAAAGACGATCTTTTTCTAGCCTGGAAAGGCACGCAGGATGATGCCCATGACTTCGTGCCAGGTGCGGTTGGACGTGGCGCTTCGGCCGCGATTGTGGAACGCCCACTGCAAGTTGATGTGCCCCAGCTGGTAGTTCGAGACGGACGTCGAGCGGCTGCCTTGGCGGCCGATGTCGTGCTTGGCTCACCGAGCGCAAGGATGGCTGTTGTTGGTGTTACGGGCACGAACGGAAAGACGACGACGTCACTCCTTGTTCGACATCTAGTCGCTCCTGAAAGGCGGTCGGCTGTGATAGGGACGCTTGGCTTGACCCTCAAAGATGGCGTTCGGGCAGCGACTGAAGACCTTACGACACCGGGGCCAGTCCAGCTTACCGAGTGGATGCGTGATCTTTCAGCCAAGAGTTACGAAACGGTAGTCATCGAAGCTTCTTCACACGCGATAGAGCAGCATCGCCTGGACGGGATCTCCTTTGATGTCGCGGTCTTTACGAACCTTTCTCAGGATCACCTAGACTATCACGGAGATATGGAGGCGTATCGCGCTGCAAAGCTCGGACTCGCTAGGCTCGTTTCTAAAGATGGAACTCTGATCGTCAACGCGGATGACGATGCATGGGAGGGCCTCGAAGGGGGTGGGCGCAAGGTCGTATCGTATTCGCTAGTAAGGAAAGCCGACGTGCGGGCCCGAGACATACGGTTGAGCTCCACAGGGACGAGTTTTCGTATGACTGTAGCCGGCCAAGATTTAAACATCAGCCTCCCTCTGATCGGACGTTATAACGTCGAGAACGCCCTCGCTGCATCCGCTGCGGCCATCGCGGTTGGGGTCTCGCTTGAGTGTGTCGCTCAGAGGCTCGAAGTTGCGCCACAGGTGGCGGGTCGGTTGGAAGCGGTGGTTGCTGAGCCATTCGGTGTCTTGATCGACTTTGCACATACGCCTGCTGCTCTAGAAGGTGCACTAGAGGCTGTCCGCCCACTTACCGAAGGCCGCCTGATCGTTTTGTTTGGAGCCGGTGGTGATCGAGACCGTTCCAAACGCAGGCTGATGGCCCAAGCGGTCGCTCGTTTAGCAGACGTTGCAGTTCTAACGTCGGATAATCCGCGCACCGAAGATCCGGATCGGATCATAGACGACCTCGTTGAGGGAATAGGTTCCACGGACTTCATCCGGATGACTGATCGGCGAGATGCTATCAGAAAAGCCCTCGAGGTGGCACGTCCAGGCGACACGGTCGTGCTAGCAGGGAAGGGGCATGAGACATACCAGGTTGTCGGAAAAGAAAAACAGCCCTTTCTAGAGGCCGACATTGCCAGAGATGCCCTTCGCGAACTGGGGGTCCTCTGATGGCTTTCGACTGGAGTGACTTGACCGTTCGTAAGGCCCTTGGGATGCGGACTGATCTGGCTCAGGAAGATGTAGCGTATGAGGGAGTGTCTACGGATTCCCGCACGATATCAGAAGGTGATCTATATGTGGCCCTAGTAGGAGAGCGATTCGACGGTCACGACTTTGTTGCGGATGCGTTTGCAAGGGGAGCCGCTGGAGCTGTGGTATCCAGACCGGCAGCAGGTGATCCGGCTGGGACGTTTTATCCAGTAGACGATACCCTTGATGCCTTGGGGCGTCTTGCTGCATGGCGCAGACAGCGGATCGATGTCCCCGTAGTTGCGATTACGGGTTCGTCTGGAAAGACAACCACAAAGGAAATGACGAGGGCCGCGCTAGCTGAGACCTATCGGGTCCATGCAACGCCTGGAAATCAGAACAATCGTATTGGGATGCCGCTGACGATTCTCTCAATGCCCGACGATGTGGAAGCGCTGGTGCTAGAGCTAGGCACCAATCAGCCAGGTGAGATTGAGGCACTGGCTCAGGTGGCTCGCCCTGATATTGCCGTAATCACAACTGTCGGTAAGAGCCACCTAGAGAAGCTGGAGACTTTCGATGGTGTCCTAGCAGAAAAGTTGCAGATCCTGCGCGGAATGGCTGAAGGTGGCCGGTGCGTAGTGGGGGATGATCCCCCGGTCCTTTCTGAACGTGCCCACGCCATTTGCTCGACCGTTCAGGTAGTTGGGTGGAGTCAGAATGATGATCAGCACGTCCGTCCGGAGAACGCTGAAGTAGATGTATTCGGACGCTACAGCTTCGAATGGCGAGGACAGAAGGTTACAGCGCCCACAGCTGGCAAGCATGCTGCCTCAAATGCTCTCATAGCGCTTGCGGTGGCCAGTCTCCTTAACGTGCCGGTGAGGGATGCAGTTCGTGGACTCGGTTCTTCTGAAATTGGTTCGATGCGAGGTGAGTTTCAGCGAATTGGAGATCTCACGGTCATCGTCGACTGTTATAACGCTAATCCACAGAGTGTGCGTGCATCTTTGGAAGTGCTTGAAAGTCAGGCTGTCACGGGAGACAAGGTGGCTGTTTTGGGCTCGATGCTGGAGCTCGGAAATGCGGCGACTGAACTGCATGCTGAGGTACTGAAAGATGCAGTAGCTCGGGATGTCGATCTGGTCATCGCCACGGGTCACTTTGCTGAAGTAGCGGCTGAGTTGGGATTCAGCGAAGAGCGCGTTGTTTCAGGTGAAAACTGGGAGGCGGTTTACTCAGGACTTGTCGATCGCCTGAATGGAGGTGAGATCATCTTACTCAAGGCTTCGCGGGGCATCGCACTGGAGCGGATGTTGACCCGACTTGAGGAAGACTTCGGTCGAGAAGGCGCCCGGAAGGTTGGGACCTAATGCTTGCCCACTTGCTTCCAGGACTCTCAGAGCTATTCGGCCCGTTCAATGTGTTCGTGTATATCTCTTTTCGGACGGCGGGTGCTGTAGTTACGTCTCTAGTTCTAGCCTTCTTGCTAGGTCCAGTAGTGATTCGTCACCTAAAGCTGATGAATGTTGGTCAGGTTGTGCGGGAGATAGGGCCGGAGACTCATCTGGCGAAGTCGGGTACTCCCACGATGGGTGGAGTTATCATCATCCTCGCCACCACCATCTCAACCCTTCTCTGGGCTCGTTTAGACAACGCGTACACGATTCTTGCTCTTGTCTCACTGCTCTGGATGGGTGCGATAGGATTTCTTGACGACTACCTCAAAGTCGTCCAAGGTCAGACTCGAGGCTTAATAGCCCAATACAAGATGATCGGCCAATGGAGCTTCGGGCTAGCGCTCGGCACCTATCTTATTTGGAATCCGATCTCGGGACACCCGACCACGTGGACCGCCGTTCCATTTTTTGCGGATGTGGCAGCAGTCTTCTCAGTTCCTGTATTCATCGTGTTTACTGGTGTTGTAGTATCAGGATCGTCGAACGCTGTGAATCTGACTGATGGGCTAGACGGTTTAGCCGCTGGCCTAATCGCGATCGCGTCAGCGACGATCGGCATTTTTGCTTACGTCGCGGGTCGGGTAGACACCTCGCAGTACCTCGGATTCTTCTATCTGCCCGGTGCGGGAGAGTTGACCATTTTCGCCCTCGCACTATCTGGAGCGGCACTGGGCTTCTTGTGGTTTAATGCTCCTCCCGCAGAGGTCTTTATGGGGGATACTGGATCTCTCGCACTTGGAGGAGCACTCGGGGTTATGGCCATTCTCCTAAAGGCTGAATTCCTGCTGGTAATCGTCGGTGGCGTATTCGTGCTGGAGACCCTGTCGGTGATTGTGCAGAGGGGGTGGTTCAAGTACACGAAGTGGCGGTTCGGTTCGGGTAGGCGCGTGTTCAGGATGGCTCCCGTCCATCACCACTTCGAGAAACTTGGTTGGTCTGAAACCACGGTTGTTATCCGCTTTTGGATCGTAGGCGTCCTTTTCGCGATGCTTGCGTTCAGCACCCTGAAGATCCGGTGAGTACACCTGCTCGAGTGGTGCGATTGGGAGATGTGGTTTGATGGATTTGTCTGGAATGAGTGTGGCTGTCATTGGCCTGGGTGTGAGCGGAGTCGCCGCCGCACGCTTAGCCGCTGAAAAAGGAGGAGAAGTATATGTCTCGGATTCTCGCACGGAGGATGCAGTTGCAGCTAGTGGAGCCGACCTCGGAGATGGAATCGAGGTCGACTTGGGAAGGCACGATATCGAACGAATGGTCGATGCCGACTTCGTCGTTACGAGCCCAGGTATCCTGCCGAGTGCCCCAGTGCTCCAAGGTCTCAAAAAACGAGGAGTTAAGTGGATCTCAGAGCCTGAATTTGCCTCACGGTTCCTTGATGCATCACTGATTGGGATCACCGGCACAAATGGAAAGACCACAACAACATTGCTCGTGAACCATCTGCTTCATGCGTCCGGTGTTAGGTCAGCCGCTGGGGGCAACGTCGGTGGTGGGCTCGCTCCTGCTGCGTCAGATCTTGCCCGGCTCAAGGAGAGACCAGAGTGGATCGTGCTCGAGATGAGCTCGTTTCAGCTGTCAGGGGTGGAAACGTTCCATCCCGATATCGGAGTGATAACGAACCTCTCAGCAGATCACCTAGATCGATACAGTTCAATCGATGCGTACTATAGCGATAAGTCGAAGCTATTTGAGAATGCTACGGAACAGAGCGTTTGGGTCTTCCCGGCAGATGATGATGAGGTGCGAAGGCTTTCCGACGGTGTTCCCGGTCGCCGGTATACGTTCGGATACGGCACTGACAGCAGTGCTTTCCTGAGTGAAGGGCAACTAATACTGAACCTAGAGGGAGATATCGAGCCAGTCCTGCAGCGCGATGAATTACCTCTGATCGGAGCTCATAACGTTACGAATGCCTTGGCTGCGGCGCTGACGGCTCGACTTGCTGGTGCTGGCTCAGGAGGTGTCACCGCAGGACTCGGTTCTGCGCGTGCACTCCCACATCGTTTAGAACCTGTAGCAGATCGCGCCGGTGTCCTCTGGATCAATGACTCAAAGGCTACGAATGTTGCAGCGACTCGTAGTGCTCTCTCTAGTCTAGATCGCTCGGTTATTCTTCTCCTAGGTGGCAAAGATAAGGGTGAAGACTTTGGGCAGCTTGCCGAGGCCATGCGTGGTCGCGCGCGTGTCGTCGTCGGTTATGGTGCCGCAGGTTCTAGGGCGATCAATGAACTGAGCGAAGCCCTCCGTGTTGGCAGTAATGAAGGGGATGAGTCTATTGGAGAATCCCGCGCCAGCCCTTCGTTGCGGTTGGTCGAGGGATCACTCGAAGATGTCGTAGTGAGTGCACGCAACTGGGCCGAGTCAGGTGATGTCGTACTTCTCTCACCAGCTTGCTCTAGCTTCGACATGTACGAGAACTACGAGCACAGAGGCCAGCACTTCACACTTCTCGCGAGGACTGAAGTGTGAGCATTATTCGGCCATTGGACATAGCTCCCGTTGGACCAGCTCGCCTTCCTGACTCAGGTTTGGGTCAGGGCTGGGAAGCTGCTGCGGTGTTCGGCCTCACACTGCTTGTACTGGCATTCGGACTAGTCACCCTATACAGCGCGTCTTCGGTTTTTGCGATTAACCAAGGCTTATCGGACACCTTCTACGTCACCCGGCAAGGGGTGGGAGCACTCGTCGGACTCGCTGGTCTCATGTTCTGCGCCTGGATGCCTTACCGATATTGGGCAGCCTTGGCATGGCCCTTGATAGCGGTCAGTGTTGTGATGCTTTTGCTCTGCGTACTTCCGTGGACTCATGGGATCGCACCGGAGATTAATGGAGCTCGTCGGTGGCTTCGAGTAGGTGTGACCATTCAGCCGTCCGAGGTCGCTAAAGTGGCCATCATTGTCTGGTCGGCCACTATGGCTGTTAAGAAGGCCCCGTATTTTCAGTCCCTGAGACGCGGCCTTGGTCCGTTCCTTATGGTTTGGGCTCTCGTCATCGGACTCGTAACGGCGGCGCCTGACCTATCTACAGCGATCGTTATTGCGGCGCTTGGTGTCCTAATTGTATTCGCTGCTGGAGCTCGGGTCTCGCACTTCGTTTTCCTGGGGGCTCTTGTCTCACCGGCACTGTACTTTCTTCTCTTCGCCAGTTATCGCCGTCAGAGGCTCGAGGTTTTTCTGCAACAACTCTCGGACCCAACCGGAGCTGGTTACCAGGTACTGCAGTCTCTGATCGGTTTCGGATCTGGTGGTGTGACTGGAGTAGGCTTTGGCGAGGGTCGGCAGAAGCACGGTTTTCTTCCGGAAGCTCACAACGACTTCATCTTCGCAATGATCGGAGAGGAGTGGGGGTTTTTAGGAATCACTGTTGTCGTTGTTTTTTACGTCGCCTTGGTCGTGATCGGATTCCGGATTGCCAGCAGGGCTCCGGATATGTTTGGAGGGCTGCTGGCGATCGGATGTACCAGTCTCATAGCAGTGCAGGCCATGCTCCATATGTCGGTGGGGTTGGCTCTTGCTCCCGCGACTGGGCTTGCTTTGCCGCTAATCTCCTACGGGCGTTCGAACCTGATCGTTACTCTCGTGGCAATAGGAATCCTGATTTCGGTGGCGCGAACCACCTCCGGTGGCAGGGAAGCCCATGCTTGATACGTTGAGAATCCGGGGGCCACTTGTTGTTGTCTCGGGAGGTGGGACGGGCGGGCATCTCTATCCAGCACTAGCGATAGCGGATGCACTCAGAGAAGTGCGGCCAGACGTACATATCACGTTCGTCGGTGCCAAGCGTGGCCTTGAAGCGAGAGTCCTGCCAGAGAGGGCGGAGGACCATTTATTACTCCCCATAAGCGGTTTCAATCGTGGTCGTGCAATTAGTCTGTTCCCAGCACTCGTTGGGCTCCTTGTGGGACTCATCCGTGTTATTGACTTCTTCAGGCGCTACCACCCCGAGGTTGTAGTGGTGACCGGTGGTTATGCCGGAGCTCCTGCAGGAATAGCAGCGGGTCTTATGGGTGTCCCCCTAGTGCTTCAGGAGCAGAACTCCGTGCCTGGTATTGTCACGAAGCTTCTTACAAAAGTTGCTACTCGTGTCCACGTAGCGTATCCGGAAGTAGTTCACCGCCTGCCGCTTAGCGCAGGACGTTGCGTTGTCAGCGGAAATCCAGTGCGGTCTCGATCGGGTTTGGGGCGCAACGAAGCGCGGCGCGCGTTCGGTATCCCTGAGCAAGCAACCTTGGCGTTCGTGACCGGTGGCAGCCAGGGTTCTTCGGCTCTCAACGAAGTCTTCACAGCCTACGTGGCCGGTGTTTCCCGTGGCGACATCAAACGGCCAGAGGAGCTTCACCTCCTCTGGTCGACTGGCAGCGGACACTTCGCAGGCGTTGTTAAGAGTTTCGGCGAGCGTGGGCTTCCTAGGTGGGTCCATACTCTGCCCTATATTGAAGACATGCCGGGTGCGCTTGTCGCGGCGGATCTCGCTGTGAGCCGCGCTGGCGCGATGACGATCGCGGAGTTCCTGAACCATGGTCTTCCTGCCGTACTGGTGCCTCTGCCCACCGCAACGGAAAACCATCAAGAGCATAATGCGCGCGCCCTGGAAGCTGCAGGAGCAGCTCGTGTCGTTCCTCAGAGGGAATTGTCTCCCAGCCGGCTAGCGAAAGAGATCGCTTCGATGGCTATGGATCCTCTTAGCCTAGAGCAAATGGGTATGCGCGCCTCAGAGCGTGCGTATCCGAGGGCAACACAGGAGATCGCTGGTGACGTTACAACGATGCTGTCCCCGATAAGGAGCGCCGCTTGACCGAGCAGCCTGACCTCAGGGCACTTTGCGCCGGTGGGATAGTCCATTTCATGGGCATAGGCGGAGCAGGTATGTACCCTCTCGCCGAATTGCTCTTGCGCAGCGGCGGCATGGTTACTGGGTGCGACTTGAAGGAAAGTGTCGCTCTCCGTGATTTAGAAGCGCTGGGGGCTAGGGTGTTTGTTGGACACGATGAAGCGCATATCGCTGACGCTGCAGCTCTCGTGATGACCGCTGCAGTTCCCGAAGACCATCCTGAGGTGCTCGCAGCAAAACGAGCGGGGATCATCGTAATGAAGCGCTCTGAGGCGCTCGGAATGTGGGTGGCTTCGGGAAGAGTTATTGGAATAGCCGGTACGCATGGGAAGACGACAACTACCGCTATGGCTACGGAAATCTTGGCTGCGGCGGGAATGGACCCCACTGGACTGGTTGGTGGCCGAGTGAACGACTGGGATGGAAACCTTCGGTACGGGAAGGGAGATGTTTTTGTAGTGGAAGCCGATGAATACGACCGTTCTTTTCTAACGCTCTCCCCGGACGTTGCGATAATCACAAACGTGGAGGCGGATCATCTTGATATCTATGGTGACCTTGATGGAGTCCGAAGCGCCTTCTTGGAGTTTGTGGCAGGAGTACGGGGTGGTGGCCGGGTCGTCGTCTGTGCCGACGATCATGGGGCTTCCTCTCTGCTCCCCGCGATAGGACCAAGCAGCTATACGTATGGAACTTCGGCTGGTTCAATGCTACGCGCGACGGATATTCGTGTTACTGAGGGCGTATCGTCTGCGAGACTTTGGGAGGATGGGAAAGGTGTTGGAGACCTCAAACTCAAGATGGGCGGCCGTCACAATCTCTTGAACGCACTCGGTGCCGCAGCTTCCGCTAGGGCGTTGGGTGCTGAATGGGATGACATCAAGACGGGACTTTCCAATTTCCGCGGGGTTGAGCGTCGCTTCCAGCTTGTTGGAGAGGTAAACGGAGTTGTTGTCATCGACGACTACGCTCACCATCCCACTGAGCTTGCTGCTGCGCTGCGTGCGGCACGAAATATGTATGAAGGTCGTCGCTTGGTTGCGGTCTTTCAGCCTCATCTCTACTCGCGCACTCGAGATTTCGCCCGCGCGTTCGGCGAGGCACTCGCAGTAGCTGACAAGGTGTGGCTTACGGACATATTCCCGGCGCGCGAAGACCCGATCCCTGGGGTAGACGGATACACTCTTGTATCAGCCGTTATTGAGGCAGGGGTGGACGACGACTTGTGCTATGTGGAGTCACTCGACGCCTTGGCCGCTCAAGTGGCGGCCGATACGCGGGAGGGTGATGTAGTGCTGACACTCGGTGCTGGGTCCATTGAGTTCACTGGAACAGAGCTTGTCCAACTTTTGGAGGTGCCTGCCTATGCCTAACGCTACCGTCAAACGGCAGCTCAGGATTTTAGCGGTGACCGTCGTGATCGCTCCTCTGGCATATTGGGGGCCTCACTTGGTTGAGACTGTGCGTGATCTTGAGGTCTTTGCCGTGCGTGAGGGTCAGATTGAGGTGCTGGGTATCAAGCGGTTGACCAAGCAAACGGTAGTGAGTCGCCTAGGCCTAGGGTCTATGGCTTCATTTTGGGGCGACGCGGCAGTATGGAGGGAGCGGGTAAAAGCAGATCCTCTTGTCCGTGAGGTGGAGATCCAAAGGAAGTTTCCGAATGGGCTAATCATCACTGTGGATGAGCGTGTTCCGGTTGCGTTCGCTGGAACGTCGATGCTCGAACCAGTCGACGCAGAGGGGTATCAGTTACCGATCGATCCGACCGCGCCCGCACTAGACCTACCAATCATCAGTTCTGAAAGTCGCGGACCGGACAATGCGGGTCTTTTCCCGGAAGAGGTCCGCACGTTGGCCGCCGAATTAGAGCATCTCAATGCAACTCGTCCGGAGTTTGCGAATCGGATTTCCACCATCCGATTGCACTCGCAGGGCGTAGTTGCCGCTCGGCTTCATAGCCCTGATGTCGAGTTCATCATGCCGATCCGTACCGAGCGAGTCCGGATCGAAGAGGGCGAATCAGCGCTAGGACACATCATGCAGCTGCGTTCTGGGCGACCACCAGCTGAGGTCGATCTGAGATTCTTAGACCAAGTGGTTGTCCGACCTGAACGCGCTATAGAAACCACTTCAACATACATGGCCGGGGGCCGATGACATGCGTTCGAACCTGATCGCTGGACTCGACATCGGAAGCACTCATACTTGTGCCGTCATAGGCGAGGTAGTCGGGGACTCAAGGCATCCGACCCTCGCAATCCTTGGTGTAGGCCAAGCTCCAACAGCTGGATTGCGTGGTGATTTTGTAATCAACATCGACGAGATGACAGAGTCTGTCCGCAATGCTGTGAGCGAGGCTGAACTCATGGCGGGTGCGACGGTGGACCGAGTATACGCAGGTATCGGCGGTGAACACGTGCGCGCTACAAATTCTATGGGAGTGGTGGCAATATCTGACGAGGAGGTCACGGAAGACGATGTCGAGCGAGTTCATATAGTCGCTCGAGCTGTGGCGCTTCCGCCCGATCGCGAAATGGTGCACGCCATCCGCCAGGAATACCGTGTCGATCACCAGGCGGGAATTAAGGACCCAATTGGCATGTCAGGAGTCCGCTTGGAGAGCGAAGTGTTCTTAGTCACGTGCCAGGTCACCGCATCGGCAAATATCACGAAGGCGGTCAACCGAGCCGGATACCGGGTTCAGGAACTCGTACTCGAACCTTTGGCCGGAGCCCGTGCCGTACTTACAGAAGACGAAAAAGAAGTCGGCGTAGCGATGGTTGAAATTGGCGCTCAGACAACCAACGTGGCTGCCTACTATGAGGGTAAGATCCACCATGTAGCGATCCTTCCCTTCGGTGGCGCGACCTTGACCCAGGACCTCATGCGAGGGCTGGCCGTGCCGTACAAAGAAGCACAGCGGGCCAAGGAGCATCACTCTCATGCCTTCGCGCAGATGGTCGACCCGCGAGAAACCGTTGATTTGCCAGGTCCATCTCCGAACCAGATGCGATCGGTGGCGTGCGAGCTAATCGCACACATCGTAGAGCAGCGACTGGATGAGATGTTTGGGATCATTCAAGGCGAACTCCAAGATCACGGAGTCGCCGAAAAGCTAGGTGCGGGGATCGTGCTGAGTGGCGGGAGTGCGTCGATCCCGGGAATTACCGAGCTCGCTCAACAGATTTTTGCGGCGCCTGTGCGTCTCGGGGTGCCGGCGGAAGGACTCGGCGGAATCGCGGATGTCGTGGCGCGTCCTCGTTTTACAGTTGGAGCGGGCCTCGCGCTCTGGGGTGCAGATCGCTTCGCTGAAACTGGCCGCGGTGCCTCAACCCGGGCTTCCGGAATAGTCACCAGGCTTGGCGTGTGGTTGAAAGAATTTTTCTAGTCGCAGTAGTACCAAAATCTCCGCTAGGGGGGAGAAAATGATGATCTTCGAGTTCGAAGAAACACCGATTGCGAATGCACGGATGAAGGTTGTGGGCGTCGGAGGAGCCGGCGGAAATGCCGTTAATCGAATGATTGACGAAGATTTGGAAGGGGTCGAGTTCATTTCGATGAATACCGATGGGCAAGCTCTCAAGCACTCAAAGGCACAGGTCACCTTGCAGATCGGAAAGAAGCTCACTCGTGGGTTGGGTGCGGGTGCTCGTCCGGAGGTTGGACGCCAAGCATTAGCAGAGAGTGAAGAAGAGGTCCGTCGTGCACTTGAGGGTGCCGATCTTGTCTTTGTAACAGCTGGAATGGGTGGTGGAACTGGAACCGGCGCGGCGCCATTAGTGGCTGAGATAGCGCGGGAGATGGGCGCACTCACCATCGGTGTGGTGACAAAGCCCTTCTCCTTCGAGGGGAGGAAGAGGGAGCGTCAGGCGATGCAGGGCCTGGCGGAGCTTCGCCGCGCGGTAGACACCATGATCCTGGTGCCTAATGACCGACTTCTCTCCGTTGTGCCGAAGGGAACATCTTTCGCGGATTCGCTGAAGAAGGCGGACGAGATCCTTTTGAACGCAACACAAGGTATCTCCGATTTGATCCGAGTTACGGGTGAAATCAACGTCGATTTCGCGGATGTTAGGACGGTTATGGCGGCCCGCGGCCCAGCACTAATGGGGTCGGGTTTTGGGGAAGGTGATAATAGAGCTCAGGAAGCGGCTCAGGAGGCTATCTCTTCACCCCTATTGGACGATCTTTCAATCTCTGGAGCTAAGGGCGTCCTAATCAACATCACAGGTGGGATGGATCTCGCCATTGACGAGGTCACTACGATTTCGACGATTATCCAGGAAGAGGCGGGAGACGAGGCCGAGATCATTTTCGGTGCGGTTCACAATCCGGAACTAGAAAACCAGATTCGTGTTACCGTGATCGCGACGGGATTCGATTCGGAGAGCGAAGACAACGTTATTTCACCAGATTTCCGGCGCTCTCGTGCTCAGATCTCAACCCCGAAAACCGTTTCGGTAGAACCCAGTCAGCCGGTCGAGTTATCGGTGCCCGAGTCCGACAACACGAATCTGACTTTCAAGCACCCGGTAATAGAGCCGGCCGTGCAAACGGTTGAGTTCGAACTCAAGGATGAACGGGTTGCCATGGGGGGAGGGGTTTCGGAGCCGGTACTTCCGCTTACAAGATTTCCTGAGAGCATGGTATCCCGAGAGCAGATAGAAGGGTTAGATATCCCGACGTTCATTCGTCGTCAGATGGACTGAGTTGGATTCCTAGATTCAACTAGTTTCCCAGAGAGCGACTGTCCGGTGGAGGTGTCTGCCGGACAGTCGTTCTTCTAAGTGCTTTCGGGTGTCCGGACTCTTGATCCGGGAAGTGATGAGGAGTTAATGGTGAAGCGGAACGTCAGATCGATTATCTCACGAGGGGCGATTGCTATTGCAGCGATCGTCTGTTCTTCGTGTGAACCCGAGGTTCCGAGCGTCGGTTTTTTAGAGACGGTGTGGGTTCCACCCGCGGAGAAGGTGGAGGTCCATATTCTTGGTCAAGGTGAGACATTCGGAGGACTCCTCTACGGAGCGGTCGATGCGAATGAGCAGGATGAGGTATTACGGGCTTTTCAGAACTATGCCGATCCGAGGCGCTTACGAGAGAGGACGAATGTGTTTCTTCGCTACCGGGCCGGTACCAATAAGCTCCGGAGTGTAGACGTCGCGGTTAGTAAAGATCGAACAGTCAGGCTCACTCGGGTCGATGACGGATGGGGATCGCGGCTTGTCGAGACCCCCATCTTTGTTGATACGGTTTATGCAACCGGTGAGATCAGTGAGACGTTTTGGGGTTCTGTCGTGAACAACGTCGACTTGGTTGAGATGACTTTTGAGGATCGCAACCTTCTCATAGATCGCCTGGATAATGTTTTTCAGTGGCAAATGGACTTTTCTAGACAGATCCGGGAAGGTGACAGCTACCGTTTTGTATTTGAACGAGAGGTGCGCCCGGACGGCTCAATGCGAGATGGAAAACTGCTTGCGGCGGAATTCGTGAACCTGGGTGTTCCATATCACGCGATCTATTTTGACCCGAACGGTGATGGATATGGGTCGTATTTTGATTTGGATGGAGAGTCTGTTCGAAGGGCGTTCCTCCTCAAGCCACTATCGTACCGCCGTATTTCTGGACGGTTTTCGAGCGGGAGGCGTCACCCGATCCTGAACACCATACGAGCTCATCGAGGAATCGACTACGCTGCGAGCATTGGTACGCCTGTTATGGCGACCTCCGACGGGGTGATTATCCACAGGGGACCTAAGGGTAGCTTCGGCAATACGGTGGAGATCCGACACTCGAATGGCTGGGTTACCAGATATGCACATTTGAATGGGTTTAACGGTGATGTGAACCTAGGAACGAGAGTTCGACAAAGTGATGTGATTGGCTATGTGGGAATGACTGGGCTAGCGACGGGACCGCACCTGCACTATGAAATGTTGCAAAATGGTCGACACCAAGATCCCTTGGCGGTCGATCTTCCGTCTGGGGATCCGGTGCCCGCGGATGACATGACCCGCTGGCGTGCAGAGATGTCCGGAAGGTATGAACTGCTGGAGACGATTAGAGGACAGAGCCCGTTGCGCACGTTTGAGGCGGAGGCCGGAGACGGTCGAGCATCGGGCGGGCCGCAGCAGGGCGAGGGAGCGTAGAGAAAATCTTAGGATTTCCCATCAGTCGCATGCTAGTGTTTCTGTTCTTGGCGGGGATTCTCGCTACGTATGCGTTTTGGGTTTACCTCCGCGTCGAATTAACAGTGCCGGCCGCCCGAAGCTTGGCTGTCGTAAGGGCCTCGATACTGTCACTGGTACTTCTTCTTCTGTTTGATCCGCGGCTACCTTTCGAGGCCACAGGAGCAGCCCCTACTCCTTGGGTGCTGCTCGACGCTTCAATGAGTATGACAGTAGAGGGCCTGGAGGGGTCCAGCCCAGCAGAAGTTGCGGCGGAGAGGGCAGCCGAACTAGAGACTGAGGGCTGGGAAGTATTCCGCTTTGGCAACGGGAATCTGGTGCGGCAAGTCAATGAGACACAACGAGCTAGTGAAGGACTCATAAGTGAGTTGGCGCCCTCATTACAGCTAGCGGCAGAGTCAGGTGCGAAGGAGGTTCGCGTCCTCTCCGATCTTCGCTTTACTGACCCAGTTGCGATTCAGTCCGTGCTCGACGTGATCCCCGTAGCTGTTCAGTTCGAAGATCTTTCTCTAGTGGCACGTAATTCCGGTATCGCACGGTTTTCAGTGAGCGACGTCCTTTATCCGGAAGACTCCCCTGCAGCCGAGATTGAAATCTTTGGCGGTAATTCAGGTGACTCGGTAATCGTGGAAATTTTCGAGGAAAATCGTGAGGTAGCTCAGGTGCGGGTTCTAGCTCCGGGTCCGGGACTCCGGGCCACAGGCACAGTTCGACTTCCTCCAGCAGGGGAGAGCGGGCATCTTCGATACACTGCAAGAATTGCGGACGAGGAGCAGGTTGACGACGCTTTTCCAAGCGATGATGAGGCGGTCACTTATGCGGGTATCGGATATCCAGCTGGGGCGCTGGTTCTTGTTTCTGCCGTCCCAGATTGGGAGCCGCGCTATCTTCTTCCGGTTCTGGAGAAGGTCACCGGGCTCCCTTCAATCGGGTATCTTCGAGCTGGACCAGATCGTTTTGTGCGTCTCGGGTCGGCGTCCGATAGAGGTATCCCCGCGGACTCTAGCACCGTGAAGCGTGCGGCGACTGAAGCCGCTTTATTGGTGTTGCATGGTCTCGGAGTCGATGCGGATCCGTGGATAGCCGAGATTGCGGAAGGTCAGGGACAACGCCTTGTTTTACCGCTGGACTCAGAGGGAACAAGGGCTGTAGGATTGGAGACTGGCGACCCGATATCTGGCGAGTGGTATGCGTCTCCTGATGTACCGACATCTCCGATTGCTGGAGCGTTGGCCGGCGTAAACCTCCAGGGCCTCCCACCGCTCTCAGGGGCGATGGTACCCTCCACTCCTCTACTCCTGCCCCCGTTGCAGATACAGCTCAGGGGAGCCGGCTCCCCTGAGAGCGCCTTTGGACTGATAGAGCGGCCAGGAGGTCGAGTTGCTGTAGCCCTAGCTTCTCAATTCTGGCGTTGGGCTGCACGTGAGAATGGTCATGAACCGTATCGTAGGATCTGGGCCGGGATAGTGGACTGGCTTCTCGCGGGTGAAGAGGTTATCGCTGCTGAGCCTCGACCAATGGTATGGGTGACATCTCGTGGACAGAAGATCGCGTGGAGTCTCGGTGGAGACTCTTCATCCGTGCATCTAGAGGTTTGGTCAGGAACAGAGGTCGTCACCGACACGACCTTGGTCGGTGGTGGAGAAGCAATGACTGGAGCGCTGGATCCTGGTTTATACACGTACACACTAGTGTCTGAATCCGGTGACACCGTTGGAGCCGGCCGCTTCGATGTGTCGGGAGTGTCTCTAGAGATGCTTCCGGTTGCAAAGATGCCTGAGTTGTCACCCGGTAGTCTAAGTTCACCTGGTAACGCTGAGGATTCTGGGCGACCGCTCCGGACATATCCGTGGGTGTACCTTCTAATAATGGTGTTGCTTTGCAGCGAATGGATTGTTCGGCGCCGCACTGGACTGCGCTGAGGAAGTCAGCATGGCTAGGCTCTGTAAGAGAAAATCCGAGAGAGAAAAGAGCCTCTGGAAACGCGTCGTAAATCTTGCACTGTCGGATGTTCGAGTGCTCGCGACTGGAGTCGATACTGAATCACTGGAAGATATGGAGGAGAAGCTCCTTGCCGCTGATTTTGGAGTCCCAGCTTCCCTTCGACTCACGGATCGAGCGGAAGAGGCGCTGCGACGGGGCATAGCGAGTGGGGAAGAGGAACTCATTGATGTTCTTCGGTCAGAGATTATTAAAATATTCGATGCCGGACCGGATTCTGAGTTAGTGGAAGCGGAAGGGGGCCCGACCGTCTACCTGATTGTGGGTGTGAACGGAGTCGGAAAGACAACCTCCATCGCAAAGCTGGCGTCTCACCTCATTGAGGAGGGTCACAGCGTAATGATCGCGGCAGCGGATACCTTCCGAGCTGGAGCCGTTGCACAGCTCCAGATGTGGGCGGAGCGCACAGGGGCGGATTTCATTTGTGGTCAAGAACGGAGTGATCCGGCAGCGGTGGCGTTTGACGCGCTAGAGGCCGCTGCAGCACGTCGGATTGACTTCGTTCTGATCGACACAGCCGGAAGACTCCATACCAACAGCGATCTTATGGGAGAACTCGCTAAGATCGAACGGGTGGTTAGTAGAAAGATTCAGGATGCCCCCCATGAAACTCTCATGGTGCTGGATGCCACGGCGGGACAGAATTCTGTTCGTCAAGTAGAGGCCTTTTCGAAAGCACTAAGCGTCACCGGTATCATCCTTTCGAAGATGGATTCAAGTGCTAAAGGTGGAATCGTCGTAGCGTTACAAGAGGAGCATGGAGTACCCGTGAAACTGATCGGGGTAGGCGAGAGGCTCGAAGATCTGGAGGCTTTCGATGTGAATCTCTTCCTAGACGCGGCATTAGGATGAACTACTCACACCTTGATCGCCCCATACAGTTTCTGAAGGGTGTGGGTCCCAAGAGGGCGGACGCCTTCGCTCGTCTCGGAATTACGAGCGCTCGGGATCTCCTCTACCATGCGCCTCGTCGGTATGACGACGCTTCTTCCGTGGAGTCTATCGGCAGTCTTGAAGTTGGGATGGACGCGACCGCTATTGGTCGCATTCGGAGCAAGGGGGTTATACCGACACGTCGTGGTCTACGAATTTTTCAGGCAGTTCTTGAAGACGATTCGGGGATGATCACCGTGGCTTGGCCGGGCCAACCGTGGCTTGATCGAAAGCTGCGCGAGGGAGACACTCTGCTGGTTTCTGGTCGGGTGAAGTTTTTTCACGGACGCCAACTACAACCGCGAGAGTACATTGTGCTGGAACGCGGGGTGGGTGGAGAGTCGGCATCGAGCACCGATACGGAGCTGGAATCGGGTATGGTCTTCGTCTCTTATCCGGCCTCTGAGGATGTGCCTCAATGGGTGCTGCGGAGCGTATTTGACAAGAATCTCACTGAAATGCTCACGTGGGCTGACGATGATGAATATGTCACCCCACGAATGCAGGCCGAACATGGATTGCCCGGACTAGCAGAAGCGTTCAAGTGGCTCCACAGACCGAAGACTATATACGAGGCAGAGAAGGCACGTCGTCGGTTGGCATTTGATGAGCTCTTCTTCCTTCAACTCATCCAGGCGCAGGCCAGACGCAAGGCAACTGAGGACAACCCCGGGATCCAGCACATTAGAACTAACGAATTGATACGGCCGTTGCACCAGGCCTTGCCCTTTGAGCTGACAACTGCGCAGGGACGTGCCCTCCGTGAGATATACAATGATATGTGTTCGGGCCGCCGCATGAACCGAATGCTTCAGGGGGATGTCGGTGCCGGGAAGACCGCGGTTGCGGTCTTCGCAATGTTACTTTCGGTCGAGGGTGGGCGTCAGGCATGCCTCATGGCGCCTACTGAGATCCTGGCTGAACAGCATGCACGGGGAGTCTCCCGAATGCTCGATCCGCTAGGGGTCGAGGTCACTCTCCTTACTGGATCTCTAAGTGTCCGTAGCCGCCGAGACGCCCTTGAATCTATTTCGAGCGGATCTGCGAGGATTGTTGTCGGAACGCACGCTCTGATCCAAGAAGCGGTGGCATTCGATGAGCTTGGTATCGTGGTGATCGATGAGCAGCACCGATTCGGCGTGAAGCAGAGGATGGCGATTTCGGACCGTGAGGGTCGTATACCCGATATTCTGGTCATGTCTGCTACGCCAATTCCTAGATCTTTGGCTATGGCGCTATACGGAGACCTCGATCTGAGCCTGCTTGACGAAATGCCCCCAGGAAGAAAGCCGGTTACGACCAGCCTTCGATCGACGGATCATCGCACGGCGGTATACGAATTCGTCCGTTCTGAGATAGCTATGGGCCGGCAGGCATACATAGTGTACCCGTTGGTTGACGATTCAGAAAAAATTGATCTACTCTCCGCCAAGAGGGAGTTCGAACGACTTTCCTCTGAGGTTTTCCTTGAAGAACGAGTTGGCCTAATTCATGGCCAGCTTGCGAGTGCAGAGAAAGACTCGGTCATGCGAGAATTCATCACGGGAAAGATTGATATACTGGTCGCAACCACGGTGATTGAGGTGGGAATTGATGTGCCCAACGCTAGTGTGATGCTTATAGAGCATGCTGAGAGATTCGGCTTGTCTCAGCTGCATCAGCTTCGTGGTCGAGTGGGTCGCGGCACTGCGGAGAGCCACTGCATTTTGGTTGCCGAGCCTGGCGAGAATGCGCTGGAGAGATTGCGGATTTTTCGTGATACCAGCGATGGCTTCGAAGTTGCGCGCGCGGATCTCCAAATTAGGGGTCAAGGAGACCTCTTCGGTAGTCAGCAGCATGGACGAGACCCGGCGTTGCGGTTTGCGGACCTCCTGTTGGATGAGGATCTTCTAGTGGACGCTCAGAGTGAGGCACGGGCGCTTGTGGAGGAAGATCCGGAGCTTGAGCGCGCCGATCATGCGGCGATTCAGGCCCACTTAGAAGGACTGTACAAGCACCGTCTTGCCATGTTTAGGGTCGGTTGAGCAGCTTCCCCTAACCGCGCATTATGTGCATTGTCCTGCTTCGCGTCGATAAGTTGATTCGACGCAGACTCTTAGATCGCGATGCGGCACGATGATGGTGGAGATCAGACAGCTCGGAGAGCATTTAGGTGAGCAGGTAACCGTTCGTGGATGGGTGGAGGCAACCCGTGGACATGGGAAAGTCTCTTTCACGGTTCTACGCGATGGCACCGGTGTGCTGCAGGGTGTTCTTCTAAAAGAGACCGTGGACAACGCTACTTGGGATGTGCAGCAGTCACTGACTCAGGAGTCGGTGGTTGCTTTGACTGGTGAGGTCAAGGAAGACGCGCGTGCCCCGGGTGGGTATGAACTTGGGGTAACGGAAGTCGAATTGCTTTCCAGTGCGGAAGAGTATCCGATCCAGCCAAAGGAGCACGGGGTCGACTTTCTCTTAGATCATCGTCATCTCTGGCTTCGATCATCTATGCAGAGGGCAGGGCTTAGAGTGCGGGCGGAGGTGCAGCAGTCGATTCATGACTTCATGTACGAAAACAGCTTCGTTCGGATCGACACGCCTATTCTGACCGGAGCGATTGGTGAGCATGCGGGAACCCTATTTGAGACAGACTATTTTGGGGATTCGGCTTACATGGCTCAGACGGGACAATTGTACGTCGAGGCTGCTTGCCCAGCGTTTCGGAGGGTCTATTGCTTCGGGCCTACATTCAGGGCCGAGAAATCGAAGACTCGCCGCCATCTAACAGAGTTCTGGATGGTCGAGCCGGAGGTGGCTTTTGCAGATTCCAACGAGAACATGGAGCTCCAGGAGCAATTCGTATCATACATAGTGGGGCGGGCACTCGAGAGATGTCAGGAGGAGTTGAAAGTCCTGGAGCGCGATACCAGTATGTTGGAGCAGGTAACCCCCCCCTTCCCGCGAATGAGTTATACGCAGGCGGTCGAGCGTTTGAAGGAGCTTGGTTCGGACATTGAGTGGGGCCGGGATCTGGGTGCCGCAGATGAAGCGCTGCTCATGGAGGATCAGGAACTGCCAGTATTCGTGCACGACTATCCAAAGGCCGCTAAAGCATTCTATATGAAGGAGAACCCTGAGGATCCTCGTACGGTATTGTGCGATGATCTTCTCGCACCTGAGGGTTATGGAGAAATAATCGGTGGAAGTCAGCGCGAAGATGATCTTGAACTGCTTGAGCGTCGGATCAAGGAAGAGAACTTGCCGGAAGAGGCATACGCTTGGTACCTAGACCTCCGAAGGTATGGAACCTTCCAGCATTCGGGTTTCGGCCTAGGAGTGGAGCGAACGGTAGCCTGGATCACCGGCCGGCATCATATACGTGAACTGATCCCGTTCCCGCGGCTCATGAATCGCCTTTACCCGTAGGCTCTGAATGCCCTGTGTCGTCTTAGATATGATGGATCGAAGACCCATCTGGGCTATGCCTGATTGGGTCAGTGAGCATATCAGAGATGCCCTTCCTGCCTCATGGACTCTCGAAGTAGTCGAGGAAGAGACGGACGGATCAGGTGACGGTTCGGCTCGGGTCTCTGAGCACATCCTGGACCTAGTGAAAGAAGCCGAGGTCTACTTCGGTTACGGAGTACCTGCTGAGATTATAGATGTAGGCAGCAGACTCAGGTGGGTCCATTCTGGTGCATCGGGCGTTGGCTCCTCATTGACACCGGCCATGCTGGCGAGCGACGTCATCTTCACGAATTCCGCTGGAGTACATGCGCCTCCAATGGCCGAGACCGTGCTCGCTATGCTTCTGTACTTCACCAGGGGATTGGACCTTGCTGTTGAATCACAGAGGCGTTCTGAATGGTCAACAGAGCGATTCTATATCGCTGATGCTCCTCTTCTCGAGTTATCCGCCATGACGATTGGGATAGTCGGGTTTGGCGGCGTAGGCCGTGAGGTCGCGAGGAGAGTAGCATCTTTAGGCGCTAGGGTGATGGCCTTAAAGAGAACGCCAGTTCCAGTCGAAGGAGGCCCTGTCCAGTTGACTGGGGCGGAAGGAACAATGGTTGCCGGTATAGAGATGGTTTGGGGTGATTCCGGGCTTGATTCTGTCTACAGGGAGTGTGATGCGATCGTGTTGGCCGCACCAGACACCCCTAAAACAAGAGGTATGATCGACGCCGATGCCCTGAACCGTATGAAGTCCGGTGTGATCATCCTTAATGTTGCCCGGGGACGTCTGATAGACGAGAACGCATTGGTCGAGGCGCTAAGCAGAGGGAGGATTCGTGGAGCTGGTCTCGACGTCTTCACGGAAGAGCCATTGCCCTCGGATAGCCCGCTGTGGGCTCTAAAGAACGCGGTGATCACGCCGCACGTGTCTGCGGTCACGAGAAGATTCTGGAAACGTGAGACTGATCTGATTCTTAGGAATCTCTCCCGTTATATGGGTGATAGTCCCTTGGAAGAGTGGGAGAATGTTGTTAACAAGAAGGAAGGTTATTGACGCTCCTCCGATTTTACCTCGTCCCACAGCTTATTCAGAGTCGTAAGGCTGGCGGTGGACAGATCGATATCTTTTTTGCGAGCGAGACTTTCTAGTTTCTCGAACCGTCCAACGAACTTTGAATTAGCTCGTTCCAGCGCCGTTGTCGGATGTGATCCACCTAGTCTTGCCAGATTGACGCAGGCGAAAAGAAGATCTCCTACCTCTTCGATAAAGTCTTCAGAGTCGAGCGCATTCCCTGCCTCTTCGAGCTCTTCACTCGCTTTATCTAGCGCGCCTCGAGCGTCGTCCCAATCAAAACCCACGCTGGCTACTCTTTCTTGTATTCGATATGACCTCGTCAGGGGATCAAGACCCTTGGTTAACCCAGTAAGGACACCTGTGTCCTTTGCTCTCTCCCGGTTCTTTAATGCTTCCCACTCTTGGTGTTCGCCTGCGCCGAAAACGTCTGGATGTCGAGTAATCATTTTACTCTCTAGTCGGGCGTAGACCGAGTCTGCGTTGATATCACTGCTCTCTTCAGCGACTACGATCTGGAAAGCCAGATTAAGTAGGAGGTCTCCGAGTTCACTTTCCAGTTCTAGGTCATCCCCATTTCGGATGGCATCAACCACCTCGTGCGTTTCTTCTAATAGGTGTGGAATCAGTGATTCGGCGGTCTGCTGTGCGTCCCACGGACATTCACAGCGAAGGAATCGGACAAGATTCAATGCACGATCTAATGTGCCGGGTCCAGGGAAGTGATGTGCTTGATTAGTGGGGTTCATCGCGTATCCGTCCATTGGGTCTAAAGAACGTCATGTCCCAAGAACCGCTGCCTTAGGGGTCGTCGGACTGCCTTCTTTCTGGCATCTTTGAGGCCTCATGTTAACGCATCCAAAGGCCCGTGCATGGGTTCAGATAAGAGCCAATGCTCTGCGCGCCAATTTTATGGACGTCCGAGATCAGGTAGGATCTGAAACCGGGATTCTACCGATGGTCAAGGCAGATGCGTACGGGTTGGGGCTTGAGGCATCAATGCGCACTCTGGAGCCTCTGGATCCGTGGGGTTTTGGTGTCGCAACAGTCTCAGAGGGGGTCTGCTTGCGTGAACTTGGTTTTGCCGGCCGCATCGTTGTTTGTAGCCCAGCCCCGAGGGAGACGATGGAAGCGGCTGTCCAACATGGGTTAGAGCTCTCGATCTCAAGTCTCGATGCACTTCAAGCATTAAGTGAAGTAAGCAGCAGGACTGAATCAAAAGCTGACTACCACATCGACGTGGATACAGGAATGGGCCGTAGCGGATTTGATTGGGGAGATGCTTCTACTTGGCTGACTGATGCCACTAAAGGAGCGGGCGGTGCTAGCTGCGTCGGTTGCTACACCCATCTTCACTCAGCCGACGTGAATGATGATACAGTTGAAGAGCAGTGGGCTCGCTTCTCAAGAGTAGCAGAGCGCATAGGTTCCAAAAGGCGGGCTGACGATTCGGAATTTACATTTCACGTGCTAAACAGTGCGGGTGTTTTCCGTATCCCAGAATTTGCAAGTTCGGTTGTCCGCCCTGGAATCTTCCTCTACGGAGGAGAGATTGGGTATGGTCAGCCGCGTCCCCAACCCGTTGTTTCTGTGCATGCGCGTGTGGCACTTGTTCGGTCCGTTGCTCCTGGTACGACGTTAGGATACGGGTCGACATATGTGTCCACGGGAGAAGAACGGTGGGCCACCCTCTCCATTGGCTACGGCGATGGACTTTCAAGGGTCCTGTCGAACCGAGGTTGTGCGATATTGAAAGGTGTAAGGGTTCCGATCATTGGGCGGATCTCGATGGACGTGACAGTGGTAGACATCACTGACGTTGAGTCTGCGCGAGAAGGGGATGTCGCAACCTTGATTGGTTCAGACGGTTCGGTCACGCGAACCTTAGACCAGGTAGCAGCTGAGTCAGGAACGATCAGCTACGAGGTGCTCACGGGACTGACGAGTCGATTGCCTAGGGTATGGACGGACGAAAGTTAGTGAGTACCGTATTATATCAATTGCTAAGGAAGAAAAAGTCTTTGAGAGTTTTTGGTGAACATCGTCGTTTCGTGGTTCTCACGATGCTGGGCTTGTTGCCTCTGATCACTATTGGTTGTCAGGAGCAGATCCCGGTAGCGCTGGATGATCAGGCTGTTCCGGGCGTACCGGTGTCGGTGACAGTGGAAATCCCCTGGACCTCTTTCGGTTCCAACGTTGAGGTATTCGGAGGGTATGGGTCTGCTGAGGAGATTGGCTCAGGTGTCCTAGCTGAAGATTTTGCGGGAACACTTAATGCTAGGACATTGATGCGTATCGGGGCTTATCCGCGGATCGCGACTGTCCGTGACACGACTGGGGCCTCTCGTCCTGACTCGACGTTGACGATCCTGGGAGGCCGGTTCGTTGCTTTCTTCGATACGATTGCAAGCACCAACACGAATCCAGTGAGGCTCGCTTTGGGGGCCACTACGGAAGCTTGGGACATGGCGACCACCTCATGGACTTATGCGGTCGATACCATCAACGATCAGCGCCCATGGACGGAGGCAGGGGGAGGTGTAGTGACGCCTCTAGGAGAAGCCATCTGGGATCCTTCATTGGGTGACACTGCAGTCTTTGTTCTTGATTCGGTTCAGTTGGCGGAGTGGTCCGACACGACAGACCTTAGCATTGGTGCGAGAATAGACATCATTGATCCGGGCCATCGGCTGGCGCTTAATGCGGCTCTGATACGGCTTGATGCGCGACCTAGCAGTAACCCTGATACGATTATCGAGCTCACGGCGTTAACAAGCGGGTCAACATTCATATACAGCCCTTTCCCGGAACCGCCGCCAGATGGGGTACGTATTGGGGGGGCTCCTTCATGGCGGACAATCCTCGATCTTCAAATACCGTCAGTGATTGATGATGTCCCCGAGTTGTGTGCAGTCGTCAGTTGCCCGCACTCACTCTCTCCTGGTGAGATCTCCTATGCCGCGCTTGTGCTAACCAGTAGAACAACGGAACTAGCCTTCCAACCGACTGATTCGATTCGATTGGATGTCCGGCCCGTGCTAGACCGGGCCGTGATGCCCAAGTCACCGCTCGGCGTATCCCTAATCGCAAATCCGTTTGGTCGTTCGGTTTCCCCGGAAGCATTTGGTGGTTCATCTGGGTTGGAGATAGAGATTCCTTTCACGGGATACGCTAGAGATCGACTTCGTGGGAAGGACGCTAGTGGTGATCCGACTCCTGGGACCCTGGCACTTCTTTCGGTGATAGAGCCGTTCTCGATTACGTTTGCTTCTTTCGAAGGCCCATCTTCTGCAGGTGAGCCGTTTCTCCGGCTCATAGTCACCGTCGGGCCGCCGGTGGAGCTACCATGACCCGTCTGTGGATGACCTCGGCACGGGTAGCGGGCCTTCTTTTGTTGGCACTGACGTCAACGGCCACACCAGCGTATACACAGTCACTGTTTAATGCAGCGGGACTCGGTACTCCTGTTGATGCCCTAGACGGTCGAGCGCGTGCCTTGGGTAGTATAGGGATTGGCCTGACAGGTGGCTCGATGATGCAGACTGATCCGGGTGGTCTCGCTCGGCTCGAAATCTCGACAGGAATCATGGCTGCTTCACCGAGTTGGATTGACTACTCGGCCTCCAATAGTCGCACAGGGACTTTTAAGGGAAACCGGTTTCCTCTTCTCGGTATAGCGTACCCGGTATTGGGTGGGATGGCTGCGATTCAGATTAGTTCTGTCCTTGACCAGACTTATGAAGTGACGAGGATCGGTGAGACTGATCTAGGTGATGGTCCTGTCCGGACATCGGATGCGTTTACCCAAGACGGTTCGGTCTCGAACGTGAACCTCGGTTTTTCTAGGGCTCTTACAGACTGGTTCGCTACGGGCCTGACGGTTGGACGCTTTGCTGGGAACCTAGATCGCACCCTCGTTCGAGCATACGGAGAAGAAGGTGTAGCAGGAAACGTCGACACATACGTAGAATCCGGTGTTTGGTCTTGGACTGGTTGGTCCCTCACCGCGGGAGCCTCGGCGGATTTCGAGAGTCTGAGAGTAGCGGCTAGTGTTCAGGTTCCGTCTGAGCTTTCGGGAACCGCTGCGGCTGACACTCGCGGGTCTGACAGGAGTTTCTCCATACCGGTCCAATATAGAGTGGGCGCAACAGCGGTACTCGGCCCGAGCATCCAAGTGCACGGGAGTGCCGTATTCGCAGACTGGTCAAAAATGCAGGATGACCTCTCCAGCGGGTATGCAAAGAGTGGAAGTGGGTATGGAATGGGAATAGAACTTTCTAGGGCTCGTCTGTTGGGAAAGGATGCGCCGTTACGCTTCGGGTTTCGTCAGACTGGACTTCCGTTTGCTTTTGAGGATGAATCCGTCAAAGAACGCATTTTGTCCGGAGGGTTGGGGCTAGTCCTAAACGAAACGGCTGGGTTCGTCCTGGCCGGTGTAGACCTCGCGATTGAGCGCGGACGCCGCAGTAGTGCAAATCTGACTGAAAACTTCTGGAGGGCGACACTGTCGCTCCAGACCTCCGGGTTCTGATCGGAACGAGTCGTGCGTGTTTACTACCACACATTCGGTTGTAAGGCGAATCAGTACGACACGGAAAGGATGCGCCAGGAACTAGAGGCACGTGGTTCCTACAAAACCGAAAACGTATCAGAAGCCGAGGTCATCGTTGTCAATACATGCACCGTCACGAATCAAGCTGACGCTGAGGCTCGTAGATTCATCCGTCGCATGCACCGTCGACACCCAGATGCACGGATTGTAGTCGCAGGGTGTTCCGCTGCACTCCGGGGCGAGGATTATACAGCGATGGACGGTGTCGCGGATGTTGTCGAGGGTCATGATGCAGTCCATGTGGCAAGGGTAGTAGAACACCGAAATGGCAGTGGGCTCACTCAGATTGAATTGAGGGGGTCGCTCGATAGAACCGATTATGAACCTGTGGGAGGTGAGCTTCTCCGCGCGCGACTCGGCGCCTCAAGGGGTTGGTTAAAGATCCAGGATGGCTGTGACCGCAAATGTTCTTTCTGCGCGACCCGGCTAGCGCGTGGAGCATCGAGATCTCGTGCCCTTCATGAAGTCATAGAGGAAGCGAAATTGCTGGGGAAGAGGCACGCAGAGCTTGTTCTCACCGGTATTCATATCGGTCACTATGGTATAGACCTCAACCCCCAACTAAGTCTAGGTCAATTGTGTGCGTCTCTGCTTGAGGCTGTGCCTGACGTGCGTTTTCGGGTTGGTAGTATCGAAGCTACTGAGGTCGACGCATTGTTGATTGAGTTGATGGAGTCTTCAGGAGGAACCCTCGCTCCACATCTTCACATGCCGCTCCAAAGCGGCGCAGATCCGGTCCTCCGACTCATGCGTCGCTGGCATACTAGAGAACAGTATAGGGTCCGTGCTCTTGAGATTGCCGAGCGTATCTCTCCCCTCGGACTGGGGGCTGACGTCATTACTGGATTCCCAGGTGAGACTGACGATGATCATGCTGTCACGCGGGCTCTTATCGAGGAAATCCCGTTCACCTATTTACATGTCTTTCCGTTCTCGCCGCGGAAAAATACCGTCGCGGAAACTCTTCCCAGACGGGTGCCCCAGCGTGTCGCAGGCGAGCGAGCAAGGGAGCTTCGCACTTTGGCTCAGGAGCGGGGCACGTTATATCGAGGGTCGCGGTCCGGAACTACAGCGACGGTCGTAGTAGAGGGTGGGGGACGGATGGGGATCACTGAGGACTATCTCAGAGTTCGAGTAGATGGAGAGCTTCGGGACGCGGATGTTTTTTGTGGGGCAGGGCATACAATGAACGGTTTGAGGCCAGATCTCTTGACCGGAACCCTGCGTGGGGATCCAGATGACCTGTATATTGTTCCGCTCGAGAGTCCCTCACTTTCTTATGTATGACTGAAAAGCTTGTGAAACGGGCCTACGTGGAAACGTACGGCTGCCAGATGAACATCAGCGACGGTGAGCTGATGGAAGGTATCCTTGAGCACTCTGGATACATCATCGTGGGTAGTCCGGAGGAAGCGGACGTCGTTTTGGTGAACACATGCGCAATACGCGAGCACGCGGAGAAGCGCGTATTGGGTCGGGTTTCGCAGCTAAATGGCTTGAAGCAAGACAAGCCAGATTTGATCATTGGTGTAACTGGCTGCATGGCTCAGCGAATAGGGAGTACGCTTCTAGATCAGGCACCGTATGTAGATATCGTAATGGGCCCTGATGGATATCGTGGACTACCCGAAACGCTAAGACGGTTAGGAATCGCTTCTGCTGATAAAGATGAAGAGCATGCCGGACCAGTCTCAGCTTCTGCCAGTGCCCCGTCTATTGAGGTAGTGAGTGAGAGTAAAAAGCGTGGTCCGCAGTTAGCCGTTCTTAAGCTTGATATAGATGAGAATTACCAAGGCTTGGAGCAGCGGCGTCAAGATGGACCGAGCGCGTGGGTGCCTATCCAACGGGGGTGCGACCATCGCTGCACTTACTGCATAGTTCCCTACGTTAGAGGGGGTGAGAAGAATCGTCCCTTTGATGAGGTTCTCGCTGAGGTGCGTCGCTTGGCAGATCGGGGTGTGACAGAGGTCACACTGCTTGGTCAAACGGTGAACTCTTACCAATGGGGAGATCTACTTTTCCCTGGCTTACTTCGCCTAGTAGCTCAAGTTGATGGTATACGCCGAGTTCGCTTTACGTCCCCCCATCCCCGAGACGTCAATGAGGTACTCGTAGAGGTCATGGCGACCGAAGCAGCGGTATGCGAGCAACTTCATCTTCCGGCTCAGTCTGGAAACAATCGTACTCTAAAGAGAATGCTCCGACGTTACACCGTGGATATGCTTTTGGAGAAGATTGATATGGTGCGGAAATCGATTCCAGATATCGCTCTTTCGACCGACATCATTGTGGCATTCCCTGGAGAGACAGATGCCGAGTTTCGCGACACACTTGACCTCATGCGGACTGTCCGTTTCGATGAAGCGTTCACTTACAAGTATTCGTTACGCGATGGCACACCGGCGACCCGTTTTCCTGAGAGGGATTTCATCGCTTCTGAAGAAGCTCAGACTCGCCTGGCTGAATTAATTGAGTTGTCTCGTCAGATTCAGGGGCAAATAAACTCATCAGAGGTGGGCAGGGTGGAGGAAGTCCTTATAGAGCATCAGGGCCGGGATCCAGGCCAGGTTCGAGGTCGGACACGCCGTAACAAGGTCGTCGTATTTGACGGTGATGTAGAACGTGTCGGTGACTATGCACACGCACTTCTAGAGCGGACTACGGGTGCCACTTTTTCGGGTTCTGAAGTCGCCTACTCAAAACCAGAGATGGCTTTGGTGTGAACCGTCTCCTGGGATGGGCGAGTGTCGCGATCCTGATAGGGACATCCGTTATGTTCGCATCTTTGAACTCGAGTCATCGTGTGACACTCCGTTTGGGTTTTGTCACTCTGTTCGGTGTGCCGTTGACGGTGGTTGTTTTTGGCGCGGTCATACTGGGTATGGTTGTGATGCTGGGCGCTGGAGTGCAGTCCGACCTAAAGGTCAGGCGGATATTGAGGGCTAGGCTCGTAGAGGAAGATCGCGAGGAGAGAGAGCGCGCTGTCGACCAATCCCAACAGGATCTGTTTCCAGAGTCGGACGCTGCGGTGAGCGATACCAGAGCTGATTAGCAGTATTTGATCAGCTGGTTTGGCTCAGGTGTACTTCGGTGTGAGCGCCCCGACGTCTTGGCGAGAGTGGCCCCTCATCATTGGGTTCTACCGCACCTTCCTTAATCCCGCCGACTTCTTACTGACTCAATGGTGGTTGTTCCGCATTGGCATAGTCACCGACCTCGAATTGAGGTTCAGTGACTACCCGGAAACTACATGCCGGACATGGACTGCATTCGGCCCATCCGTGTCATTGGATCTAGAATTCCATAACGGCCCATCCGCATAGGATTCCCTCCGAAATAGAGACGCATACCGACTGTTACTCCAGTGAAGCTATCGGCACCTAGAAGATCTCTTGGTATGAGGTTGCCTCGCTCATTGGCTACGGAAATAATTTGACCCTCCACGAACGGACGTATTGAAACTGGTCCGATTCCTGAAGCGAATCCGTAACCTAGGGATAGAATAGACCAGGCAGTTGACCCGTTAGTCATCGCATGGTGGCCATAGCGGAAGAAGCTAGATGAAATTCCGTCGCCTCTCTGGAATTCGGGTCGGATTGACGTTTCAAACCGTACGTAGGGACTGTGTTTGCCCGTTGACCACTGCGCCTCGGTGAGGAAGGACCAGTGGCCGCGCATGTGGTTTTCACTCGGATCGCTCCAAGAATATTCCATTAGGCCAGATACACGCTGATCATTACCCACAGGTCCATTGTAACGCAGACCACCGTTGAAGAGTGCGTTCTTATGTGACGGCGTGTGAGAGACGCGTGCATGGGAGAGCGAGAATTCCCACAACCCATCACCCGTAGCAGTTTCTCCGAAGCGGCGGGAGACTCGTGTAGACCAAGAATCCCCAAAAGATTTTATGTGCGACAGGTCGTACGGGCTCTCAGAATGAGAACCACCAAACACACCAGCTTCGAGGATCCACGGGCCTTTTGACCAAGCAGCGTTCAAGGTGAAGCGCTCGGGTATCTGCGACAGGTGATGGTTAGTGGGGTATTTAACAGATGGTCGTCCCATGGGGTCATCTGTCCCGTATGGGACGAATCCTTGACCGGCTGAGAGAGAGAGACCTCCTCCATCACTAGAAAAAGCGTTAAAACTCAACATCGCCTCATGGAGTAGGTGGTGCGGATGTCTCGAGTCTATGAAGCCAGCA
>MDSV01123422.1_pt1 | contig 57371 bp, 57 predicted proteins | sample 810851 | NCBI WGS metagenome assembly MDSV01 (sample SAMN05326640, study PRJNA326480) | marine metagenome | isolation source: seawater | place: Atlantic Ocean: North East | collected 2012
CGCCTGTAGCTCAACTGGATAGAGCGCTTGGCTACGGACCAGGAGGTTCTGGGTTCAAATCCTAGCAGGCGCACCATTATTGATTTAAATGCGGAAAATGAAAAAAATAAAAACTATAAGTCTAATGTTTCCTCTTTACAGAGATAAAAAAACGGTCAAAAAAATGATCCTTAGGAGTTTAAATATTTTAAGAAGAACTAAAAAAAAATTTGAAATTATAATTGTAGATGATGGTTGTCCAGAAAACTCGGGAAAAATTGCTCTAAAGTTTTCTAAAAAAATTAAAAATATCAAAGTAATATTTCATAAAAAGAATATGGGTTATGGTGCTGCAATAAAGACTGGAATAAAAAATTGTAAAAATGATTACATATTTGCTATTGATGGAGACGGAGAATACGATGTAAATGATTTACCAAGGCTTCTCAAATCTGTTCAAAAAGGTGATCTTGTTATAACTTACAGGTTTAAAAAAAAATATAGCACAAGTAGGATAATAATTTCTTGGGCATATAATATAATTTTAAGATTTTTATTTAGAACAAAATATAGGGATATTTCTACTGGATCTAGATTAATTAAAAAAAGTATTATGAAAAAAATCAAATTGACGTCAAATAGTCCATTTGTTGGTGCAGAACTTGCAATAAAAGCTAAACGAGCTGGATTTAAAGTTAATGAGATTGGAATACACACTTATCCAAGAACTTTTGGCACCGGATCGTCTGTAAGTTTAAAAAATATTTTACTGACCATTAAAGATATGTTGTTATTATTTACTAGAATTAGTTTTAAAATTTAATTATTGAATAGTTTTATATGAATAAACAAGAACTAAAAAAGTTTAAATTTACTTCATACGATAAAAGCTATTCCACAGAGATACATATTAAGAACCCTGATAAATATAGAGAGATCGAAAAAGATTCATCACTCTCAGATGATTTAATATCTATGGGTTCTGGTTTTTCCTATGCTCCAGCTAGTTTTAAAGAGAAAACTTTGTCATTAAAAATGGATAAATTTAATAGAATTTTACACTTTGATAAGAAAGAAAAAGTTATAACTGTAGAGGCTGGAATTAAAATTTACGAGCTTTTAAACTTTACTCTACAGCACAATTTGTGGCTCACTCAGATACCTGGATACCCATTAATATCTATTGGTGGCGCCGTTGCAAGTAACTCACATGGAAAATCTTGTGGCATCGATGGAACAATTAGACATTCAATTAAATCTATTTCTCTATTTCACAAAACCAATGGATGGATCAATTTATCTGAAAAAGAGAATCAAGAAATATTTGATCTTACAATAGGTGGCTTAGGATTGACTGGCACCATAGTTTCAGTAACTTTAAAATTAGTTGATTTTGATGGAAAATTTGAAACTACAAAGCAAGAGGTAAACTCGGTTAAAGAAACTATAAACAAAATAAAAAAAACAGAACCCTCTACATTTATTTATTCATGGAACATGGCAAATGATAAAAATGATTTTGGAAAGGGAATAGTATTTAAGAATAAAATATTAAAAACCCAAAATAAAAAATATAATTTTAAAGTTTTAAAAAAGAAAAACTTATTACCCATAAATTTTTGGAATAAATATTCTATAAAATTTTCAAATTTCTTTTTTTATAATTTTCATAAATTATTAAAGAAAAGTTTAGACGAAAAATTTTTAGATGTAATATTTCCTTTTTATGGTAAAGAAATTTACTTTAATTTGTTTGGATCTAAAGGCTTTATTGAAAGTCAATTAATTATTCCTGAGAAAAATATTGATGAGTTTTTTAATGAGTTTCTACATCTAAATAAAAAATTAAAACCATCAATTACACTTTTCTCTATAAAAAACATGAGCGGAAAACAAAAGTTAATTAGATTCGAAGATAATAATATCTGTGTAACTTTTGATTTTGTAAATAATAAAAAAAATAAAGAATTCCTTCAACACTTGGATAAGTTATGCATCAAATATCAGATTTTACCCTCTATAATTAAAGACTCAAGATTGGAAAAGGATATTTTTGACAAATGTTACTCAGAAGCGGATATTTTTAGAGATAAATTAAGTAAATTTGATAAAAGAAGATATTATAAATCTGAAATTTCGAATCGATTAAAATTATGAGCTATTTAATTGTAGGTGCCTCATCAGGTCTTGGTAGAGAACTTGCATATGTTTTTGCAGGTAAAGGAAACAGTATAATAATTTCTTCAAGAGACGCCAAAGATTTAGATGCAATAAAATCAGATATTACAAATAAATTTAAAAATGTTTCAGTTCAAACCTTGCCCGCAGATCTAAACTCACCTGAAGATTTTATAAATAATTTGAAAATTAAAGGCAAAGGTTTTTCAGATATCGAGGGCGCTATATTTCCAGTTGGGGGAATGTTTGATGAAGATGGAATTTACTTAGAAAATGACAAAGTTGAAAAAATATTAAAAACAAATTTTTCTTCAATCACCTTAATAATTTCTGAACTTTCAAAAGCATTTAACGATAATGGCAAAGGTTTGGTTATAGGATTTGGCAGTGTATCAGGATTATTAGGTAGAAAATTTAATTCACATTATGCTGCATCAAAAAGAGCTCTAGAGTCTTATTTTGAAAGCTTAGCCGCTTCTCAAAGTAATGATAAAATTAAGATACAGTTTTATATTTTAGGTTATCTTGAAACAAATTTATCCTTTGGTAAAAATTTAAAGCTTCCAAAAGGATCTCCAAAAAAATTAGCTGAACTAGTATATAAGAAAAAAAATATAAATTTTAAAAAAATATATTTTCCTTTCTGGTGGGGATTGATTGCTTTTCTTTTAAAAATTATTCCAATAAATTTTTTAATTAAATTGATAAAAAATTCGAAATCATGATCCAAAAAAGAATCTTTTCATTGTCTGCCATTATTTTCTTAGGAGTACTGGCGAGATTTCTCGCGGTTATAATTGTTGGTGATCAACATGTAGATAATGAATGGGGAGTAATGCTTAAAAATTTAGAGGAAAACAATATTTTGAGTATTAGAGATGTAAATGGTCAGCCCATGCCTAATGTTTTTATGCCACCACTTTATCCATTATTTTTGTATGTTATAAAATTTTTTTTTAGCCAATTAAATATTTTTTTATATGTTGTTTATTTTATACAAATATTATTATCTGCAATATCAATTTATTTAACATATAAAATACTTTTAGAATTTTATTCAGAAAATATTTGTAAAATTGGAACTTTAATTTATTCTATTTTCCCTTTAAATATCTATGGGGCTTCCCAAATTTCTTCTATAACCCTTCAGTTATTTTTTATAAATTTATTTATTTTAGGTTTTATTTTTTTAATTAAATATAAAAATTTATATGGAATAATTACATTCTCAATTTCAGCAGGTTTTCTTATGCTTTTAAGGGGTGAATTTTTTATTTTTTTTTTATTTTCTCTAATATTTTATCTTCTTAAAACAAAAGATTATAAGAGATTTTTCTTAGGTTTGTTAATCTCAATAATTGTAATTTCACCTTATCTAGTTAGGAACTATCAGATTTTTGAAGTTGTAACTATTACTAAGTCCGGAGGATATAACTTGTTAAAAGGAAATAATCCAAAATCCTTAGTGGAAGGAAAGGCAATGATGGGATTTGTTCGAGATGTCGTTCCAGAAGTAAAAAATGAGCTTGATTCTTTAAAAGCAAATAAAAAATATGATTTGATGTTTGATGATATTTTATTAAACCAAGCTATAATTTTTATTCAAGAAGATCCTTCGAGGTATATTTACTTATATTTTAAAAGAGTTGTTTCATTTTTATTTATTGATTTAGAATCAACATACCCTGGATATTACTCTATACTTCATATAATTCCAAAGTTAGTGATTGCTATTACAACATTTTTTTCAATAATATTTTTATTTAGATTTAAATTTAATTTATATAGTTATTTTATTTTATACTACTTATTAAATATTGGTCTTTTTTCAGTTTTTTTTATTTTACCAAGATACAGCCTATCACTCTTAACAATACAAATTATACTAAGTCTTTATTGGATAAAAAAGTTCTTCCCTAAGCTTTAACTTATTGTCATGTAGATAAAATTTTGTTAAAAAACAATAAGGATCTTATATGAATAAAATTTCATTGCAAAAAGCAGTAATAATTTTTTTTCTAATTACTTTAGCTATACTATTTATTTTAGCTATTCTTTTATAAGTGGGCAAAAATTAAAACTAATAATCCAAGTAGTATTCTGTACAATACAAAGATATTTAAATTAAATTTTTTTAGATATATTAAAAAATATTTAATAGTAAAATACGAAAAAACAAATGATAAAAAAATTGCAATTAAATTTAAGCTTGAAAAAACGGAACTATCTGATGTTAATATATTGTTTAAACCATAAACACTTACAGCAGCTAATATAGGTATAGAAAGAAAAAAAGATATCTTTGCAGATTCAGATCTATCAAATTTTAAAAATCGCGAGGCTGTTATTGCAATTCCAGAACGACTTACGCCAGGAACTAAAGAAAGAATCTGCAAAAGACCAATGAAAAAAGCTGATTTGATATCGAAATTGTCTTTTAATTTTTTCTTATTTTCAAATCTATCGCTTAAAAATAGAAATATACCAAAAATAATAGTTGTCCATCCTATTATCTTTATACTCCTAAGTTGATGAATAAGTTCATATCTAGTTAGAAAATATCCAACTATCATTACTGGTAAAGAAGAAATTAAAATTCTCAAAAACAATTTTTTATTATGAAAAAAGTCTAAAAGTTCTTTTCGAAAATAATAAATAACTGCTATAAAAGACCCGATGTGTAGACTAACATCTATGGAAAAACTTTGGTTCGTAAAATTAAAAATCTCTGAAATTATTATTAAGTGAGACGAAGAACTAACTGGAATAAATTCACTAATTCCCTGAACTATAGATAATATAAATATTTCTCCCATTTTAACTCAATATTAAAACCGAAGATTGTTTTTTTATGGGCATTAGAAAATGCATAGCTGATATGCTTAAATTAGCAACAATTTTGTTTGATTTATTGAATAATAGGTAAATATTAATTACCTATTTTTCCTTCACTTTATCAATTTTTTTTTATACTTTTCCGTTAATGACAAAAAAAATGCTTGAATTCGTTAGTGTGAATAAAGAAACACCAATTAAAAGATCTACAGACAGAAGAAAAAAAGATTTTGGTGAAATTTATGATCAGTTCATAAATGAAAAAGCAAAAGAACAATCAAGCAGGTGTTCACAATGCGGAGTTCCCTTTTGTCAAATTCATTGTCCACTTCAAAACAATATACCTGACTGGTTAAAATTAACCGCTGAAGGAAGATTACAAGAAGCATATCAAGTTTCTCAGAGCACAAATAATATGCCAGAAGTATGTGGAAGAATATGTCCCCAAGATAGATTGTGTGAAGGTAACTGCGTAATAGAACAATCAGGCCACGGAACCGTAACTATTGGTTCTATTGAAAAATACATAACAGATACTGCTTGGGAAAATAATTGGATAAAACCAATTAAAATTAAAAATGAGCTAAAAGATTCAATAGGTATAATTGGAGCTGGGCCAGCAGGAATGGCATGTGCTGAAGAATTGAGAAAGTTTGGATATCAAATTACTATTTATGATCGCTACGACAGACCAGGTGGATTGTTAATATATGGTATTCCAAATTTTAAATTAGAAAAATTTGTTGTTACAAGAAGAACCAACTTATTAAAAGATAGCGGAATTAAATTTATACAAAATTTTGAAGTTGGCAAAGATATGTCACTTAAGGAATTAAAGAGTAAGCATGATGCTATTTTAATAGCAACAGGTGTGTATAAATCCAGAGAAATTGAAATTCCAGGGGTTGATTTGAAAAATATTTTTCCGGCAATAGATTTTTTAACAGCTTCCAATAAGAAAGGCCTAGGAGATAAAGTTGAATTATTTGATGATGGAACTTTAAATGCTGAGGGAAAAAATGTAGTCGTTATTGGAGGAGGAGATACAGCAATGGATTGCGTTAGAACAGCAGTAAGACAGAAGGCAAAATCTGTAAAATGCCTTTACAGAAGAGACAAAGAAAATATGCCTGGATCTCAAAGAGAAGTGGCAAACGCAGAGGAAGAAGGTGTAGAATTTATTTGGTTAACTAGTCCTAAAAAATTTATAGGAAAAGATCAAATTAAAAAAGTAGAAGTAAGTAAAATGAAATTAGGTGAACCGGATTCTTCTGGAAGAAGAAAACCTTTAATTGAAAAAGATGGTGAGTTTGAAATAGATGCAGATATGGCAATTAAAGCATTAGGCTTTGATCCTGAAAATATACCAAAACTTTTTAATGCTAAAGAATTATCAGTATCAAGATGGGGGACAATTAAAATTAATTTGAAAACTTTACAAACTAATATTGATGGCGTATTTGCAGCAGGAGATATTGTAAGAGGCGCGTCTTTAGTAGTTTGGGCAATTAAAGACGGAAGAGATGCAGCCAAACAAATAGAAAAATATCTTTCAGAAAAAAATAAAAAAGACAATAAAAAGGAATTTGCAGCTTAATGAAAAATTTTAAAAAAAATAAAAAATTTTTACAAGAAAACCATGCTTATTATCCATCACTTGAACACGAAGCTTGCGGAGTAGGTTTAGTAGCATCTACAAATGGACAGAAATCTAGAGAAGTTGTTGATTATGGTATCGAAGCATTAAAGGCTGTTTGGCATAGAGGCGCTGTAGATGCTGACGGTAAATCAGGAGATGGAGCAGGGATAAAATTAGAAATTTCACCAGATTTTTTTAATGAAAAAATAATGGCTACCGGTCACGCTCATGACTCAGATAAAAGAATTTGCGTAGGAATGATTTTTATGCCTAGAAACGATTATTCTAGCCAAGAAAAATGTAGATCTATAATTGAAACAGTTTTACTAAACGAAAATTATTATATTTACGGATGGAGACAGGTTCCTGTAAATCCAAAAGTTTTAGGCTCTACCGCTGAGTCAAACAGACCAGAAATTGCGCAGGTTTTATTTAGAAAAAATATAAGCATCAAAACAGATGATCTAGAAAGAGATTTATATACTTCAAGAAAAAAAATAGAAAAGATGGGTAGAGATTCACAAATAAAAGACTTTTATATTTGTTCATTTAGCTCTAGATCAATTGTTTACAAAGGTATGTTTTTGGCCGAAGCTTTAGCTGACTTCTATCTGGACTTAAAAGATGAAAAACTTAAATCAAGATTTGCCATTTTTCACCAAAGGTATTCAACTAACACATTTCCTAGCTGGGATTTAGCTCAACCTTTTAGATCATTAGCTCATAATGGGGAAATAAATACAATAAAAGGAAATATAAACTGGATGAAAATTCATGAGCAAGACATGTCAAACAAACTATTCAAAAATATTAATGATCTTAAGCCAGTAATTATACCAGGAAACTCTGACTCAGCTTCTCTTGATAATGTTTTTGAACTTTTAACACATTCAGGCAAGTTAGCTCCTTTAATTAAATTAATGATGATCCCAGATGCTTGGTCAAAAAGAAGCAAAACTGTTCCAAAAAATCAACAACAATTATTTAATTTTTTAAATAGCACAATAGAACCTTGGGATGGGCCTGCAGCAATATGTGCAACTGACTCAAAATGGGTTATAGCAGCCACCGATAGAAATGGTTTAAGGCCATTAAGATATTCAATAACTTCTGATGGATTACTTTTTGCAGGATCCGAAACAGGAATGATTAAGATACCGGAGTCCAAAATAATATCTAAAGGAAGATTAGGACCAGGACAAATAATTGCTGTTGAGTTAAAGCAAGGAAAGTTATTTAAAGACTCACAGTTAAAAAATTATATATCTAAAGATTATAAAAAATTTAATGAACAAATTATCGATTTTGATAAAAAACTTTCAATTGAAAAAGAAATACCAAGCTTTACTGGTAATGAATTAAGAAGAAGACAGTATCTTTCAGGGCTAAGCATTGAAGATTTAGAGCTTATACTCCATCCTATGATTGAAGATGTAAAAGAAGCCACAGGATCTATGGGAGATGATACGCCAGTTGCTGTTTTATCAAGTCATTTTAGACCTTTATCAAACTATTTTAGACAAAATTTTAGTCAAGTTACGAATCCTCCTATTGACTCATTAAGAGAAAATAAGGTTATGAGTTTAAAAACAAGATTTGGAAACCTTGGTAATATACTTGATTTTGATAATTTAACTCAAGAAAATATCTATGTTTTAGAAAGCCCTATATTAACTAATTCTCAATTTAGAAAATTTAAAAAAATATTTTCGAAAAAAATAAAAATAATTGACTGTACTTTTGATGTTAAGCAGTCTTTGAAACAGAATCTTGAAAGATTAAAATCAAATGCTGAAGTTTCTATCAGGGAGGGTTGTTCTACATTAGTTTTAAGTGACAAAAATATTTCTGAGAAAAGAGCAAATATTCCAATGATATTAGCAGTAGGGGCAGTGAACTCGCATTTAGTTAATTTAGGACTGAGAGGGTACTGCTCGATAAATATTGAAACATCAGAAACATTGGACACACACTCTTTTGCAGTATTAATTGGTGTTGGAGCAACAACGGTAAATCCTTACTTGGCAATCGACAACATCTACCAGAGATACGAAAAAAAACTTTTTGGCAAACTTGATTTTAATACTTGTGTTGAGAGATTTAAAAAATCTATTGAAAATGGATTACTTAAGATAATGTCAAAAATGGGTATTTCCGTAATAAGCGCTTATAGAGGAGGATGCAACTTTGAGACAGTCGGACTTAGTAGAGCTCTAGTGTCAGATTATTTTCCTGGAATGATTTCAAGAATATCAGGTATAGGCATCACAGGTATTGAAGAAAAAATAAAATCTTTACATAAAAAAGCTTATAAAAAGGACGTTTATATACTTCCGATCGGTGGGATTTATAAATATAGAAAGTCTGGCGAAGATCATCAATTTCAAGGCAAACTAATACATATTTTACAAAATTCTGTAACGAGAGGTTCTTATGAACTTTACAAAAAATACTCTGATGAAATTCATAAACTTCCGCCTATAAACCTTAGAGACCTCCTTAGCTTTAAGAAAAAGAACAATCCAATTGATATTAGTGTAGTTGAACCAATCGAAGATTTAACAAAAAGATTTGGCAGTGGGAGTATGTCTCATGGAGCTTTGTCTGCAGAAGCTCATGAAACATTAGCAATTGGAATGAACAGAATTAAAGGTGCATCCTGTAGTGGAGAGGGAGGAGAGGATGAAAAACGTTTTAAAAATCTTGAAAATGGTGACTCAGCGAATTCAAGAGTAAAACAAATAGCTTCTGCTAGATTTGGTGTAACAATGAATTACTTAAATAATTGTAATGAGATAGAAATCAAAATTGCTCAAGGTGCTAAACCAGGAGAAGGAGGTCAATTACCAGGTTTTAAAGTAACAAAGGAAATAGCAAGACTTAGACACTCTACACCTGGAGTGACATTAATTTCACCCCCACCCCATCATGATATTTATTCCATCGAAGATCTTGCGCAATTAATTTATGATTTAAAGCAAGTGAACCCAAAAGCTCGAATAGGAGTAAAACTTGTAGCATCAACTGGAATAGGAACAATAGCTGCTGGAGTTGCTAAAGCAAAAGCCGATGTAATATTAATTTCTGGTCATAGTGGAGGAACCGGCGCTAGTCCACAAACAAGTGTTAAATATGCTGGTATTCCTTGGGAGATGGGACTAACTGAAGCTAATCAGGTTTTAACTTTAAACAACCTAAGACATAAAGTTACCCTTAGAACTGATGGAGGACTAAAAACCGGAAGAGATGTTGTTATAGCTGCAATGATGGGAGCAGAAGAATTTGGTATGGGAACCTCATCTTTAATTGCAATGGGTTGTATAATGGTTCGTCAATGTCATTCTAATACTTGTCCAGTTGGAGTTTGTACTCAAAACGAAGAGTTGAGAAAAAAATTTACCGGCACTCCAGAAAAAGTTGTCAACTTTTTCAGATTTGTAGCTATGGAAGTAAGAGAAATATTGGCAAGTTTAGGCTTTAAGTCTTTAAACGATATAATTGGAAGAACTGACTTGCTAACTCAAGTGAGCAGGGGATCCGCTAACTTAGATGATTTAGACTTAAATCCTCTTTTAGTTCAAGCTGATCCTGGTGAAAATAATAGATACTGTCAAACTGGCTTGATCAACAAAGTAAAGGATACAATAGACGAAAAAATCTGGCTTGATATAAAAGATAAGATATCTTTTGATAAAAAAACAGAGTTTGAATATTCTGTATGCAACACAGATAGAGCTGTTGGAACAAGGTTGTCACATTATATTTATAAAAAATTTGGCAACAATAAACTTATAGATGAAAACTTGACTATTAGATTAAAAGGCTCAGCTGGACAATCTTTAGGTGCTTTTTTAATTAAAGGAGTGAAAATAATAGTTGAAGGAGATTCTAATGATTATGTTGGAAAAGGTTTATCTGGAGGAAAAATAGTAATCAAACCCTCATCAGAAAGTAAACTAATTTCAAATCAAAATGTAATAATTGGTAATACGGTATTATACGGAGCAACATCTGGTAAACTATTTGCATCTGGCCTTGTTGGAGAAAGATTCGCTGTAAGAAATTCTGGAGGTACTGCAGTTGTAGAGGGATGTGGGTCAAATGGTTGTGAATACATGACCGGAGGATCAATTGTTATTCTTGGTAATATTTCTGATAATTTTGCCGCTGGCATGACAGGTGGTATGGCTTATGTTTATGACCCAGAAAATACTTTTGAAAATTTTGTCAACCCAACATCTGTTGTATGGCAAAAAATACAGACTGAATATTGGAGAAATACATTGTTGAAATTATTAGAAGAGTTTTTTAAAGAAACAAATTCTAAAGTAGCGAACAAAATTCTAAATAATTTTGATAAAGAAGTTGATAATTTTAAACAAGTTTGCCCTGTTGAAATGTTAGATAAGCTTAAAAATCCCATTAATAAAGAAGTAAATTCTAAAAAAGCAATTTAATTTCTATTTAATTTATAAACTTTTAGATTGTTTATTCTTGAACTAGATAAATAATTTTTATCTATAAAATTTATTAAGTTCGGAAGAGTTTTCGAAAAATTTATGTTAGTATAATATTCTTCCTTATTAACAAATATCGTATTTGTATTATTTTTCTTTAAAAGGTAAATATACTCCTCCTCTTTATACTTACCAGCCACTGACCAGGGAAAGTAAAATTTATTACATGATGGTTTTGACAACAGATAAGGTATAGCAGAGTCAAAGCCTAAAATTTGAATACATTTTTCATTAATTGTGATTTCTTTAATCTGTTTAATTTTTTTTAGGTCTTTTTGATCTAAAAAATAATCATTTTGCTTATTAACAAATTTACTTATGTTTTGGGGAAACTGTTTAAGTTGAACAATCTTATCAATAGAAAAGTTAAATAAGATAAAAAAAACAAAAAGTAAAGAAGGCAAAAAGGTAGAAAAAAAAGTTTTAAATTTTTTTAAGTAATTCTTTCGATCAAAAAAATTTGAATAGTAAAATAAAACGACAGTGAAAAAATACATGATAGCCAATCCTGCGCCAGCTCTTAAATGAGGACCATCAGATCTACTTAATGCTGTCTTATAACTTATTATTGCAATTAAAATAAAAAAAATCAAAAATACTTTACTTTCTCTGCTAATTTTGTTTTTTTTTGTAAAACAAATATTAATAGTAATAAAAATTGAAAAAATTATAATAAGAAGATTCTTCACTGCTCTTGAAGATCCAGATTCATCAGAAAAAGGACTAGGGTGAATAATGCCATGAATCAAGTCCATATTTTTATAAATGTAAAAAGAATTTTCAATGAAAATACCAAATTCCTCCTTTCCAATGTAAAAATAGAAAGATAACCATCCTAAAATTATTCCAAACAAGAGTGCATAACAATTAAACCACTGTTTATTGAAAAAGGAATATGAAAAAAATAATAGTATAATCAAATTTAAATATGCTCCTCTATCCAGTCCAAAAATAATTGATAGAATAGACAAAGTTCCAATTAAAAATGAGAAGTTTTTTGAATATTTATTATTTTCTAAGGCAAATAATAAAAATATTAAAAAAAGAAAAATTGGAAAATTTCTGAAACTGATCAAAGGATCATAATAGCTTGCAGTATAAAGTGTAAAAATAGAGAAAATAATGAACAAACTATTTTTAGTTGTTTGTCTTGTGTTTTGTTTAGATAAAAACTTAAAATAAATTAAAATGATTAAAATTTGAGTTAATAATTGCCAAATTAAATTTACATATCTTGAGCCACCTATGCTCAATTTATCAAACATAAAAAAAGATATTAATGGATTTCCAAACTCAAACATCCACCCTATAGTTATAAATGAGCTTTCCCAAAATTGTTTTGTAGAAATGTAATTTTGTCCTGCTGTCAGCCACATACCTTCGTGAAGCATATCTAGTTTTTGATTTGGCAATGTAAGAGAAAAAAAATTTATAAATATTAATAATATCACTAAAGAAAAAATTATATTGTAAGAAAAGCTAAAATTACCTACTTGATAATTATTTCCTAAAAACATTGATTTAATATGCTTAAGACTCATGTTCTCGTTCTTTAGAAAAATAAAAAAGTAAACAAGTCCAGGCAAAGTTATGTAAACCAAATACCTTATTGTTTCATTAATTGGATTATAATTATTGGAAATATAATTGCTGAACAAAAAATCTTTATAATCCTTCTCATCTGCTTCAAATTTAATGTAGTCCCAGAGAACAGACGCTATAATAATTGAAATAAAAATAAGAAAAAAAGATAAAATTTTTCTTTTATATAGTGACATTTTTGAATTATAAACAATACCATAATAATGTCATCAAAATTTATGAATAATAATTCAAAGATATTTTGTTTTGGTTTTGGTCAAGTTGCCAAATATTTCATTAAATCCTTAATTTTAAAAAAAAGAAAATTTGATTTAGTGGTGACTTCTAGATCTAAAACCAAAAAAAAAAATTTTTTAAATAAAAAATATTTATCTTTAAGATTTAAGGACAAAAATTATGATAAAAAAATTATATTTCATTTAAGAAAATCTGATTTAATTGTTGTCTCAATACCTCCGATAAAAAATCAAGATTTGACATTAAAAAATTTTAAATCTGAACTAAAAAAATCCAAATTTAATAACTTACTGTATTTATCTTCCACAAGTGTTTACGGTAACCATAAAGGAAAATGGGTAAATGAAAAATCTATTCTAAAGCCGTCTACAAAATTTGGGAAAGAAAGAATGCTGTGCGAAAGACAATGGATTAAATTTCAAAAAACAACAAACTTACCAATTAATATTTTTAGATTATCAGGAATATATTCTAAAGAATTTAATGTTATTAAAAGATTAAAAAAAGGACTAAGAACATATATAAAAAAAGACAATCAATACTTCTCAAGAATTAGAGTAGAAGATATTGCTTCAGCTATTGATAAAATTTTTTTCCAAAAAAAAATTAAAGGACAAATTTTTAATGTTTCAGATAACAAACCAGCATCAAACGAAGAAATAATTAAATATGGATCTAAAATTTTGAATATAAAAAAATTATATTCCATTGGAGAAAAAGACTTAAAAAGTATTTTTGCTAAAAGTTTTTATAAAGATTCAAAAAAAGTAAATAATAAGAAATTATTAAAAGTTTTAAAATTAAAATTAAAATATCCATCATATAGAGAGGGACTTAGAGATTTTATCAATTAAATTTTTAAGTTCCTTTTTTATTAACCTTAAATTATTTTTTTTTGAAAGACTGTGGTCACCATTTTTAATCTTAATAATCTTTCCTTTATTTTTAAAGATTTTTAATGTTTTGTAGGAAAATCTAATAGGTACTACTTTATCTTTACTACCATGAAATAAAATTGCAGGGATAAAAAGTTTAATTTTTGAAAAAACCTTATTTTTTCTTCCATCAAAAATAAGTTTTTTTGTTATTGGATAAGTACTCCCATAATCATTTTTAATCTCAACAATTTTATTTTCTCTAATTTTTTCTTTTAATTTTTTAGTAAAACTCTTCCACATTATTTTTTCTGTAAACTCTGGAGCTGAAGCAATTCCTAAAAAAGCTATTAATTGTTTTTTAAAAAATTTTGAAATATTAAGTGCTATCCAAGCTCCCATACTTGATCCAATAAAAATTATTTTTTGCTTATTTTTAATTTTTGATTTAATTATTTCTTTTGCATCTTTTGACCATTCAGAAATACTTCCGTCTATAAATTTTCCGCTTGATTTTCCATGCCCAGAATACTCAAATCTCAAAAAAGCCAATTTATTTTTTTTTGCAAAACTGTATAAAGCTTTAGGTTTTTCACCCTCCATATCTGACATAAATCCATGAAAAAAAACGATTATAATTGGCTCGTTCTTGTTAGACAAAGAAAACCTTATTTTTCTATTTTTACTGGTTTTAAAAAATTTAAAATTTTTAGTCATTTTTTTATTTATTTAAATATATTAATATTGGAAGTACTTAAATGACAAAAAAAATACTTCAGGTAATACCTAAATTAGGATACGGAGGCGCTGAAACAGGCTGTTATGATTTGGCACACTACTTACCTGAAAAAGGATTTAAATCTTATATAATTACTAGCGGTGGTCAACTTTTAAAGTTTATTAAAAAAGAAAAAGTTAAAGTTATACGTCTACCTCTTCACTCAAAGAATCCAATTTTAATTTTACTTAATACCATAATAATAATTTTTGTTATTTTAATTTTAAATGTAGACATTGTTCATGCACGTAGCAGAGCCCCAGCTTGGTCATGTTTATGGGCATGTTTTATAACTAGAAGAAAGTTCGTTACAACCTTTCATGGAACTTATAATTATTCAAATAAAATAAAAAAATTTTACAATAGTGTTATGGTTAAATCAAAACTTACGATTGCTGGTTCAAACTTTATTTTTGATCATATAAGTGAAAATTACCAAGAGTATTTAAATAAAAAAAATAAATTAATGGTAGTTTTTAGAGGAATTAATTTAGAGTATTTTAATAAAAAAAATATATCAGAAAACAAAAAAGATAAACTGATTTCTGAATGGAATATTGACACTGAAAAATTTACTTTACTTCTTCCAGGCAGACTCACGCCTTGGAAAGGTCAAGAAATGTTTATTGAAGCTTTAAATATTTTAATAGAAGATTATAATAAGTATAATTATCAAGCTATAATCTTAGGATCAGATCAAGGTAGGAGTGTTTACTACAAAAAACTTTTAAGTTTGTCACAAAGATATGGATTAAATAAAAAAATAAAATTTGTAAGCCATCAAGAACATATGCCCCTTGCATATTCTGTATCTGATATAGTTGTCTCTAGCTCGATACGTCCAGAAGCTTTTGGAAGAGTGGCTGTGGAAGCACAAGCCATGGAAAAACCCATAGTTGCAAGTGATATAGGTGGATCAAAAGAAACGGTGGTTGATGGTAAATCTGGTTTTCTCTTTAAAGCCAAAGATCCGCGAGATTTAGCAAAAGTTTTAAACAATGTTATGGAATTGGATAAAGAAGCATTGCATTCAATAGGAAACGAAGGTAGAAAAAATGTGTCTAAAAAATTTGATGTTGAAAAAATGTGCCACACTACCTTTACTCAATACCAAAAACTGGTTAAATAATTTTCATGCCTGAAGTAATACTTTTAGATGGAAAGAAAATAACCTTCAAAGAATCCATAGACGGGTTTGAGCTTACTAAAAAGATCAGTAAGTCTTTAGAGAAAAATGCTTTAATTATGGAAGTTGATGGACAACTCAAAGATTTAGATCACAAAATTAAAAAAAACTCCAAAGTAAAAATAATTACTAGTAGAGACAAAGAAGGACTGGAAGTTTTAAGACATGATGCTGCTCATATTTTAGCTATGTCTGTACAAGAATTATTTCCAGGCACTCAAGTAACCATCGGCCCAGTAATAGACAATGGCTTTTATTATGATTTTTCTAGAAAAGAACCTTTTACTAATGAAGACTTGAAGAAGATAGAAAAAAGAATGGCTCAAATTGTAGATCGTGACGAAAAAACTTCAAGAGAAGTTTGGAAAAGAGAAGAAGCAATTAAACACTTTAACAAAATTGGAGAAAAGTACAAAGCCGAGATCATAAAAGATATTCCTTCTGGAGAAGAAGTTTCTATTTATCATCATGGGAAATGGCATGACTTATGTAGAGGCCCCCATTTGCCGTCAACTGGTAAGATAGGAAAAGCGTTTAAACTTACAAAAGTATCAGGTGCCTACTGGCGAGGAGACTCTAAAAATGAAATGCTTCAAAGAATTTATGGCACTTGTTGGAGCACCAAAAAAGAACTTGATGATTATCTTGAAAGGTTAGAAGAAGCAGAGAAAAGAGATCACAGGAAATTAGGAAAAGAAATGAACCTTTTTCATTTTCGCGAAGAAAGCCCAGGAGCAGTTTTTTGGCACGAAAAAGGATGGAGTCTTTTTCAAAGACTAATAGAGTATATGAGATTAAAACAAAGGCTTGCAGGGTATAAAGAAATTAATACTCCAGAAATCTTAGATAAGTCGTTATGGGAAAAATCTGGACATTGGGAAAAATTTGGGGAAAACATGTTTACCTCGGAAACTCCAGACGAAAAAACTTTTGCAATCAAACCAATGAATTGTCCTGGAGGCATTCAAGTTTTTAATCAAGGTCTTAAAAGTTATAGAGATTTACCATTAAAACTATCTGAATTTGGAAAAGTTCATAGATATGAACCTTCTGGTGCTCTACATGGACTTATGAGAGTAAGAGCTTTTACTCAAGACGATGCTCATATTTTTTGTACAGAGGATCAAATAACAGAAGAGTGTCTCAGTATCACAAATTTGATACTTGAAATTTATAGAGATCTTGGTTTCAAAAATGTTTTACTTCAATTCTCGGATAGACCAGAAAAAAGAGTAGGTGATGATAAAATATGGGATAAATCAGAAATGGCATTACTGACAGCAATAAAAAAAACAAAATTAAAATATGAAATTAACAAAGGTGAAGGTGCTTTTTATGGACCCAAAATAGATTTTGTTCTTCGAGACGCCATTGGTCGTGATTGGCAATGTGGCACTCTACAAGTAGATTTAAATCTTCCTGGAAGATTAGGAGCTTCATATGTAGAAAAGGATGGGTCAAAGAAAATACCTGTGATGTTACATAGAGCTTTATTTGGATCATTAGAGAGATTTATTGGAATTTTAATTGAACATTATGCTGGAAAATTACCATTCTGGTTATCACCAACACAGGCCGTAGTCTTGCCAATTAGCGAAGATAACAATAAATATGCAAAAAAATTATTTGAAGATCTTTTCAAAGAAGGTATAAAATGCGAAGTGGATTTAAAAAATCAAAAAATTAATTATAAAATAAGAGAGCACTCTTTAGTAAAAGTTCCAATGCTTTTGATTTGTGGAAAAAAAGAGACTGACGATAACACTGTAACTATTCGTAGACTAGGTTCTGAAAAACAAGAAACAATCAGCAGAAGTAAACTGATTAAAAATATTATCGATGCAAATAAACTTCCATTAAAATAAGTGACAAATCCTAAATCCAATTATTTTCAAAGAAGAAATAAACCAACTGGACCTAGAGCCAATGAAAGAATTAGAGCACTTGATGTTCAGGTGATTGGAAGTGGTGGTAACAATCTCGGAACTCTTCCTCTAAAAAAAGCTATAGACATTGCAAAAGCTGAAGGTCTTGATCTAATAGAAATTTCTCCAAATGCAAATCCACCTGTATGTAAAATTATGGATATTGGAAAATATAAATATGATTTACAAAAAAAAGCTAATCAAGCGAAGAAAAAACAAAAAATTGTTTCTCTAAAAGAGCTTAAACTGAGACCTGGAACCGAGATACACGATTATAATTTTAAACTTAAAAATGCAAAAAAGTTTCTTTCAAAAGGTGACAAGGTTAAGTTTACAGTAAGATTTAAAGGTCGTGAGATGCAACACATACAACTTGGCAAAGACCTGATGAATAGGATTATTGAAGATACAAAAGATGTCGGAAAAATAGAAACCCCACCAAAATTTGAAGGCAAACAGATGATTATGGTGGTACAGCCAGCTTAATTAATAAGAATATCACCTTGTAAAGATAATTTAATATCTGTATAAAACCCGAATATTTATGCCAAAACTAAAAACTAAAAGCTCAGCAAAAAAAAGATTTAGATTTACTGCTTCAGGAAAAATTAAAATGCCTCAAGCTGGAAAAAGACATGGAATGATAAAAAGAACAAATTCTCAAATAAGAAAACAAAGAGGAACTACGATTATGTCAAAACAAGATAGTAAAATTGTAAAGTCGTATATGCCTTACAATCTAAGAGGTTAACATGGCAAGAACAAAAAGAGGAGTAATTAGCAAAGCAAGACACAAGAAAGTCTTAAAATCTGTAAAAGGACAATATGGAAGAAGAAAAAATACTATACGTATTGCTCGTCAAGCCATGGAAAAAGCGATGCAGTATGCTTATCGAGATAGAAAGGCTAAAAAAAGAGATTTTAGATCTTTGTGGATACAACGAATTAATGCAGGAACAAGAATTGAGGGTTTAAGCTATTCTAAATTTATAAATGGCCTAAATAAGTCAAAAATCAAGTTAGATAGAAAAGTATTAGCTGAATTAGCTTATAATAATCCAGAAGTCTTTAAATCTATTGTTAAAAAAGTACAATCCTCCCTTAATTAATTGGGATTTTTGATTTATCTTATATAAATTAAAAGAATCAAAAGGCTCAATGAGTGAATTAGACAAAATAAATATAAATTTTAACGAAAAATATAAAAACGTTAAAACAAAGGAAGATTTACAAAATCTTAAATCAGAATTTTTTGGAAAAAATGGCATCATAACTTCTCAATTCAAATCTTTAAATTCTTTGAGTCCTGATAAAAAAAAAGATTTGGCCTCGACTTTAAATCAAATTAAAGAGAATTTAATTAGTTTAATTGAAAAAAAATTTTCAGAATTAGAAAATTCTGAAATAAATGAAAAATTAAAAGATGAAAAAATTGATATTACTTTACCTACAAGGCAACAACTTAAGGGAAAAATCCATCCAGTTTCACAAGTTATTGACGAAATATCATCAATATTTTCTGAAATTGGATTTACAGTTGAAGAAGGACCCGATGTAGAAACAGAATATAATAATTTTACTGCCTTAAATACTCCAGAAGACCATCCTGCAAAAGACATGCATGATACTTTCTACTTAGAAAAAAATAAAAAAATTCTATTAAGAACTCATACTTCTCCAGTTCAAATAAGAACAATGATAAATGGTAAACCACCCTTTAAAATTATTGTACCAGGAAGAACATACAGATGTGATAGTGACCAAACACATGCTCCAATGTTTCATCAACTTGAAGGACTACACATCGATAAAGATATCACTATGGGTCACTTGAAAGGTTGTTTGGACTATTTCATTAAAGAATTCTTTGAAGTAAAGAATATTAAAATGAGATTTAGGCCTAGTCATTTTCCATTTACAGAGCCATCAGCAGAGGTTGATATAGGCTATAGTTTGAAAAATGGTAAAATTGTAATAGGAGAAGGGAATAAATGGTTAGAGATACTTGGATGTGGAATGGTGCATCCAAATGTTCTAAAAAATACAAAAGTTGATCCAAAAAAATATCAAGGTTTTGCGTTTGGTATGGGCATAGACAGATTAGCAATGCTCAAATATGGAATAAATGATTTAAGATCATTTTTTGAAACTGATTACAGATGGTTAAACCATTTTGGCTTTGATCCCTTAGATGTACCAACAAACTATAGAGGGCTTAGCAGATGATTATTACTTTATCTTGGCTCAAAGATCATTTAAGCACAAATGCAAATATTGATAAAGTTATTGAAAAGCTTACCAATATTGGTCTGGAAGTTGAGAGCATCAAGGAAGATTCAGGGGGACTAAGTGACTTTAAAATTGCAAAAATATTAAAAGTAGAAAAACATCCTAATGCTGATAAGTTAAAACTTTGCGATGTAAGCTTGGGTGATGGAAGAATTTTAAAAGTTGTTTGTGGAGCTCTTAATGCTAGGAATGGATTGACAACTATTTATGCTCCGCCAGGTGCTACTATACCTAAATCAAAGGTTAAACTTAAAATAGCAAAAATTAGAGGTGTCGAGTCTTTTGGTATGTTGTGTTCAGAAAGCGAGCTCAACCTTTCTAACGATAGCGAAGGAATCATCGAATTAAAAAATAAAGAAAACGAAATAGGAAAAAATTATTTTAAAAGCAAAAGTGAAAAATCAATCGACATAGCAGTAACCCCGAACAGACCAGACTGTCTGGGCGTAAGGGGAATTGCAAGAGACTTATCAGCTGCAGGACTAGGAAAATTAGTAAATATTAAAAAAAAGAAAATCAAACAAACTTTTGCACAGCCAATAAAAATTTCAATATCAAAAGAAAAAAATCAAGGCTGTTTATCATTTGGTAGCTGTTATATAAAAAATATTAATAATAAAGAAAGCCCGACTTGGTTAAAAAAAAGAATTACTTCATTAGGTCTCAATCCTATCTCGGCAGTGGTTGATATTACTAATTATGTTATGCTTGATCTAAATAGACCTCTTCACGCTTATGATGCAGATAAAATTGACGAAGAAATTATAGTAAGGAATTCTAAATCAGGAGAAAGCTTTAAAGCTCTTGATGAAAAAAATTATAAATTACAAAATAATATGTGTGTTATTGCAGATAAAAGTGGAGTTCTAGGTCTTGGAGGAATTATTGGTGGAACAAGATCTGGAACTGAATTTGCAACTAAAAATATTTTATTAGAATCAGCATATTTTTTACCATCATCAGTAAGAAAAAGTTCTTCAAGTCTAGGTTTAGATACGGATGCAAAATACAGGTTTGAAAGAGGAATAGATCCAAACTCTGTTAAAGAAGGCTTAGAAATAGCTACAGAATTAATTCTTAAAATTTGCGGGGGACAAGCTAGCAAATTTAAAATTACTGGAAAATCTGAAGTAAAAACTAAATTAGTTGAGATTGATAAAGATAAATTTAAAAAAGTAATAGGCTTTTCAATATCAACCAGTGAAATTAAAAAAATTTTATCATCTTTAGGTTTTAAATTTAAAATTAGTAGCAAAACTTTTAAAGTTGAAGTTCCTTCTTGGAGACCAGATATAGTGCAAGATATAGATTTAGTAGAGGAACTAATTCGTATAAAAGGATTTGACAAAATAAATCTAGTAAAGCCGGAAAGAAATAGACAAAAAGAAACCTTAAGTTTTAAACAAAGAATATTTCATTTATCTCAGCGAGCCTTAGCAAACAAAGGTTATCTAGAAGCAATAACTTGGTCTTTTACTGACTCAAAAATAGATAAGCATTTTAATTCTGATGATAAACAAATAGATATTTTAAATCCAATATCTGGAGATTTGAATGTACTCAGAAAGTCAATTTTCTCAAATTTATTAGTCTATCTGAAAAAAAATCAAGATAGGGGATATGAAGACATCTCTTTATTTGAAGTTGGTCCAGTTTTTTATGGAAAAAATCCTGGTGAACAAAAAATAGTCGCCGGCGGGTTAAGATCTGGTTTAGTTAATAGAAAGAGTTGGGCCGAAAAGGAGAGAAAAGTAGACATTTTTGATTTGAAAGCTGACACAGAAAAAACTCTTTTAGAACTTGGTTTAAAAGATGAAAACTTATTTATATGTGAAGCAAAGAAAAATTACTATCACCCAGGCAGATCTGGTGCAATACATCTTAAATCGTCAGAGGGTCCATTATTAGCTTACTTTGGTGAAATTCATCCAGCAATTGTAACAAATTTAGACTTCAAAGAAAAAAATATTTATGGATTTGAGATTTTTTTAAACAACATACCTTCACCACGAAAAAAATATAGACAAACCAAAGAAAACTATAAAGTTTCGGACTTTCAAAAGTCAGAAAGAGATTTTGCATTTGTAATTGATAAAAATTTTAAGGTAGCAGAAATAGAAAAAATAATTAAAAATGTTGATACAAATATAATTAAAACGGTAACAGTTTTTGATATATTTCAAGGAGAAAACCTCCCTTTAGGAAAAAAATCAGTAGCAATTAATGTTATCATTCAAGCTATGGATAAAACTTTATCAGAGAATGACTTGAATGAAGTAAGTCAAAAAATAATAGATATTGTTAAACAAAAGACCGGTGGAACAATAAGATCCTAATGTCGGACATCAAAAAAGTAAGAAATTTTGCGATTATCGCTCATATTGATCATGGAAAATCTACTATTGCAGACAGAATAATTCAAATTTGCGGAGGTCTAACAGAACGAGAGATGAAAGATCAAGTTCTTGACTCAATGGATCTTGAAAGAGAAAGAGGTATCACAATTAAAGCACAGACTGTTAGGTTAAATTATAAATCTAAAGATGGTAATAATCATGTATTAAACATAATTGATACTCCTGGACATGTTGATTTTAGCTATGAAGTAAGTAGGTCTTTATTAGCATGTGAAGGTTCAGTATTAATTGTAGACAGCACTCAAGGAGTGGAAGCTCAGACATTAGCTAATGTTTATCAAGCAATGGAACTCAACCATGAAATAATTCCTGTTTTGAACAAAATAGATTTACCTGCTTCAGATTTAGAAAAAACAAAAAAAGAAATCGAAGATGTTATTGGTATAGATACTTCCAAAGCAATTAGTTGTTCTGGTAAAACTGGGGAAGGTATCGAAAATATATTAGAGGCAATAGTAGAAATTTTACCTTCACCAAAAGGTGATGAAACTAAAAAGTTAAAATCCTTATTAGTTGATAGTTGGTATGACAGCTACTTAGGAGTTGTGATTTTGGTTAGAGTAATTGATGGAAAAATAAAAAAAAATATGAAAATTAAACTTATGTCAAATAATAGCGAGTATATTATTGAGAAAGTTGGAGTTTTTACTCCAAAACCTACAGATGTAGAAGAGTTAGATTCTGGGCAAATTGGATTTATAATTACGGGAATCAAAACTCTCTCAGATACAAAAGTCGGAGACACTATATGTGACGCAGCTGATCCAATCGAAAAACCACTTCCAGGATTTAAACCAAGTAAGCCAGTTGTGTTTTGTGGATTATTCCCAGTTGACAGTTCAGAATATCAAAAATTAAAAGATGGTTTAGCAAAACTGAAACTAAATGACTCTAGTTTTTCTTATGAAGCGGAATCTTCTAGTGCGCTTGGCTTGGGTTTTCGTTGTGGATTTCTAGGGCTTTTGCATTTAGAAATTATTACTCAGCGTTTAGAGAGGGAATTTGACATAAACTTAATTACAACAACTCCAGGTGTAATTTATAAGGTCCACAAAATTAATGGTGATGTGATTAATTTACAAAATCCTTCTAATATGCCTGATCCAAGCCAAATTAAAATGATAGAAGAGCCTTGGATAAAAGCAACTATTATTACACCTGATAATTATTTAGGATCAATTATTAAGATTTGTCAGGACAAGAGAGGGATACAAACTAATCTAAGTTACTCAGGAAAACGTGCTGTATTATCATATGAAATTCCACTTAATGAAGTAGTTTTTGATTTTTATGACAGACTAAAATCAATTTCTAGTGGTTATGCAAGTTTTGATTACGAAATAACTGGTCACAAAGAAGGTAATCTTGTTAAATTGGGTATTCTAGTTAATGCTGAACCAGTTGACGCTCTTGCTATGATTATTCATAAAGACTTCGCTCAAAAACAAGGAAGACAAGTTTGTGAGAAGCTTAAAGATCTGATTCCTAGACATAATTTTATGATTCCAATTCAAGCAGCTATCGGTGGTAAAATAATAGCTCGTGAAACTATCAAGGGATTTAAGAAAGATGTGCTTACAAAAATACATGGTGGTGGAGCCATGGACAGGAAAAGAAAGTTATTAGAAAAGCAAAAAAAAGGAAAAGCTAGAGCTAAACAATTTGGAAAAGTAGAAATTCCCCAAGAAGCATTTATTGGTGTTTTAAAAATTAGCAAAGAAACATAATGCAAAAATTATTTATTATTTCTAACGAGAGTGTTTATAAAAATAAAGGAAAGTTTTTTTGTGACAATATCGATATGAAATCTACTCCTGAAGGTCTTTCTAATAAATTTGATGTACATATCATTGCAAGACAGTCCAAAAATATTAGATCACACAATATAAACTTAAAAAATATAAAAACATTCAGAAATATTGTATCCTTTTTATATGGAATTTTGAGCATAGCAAAAGTAAAAGACTCAAAGTATTTAATTATATCCATATCTCCTTTTACTATGATGGCCTGTGTCATACTTAGATTTTTTAAAAAAAAATCTATTGTTTATTTAAGGAGTGATGGTTATGGAGAATATAAATCTATATTTGGTTTTTTTGGCCCCTTAATTTATCATTTTATGTTCATGATTGTTTCTAAGAATTCTCACCTTATTAGTTGTAGAGAGTACATATTAAAGAAAAAAAAAGGCCATGTGATAGCACCTTCACAATTAACAAATAAATGGTTTTCTAATATCAAAGAAAATCAACTCGAAAAAATCAAATTACTTTATGTTGGAAGAATTAAAGTCGAAAAAGGAATTTTTTCACTTCTTAAAATTTTAAAAAAGAATTCTGAAAATATAACATTATCAATCTTAGGTTCTGAAAAAGCTTTTAATAACGGGATCAAGCAAAATAATGTTACTGTTTATGAGATTGAAAATAATGAAGAAAATCTCATTAAGTTTTATGATGATCATAATATATTTGTATTACCCTCTTATACCGAAGGTCACCCAATGGCTTTACTCGAGGCACTATCCAGGTTTAAACCAGTAATTATATTTAAAGAGATCGAACATGTAATTGAGGGAAAAAAAGGAATATTCGTCGCCGAACGTAATTCAAGAAGTTTTTTAGAAAAGGTAAGTTATATAATGAATAATTACGAGTCTATCCAAAGAGATATGAAAGAAAACACTCTACCAACAAAAAGTGATTTTTTAAAAGAGATAAGCAAACTAATCTCTAATTTTAACTAAGGAGAGGTGGCCGAGTGGTTGAAGGCGCACGCTTGGAAAGCGTGTAAACGGGAAACCGTTTCGAGGGTTCGAATCCCTCTCTCTCCGCCAACAAAAAATGATTAAGGTCTTTTTATATATAAAACTTTTAAATTTGCTGTTTTATTTATCCTATTGATAGTTCTGTTAGTATTCATAATAACAGTTTTTTTCATGGGTCCGTAAGCATGAATAAGTTTTTTTTTAGATAGAGCGATTGCCACATGACCTTTCCAAAAAATTAAATCATTTTTATTAATTTTTTTAAGATTAATTTTTTTTTTAAAATACTTCATTTGATCTATTGCATCTCTTGGACAGTATCTATTATTAAAATTAAAAAAAAGTTGAACTAACGCAGAACAATCAACTCCTTTAAATGTTTTACCGCCCCATTTGTATTTGATATTTTTAAAAATATTTATATTTGAAAAAATATCTTTATTTTTAAAATTTATTGGTTTTAAATTTTTAGTTTCAATCCAATTATTTCTAAATTTTGTAAATTTTTTAAATTTTCCATCAGATTTTATTTTTGATCCAAAACTAAGTTTTCCTGAAGATTTTTTAAAATTTGGTTTTTTGTAAATATTTGCTGCAAGCTTTGAGATTTTATGGGTTGGTTTGATATAGTGCTTAAAATTTTTATTTTCTATAAAACCAATATAACCATCTTCTTTTATTTTAATCTTTGACCACTTTTTGTTTTTTTTAATTACAGAGAAACTATCACCATAAATCATTTGGGTTAAAATCTCAGATTTGATTGTCTTTTTTTTATATAGATTTATTTCTGAGTAAGTGTTTGTATAAAATTTACCCATTCAAATTGATTTTTTTTCTAATTAAAAAAAGAAAAATTAAAGACGGAATAACCATAATAGCTGTAAGGATGAAAAATATTCCCCAATCCCCATTCAACCAATCAACTAAAGCTCCAGAGGAAGCAGCAAGAGTAGTTCTACCTGCGGTACCTATTGATGCTAGTAAAGCATATTGAGTTGCTGTATAAGTTCTGTCTACCAACATTGAAATAAATGCAACAAAAGCAACAGTAGCAAAAGCAGCTGCCATATCATCAAAAATTACAGCTATAGCAAAAAGCAATTCTGATTTTCCAGACCATGCAAGCAAAGAGAATAAAAGATTTGTTGATGCCATTAATATTCCAGAAAGGAACATTGCTTTAATCACTCCCGATCGAATTGCAAACAAACCTCCTAATAATGTAAAAACAACTGTAGTTATCCAACCCAGACCCTTGGAGTAAAGCGCTATGTCTGATTTTGAAAAGCCGATTTCTTTATAAAATATAATAGACATTCTTCCAAGAAAAGCTTCACCAATTTTGAAAAGAAAAACAAATCCTAAAATACCAATAGCAATTTTAAATCCATTTTTTTTAAAAAAACTGATAATAGGACCTGCAATTGTTCCAGTTATCCACGCAACAGTTTTTGTAGCAAAGTTGCTTGAACCTAATTTATCCTCTATCATTTTATCAGTTCTTCTTTGAGACTCTTTTCTTTCAGTAGGTTGAATTTCAGGTATAAACATTAATCCTATGTTACAGGCGATAACAACAACACCTAGAAGTAAAAAAGTTATTTGCCAATAGTTTTCAAATCCTGCTTTTTGCAAATATTCCGCGGCATTTAAAGCTATCATTCCACCTAACTTATATCCCGTCCACCAACCAACTACAGCCACAGCAGCACCGGCTTGCATTGATTTACCTTCCTCTTTTCCAACCTGTTCAATTCTTAATGCGTCTACTGTTATATCTTGAGTTGCTGAAGCTATAGCAATTATTAAACCAACACTAATTACTAATGCCAGGTTTGCACTTGGTTCAATTAAACTCCAACATATTAAACTCAATAATATAATTATTTGCATTACAACAATCCAACCACGTCGATGGCCAATTTTATTTGTAAGCCAAGGGATTCTGACTCTATCTATTATTGGGGCCCATAGATAGTTGAAGGCATATACTGCAAAAATTAATCCAGCCCAGCCTATCGTACTTCTGCTAAGACCATCTTCTTTTAACCAAAGACTCAAACTACTTCCAATAAGAACCCATGGAAAACCACTTATTATACCCAACAAAAGAATTCTATTCATTCTTTTGTCAAAATAAACAGAGAAACTTTCAGAAAAGGATTGTTTTTTTTCTATTTCCATAATTCAATATAAACTTTTAATTCTTCCAAAAAGAAGGAATAAACAAAACTAACACAGCAAACAGCTCCAGTCTACCTAGAAGCATACCAAAAGATAAAAGCCATTTAGAGATATCAGAAACTTCTTTAAAATTCCCATTAGGTCCAATTGTACCACCAAGACCTGGCCCAACATTTGATATAGCGGTAGCAGCGCCAGAAATCGCAGATAAAAAATCAAGACCAGTTATAGACAATAACATTGATAAAAACATAAATAAAAATAAATATGCAAATATAAAAATTATTACCGAATTAATAAAGCTATCTGATATTTTTTGATTATTATATTTTACAACAAATACACTACTTGGATAAATTAATTTTTTAATTTGATTGCTAAAAAATAATACTAACATTTGCAATCTAAAAATTTTTATTCCACAAGTAGTTGAGCCAGCACATCCACCAACAAACATTAAAAAAAGGAAAAATATTAAAGCAAACTTTCCCCATAGACCAAAGTCATCAGTAACATAACCAGTGCCAGATAAGATTGAGACAACGTTGAATGAAGAGATTCTTATTTTGTCAAAAAGTGTTCCTTGATGATTACCAAAAAATAAATATAAGAATATAATTAATATTGAAAAAACTAATAGATAAATTAGACCTTTTATTTGTACATCTTGAAAAAAAACTTTTCTATTTCCTTTGACAAATTTAAGATATGAGATGAATGGAATGCTTCCAAGAATTATAAAAATAGTTGCTACAATTTCAATATTAGGGTTTTTAAAATAACCAATAGACTCATTGTGAGTTGAAAATCCACCAGTAGCGATAGTAGTCATAGAATGGGCAACACTGTCAAAAATTCCCATTCCAAAAAACCAATAAAAAATTGAACAAGCAAAAGTTAAAATCAAATATATTAAAATTATCAGATATGCTGCTTCAATAGCTCTTGGAAAAATTTTTTCAGTTGAGTCTGAACTTTCCATTTTAAAAAGTTGCATCCCACCAACTTTTAAAAGAGGTAAAATTGTTATAGCCATCATTATTATTCCAATACCACCTAACCATTGCATGATTGCTCTCCATAATAAAATGCTCTTAGGACAGTCTTCAAGGTTTTCAATTACTGTTGATCCTGTTGTTGTTATTCCAGACATACTTTCAAAAAAAGCTTCACTAAATGATAAATTTAATGATGATAAAACAAATGGAATACTTCCAAAAACAGCTATTGAAACCCAAGTTAAAGTAGAAAACAGAAAAGTTTGTTGAAGATTTAGTTGATAATTTTTATCTAAATTAGCTAGTATTAGTAAAGTTCCAATAAAAATAGTAATAAAGGAAGAAGCCAAAAAACTGTGACTATTTTCTTGATATAATATTTGCATAGCATAAGGCACCAGCATAAAAGTACCCAGAATAATTAAAAGGATACCAATTATAAAAAAAACTGTTTTGGTTGATGACATGTCAGAATTGAGATTATTTAAATAGTTATAAAATTCAACTTATTATCTTATAATAATATCTGTATTTTATGCACAAAATTTAATAAACCATTACTATGTTTGATAAAGACTTAATTCAATCCACTTCTTCATGGCCTTTTGTTGAAGTCAGAAAGCTTTTAAAAGATAGAAAAGATTTGATCAAATCTAAAAAAAAAATAGTATTTCAAACAGGATATGGCCCAAGTGGACTCCCCCATATTGGCACTTTCGGCGAAGTTGCCAGAACAACGATGATGATAAATGCCCTAAGCTATTTGGAGAAGATTGACACTGATCTTATAACTTTTTCAGATGACATGGATGGTTTAAGAAAAGTTCCAGAAAATATACCGAATAAAAAAGTTTTAGAAGAAAATTTAGGCAAACCTTTAACAAGCATTCCTGATCCATTTAACAAATACAAAAGTTATGGCGAACATAATAATGAAAAACTTAAAGAATTTTTAAATAAATTTAATTTTAATTTTAATTTTAAGAGTTCAACCGAAAATTATAAAAAAGGGAATTTTAATAATTCAATAATAAGAGTTTTAGAAAAATATGATGAGATTATGAATATTATTTTACCAACACTAAGAAGCGAGAGAAGAAAAACTTATTGTCCTTTTTTACCGATCTGCCCAGATAGTGGTAAAGTTTTAGAAATCCCATTGATTGAAAAAGATATAAAAAAGAAAAAAATAATTTTTGATAATGGCGGAAAGAAACTTGAAATTGAAGTTTTAAATGGAAATTGTAAATTACAGTGGAAGGTTGATTGGGCTATGAGATGGTTTACCTTTGATGTAGATTTTGAAATGTATGGTAAAGATCTTACTGAAAGTGCAATACTTTCAAATAAAGTTTGTAAAGTTTTAGGAAAAAAACCTCCTAATGGTTTTGCATATGAACTTTTCCTTGACGAAAAAGGGGAAAAAATTTCTAAGTCTAAAGGAAATGGTATCACTATAGAAGAGTGGTTAAGGTATGCTTCACCTGAAAGTTTATCTTTATACATGTATCCAAATCCTCAGAGAGCTAAAAAGTTATATTCTGAAGTTGTTCCTAAAACTGTTGATGAATATTTAAATCTTGTTGAAAAATATCCAAAACAAAAATTAAAAGAAAGATTACTTAACCCAATATGGCATGTACATAACGGAAATCCTCCAGAAGAAAAAATTGTAATGCCTTTTTCAATGTTGCTGAATCTTGTTGGTTCAAGTAATGCAAAATCAAAAGATATATTGTGGAAGTTTATTAATAGATTTCATAAAGACATAAATTATAAAGATCATCCGATACTCGATTCTTTGACAGAGTACGCAATCAATTATTTCAACGATAAGGTAGAGCCAAAAAAAAATTTTAAAAAACCAAATTCTAAGGAAAAAATTGCACTTAAAGAACTAACACTCAAACTACAACCTATTTCTCAAAACATGAGTCCAGAAGATATACAAACAATTGTATACTCGGTTGGTAAAGAGCAAGGATATAGCACAAATCTGAGAGATTGGTTTAAACTTATTTATGAGGTTTTATTTGGTGAACTAGATGGGCCAAGAATGGGATTTTTTATTAGTTTTTTTGGTGTAAAAGAAACTATAAAATTGATTGAAGATAAAATTAAATAATATTAGATGTTTTCTTATTTTAAACCTTTAATTTTTGGGCTTGATCCAGAAACAGCACATGATTTAGCAATTAAGTCTTTAAAACTTAATGTAATTCCAGAAAAGCTTTTTAAAGTTGAAAATGAAGAAGTGTTAGAAATATCTTTTATTAACAATAAAATAAAAAATCCGATTGGTTTAGCAGCAGGTTTTGATAAAAGTGCAGAAGTTTTTAATTCAATTTTCAAACTTGGCTTTGGTTTTGTAGAAGTTGGAACAATCACACCAAAAAAACAATTAGGAAATCCAAAACCTAGAATTTTTAGACTAGAGGAAGATCAAGCCTTAATTAATAGACTGGGTTTTAATAATGATGGATTAGAAGTAGTTACAAAGAGACTTGAAGCTGGATTGTACAGCAAGCAGGGTACTTTAGGAGTAAATATTGGCCCCAATTATGATAGCAAATCTTTTGAAGACGACTTTTGCAAATCCGCTAGACAACTTATTAAATTTTCTTTAGCAGATTATATAACTATAAATATTTCCTCTCCTAATACCGAAAATTTGAGAGATTTTCACGATGAAAATAAACTTGAGTCACTAATTGAAAGTATAAATAAATTAAAAAAAGAATTTAGTAGTTCATTACCAATTTTTTTAAAGATCTCTCCAGATATAAAAGATTCTTCAGTTGAAAATATTTCAACAATAGTAATTAATCAAAAAATAGATGGAATAATATTAACTAATACTACGAATGAAAACAGATTATCATTAAAAAGTTACAATAAAAATCAAGTTGGAGGCTTGTCGGGCAGACCAATCAGAGATCTGTCAAATGGGATAATAAAAAAATTTTATAAAAAATTAAAAGGTAAAGTTTTTATTATAGGAGTAGGAGGAGTAGACTCCGGTCAAACTGCTTTTGATAAAATTGTTTCAGGTGCTAATGCGATTCAATTATATACAGGAATGATTTATAAAGGGCCAGGTATAGTTAAAGAAATTAAAAAAGATCTTATTGAAATTTTAAGAAAAGAGAAAATTAAAAATATTTCTGAAGCCGTTGGAATTAAGTCTTAGTCGGTTTAGATGGTTTCCAATCATATCTCAAATAGTGAACAAAAGCTCTTATGTATGAGAACCCCACTCCAATGATTACAACAAGAATAATAGAGAAAATTGCGTATGAAATTGGAAAATTTGAAGAGTAATAAGATATTTTTTCACCTAGTTCAGTCATACTTGCCGTTTGTTTTAAAGAAATAAATAAGTTTTTACCTTTTTCTAGTACAAAAGTTTGAACACCCATCATTACACCCACTAATAATAAAAGAGTAGCTAGAAGAGTTTTATACTCAGACGCATTTAACTTTTCTGAAGTTTTTAAACCAACATGTAGACCAAATATTGATCCCATCATCAAAATCATAACTAAAGCTAAATCTATTGTTTGAAATTTAAAGGCATGTCCAATAACTACAAACGCAGTTATGAATATTGTAACAAACAGTGATGTTCCTGGAACATATTTAGTTGGCATACCGATTAAATAAATCATTGCAGGTACTAGTAAGAAAGCACCGCCCACACCCATTACTGAAGAAATCATACCAACAATTAAACCTAAAAATAGCGGAGTTAATGCACTTTCATATAGTCTTGATTTGTGAAATCGAATTTTTAAAGGTAGTCCGTGTATCCAAAAATGATTATGTAATTTTTTTCTAACTATTACTTTCTTTTTCATGGCGCTTATCTCTTTTGCACCCTGAACAAACATTAAAGTTCCAACTATTACTAATAAATATATGTAAGCAAGAGCTATTAAAGTATCAATTTTTCCAATTTCTTTAAAATATTGAAATATCATCATTCCGATAAATGTTCCAATTATTCCACCTATTACAATTATAATTCCCATCTTATAATCAAGAGTTTTTTTGAACCAATGAGTTAATGCTCCTGAGGTAGACGTTCCTAAAATATTATTTGCTTCGTTAGCAACTGCATATGGAGCAGGTATGCCTAAAAAAACAAGGACTGGAGTCATGAGAAAACCACCGCCAATTCCAAATAATCCTGATAAAAAACCTATGACAAAACTTACTGATAAAATGATACCAATGTTTATTTGAACTTGAGCTATTGGAAGAAAAAAGTCCATTTAACCTAATATTCTTAAGAGTTTTATTTGTCAACTATCATAATCATTGTAATAATCGCTTGACCATGTGCTTAGCAGGAATTATACAATTTACGTAAAAATTAATATTTATGTCTAAAAGATGCGAACTTACTGGAGTATCACCTTTAAAGGGTCACAATGTGAGCCATTCTAACAATAAAACTAAAAGGAGATTTCTTCCTAACTTAAAAAAAGTTAGATTTAGAAGTGATATTTTAAAAAGAGATATCAAATTGAATGTAACTAGCTCAGCTTTAAGAACAGTTGACTTCAAAGGGGGATTAGATAAATACCTTAAAAGTGTAAAAAAAAAAAAACTTTCAAAAAGAGTCAAGAAACTTAAATTTTCAATCTCAACAAGATCATAACCATCGATTGATGACAAAAACAAACAGAAGACTGTTTATTATATTGTCAATAGCGATGGGTTTAATAGTAATATTATCAAATTACTTAGTTCAGTTTCCTGTTTACTATAATAACTTACAAGATGTTTTAACATACGGAGCTTTTAGCTATCCAATCACTTTTTTAATAACAGATTTAGCAAATAGAGCTTTTGGTAAATATATTGCTAGAAAAATTGTATATCTTGGTTTTTTCGTGGGTATAATGTTGACATTATTAGTTTCTACAAATTTTACGGATGTAATTTCAATTAGAATAGCTTTTGGGTCCGCGACAGCCTTTCTAGTAGCACAAAACTTAGATGTCACAATTTTTCATTATTTAAGAAAACAAAAAAGATGGTATATAGCACCCCTTACCTCGTCTATAATTGGTTCAGTAATTGATACCTTTTTATTTTTTTCTATTTCTTTTTATAATACAGGCATTTCTTGGTTTACTTTGGCCATTGGAGATCTGACTGTAAAATTTTTTATTGCCCTTATTATGTTAATACCTTTTAGAATTTTATTGTATAAAATAAAAAGTATTCCTAATTCTGAAATTATTAAAACTTAAATACAATTTAATGAACTGTTTTTTTCTTCTTTTCAGAGAATAAATTAGTGAGTTGATTAATCATGACATCCCCCAAATCTTGAACATCAGCTATTTTTATTGCTCTTTCGTAATATCTAGTTACATCATGACCAATTCCAATTGCAAGTAATTCGATATTGGTATTTTTTTCAATCCATTTAACAACATTTTTCAAATTTGTTTCTAAATAATCACTAGAATTTGAAGACAAAGTAGAGTCATCAACTGGTGCGCCATCTGAAATTACCATTAATATTTTTCTCTCTTCTTTTCTTTTAGAAATTTTGTTGTAAGCCCATTTAAGCGCTTCTCCATCTATGTTCTCTTTAAGAAGACCTTCTTTTAACATTAAACCCATATTTTTTTTTGATTGTCTCCATGGAACATTTGCAGACTTATAAATAATATGCCTCAAGTCATTAAGTCTACCTGGAAAATTTGGTTTTTCATTTTTAACCCATTTTTCTCTAGAGGAACCTCCTTTCCAATGTTTGGTCGTAAATCCTAATACCTCAACTTTTACTGAACACCTCTCTAATGTTCTAGAAAGGATATCTGCGCAAATTGCTGCAACAGAAATTGGTTTACCTCTCATCGAACCAGAGTTATCGATTAATATTGTCACTAAAGTATCTTTAAATTCAATATCTTTTTCTTTTTTAAAAGAAAGCGAATTAAAAGGATCAATTATTATACGAGCAAGTTTTGAGCTATCCAATAAGCCTTCCTCTAAATCAAAATCCCAAGACCTATTCTGTTTTGCTAAAAGCTTTCTTTGTAATTTATTAGCAAGTTTTGAAATAAAATTTTTTAATTGTTGAAGCTGTTGATCTAAACTTTGTCTAAGCCTAATAAGCTCTTCTTCATTTTCTAATTCCTCAGCTTTTATAGTTTCATCAAATTCATTTGTATAAACTTTATATTTTTTGTCCCCAAAATTGTTTAGTGTTCTGCTTTTTTTACTAATTGAGTCTGAAGCATCTTCAATTTCAAGCATTTCTTCTTTTTTTTCAGAGTCATTTGGATAGTTTTCTACATCAGGAATGCTTGCATCGACTGATATTTCTTGGCTTTCCGCATGATCGATCTTTTCATTTTGCTCGTTATTTTGATTTTTATTATCTGTGCTTTTTTCATCGTTTTTTTCCTCTTGTTCTTTTTGATCTAAATTTTCGTCAATTTTCATCTCCGAAATTAAATTTGACACAACAGAGTTAAATTTTGCTTGGTCTTTAATTAAATTTTTAAGAGTTTTTAACTTATTTTTTAAATTAATGTCCAAATCTTTTTTAATGTTTTTTAACTTTTTTTCTAGTTCTTTATTAATTTTAGTATTCAAAATATTTACTCTTAAAAAATATTCAAAGGCTTGTGGCAATTTATTTTCATCTTTCCTCTCATATTCGTTATTTGAAGTATTTATATAATGATTGTCGATATTCTTTTTTACTCCACTAAATTTTTCTGAGCCTAATTTTTCGTACCTTACTTTTTCTGCAATTGAATAAAGTTTTTTGGAAATATTACCTTCAGGTTGATAAGATTTAAATATAGTTGAATTACTATACCTTACTTTTAAAGCTTCAGAGTCAGCTAGGGCCCTAGTTTTTACATAATCAATTTTGTTATTGATATTTTCTAAATCAGGAAGTTTTATGGTTTTTTTATTTTCTTTATAATCTTTATTTCCAAAAACTACCTCTAATTCATTATTGTTGGAGATAGATTTTACTGTTGAAGCAATAGCTAATTTGAAATCCTCTAATTGATTTTCTTTTTTGTCCATTTTACTCGATGGTAACATTTACAGAAGACTCAGGTAAATCTTCACCAAAACACCTTTGGTAATATTCTGATATTATTTTTTTCTCTGTATCATCACACTTATTTAAGAAAGTCACTCGAAAAGCATAACCTTGGTCTTTAAAAATTTTAGTATTTTCAGCCCAATGCAATACAGTTCTTGGACTCATTACTGTAGAAATGTCTCCATTCATGAACCCATTTCTTGTTAAATCAGCTACTTTAATCATATTAGATAGTTGTTCTTTTCCATCTTTATTATTAAAACTTTTGTTTTTAGATAAAATTATTTCCAATTCTTTTTCAAACGAAAGATAATTTAAAGTTGTGACTATATTCCATCTGTCCATTTGGCCTTGATTTATTTGTTGAGTTCCATGATAAAGTCCAGTAGTGTCACCAAGACCAACTGTATTTGTAGTCGCAAACATCCTAAAATAGTTATGTTGTTTAAGAACTTTGTTTTTATCTAAAAGAGTAAAATTACCATCACTTTCAAGAACACGTTGAATTACAAACATAACATCAGGTCTTCCAGCGTCGTATTCATCAAAAACAAGCGCGACTGGATTTTGAATAGACCATGGCAATATACCTTCTTTAAATTCCGTTACTTGTTTGCTGTCTTTTAAAACGATAGAATCTTTTCCTATTAAATCAATTCTGCTTATATGACTATCAAGATTTACTCTAACGCATGGCCAATTTAATCTAGCAGCTACTTGTTCGATATGAGTAGACTTACCTGTTCCGTGATAACCTTGTATCAAAACTCTTTTATTGAAAGCAAAACCAGAAAGAATTGCTAGAGTAGTATCTCTATCAAATTTATAGTCTTGATCAATTTTAGGGACGTATTCATTTTTTTCTGAAAAACCATCAAGCTCCATTTTGGTATCAATTCCAAAAGTTTGTTTTACAGAAATCTTTATGTCTGGTTTTTGCATTGCTAATGAAGCACTCATTATTTTTTCCCCATTGTAGTTTTTAATTGACTATAAGCCAGTGTTATTTTTTTAAGTTTATCTTCAAACTTTTTATTACCAAGATTTTTATCAGGATGGTATTTCTTTACAAGGGTTTTAAATTTTTTTTGAATTTCTTCCCATTTTGCTTCATATTTTAATTCCATAATATCGAAGGCATCTTTATCTTTATCTGTTAATTTGGTTTTTTTGAATTCTTTGAAGTTTGAAGAATTAAAAATATTAAGTTTATCTTCTAAGGCATTATTCCACAAAATATTAAAAAAATTCTCAGAAGAGCCAAATTTTTTTGTAGATTTGTGCCAAGTCAAATCTGATTTTATAAAGTATTCAATTTCTTCATTGTTCATATTTGAAAAATAATTCCACTTTTTGTTAAATATTTTGATATGTTCTAAGCATAGCAATCTATATTTTCTGCTATTATCTCTTTCAACTGGGGCTTTATAATCTCCAGGTTTTTTACAATTTTTCCAATCACAAATAATTTTCATATTAATTTTTAATATATATAGTAAAATTATATTTTATGAATAATTATCTAAAATTTATAGAAGATGAAATCAAAAAAAATTTAAATGTTGAAAAAATTAAAGTTATAGACAATAGTTTTAAGCACAAAAGTCATAAGTTTTTTGACATAGATAAATATCATCTTTGTCTTGAAATAGAGTCCAAATATTTAAAAAGCCTTGATAAACTTACTGCTCAAAGAAGTATTTTAAACATTTTAAAAAAAGAAATGAAATCTAAAATTCATGCTCTAGAAATTAAGATCAAATAATATAAGGTAGAACTTTTTTTAATTCACTTGTATTTAACCTGTAGCTACCTGGCTTAGTAGTTATTCCAATTTTTTTTAAAAGAATAAAGCTAATTTTTTTATCTATATTTTTTTTATCATTAATCATAAAATTAACCATTCTTTTATAATTATTTTTTTTAAAAAATTTACTTAACTTATAGTTGAGGTTGTTTTTTTCATAAATATTGATTAGATCGATTAAAGTTTTATAAGAACAAATCCTCTTTTTAAATGAAAGTTTTGTAGCTAACATCATTCCAATTAAAACAGCTTCTCCATGATTAATTTTTTTTGAAAATTTATTTAAAGCCTCAATAGCATGAGCAAAAGTATGTCCAAAGTTTAAAATCATCCTAGTATTTTTTTCTTTCAAATCTTTATTTACAAAATGCAACTTTATTTTACAGCTTTTAAATATAGCCGTTTGAAGCAATCTAGGATTTCCATTCTTTAATAATTTATTTGAATTTATTTTTAACCAATTAAAGAAATTACTTTTTTTAATTAAAGCATGTTTTAAAATTTCAGCATAACCACATACAATCTCTCTCTTAGGTAAGGACTTGAGTAATGCTATGTCACTTATAACAAGTCTTGGCTGATAAAATGATCCAATCAAATTTTTTCCATATTTAGAATTTACACCAGTTTTGCCACCAATAGAGGAGTCAACTTGAGCTAATAATGTAGAGGGAATGTTAATAAAATTTATTCCTCTTTTAGTAATACTCGCAACAAAAGCCGCAAAATCACCAATGATGCCCCCACCTAAAGAGACAATTACATCTGATCTATTAAAATTTTTACTTAAAAGTTTATTTGTAAGATTGATAACATGCTCGAGAGACTTTAACTTTTCATTTGAATTATATTCGAATATAAAAATATTGTAATTTTTAAGAATTTTTTTAATTTTAAATTTAAACTTTTTTGGAACTTTTTTATCTACAATTAAAGCAATTTTATTTGCTTTTGGACAAAGCGTTTTTAACTTAACTGGCAAAACATTCAAAATATTTTTTCCGATAAATATAGAATAACTAGTCTCTATATTTTTTACTTTAATTACTTTTAGACTCATATATTTTAGCGATCTTTTCAACTAATGTAGGTGTATCATCTTTATTACAATCCATTTCATAGTTGGCAAGTTTATACACTTTCTTTCTTTTATCAAAAATCTTGCTCAAAGAATCTTCCGGCATCGTTTCATTAAATAGTGGCCTTTTGTTGCTTTTAATCAGTCTTTTGGACAGCAATTCTATATTTAAATTTAACCAAAAACTTATACAATTCTTTAAAACAACATCTCTGATTGTTGGATTTGTAAAAGCGCCACCACCCAAGGCAATTACCGAATTCATCTCCTCAAGTTTTTTTAAGGTTGCTATTTTTTCTAAATTTCTAAAATGAGCCTCACCTTTATTTTTGAAAATTTCATTTATTGACATATTTTCATCTTTTTCGATAATTTCATCTACATCTATAAATTTCATATTTAGTCTTTTAGATAAAGATCTGCCTACTGTTGATTTTCCAACACCCATCATTCCTGTTAAAATAAGGTTTTTTTTCAAGTAAAATCCCAATTTATAATTTGATTTATCACAAATTTGTCTTATTTATTGAGTTTAAATATATTTTATGACTATGCAACTGAAATTCACAAAACAAAAAAGCCTAGGTCAATCAATAGGCATGAAATTGATAAAAATAATAATAATTTGTTTAATTTTTACTGCAGCAATATTTTTAATAGAAAAAATTAACTTTCCTTATCCTCAAAAAAATATCGAAAAAGACATAACAAATGAAATTAATAAGCTTAAATAAATTTATTTATTTATTTATTTACTTACTAATATTTATTTCACCTTTGCAATCTGAAGAAGAAGTAGATATTTGGAAAAAAAAAGAAACAAAAACAATAGATGTAACAAGTGGTGATAAACCAACTAATCTACCTAACGAAATAATAAAAAAAAATAATGATGAAAATTTAGAGCAAACTATAGAAATAACTGAAAAATTTGGAGATCAAGGGACTGATAAACCCCTATACGGACTTTTTGACCCAGAGAAAAACAATTTAAATTTAAATATGTGGTCTAAGACCGATGGCAATGAAATTAAAGATATTTTCAAGAGAGTTAACGGTATTAAATTATCAAAAACCGCAGAGGATCTTTTTGTAAATGTTATTATGACATATGCTTATTCTCCAAAAAAAAATATATCAGATAACGACTTTTTAAGTTTAAAAATTAATTGGCTTATAGAAAATAAGAAAGATCAGTTATTAGAGCAATTTTTAAACAAAAATATTAATTTTAAAAATAAAGAAAAAGTTATTCAATACTTGGTTGATAGCAACATTGCAAAAGCAAATTTAAATAGTGGTTGTAAAAAAGCCGAATTTATAAGTAAAGAAATAAAAGATGCCTACCTAGAAAAATTTAAAATTTATTGTTTAATATTTAAAAATAAAAAAAATGAAGCTCAATTAGTTTTTGATATTTTAAAAGAACAGGGTCTTTCAGATAAATTTTTTGATAATAAAATAAATTTTTTATTAGGCATTAATGACAAACCTGATAATAAAATAAAAGATAATAATTTGTTAAATTTTTATCTTTCATCCATAACAGTTCCTAATTTTAATTATGAACCCACTGGAAAAACAAACAAATATATTTGGGAGTATATTAATGCTGCTAATTTAGTTCAAATAGATGATTTAGAAGATAAAGGAAAAATTAAAACACTTGAAGTAGCGGCAAATAACAACACTTTAAGTAAAGAAAAAATTTTTGAGATTTATAAAAAATTAGACTTTGATCTTAATACTTTAATTAACGCAGAAGGAACCTATCAGTCTTTTGATGGTATCGATTCACGTGCTTTAATTTTTCAAAAGTTCTTATTATCTGACAATACTGAAAATAAAATAAAATTATTATTTTTACTAAAAGATTTATTTAAGAAAGATGATTTATCAAATATATTTACTCAATTTTTAAGTGATAGATTAAAAGAAATTGATCAAAATAAAATTCCTGAAAACTATCAACAAGTTGTTGAAAAAAATATTATTTCTGAAGAAGAGTACAAATTAGGTAAAATAAAATTTGATGACAAAATTTTACACAGGTCTAGGGTGATCAGGTATTATGTAGAAGATGACAAATTAATTAAAAAATCCCAAAAAGACTTTAATAATATTTATAAGAAGATTAAAAAAAATAAGAATTATTTTTATTCTGCAAAGGATTTAGCACTAGTAGAATCTCTAGAATTAGACGGTTTTTTGATACCTAAAGAAATAAAACATACCGAACTTGCTAAGCAATATTCTGTGCCAGATGGGTTGCTAAATCTGGTAAAAAACGAAGAATTGGGTTTGTTATCTTTAAAATTTGTTGAAATTATTGGAGAAGATGAAATATACAATCTTGATCCTGAAACAATTTATTTTATCACCCATATATTAAATAAAGCTAAATTAATAAAATTTAGAAATAAAGTCTTAATTACTGCACTACCTTTAAGAGCTTAATTATAATATAGTTTTATTATGACAATTCGAAAAATTTTGACAGAACCTGATCCATTTTTACGACAAAAGTCGACAAAAGTTGAAAAGGTCGATGACAATATTAGGAAGTTAATGGATGATATGTTGGAAACGATGTACGAAGCTCCAGGGATTGGCTTAGCAGCAATTCAAATAGGAGTACCAAAAAGAGTGATAGTGATGGATTTAGCTAAAGATGAAAAAAAGTCACCACTATATTTTGTAAACCCAGAAATTATTTTAAAATCACAAAATAATTCGGCCTATGAAGAAGGTTGTTTGTCAGTTCCAGGACAATTTGCCGAAATTAACAGACCAGAAAAATGTCACATTAAATACTTAGATTACAGAGGTGAGTCTAAAGAATTGAAAGCAGAAGGACTTTTAGCAACTTGTATTCAACATGAAATAGACCACTTAGAGGGAATTTTATTCATTGATTATCTTTCAAAATTAAAAAAATCAATGATAGTGAAAAAACTTTCAAAAGAAAAAAAATCACTAGAAAGAATTGTAGTTTAATTTCAATAATTTGATGTCAAATAATATAGTTTTTATGGGAACTCCAGAGTTTTCAGTCAAAATTCTAGAGCATTTAGTGAAATCAAATTTTGATATTGAATGTGTTTATACGCAATCTCCAAAAAAATCGTCGAGAGGACAAAAAATACATTCTTCTCCTGTACAAAAAATATCAGAAAAACTTAATATTAAAGTAAGATCACCAAATAATTTAACATCTATTGAAGAATTAAATTTTTTTAAATCATTATCCAGCAAAGTTATTGTTGTTGTCGCATATGGAAAAATTATTCCAAAAACTTTTTTGAATTTACCTGATAAAATTTTTTTAAATATACACCCTTCTTTACTACCAAGATGGAGGGGAGCAGCGCCTATCCAAAGATCAATTATGAGTTTGGACAAAGAAACTGGAATTAGTATTATGAAATTAGTAGAAGACTTAGATGCGGGACCCTATATTAAACAAGTCAAAGTGAAAATTGATGACAAAACAACTACAAAATCTTTAAGCGAAAAACTTTCATCATTAGGTGCTAAAGCAGTTATAGATTCAATTAATTTAATAAGTAAAGGTGAATATAAATTTATAAATCAGAATCACAGTCAAGCTACATATGCAAAAAAAATTAATAAATCAGAATCAAAAATAAAATGGAACGAACCTGCAAAAAATATTTTGGCAAAAATTAATGCTTTAAATCCATCTCCTGGAGCATGGTTTGAGTATAATGGTAACAGATTTAAAATTTGGAAAGCAAATATAAAAAATAATCAAGGATCACCTGGTGAAGTATTAGATAAAAAATTAGTGATCGGATGTGGAGAAAAATCTATCCAGGTAACAGAAATACAAAAAGAGGGTAAAAAAGTATTATCTTTAGATGAGTTTTTGTCTGGAAATAAAATATCAATCGGTGAAAAAATACTTTAATGTACACTTATCAAATACTTATTGAATATGATGGTTCAAATTTTGTTGGATGGCAAACACAAAAAAATGGAATATCAGTTCAAGAAATTTTAGAAAAGGCATTAGGGAAACTCTTAAAAAAGAGAGTTAATATATATGGTTCTGGAAGAACTGATGCTGGCGTTCATGCCTTTGAGCAATCAGCTCATTTCAAAGTAGAACAAATTATAAAAAATAAGAAAATTTTTTTGAAATCTTTAAATTTCTTTTTGAAAAAGCACTTAATATCTGTATTGGACATTAAAAAAAGAACAAGTACTTTTCATGCTAGATTTAGCGCAAAAAAGAGAACATACAAATATTTTATAAAAAATAGAACTTCTCCACTATCGTTAGAAAAAGATAAAGCTTGGCATGTAAGGAAAAAATTAAATTTAGATTTAATGACTAAAGGAGCAAAAATTTTAAAAGGCACAAAAGATTTCTCTACATACAGAGCATCTTCTTGTACGGCTAAAAATCCGGTAAAATCATTAAATGAAGTGAAAATCAAAAATGTTAAAGATAAAATAGAAATATCTTTTTCATCACGTTCATTTTTACAACAACAAGTTCGGTCAATGGTTGGTTGTTTAAAATATTTAGGTGAAAAAAAATGGACAGTTAAAAAATTTAAACAAGTTATGCTTTCAAAAAAAAGAGCTAATTGTGCTCCACCGGCACCGGCTCACGGGTTATATTTATTTAAAGTTACTTATTAATTATTTTAAACCGTATTTTTTAAGAGAGCTAAAAGAAATAGAACTTACTGATTTCAAATTATCGAGGAAATTGAATCTATTAAATTCTTTATTTATTTTCCAAATCCAATACAAATTTCTAATTTTATTAGACTGCATGGAGTCTTTTCTAATTCTGTATAAAGTTAAACTTTGATTCAAACAATGTGCATAATCAATTTCTTTAAGCATACAACATTTGTAAAAATAATCTTCACAAATTTTTGTATCAGTAAATTCAAATTTTCTTGCTAGCTCACCTTTTATCATCATTGTGCTTGTTGCAATAGAAGTATCTTTTATAAAGTTTTTAAAATCGTATTTCTCTCTTGGTTTCACAGTGCGCACAGAAGATATTTTAGAATCTTTAAAAGCATCATAGTAAGTGTATGTGAATTTATAATTATTTTTTTTCATAAAGTTTAATTGTTTTTCAAGTTTTTCACTAATCCATAAGTCATCAGAGTCTATAAAGGCTACATAGTCAGACTTACTAGATTTTAAAGCTAAATTCCTACAATAGGCTGCTCCTTTATTTTTTTCTAGATAAGTAATTTTAATTTTTTCAAACTTTTCATACTTTTTTAAAATTTTAATAGTTTCAAAATCAGAACAATCATCTATTATTATTAGTTTCCAATTTTTAAAAGTTTGATTAACAATAGAATTTATTGTCTTTTCAAGGAATTTTGAGCTATTAAAGTTTGGTAAAATTATTGAGATATTTTCTTCTGTGTTCACTTTCAGACAGTCGTTTTCCAATTTTTATATAAAGAGACTAAATCAAAATTTTTATAATGAAAAATATTTTTAAAACTCATTTTATAAAAGTCATCAATTACAAAAGGGTCACAATTTTGCATCAAGTTTTTATACTCAGCTTCGGTTCTTATAAATTTACCTCTATCTAATTTAATCATAATCTTATTTAAAATTTTATTATTCGATTTTACTGGATCTACTGAAATGAATAAACTTTTTTGGAATTTATTGATAAAAGTAATTATATTTTTCATTGTAAAATCATCTAGATGATGAATTGCTCCATTCATAAAGATTAAGTTCGGTTGAAATTTTTCAAGCTCATCAATCGAATCTTTATTATTTAAGTCTAAATTTAAAAATTTAAATTTTGACCATTTATTTTTAGAATATTTCAAATATTTATCACTATTATCAACACCCATATATTCACTTATATAATCTTCAACGAAATTCAAAATGTAGCTATCTCCACAGCATAAATCTAACATTCTTATTTTCTTATCTTTTAACTCTTTAAATATATGCTCAAGAAAGTCGTATTCACTAAACTTAGTTCGAACTGATTTTTGATAAATTCTATATAGGATAGGATATTTGAGTATTTGATTTATCATCTAATAAGTAAATTAAATAAAAAGTATACTTTTGTAAATTATTTTCTATAATTTTGCCAATGATTAATTCATTATCAATTATAATTCCATTTTATAACGAAGAAAAAAGAATTTCTACATGTTTAACTGAGTTAGACAAATTTCACAAAAAAAATAAAAAAAAAATTGAAGTAATATTTGTGGATGATGGAAGTCATGACAATTCAAAGTACATTATAATGAAACATTACAAGAAAAAAAAAAGTAAAAATTTTTTTTTTAGACTTATTACTTATAAAAAAAATAGAGGAAAAGGTTTTGCTTTAAAAAAAGGTGTTTTAAATGCAAAATTTGATTGGCTGTTAACAACAGATGTTGATTTCTCAGTTTCTTTAAATCAGCTTAACATATGGAAGAAAAAAAATTTTTTAAGAAAAAAAAAATATATTTATTTTGGTTCAAGACAACACATGCAATCTAAAGTTAAAACAAAGATTTTAAGAAAGTTTTTAGGTGTAATTTTCAGATATATCATAGATTATATATTAAATATAAAGATAAAAGATACGCAGTGTGGTTTTAAACTTTATAAAAAAAATATAGCAAAGAAAATTTTTTCTTCACTTTCTATAAATGGTTTCGAGCATGATTTAGAGATAGTTTTATTAGCAAAGGAAAAAAATTTTGAAATAGTCGAGCTCCCAGTTACTTGGAAGCACAAAGAAGGCAGCAAGATAAACATTTACTATGATACAATAAAAATGTTTTTTGGAGTTTTGATTTTAAAATTAAAATTTCTTAGGTAATTAAACTTTTATAATAAACGTTTGCACTAATAAGTATCATTAAATTATAAAAATATAATGATAGAATACTTACATTATTAATTTCAAAATTTTTATTAAAAAGACTAAACACGAGTATCAAAAGTATAGGGTCATAGTATTCATGGTATATTGGAGTTATTAAAATAGAAGATATTATAAAAAAAGATATTATTAAAAGTCCTTTTTTATTTTCATCGAAGAAAATAAGTAATATAAAAAAACATACTAAAAATATAAAATAGGTAAATATCTCTTGTACAATTAAGTTTTCAAAAAGAAGGGAAGCCACTTTGTATGTGATACCTCTACCTGTGTTATAGTGGCTAAAACTATAATCGTTTAAAAAAAATAAATATACTAAATATATAACAAAAAATAATGAAAGATATTTATTCAATTTTGACTCAAAAAGATCTTTTATAATAACTAAAATATTTCTTTTTTTAAAAAAAATAAGAGGAAAAATGTAAAAGCTTAATATGGAAATTACATAACCAGGATGCATCCAATTAAAAGAACTGCCCACATATCTCGTATCCACGTCTACATTAGGAATAATGTTTTTCCATAAAAATATTAAATATATAAAAGGTAAAGATAAAAAAAGATAAAATAAAAAAGAAAATATTTTAAAATTCATACTTTTTTCTTGTAATAAAATATTAATAAAACAAATTATAGGAATAATTAATAATTTTTGGTCGAAATAAACACATGTTGAGCTAAAAAAAATTAAAAGGAAATAATAAGGTATTTTTTTATTTGTTTTTATTTGCTCTGAGTAAAAAATTAATTTTAAAAAAATTAATGAAAGTATTGTCGTAATCAAACCATAGTTTTCTTCTCCCGCCCAATAAGAACTAGTTCTAAAATATGGACTTAAAAAAACTAAACTTGTTATTAAAAAAATTAAATTTTTGTTTATCTCTACTAAATTTATTTTGAGTAAAATATAAAAAAAATAGGTATAGATAATGATAGTACGAATATACTATTTATAAATGACAATTTTTCTGTAGCAAAAGGATTTAACAAACTGTTTAAAATATATATCAGTGGTGTTCGACTAGATTTATAAACACTAGGATCCCCGCTAGCTGTAAGCAAAATACCTTCATAAACACTATTGTTTAAAAAAGTATTTATATTTTTCCATGTATTTTTAAAATCACCATCAAAACTTCCTGCTCCAGCAGAATTTTCATCAAAATAAAAACCTAAAAAAAATGAACAAACAGATAAAAAGGCTAGAGCGAATGTTATGGTAGAGAAATATTTAATTTTCATTTCGTAATTTTATTTATTTTCAAATTCCATTAAAGCTTTTACATGTTCTTCTGAACTTTCAGCAAGTGCACGCAGATCATAACCTCCCTCAAGTATAGAAACAACATTACCCTTACAGTATTTTTTTGAAATTTCTAAAGTTCTTTTAGTTATCTCATAATAATCTTTTGATTTTAAATTTAAATTTGCGAGTGGGTCATCTTTATGAGCGTCAAATCCAGCCGAAAAGAGAATAAATTCTGGTTTAAAATCATTTATTTTTTTTAGAACATGATTATATGCTATCAAAAATTCTTCAGAACTTGTTCCACCTGGTAATGGAATATTTTTAATATTGTCAAACTTACCTTTTTCATTCTCACTCCCTGTACCTGGATAGAAGGGGTATTGATGAGTTGAAATGTATAAAACTTTATCATTGTCAAAAAATATATCTTGAGTTCCGTTACCATGATGTACATCAAAATCAATAATAGCTACTTTTTTTAGTTTGTATTTTTCTATTAGATAATTAGCTCCCACTGCCACATTGTTATATATGCAAAAACCCATTGCTTTATTTTTTTCAGCATGATGTCCAGGTGGGCGAACAGTGCAGAAAGAATTTTTAAACTCTTTACTTTGAACACTATCTATGGCTGTCATAATTGCCGCAACAGCATCAGTAGCTGCTTGTTTGCTTCCCGGCGAAACAATTGTATCTCCGTCTAGAAAATATAATCCTTTTTTAGGAAAGGATTTTTCGACCTCGTTTATATAATTTGTATTATGGGTAATTTTTAAATATTTTGTGTCAAATCTAGTTGGTTTTTTCCAATCAAGATTTTTAAACTTTTTTAAATTTTTATTTATAATTGTAACACGGTCAGCCCTTTCAGGATGTCCTTGCCCTGTATCATGACTTGAATAGGTATCTGTAGTTATAATTCCTGTTTTCACTTAAAATAATTTATCAAAATATTATAGTATATTTTAGTCAATTTTTTTAAGTCTGAAATATTTACACTTTCATCTATTTTATGCATGGTTTTGCCTACTAAACCAAACTCTAAGCATGGAGCAATATTTCTAATAAATCTAGCATCTGATGTTCCTCCTGAAGTAGAAAGTTTTGGTTTATAACCAGTAATTTTTTTAATGATGTTTTGTATCATATATGTAGTTTTGTTTGGCTTTGAAATAAAAGACTCTCCTGAAACTTCATATTTTATTTTAAATTTAGATTTATCTCTTTTGGCTATTGTCCTAAAAATTGAATTTAACTTTTTTTTAAGAGAGTTAGCTGAATGTTTATCGTTAAATCTTATATTAAAAACTGCATCTGCTGATCCAGGAATTACATTATCAGCATGATTATCTATATTAATTTTTGTTACTTCTAAATTTGAAGATTGAAAATTTTTTGAACCTTTATCTAACTTTAACTCCTTTATTCTTTTAAGAATTTTTATCATTGTAGTTGCTGGGTTGTTAGCTCTATGTGGGTACGCTACATGACCTTGTGCACCAATAACTGTCAATCTTCCAGTTATACTTCCTCTTCTTCCAATTTTAATCATTTCCCCAAGTTTATTTGGATTAGTGGGTTCACCTACTAAACAAAAATTAATTTTCTCTCTTTTCGTTTTTAAGTATTTAACTACTCTTTTTGTTCCATTTAGAGCTATGCCTTCCTCATCTCCAGTAATTAACAAACTTATTGAACCTCTAATTTTTTTTTTAGATTTGAACCTACTTACTGCAGCTACAAAACAAGCTATGGAACTTTTCATATCACTAGCTCCTCTTCCAATTAACTTATTATTTTTTATAATTGGGTTGAAAGGATTACTACTCCAGCCTTCTAGATTACCTGGGGGAACAACATCAGTATGTCCAGCATAACAAAAATTTGGTGAAGATTTTCCAAGTTTTGCATATAAATTTTTTACATTTTTAAATTTTATTATTTTACAATTAAAACCAAGTGATCTAAGATTTTTTGCAAGAAGATTTATCGCACCAGCATCTCTAGGAGTAATACTTGGTTTTCGAATTAAATCTTTTGCTAATTTTAATTCATTTATTATAGGCATGATTTTATTAGTCTCTTAACAAATCGTTAATTGAGGTTTTGCTTCTTGTTTTTTCATCTACTTTCTTCACTATAACTACACAATATAATGATGGTCCGTCTGGGTTATTTTTACTTGGCATAGAACCAGGTACTACCACTGAATAGTCAGGGACTTTTCCATAATGAACTTTACCAGAAGCTCTATCAAAAATTCTAGTTGATGCTCCTATATAAACTCCCATTGATAATACAGATCCTTTTCCAATAATAACTCCTTCAGCAATTTCTGCTCTTGCACCAACAAAACAATTATCTTCAACTATTGTCGGGTTTGCTTGCATTGGTTCTAATACTCCTCCAATTCCAGCTCCGCCTGATATATGACAATTCTTACCTATTTGAGCACAAGATCCTACAGAAGCCCAAGTATCAATCATACTTCCCTCATCAACATATGCTCCAATGTTTACAAACGAAGGCATCAAGACAACATTCTTTGCAATGAAGGCTCCCTTCCTTATAACTCCATTTGGGACATATCTAAAACCAGCTTTCTTAATTTTTTCTTCATCCCATCCTTGGGTTTTACCTTCCACTTTATCATACCATGTTGAATAAGGTCCTTTAGAAGCTTTCATTTTATTTACTTTAAAACTTAATAATATTGCTTTTTTAATCCATTGGTTTACTTCCCAAGTACCACCTTTTTTTTCAGCAACTCTTATTTTTCCTTGATCCAATAAATCAATAGTTTGATTAATTAACTTTTTTATTTTTTCATTAGAAGCATCGATTTTATCTTTATTAGAAAAAGCTTCATTTATATTTTTTTCAATGTTTTCTAAGCTCATTAATCTCCTTTAAAAAATTAGTTAAATTTTCAGTTCTATAATTTATAAAGTCTTCGTTAGAAAACTCCGCTGCCCATGGTTCGTCATTTTTTATCCAAACAGTCTTCATCCCAAGTTCATGAGCTGGCTTTAGATTTCTAGCGATATCCTCTACTAATATACAATATTGTGGCTCAATTTTGTATTTTTGAATTATCATTTTATAAGCCTCCAAGCGGGGTTTAGGAATAAAATTAGACTCCACAATATCAAATACCCCATCAAAAAGCTTGTCTATTCCAATTCTCTTGGTAACATTGTTTGCATGAGCCTTTGAACCATTAGTAAATATAATTTTTTTTCCTTTAATTTTTGAAATTTGATTTTCTAAGTCCTTATCTTGCTTTAAAAAGTCCAGGTTAACATCATGAACAAAATCTAAGAATTCATTAGCATCAATATCATGGTGTTTCATCATACCAGATAATGTTGTGCTATATTTGTGAAAATAATCTTTTTGAATTTTTTTTGCCTCATCAATAGATATATCCAATTTTTTGGATATAAATGAAGACATTTTTTTGTCTACTTGATCAAAAACTTTGGTTTGGCCTGAATATAAAGTATTATCTAGATCGAATAACCAATATTTAATTTTTGTTAATTCAATCATTTTCTTATTAAAGTTCCAGAACCTTTGTCAGAAAATATTTCATCAAGTATGGAATGAGGCTTCCTTCCATCTAGTATAACTACACCTCTTACACCGTTTTCGACTGCTTCAATACAATTTTTTATTTTTGGTATCATACCGCCTTGAACAATTTTAAATTTTACTAAATTTTCTAGGTCAAAAGGTTTTATTTCAGTTATTAAGCTCTTTCTGTCATCGTAAACTCCTTCCACATTAGTCATCAATATGAGTCTTCTTGACTTAAGTTTTTTAGCTATAGCACTTGCTGCTGTATCTCCATTTATATTATAAGTTATACCATTATTGCCTAAACCCAAGGGGGCAACTACGGGTATTTGATTTTGATTTATCATGTCTTTAATAATATCTATATTAATTGTAGTTGGGATACCTACAAAACCAAGTTCTTTACTGTCTGGTACAACATTAATAACATTATTTATTTTAGAATTTATTGAGACTGCTTTCGTTCCTTTTTTTTTTAAAGAACTAACAATGTCGTTATTAAAATCAATTAATACTTCCTCAACTATTGTTATAACCTTTTTATCAGTTACTCTTAATCCATTAATAAACTTTGTTTGAATATTTTCTTTTTTTAGTTCTCTTTCTATTCTAGGTCCTCCTCCGTGAACTACAATAACTGAAAGTCCTAATTTATTTAATATACTTATATCTTCTATAAAATTATTAAAAATATTTCTATCTATTAAAACATTACCACCATACTTAATAACGATTATTTCTTTCTTATATTTTGAAACATATTTTGAAATATTAGTAGGTTTTGGTGTTTCCTTAGGCCAGATTTTTTCAATTTCTTTTAGGTAATCTTCTTTAGACATTTAAACAGTTTTAACTTTTGTCTTTTTTATAATTACCCATTGTTGGGCTATAGTTAAAATATTATTTACTGTCCAGTAAACAACTAAGCCTGATGGAAACGGAGCTAAAATAATGGTTAAAAAAAGTGGGAAAAACATAAATATTTTTGCTTGAACTGGATCTGTAGGCGCAGGATTTAACTTTTGTTGTAGGAACATCGTTAATCCCATTAATATTGGCCAGATCCCTATAATTAGAAATCCAGGTGGATCCCACGGGATCAAACCAAATAAATTAAATATAGAAGTTGGATCTTGAGCAGATAAATCTTTTATCCAACCAAAAAATGGCTGATGTCTCATTTCTAAAGATATAAAAAGCATTTTATAAATTGCAAAAAAGAATGGAATTTGTATTAGAATAGGCAAACAACCAGAGGCAGGATTTACTTTTTCTTTTTTGTAAAGTGACATTATTCCTTGCTGAAGTTTTACCTTATCATCCTTATGTAGTTCTTTAAGTCTTGTCATTTCTGGTTGTAATGCCTTCATTTTTGCCATTGATCTGAAGGAGTAATTTGCGAGAGGAAAAAATATTATTCTTATTGCGGCGGTGATTAGTATAATTGCAATTCCAAAGTTACCTGTAATTTTGAATAAGTAATCAATTATGAAAAATAAAGGTTTAGTAAAAAAATAAAACCAACCCCAATCTATAACAAGATCAAATTTTTCAATATTTTGAGTTTCCGCATATGTATCAATTGTTTCAACTTCTTTTGCTGCAACAAATAATCTAATTTGATTTTCTTTTTTTGAAGAGGGTGCGATAGCAACTGGATTATTAAGAATATAGTTGGCTTTAAAAGCATCTTTATATAAGAAAGTTGATTTAAAATTTTCATCTTTTGGAGGGACAACAGCAGCCAACCAATATTTGTCTGTAATTCCTAGCCATCCATTATCTGCCTCTCTAACTATTTTCTTATCTTCTATATCGTCATAATCATCTTCTTTAAGTTCTTCATCGAAAACTCCTATAAATCCCTCGTGTAAAATATAAAATCCCATTACATCATCAGGTTTTTTATTTCTAGTTATTTGAGCATAAGGATAAAGTTCTATAGCTTTATTAGTATTGTTTTGAATTTCTTGATTAATTTTAAACAAATATTTCTCATCTAACTCTATTTTTTTTCTAAAGATAATACCTTCCTTGTTATTCCATTCTAGAATTATTGGTTTGTTTACACTTAAAGTACTATTTCCAATTACTGACCAAACCGAATTTATTGTTGGAACATTAATTTTATTTCCGATACTAGTCCAACCAGTTTCAACAAAAAAACCATCTTCTGTATCTTTAGGATTTAAAAAAACAACATTGTCATTGATGTCTATTTCTTTTTTATATGCTTTAAAAGATAGGTCATCAAAGATTCCCCCTTGTAACGAAATAGAACCTTTTATTTTATCATTATCTATTTTAATCCTTTTAGTATTATTTATAGACTCTTCTCTTGAAACAGTAGTTGGCAATTCTGTTTGATTTATATTTGGTGTTATGTTTTCACTTTCAGAATTTTTTTTATTTTGAGTTTTAGATACATTAAAGTTATCATTTGTACCAATAGGTTTTGGTGTTTCAAAAAAAGCTCCCCAAAACAACAAAACAGCTAATGAAAGAGCAATTGCAACAAAAACATTTCTATTATCCATTTAAATTTTATCCTTTATATTTGTTTGTTTTTTTTGGAACCAAATCTAAACCTGACCCACCTCCTAAAAATTTTATTGGATGGCAAGATAAAATTCTTTTAAAACCTAAATAGACTCCCTTTGAAAATCCGTGTAACTTTAATGACTCCAGAAAGTATTCTGAACAGGTAGGAAGGTATCTACATTTATTTCCTAAAAATGGAGATATAAAAAATTTATAAAACTTAATAAAACCTATAATAAAAAAAATTAGTATTTTAGACATTTTTATTTAATCTTTTTTAAAACTTTGTTCATTTCGGACAAAAGTATATTATAATTTCCGGTATATGCTTTTGTTTTACCAAAAACTATATAAGTATAATCTCTATTAATTGCACCCTTTATTTTTGACAGTTTTATCACAATAGCTTTTAATTTTCGTCTAATTTTGTTTCTTTTCACTGCATTACCAATTTTTTTTTTGATTACAAAGCTTATATTTAAAACATTATTATTTTTTGACTTTTTTATGTTTTTGTTGAAAAAAACAGAGAAAAAATTCGTGTGAATTCTGTTTCCTTTCAAGATTGTTTTAAATTGGTCGCTTTTTTTTAAACTTATAAGCTTAACCATAATTAATTAAGTAGAAATTCTTTTTCGACCTTTTGCCCGTCTTCTAGCTATTAGTTTTCGACCACCTTTCGTAGCCATTCTAGACCTAAAACCATGACGTCTTTTTCTAACTAATTTACTTGGTTGATAAGTTCTTTTCATAGATATTTAAAGCTATATATTTAATTAAAACACTCATGTACAGTCAAAATTCATAAATGAATATAAATTATAAAGTAGTATTTGGTAGCATTTATGTCCTTTGTCTTGGGATTTTTCTTTTTTTTGTTTTTAGTTACCTAGATTTTAAAGATTTGACTAACTATTCTTACATTAGGGATAACACTAAAGAGTTATTAGATTTTAAAAACAACAATTATTTTTTGCTGGTTTTATTGTTTTCTATATTTTCAATTATATGGATAATTTTTTTAGGTTTCGGATCACCTTTAGCAATCGTATCTGGGTTTGTTTTTGGTAAATGGATTGGTACAATTATTTCAGTAATATCTTTTTCAATAGGTTGTACATTACTTTATATAATTGCCAGTATTTATTTTAGAGATTTAATTATAAAACACTTAGAAAAAAAAATATATAAGTTCAAAAGTTTATTTCGAAAAAATGAATTCTTTTATTTTATGGTTTTTAGATTTTGTGGAGGTGGCGGTATACCTTTTGGGATACAAAATGTTTTACCAGTTATTTTTGACATGAGCAAAAAAAATTACTTTTATTCAACTTTTCTTGGTTTAATTCCTACATTATTAATAATCAATTCTTTAGGGTCTGGTATTGAAAATTTAATTGATAAAAATATAAACTTAACTTTTAAGGATATTATTTTTGATCCAGGTATATACTGGCCTATCCTTATTTTTTTATTATTTTTATTAATATCGATATTTATCAAGGGAAAATTGTTTAAAGGCGACAATCATGAAAATAAAAAAAGTTGATATATTTTTTTGGTTTGTTTGGTTTTTATTAGTAATAATTTGGAATTATGGATATCCAAAAGCTAGTCCTTTTGAAGATGTTATCGTTGCAGTAATTTTATCTATAGCTCTAATTTTGGTTAAAAAATTAAAATTCAATTAACTTTAAACTTATCAGATATTATACAACCTAAAATATTGTTAAGTTTTATGATCTTTGAGTAATAGAGGCTTGCATAATTTCTATCAACCAAGTAAAACCTAATCAGATGCAGGAGCAAAAATGGGAATTCACTACGACTACAAATCAACTAGAGGCGAAAAAGCCATGAAGAAAGAAGCCAAAAGAAAAGCTCGTATTGAACAAAGAAGGGCGAGACGAACTTCAGTTTCTGATAATAAAAAATCAGAAAACAAAATGCATGACATAGACAAACCCATAACTCTTGAAGATTTAACAAACCCAGACAAAGACTAAAATTATTTATGGGTCCTTTCGCTAAAAAAGACTCTCGATTTTTTAGACGTCAGAAAGCACTGAGAGAAAATCTAAAAAAAAGAAAGAAATTTAAAGAAAAAAACAGGAAGAATAAATCATGACAGTTTTATCTGATAGATGGACAAAAAAAATGGTTAAAGAGAAAAAAATGATAAAACCATTTGTTCCCAAACAAAATAGAAAAGGAAAAATTTCTTTTGGCCTATCTTCTTATGGTTATGATGCAAGAGTATCTAATGAATTTAAAATTTTTACTAATGTAAACTCAGGTGTTGTTGATCCTAAAAAGTTTAAGCAAGAAAGTTTTATAACTAAGACAGGAAAAGAGTGTATTATTCCTCCAAATTCATTTGCGTTAGCTAGTACAGTGGAATATTTTAAAATTCCAGACAATGTTTTAGTAATATGTCTTGGAAAATCAACTTATGCAAGATGTGGTATTATTGTAAATGTAACCCCATTAGAACCTGGTTGGGAAGGACATGTTACTTTAGAGTTTTCAAACACTACACCTTTACCTGCAAAAATTTATGCAAACGAGGGTGTTGCCCAGTTTATATTTATTAAAGGCAATGAAAAACCAGAAGTGACTTACGCCAATAGAAAAGGAAAGTACATGAAACAAAAGGGCGTTACACTTCCCAAAGTTTAGATTAATTTTTGATGAAAAAATTAGTTATTAAAGGAAAAAAAAAATTATCAGGTTCAATATCTATTTCAGGATCAAAGAATGCTACTTTACCAATATTAGCCTCTACAATTTTAAGCGAGAAAAAGATTATAATAAAAAATTTCCCTTTAGTTAAAGATGTATTTACTATGATAGATCTATTAGTTTCTATTGGATTAAAAGTTAATATAGATAAAAAGAAAAGAATTCTAAAAATTATTAATAATAATAAAAAAATAAATACTGTAGCCACTTATAGATTATTAAAAACAATGAGAGCGGGTGTCTTGGTATTAGGGCCGCTATTAGCTAAATATAAAAAAGCAAAAGTTTCATTGCCAGGAGGCTGTGCTATAGGGACAAGACCTGTTGATTTACATTTGTTTGCTTTAAAAAAATTAGGTGCAAAAATAAAGATTAAAAATGGATATATACATGCATCAGCAAAAAATGGATTAACTGGAAACAAAATAAGATTTCCAACAATCTCTGTTGGCGCAACTGAAAACGCTATTTTAGCCGCAGTTCAAGCAAAAGGAACATCAGAGTTACACAACTGTGCAATAGAACCAGAAATAATGGATCTTATATTATTTTTACAAAAATTAGGAAGTAAAATATCAATTATTGGAAAAAGAAAAATTAAAATTAAAGGTATAATTAAATCAAATAATGTTATTCATAAAGTAATGTTCGACAGAATTGAACTCGGTACCTATTTAATAGCTTCGGGACTTATAGGCGAAAAAATAAATATATTAAAAATTAACCCAAAATTAATAAAAACTGAAATTAAAGTCTTGAAAAAAATGGGCATAAAAATGAAAATTGGTAAAAATCAAATCACTGTTTTTAAATCTAAAATTATAAAAAATGCAAGAATTAAAACCGAGCCTTACCCTGGTTTTCCAACTGACCTACAGGCTCAGATTATGGTCCTTATGACAAGAGCTGAAGGTATATCAAAAATAAAAGAAAGTATTTTTGAAAATAGATTTATGCATGTTCCAGAATTAAAAAGAATGGGTGCTAAAATAGAAATTAAAGAAAATGTAGCCAAGGTTTATGGAGTAACAAAATTATCTGGAGCTGAGGTAATGGCAACAGATTTAAGGGCTTCTGTTAGCTTAGTTCTTGCCGGCCTAATTGCTGAAAATAGAACAATAATAAATAGAATTTATCATCTAGACAGGGGATATGAAAATTTAGAAAGTAAATTGAAAAAATGTAAAGCAATTATTCAGAGGATTTAATTATGAAATCTGAGAATTTAAAGCTTATTGCTAATTCCGATGACGACTTAAGAGTGATATCAGCTCATTTACAAGATTCAATTGTCTTAACTTCTGACATCGCTAATTTAAAAAAAAATAGAATTTTTTTAATGCAATTAAATAGGTTCATGTGGGAAGATGTTGAAAAAGGTGTTTTTAGAAAAAATAAAAGAATAAGAACAATTTTGAAATTTGAGAATGTTTTAGATGTTGCATCAAAAAATATAAACCAAAAAAACCATTCAAGATTTTTAGATTTTTTAGCTATAGAAAGTAATTTATTACAAGATAAAAGTTATGAAATTAAATTAATTTTTTCTGGAGACTCATTAATCAAATTAAAAACAGAGGTCATAGAAGTTACGTTAGATGATCAAGGCAATCCATGGAAAAGTAAAAACAAACCAAAACACAAATTTTTCTATTGAAGATTAGTTTTATTAGTTATAAATTGGGCAAAATTTAAAAAGGATATACAATTGGCAAAACAAGAAACTTTAGAATTTAAAGGAAAAGTGACTGAGTTATTACCTAATGCTATGTTTAGGGTAAAGCTAGAAAATAGTCACGAAATTTTAGCTCACACAGCTGGAAAATTAAGGAAGAATAGAATAAGAGTCTTGGCTGGTGATCAAGTTATGGTAGAGATGACGCCATATGATTTAACTAAAGGTAGAATTACTTTTAGATTTTAGGCCTTGTAGCTCAGTAGTAGAGCAGTACCC
>MDSV01162342.1_pt1 | contig 57360 bp, 58 predicted proteins | sample 810851 | NCBI WGS metagenome assembly MDSV01 (sample SAMN05326640, study PRJNA326480) | marine metagenome | isolation source: seawater | place: Atlantic Ocean: North East | collected 2012
AGGGGGGGTGTTGACGTACTCTATTTTTCACAAATCGTCGAAAATGGTGACCTGAAGTCCGAGGGCGGCGTAAACGAGTCATTGGTGACTCGCCAGTTAACTACGACGCCTCGCCCCCAAGAGATGCAGGTTGTTGGAATGGTGATCCGGAGGGATCATCCGACCATCCTATGCCCGGGAAACAGGTCAGGCGCGGAAGCGAGCAGCCCGACCGGGGATGCTGGATGCCTTGGGGAAGCGGGGTTGAGAAGATTGGCGACATATTGCCATTGATGACGAACGTCCACCGAGGACATGCCCATCATGGGTCAATTAGGGATTGCGTTTAGACCACCCATTTTACAGACAATCTCGAAATGTTCCAAGGATACAGGTTGTACTGAAAGTCTCTGCCCTCTCTGTAGCAGGGGCATCCCTTCTAGAGCGGTGTTTAATCTCAATTCGGGCAGTCCTACAATATCAATAGGGCAAATAGGCTCAATATCTACCATCATCCATCTAGGATTATCAGGTGTCGCCTTCGAATCGAAATATTTTGAGTTAGAATCCAGGGCCGTAAAGTCTGGATAAGAATCCCTGCAAACTCTTGCTACTCCCGCCACGTGTGGTGGCTTACAATTAGAGTGGTAGTATAGAACTAAGTCCCCAACACTCATATCATCTCTCATGATATTCCTAGCCTGATAATTTCTTACCCCGTCCCAATGAGTACTACCATCAATTTCTAGCTGTTCCCAGGGGTAAACATGTGGCTCACTCTTCATCAACCAGTATTTCGTCATGTTACCTGCACCACCAATCAGCAAATCAATTTTTCACCAAGCATCATCTGTGGAGCCAAGTATTATGGCCGCATCAATAGTATCAGCTTCATCTCGTGCAATAGCCCTTCTTAATCCAGCCGTCTTAACCATTGTACTCACTCCACCAGTTAGGCCCAAGTTAGCCTTGATCATTGCTGTGAAGATCGCGGGTAAGAGTATCAATGCGGAAATTGCCGCTACGAGAAGTAGTAGGATTATCACAGTGATGAATGGCTGAATAGCCTCAATTGGTATCAGATAAGCACAGGTGAGTCCTCCAGCTGTTACTGTAGTTGCCTCAAATAGACTTAGGCCCGTACTTGCACAGGCTGTTTCAATCGCCTCAATCGTCCCACCCTGTTCCTTTATCCTATTTGCTATGTGTATTGAGAAGTCGACGCCGACACCTACTAGGATTGAACCAATCATCACAGTAATCAGTGATAAATCTACATCTAAACCGTCCATTGCCATCCATTGCATCATTACAGTGAATCCAACTGGTAGTGTAGTTAGTAATGCATATCTTATGTCTCTGAATACCAAAGCAAGTGTCAGTACAGTGAATAGTAATGCGAATCCTAGGGAAGACCACTGAGAGTCGACAATCAAATTATTTACTTCAATAGTGATAGATGCAACTCCGATAAGGGTACTTGATGTCACAGCACCATCCATTTCATCATCGGCATATCGATTTACCTCATCAACCGCCAATGTTGTTCTCTGAACATCCATGAATGGCATATCGATGTATATCAGACTCCTATCGTAATCAGGAGAAATAAATAGCTCACGCATCTCTAGAGTCATACTGTTATAGAAAACGTAAATCAGGAAATTTTGAGATTGGACACCGGCCGTGTCTTGTAGATCAAGATAATTCAAAGCACTCCAGAATGACAGGTTTCCCGTCTGTTCCCTATCAAAAATTAAATCCGCCACATCCTTTATTGGTTGAGGTGTTGCATCTGGTATCAAATCATTAATTGGGGTACCTGATACATTAACACCAGCACCAATTGCTTTCATCAAGAAAACAATAGAGACGGCGGTTGTATTATCAACGGAATTACATTTTGTTTCTAATTGCTCTATCCCTTCAAGATTGGCAAACGGATCTTTCTGAACGCCCTGTTCTGGGATTGGATCTGGATCTGCGGAAATATCTGACTCTATTAGTAGAAAACCAGGTTGTCCAGCATTAAACTCGTCGGAATAAATTCCCATCTTATCTACAGCATCAACACCAGACGGGGCCATTTTCAATAAATCGATATTTTCTTCAACATTGGGTCTATTATATCCAGCCGATAATACCATAGCCATCATGAATACTACTATTGTCACTCTAGTCCATTTTACTGGTACTCCAACAGCTCCCTTGAATATCTTCGGTGGTGGATGCGAGGGTTTCTTCAAGTCCAGCATCATAGTTAGATTTGGCACCATTAGCATTGTCATCAGATATACTACAACAATCCCCCCAGATAATGCATATCCTATGGTTTGTATTGGCTTCATTGGTACGAATACTAGAGAAATAAATCCAATAATTGTAGTCAATGCAGATAGTAGAACTGCTCTACCTGTAGAGCTAATGGCCTCAGACATTTTCTCTCTTGGCGAACCCTTAGCTTCCGCATAACGATTAGTGATATGGAGCCCATATGATACCCCTAGGGCCAGTACTATCGGTCCAACGATAATTACCGTCATGGTTACTTCATAGTCCGTGTAACCAATGAATCCAAGAGTTATCCATACGGAGCATAATGTGGGTAGTCCTGAGATAATCAGCGTCTTAACTCCCTGTACCCATCTAATTCTCCCCGTCTGTAACAAGTCGCAGTGGAACAAGAACAAACCAAACGCCACTATGACCACTCCAACGGGAAAAACTTGCCAGAATAATTGGAACGATTTTTCTGTAATTGCATTGGTCAGGGGCACAGGTCCAGTTAGAGTCATTTTTAGGCCAAGCTCAGAACCATCGCAAATTTCTAAACCCTCATCTGACTCTGGATCTACTTCATTTCCTTGTGAATCCTTACATATCCAGTTATTTTCCTCAGAAATAGTATCAATTGTAGCTTGTGTTTCCTCTATGATGTTAGAAATAGTGGTGTCATCCTCTCCGTCCCCATTTAGATCTAGATTACTACTGATACCAATAATAATTACTGCCCTATTCCAGTAGCCAGCTTCTACAGTATTTCCTCTGCCTACGTCCCTGACCAATTTATCCAGGGCATTTTGAGGCATCTCACCAAGAATTTGATCTACCCTCTCTTGTTCATCTGGAATTGAATAGTCTCCGATTAAATTTGATTGTTCATCTACCAACTCATCAACTTGTTGTGAGAATTCATCAATACCAGTAGCCTCTGCTGCTCCAGAAAAGAAAGCCTTCACCACTCTGCCGCCGCTGGAATTAACTTCTTTTACAACTGTTGAAACCGATAAAACATATATGACGAAATCTTCCTCTCCTTTATCATCTCTGACAGTATTCAAGGCACTCTCTACCTTGTCAATTTGTTTGAGTATAGATAACTGATCTACACCGGTTTTTTCAGACTCGACGTATATGACCATGACGTTCGTTGTCCAATTAGTTTCAACATTTTCAATGTCACTCTGTACATCAGAACCCACTGGCAAGTATACTGCCATATCTCCATTGACATTCAGTGCTCCCTCCTCGTCACAATAATCATTTTCGAAGCCATCTCTACAATCTAAAATACCTGAATGTCTACCCAATAGTGCCGTTACGGTCAGACAAAGAATCACAGTGATAACGGGTACTTTCGTTATCAGGTCACTAACTGTAGAGTCCAGCAGTGCTCGTTTAACTGCTACTGGTGACCTCCTAACATTTTTTACTATTGATTCCGTACTGATTTCTGATGCTTTTTTTCTGACATCTGCAATCTGCGTTCTGACTGCTGCTCCCGAATCCCTGATAACAATACGGGGATCGAATCGGGATTCCTTATCCGGGTCACCCATGATATCGAGCTTATCCGATAACCGAAGGGACTTCAACCCTCGTAGGGAACTAACCGCTGAATGCCATAAATCGACCTAAATGAAATTCGGGAACAGTGAATAATGAGTGTTCTTAGGAACATGTGCGAGTGTAAATATGGGAGCCCCAAAAATCGTCGATAAGCGATGGACGATTGATCTCGAAAAAAGGATTCAGGAATCTCATTATGTGGCTAACGAGGACAGGTACTCGTTCAATCCCAATAGTGACAAGGAATTGTTTGTGATCGATACCCCGCCGCCTTACCCCAGCGGAACTTGGCATATCGGCGCAGTTGCCCAGTACAGTATGATTGACGTAATAGCTAGGAGTCAGAGACTTATAGGCAAGGAAGTATTATTCCCATGGGGGGTGGATAGGAATGGAATTAATATTGAATTCACTGTTGAAAAGAAGACTGGGAAGAAAATGCGTACATATGATAGAGGGGAGTTCCTCGATCTTTGTAAGGAAACTATTGAGGGGTATACTGAGGCCATGAGACATACTGCCAAAAGAGTGGGTCTTTCTTGCGATTACCAGAATGAATACCTCACCGATGCCCCCAATTATAGATCCGTAACCCAGTCTATTTTTGTTGATTTATTCAAGAGAGGGGATATAATTGAAGATTTGAGGCCGAATATATACGATCCTGTTGAGGGAACCACAATTGCCGATGCAGAAGTTCAGAGAATTAGTCGAGAAACGATTCTTTGCGATATCATATGGGAAACCGAAGAAGGCGAACAAGTAGTAATTTCTACTACAAGGCCGGAACTAATTTGTGCATGTGGAGTCGTAATGGTTCATCCCGAAGATGAAAGATACCAGCATCTAGTGGGGCGAAAGCTACAGTTACCCATGCCCGTTTCTGGTCGTTCTAAATCTGTTGAAGTAATGACACACCCATCCGTAAAATCAGATTTTGGTAGTGGTATTCTGATGGTTTGTTCTTTTGGTGACCAGAATGACGTGGCAATCTTTAGAGAACTAGGATTAGTTCCTTTCGTTGCGATTGACCTTAATGGCAGATTGACGGAATTATCCGGCCCTCTTGATGGAATGAAAGTCATGGATGCAAGGAAGCTGGCCATCGAGACTCTTGAAAAATCAGGTAAAATTTCTTCAATGAATAAGAGAATGCAAGAAATTCCCGTTAGTGAGAGGGGAGGTAATCCAGTAGAAATAATTCTTCTTAAAGAATGGTATGTCAAACAGACACACGTCACAGAGAGACTATCAGAACTTTCTCATGAATGTAATTTTATTCCAGAAAGGAATAGGCAATTTCTACATGACTGGATGGATGGCATATCTATAGATTGGCCCATTAGCAGAAGACGATGGTACCATACCGAGGTTCCAATTTGGTACTCAGAAGACTCTTCGATGGTAGTTGTTCCACCTAATGGGCACTATGTTCAACCTTGGAGGGACAATCCACCTTCTGGTTCTGAAGTATTGGATAGAGAATCTAGAAAATTCATAGCGAAATATGATGATATTGCCGATTCATTGGGAACTCTTCACGGCGAGATTAAAGTATTCGATACTTGGATGGACTCATCTAATTCCAATCTTTTTGTTAGTGGCTATATCAGTAATCCAGAAATGTTTGAGAGATCATTTCCAACGGCCCTTAGGCCACAGGGTAAAGAAATTGTAAGGACTTGGCTATATTACACGATGCTAAAAAGTGCATTATTATTCGATAAACCCGCTTTCAAAAATATTTGGGTTGATGGATTGGGAATGGATCCTTGGGGGAGAAAAATGTCCAAGTCTCTAGGAAACGGCATTGATGCGGACTCAGTATTAGAATGTGGGGCCGGGGGAAGGACGGGATCTTGGAAAATCAAAGGACCGGCAGGTAAGCAAGTTAGTCTCAAAGCCAACAAAATAGGGAGTGAGTGCTTTAGGTTGTGGAAGGCCTGTGAGGCCCAAGTTGGTGATGATTTCCATATTAATCCTGAGGAGATCGAATCCAAGTATTATGGAGTTCTTACAAAACTTTTCAATATAGCAAGATTTGCTAGCCAATTCGATGTCCCACCCGATCTCGATTCGAGAAAGAGTGATTTATCCTTTGAAGATATTTGGATTTTATCCGAGTTCGACACGATGATGATGAGTGTCGAGGAATCGTGGAAAAAAATAGATATTTACAGTGCCGCACAATCAATCAAGGGTTTCGGAACAGGAATTTTTCCCGGACATTGGCTAGAGATGTCCAAGTCAAGACTCTATGATGGAGATGTTTCAGCAACATGGACACTTCACAGAATGGTCAGGGACCTTTTAGCTGTATTTTCGCCTATTTGTCCATTTTTTACTGACTATCTTTCATCAATGTTGTATCAGAAGAGTTCTGTCGATTTGAGATCATTTCCTTTGCCGGCGGTTAGCTTAGATCACGATACAGGGCCATTCTTGGCGATTACTGATATTTTAGTAGATTTCAACTCCAATATTTGGAAGAACAAGAAAGATTCGGGCGTATCTTTGAAGTCAGAAATTTCTGATGTCGAGATTCCTCCTGAGCTAATTGATATTCAGGCGTCACTCAATGTTATGCACAATATCCAACTTTAGTTCAAACATGAATCTGGAACTTGACCTGATGAATGAGAAATGATTATCGATACGATCTCTTCACCAATTCGCCTCTGAGCTTCTAGTGTCGATGCGCCTATATGTGGTGTTGCTTGGAAGTTATCTAGGTTCAGTAGAGTATTCTTTAATGCTGGTTCAGTTTCAAATACATCCAAAGAGGCAGATGTCAAATTACCTGATTGCAATGCTTTGAAAAGATCTTCTTCTTGGATTATTCCGCCTCTTGCACAGTTAATTATATGATTTCCACATCGAATACCATCTTCACCAATTACTGGCATTTTTGATATCAGTTTTTCATTGATAATATGCCTCGTCTCGTCTGAAAGAAAGCAATGAATGGAGATATGGGTACAGGTAGAGAATAATGAATCAACGTTATCATGGAATACACAGTCATCAGTACTTTCCTGCACATAGGGATCAAATGCATGAACGTTCATACCCATAGCATTTGCAATTCTACCTACACCCCTGGCAATTCTCCCATAGCCCAGTAGACCCAAGTTTTTCCCTCTCAGTTCAGAACCTCTCAGTTCATTCTTTGCCCAAATTCCATTCCTTAGTTTAGAGTCTCCCGTCACTATGTGCCTTGAGCTTGAGATAAGATGTCCTATGGTAAGCTCCACAACAGCATTAGTTGATGCACCCGGCGTGTTGCAAATCAATACCGAATTAGCAGATGCGGATTCAGAATCTATGTTGTCTATGCCCACTCCTGCTCTAATGATCAAAGATAGCCCGTCTTTATCGCCGGTGCTTGCTTCTATTACATCTGCTGTCATCTTCGTAGCACTTCTAATCACAACTACATCAAATTCACTTAGGCAACCATTCAACAGTTCGTCCTTCGAATAGTGTTTTTCATGCACATGATGGCCCATTTCCTCTATTTCACGTTTAGCGCCGGGATCAATACCGTCAGTAACAGCTATTCTCACATGCCTCCGAGGTGAGTTCTTAGGAAGAAGTTTACCGGAAGTAGTATTGATATCATGGCACCTCTTCGGCAGAATGATAATATGACTTTTCAACTACCAGAACTATCGTACGACTATGACGCCTTAGAACCACACATAGACTCCCTGACTATGGAAATTCACCATAGTAAGCATCACGCTGGTTATACATCCAAACTTAATGCAGCCATTAAGGATACAGAAATGGAGGGCATGTCAATAGAAGAATTACTACGTAATCACAATGACAATGCTTCAATTAGAAATAATGGTGGTGGCTTCTGGAATCATAGATTCTTTTGGAGTCTGATGTGCCCTAGCGGAGGGGGCTCGCCTCAATCTGAGCTTCTTGAAGCAATCAACTCAAAATTCGGTTCATTCGATAATATGAAGTCCGAATTTGCACAGGCGGCCATGACTCAATTTGGAAGTGGCTGGGCATGGCTTTGCGTCGATTCTAATGGGAAATTATTCGTCTGCTCGACCGCAAATCAAGATAATCCACTTATGGATAATTCTGGTACTCCAATTCTTGGAATTGACGTTTGGGAACACGCTTATTACAAGAAATACGGGCCTGGAAGAGGCGATTACATCAATGCTTGGTGGAATGTTGTAGATTGGCCGGCTGTCACTACTCTATACAATTCCGCTTTATGAGATTGATATTGTTATCACAATAAAACACTCGAATAGACCGGTTTATTCTAAGGTAATTATTGTTACCAACAACCGTGGCTGCTCCAGTAGAAGGCCTTGCTACCGGCTTATTGATACTACTCTTGCCCGTTCTATCTACACTACCATTGAGATTTGGTTGGAAATGGTGGGTTGGAATGGAACCCGAGCATGAGCATTACAGGGAGAAGGTTCGTAGAGTACTTGATTCTGGCATTCCCATAAAGAGATATAGAACAGAGCTAGATTCAGAGGCCAGAAGACTATTGATTGGCAAGGAGAGACAATCAAGAATAGAATCCGATCTACTGAGGCCACTTGGTCCCCAACATTTTCTACTACTGCCTGCACTAATATTCTCACCATTACTTGGAATATTCGCCTTTTTTGTTACGATTTTTCTCCTCCCTATGTTCAGGCCTATTGAATGGGTCCTAATCGACAAGGGCCTACTGTCCTATGTAGCTAATGTGATCAGAAGAGTTACTAGATGGGAAATTATTGGAATCCCAAGATTGGACGATGGAACCGGTACACTTGACAGGGTACTAGACTCTACTCATCGAATGCCTATCACGGTTTTTCTTGGTATTTTCGCATTTCTTATTGTCCTATACCTTCCACTTGAGCCTCGTCAAGTATTCATTTTGAGTGCGGCTTTCTATATTTTCCTAGTTTCCTTCATTTCTGTAATCAGAGCTGCTACAATGACGTCACTCGTCTTTGCAGACCCAACGAAGAGAAGACTGATTCCCATGCATTCCCTGGTTGATGATGCTCTCGGGCCCTCAGTGGGCATAGGACTGGTGTTTTTACTATCTAGGCAATTAATCTATGGAAGCCAACTAAGATCTGGGGATCTATTAGGGGACCCGGTCGTTTTCTCAATTTCAGTTCTACTAGTTCTATACACGGCTACTATTATCGGCGTAGCTGTTGAATATGCCTTTTTTGAATCGAGAAGTAATAGAATTAAGTCGATGTTTCAAATGCAGATTGTTGAAAGGCATGATCCGATGGTCTACCTTTTTACTAGGCACCTAGGTACTCTTAGAATATCCCCGCTAATGACAATGCGTGAATGGATAGATAATGATGAGGAGATAACAATTGTAGACTCAAAACTTTTTCAGAAACCATCGTGATAAAAATATAATTCTGATTTAGCTCCAGCAATATCGATAGTTATATTCTGTGAGAGATCTATGGGGGCAATGGCAATAGCGAAGCATCCGTCTTCTGTTTCTACTGATGATGTGACATTTATTGTTGAACCATCCAGAACCTTGTGTTTCCCTTTTAGGATAACTGAATCTGACCTTATTAAGCTCATTCTTCTCTTGGCGCTTCCTCTGCTATCTAATCGAGCATGGATTTCTTGACCTGGATAGCATCCTTTGTTCAGAGACACCAGTTCGCCCATGCCAATATCGGAGGGCAATAGTTTCGAATTGGCTTCATTATGACTAGGATACCCCATTCTAATCCTTGAGACTTCCCAATCTTGAGTACCCAATATATCGATTCCCAGTACTGAGGCCATGTTATTGAATGAATCATCATCAGACCTAACAATGATGTCAATTACAATATTTCCATTATGAATACTCTTTGAAAATATCTTATCATCAATGGAACAAAACTTATTCTCAGCCAGTGGGGGAATATCTGGATGAATTTTATTTAGCATTTCCTCAGAGTCTACTCCACTGATCTTTAGATGGCGTAATGCGTGATCGCCATCCATCAAAACCAATTCTTTGTTCCAGGGTATTCCCCTAGTAAGAATATCTCTTGTCTGTATGGAATTTCTAGAGATTCCCAGTAGTAAGGTCTCATTATCCAATTCAAAGCATGAAATGACATCAGATACTCTGCCATTAGAGTCGCAAATCAATCCATTAACTCTCTGGCCTGTGGTAATATGTGAAATATCAGTCGAGAGAATATTATTCAGGTGATTTACATGACCTTCGCCCTTTAGAACGCTAATACTAGAATCTAACAAGTATATGCGAGCAAGAAACTCAGATTTTACTGTCATGGGATCAGCTGAAGGATTGGCCACAACCACATGATTTACTGGCATTTGGATTATCTATCTGGAACCCGCCTCCCATAAGGGAGTCTTTGTAGTCTATCCTTATTCCATTTAGCATTGAGCTATCTTTGTCATGAATGAAAATTTTAATTCCATCATAGTCAAGTTTCTGGAATCCAGATTCACTTGGCTCCTCAACTATTGCCATATCATACATAAATCCAGAACATCCTCCGGATTGGGCACTGACTAGTAGAACATGAGTTTCCTCATCACCAGACATGGAAGCAGAAAGCGCGGATTTAGCAGTTTCTGTTAATTCAATTGTAACTTGAACCACTTCAATGGTCGAGACAACAGGTAGTGAGAAACCCCCTCCACCTAGTATACCCATATGCTTCGCTTACACTAGACGTATTTGAACAGTTGCGATTGTAATCGTCATCTATGAATACTTGGAGGACCTAGTATAGGCATGGAATCTATAGTCGATGTTGATATTCAAAGGATTTCCAAGGATTCAAATGTCCATCAAACTGACTGTGTCGCTCTTGAGTCACCTTTGGCGATTAATATAATTCATAATGGTCAAAAACATTCACTGGGCATACTTATGAGGACTCCTGGCAATGATACTGAGTTAGTATATGGTTTTCTTTATTGCGAAGGGGTAATTGAAAGTATAGATGATATTCTCAATATTCAATTTGATGATGGTAACTGCTTGGCTGAACTTAGCGAAAAAAGTAAGTTTGATCCGGAAGAACACATAAGAAAAACCTCAGTATCTTCCGCTTGCGGTGTATGCGGTCGTGACTCGATATCCAATATGATTCATGTTCATGGCCCAGAGATTATGTCGGGACAGAATATTTCATTGGATATTATTTCAAATTCTATTGATGTTCTGCGTTCTTCGCAGTCGCTTTTTTCAGCGACTGGAGGGACACATGCTGCTGCATTGATTAATTTCAGTGGAGACCTCTGCAAGATAGCAGAGGATGTGGGCAGGCATAATGCACTGGACAAATTAATTGGTTCTTCTATGATCTCTAGAATCATGCCGCTGTCTAACTACTTACTAGTAGTATCTGGAAGGGCTTCGTTTGAATTAACCTACAAGGCGATTAAATGTGGCCTGCCAATGATGATAGCGGTAGGCGCACCCAGCTCTATGGCAGTAGAAATGTCGAGAGAGCACGGCATGACACTAGTTGGATTTGTTAAAGCTGAAAAGATTTCAGTATACAGTTGCCCTAGCAGGGTATCTAACGATTAGCGATTCTTGCCTGCTCTTTTGCAAGAAGCTTACACCTACTCAACTGTTTTTTACAGAGATCCCTATCATGAGCATCTAGGCCTCTGTCCAATGCCTGGATGAAGCATTTCACGGCGTCTTCAAATAATTCTAGCGAAGCATAAGATGATCCCATGTTGTAAAGTAGCTTTCCACTGACTCCTTCTGGATCCATCGATATAGCAGTATGGTACGATCTAATACTATCCCCATATTTTCCCATCTGGTATAGGGCATGCCCTCTCCCAGATTGTGACTTGACCCTTAGCTCTAACTCATCCCTAGGGGCGCCACCAATTGCCTTCTCAAACGAGCTGAGGGCCTCTGAACCTCTTTCTTGGGCTAAGAGGTTAATTCCCTTGTTATACCACTCTATAGAAACATTGATATTTTCCTCTGGTGAATTATCATATTTTTCCATATTCTCCTTTGCTTCATTCCCCGCAGTTATTAGATCTAATTCTTCATCTTCCGTATCGGTTACCTCCGATATTTCCCCCGTCTCAATGAATTTTGCTTTCTGTCGGCACTGGAACGCCCTATCTATATGCCCGGCCGCAGACAGTGAATCTGCCATTCCGTTCCATATTTCCGATGAGTCTCTATTATTCTCGAGGAGTTCCTTCCATAGTTTCACAGAATTGACATGGTCACCTAAGCCTGTAAGCTCCCTAGCCATTGCAATTTTATTAGCAAATGAGTCAACGATAGTAGAATTCTCACTTATTGGCTCATCTAGATGGTTCTGAAGTGATAATCTAGCATTTTTTATACGAATGGAAATATCATTATTTGGCTCAATTTGTTGTGCCTTTTCCCAAATAGATACTGCTTCATCTAAATTTCCAGCATCATAACGCATCTCCCCCAATGAAATTAAACTGTTGATATGATTCGGTTCAGAGATTAATGCATTTGCGACAGACTGCATTGCCTCATTGGTCTTCCCGAATTTCCTAAGAATCTGTGAATGATTGAAATGGGTTTTTGCCCTATCATCGCCGATAGCTATCGCATACTCAATAGATTCCAACGCCTCCTGGTCATGCCCAATCATAGAAAGGGAGGTAGCACACAAGGACCACAAACGATAGTTTGTTGAACCATCGGAGCCCGACCTTTGCCTCAATAGATCAAGAGCTTCTTCTGGATTACCATCCCTTATCATTGCTTCAGCTTGATCTATTACAACGTCCAATGAGGGTAGTTTTCTAGATTCAATCAGTATATCTCCATCATCTTCCAAAACTTCACGACTCTGAAGAAGCGGAATATCATCATCCGCCATATTTTCTATTGGTTCTTCTATGTTATCGTCAATTGTATTTACCGCGGAGGAATCTAGCAATGGAACATCATCGATATCAGTCTCGTTACTTTCTACAAGATTGGTTAACTGTTCAATTCTACCGAGCTTATTTATCGCAAAATTTGCTAGTACGGTAGCTCTTTCAGGATCAATATTCTCAAGGAGAATTGCTAAATTTGCTGCTGTCGGGGCATGATCAGGATTAATCTCATACGCCCTTTCAAACGCGGCAATTGACTCTTCGGGATATCCTCGCGTCGTTTGTACAACTCCTAATCCATACCATGCCGCCGCACTATTGATGCCAATTTCAGTTGCCCTGGTGTAAAGTTGGCTAGCTATTAGCATATCACCTGAGTCCGCATGTGACTTCGCATCACTTAGCAACTGACCTATCCTGCCCGCGTCCATGCCTAATCGCTGGACAACAGAACAATAAGTATTATCTTGTCTTGTTCCCTGTAAATTTTGTTTCCCATACCTACACCTTGAAGATGGGAACCTCTATCCCAATTCATGTCACAGTCAATTCGGGTGATGGGAATTTGTGGAACTTATGATTTGAAATCTGCAAATGGTAGGATGTTGGAGCTAATCCTAAATGAGTGCGCCGAACAAGGAGCTGAAATTTCCATATGGGATCATGGGGACAAGCCTCTTCCACTTGTGGGGGCCAAAGGTAGTTGGGATGACGTTAATGTCAAGGAATTTCAGGAAATGGCAACCAGTGCCGATGCATACATACTTTCTAGCCCGGAATACCATGGAACAATGAGTGGCGTAATGAAAAATAGCCTTGATTGGCTATATTCCAAGCATACATCTGGGAAGGTTTTCGGTTTAGTTTGTACATTGGGCGGCCAGTCTAGTAATAATACTCTGAATCACATGAGAATTGCAGCAAGGTGGATTCATGGATGGGTGATCCCTGAACAAGTTGCAGTTCCAAATATCAAGGAGGCCTTCGAGGAAGACGGTTCGCTGAAAAACGCGGCCATAAGAGAAAGGGTTTCTTCGTTGGCCACATCAATTGTAACTAACACTATTAAATTGAGGAGATAATTTGCAAGTTCTGCCTGCAGGTAGTGAAATTTTACTATTTCTCAGTTCATTCTTTGGTTTATTGACATGGTATTCAAAAAATATAATCCAGTCATATGATCTAACCAAGGCCTCAGCCATACTTGGAATTTGTTGTATGACTAGCCTGATGTTGTGGGTGATCATCGGATGACTGTAAAAATCGATCCCGGTATTTTTCCTACAAGAGCTCCCTCTAATTGGGAGCTAGGACAGAGCTATGGTGAAGTTTCACCAACAATGGATTTATTTGGCATTAGCAATAGGCAAGTTGTGATAACTATAGAGAAAAAATTTTCATTCATAGAGGGTTTAATTGCAAGAATTCTTCGTGCACCCGCTAATCTCAGAAGACCCCTAGATCAATTGAATTCCGGCCTATGGCAGCTAATGGATGGAACGAGGAGTTTAGGAGAGATAGCCGAAGCAATGGAAGAGTGCTTTGAAGAGGCCATAATTCCATCCGAAGAGCGTTGCTCAGCCTCCATTTTAATTTTAGAAGAGCTCAATTTGGTTATACTAGCGGATTTACCTAACGTGCCTAGGAGTCGAGATTAGGGGCATCCATCCTAACGGACTCGTCTTTCTTGGCCTTATAGACAGCTGAAAAGTAAATTATGAGTGGCAGAATCAACATTAGACTGAAGCAACCAATTAGAGTTGCCAGACTGTATACAGACTCCTCAATGGGATCAATCTCAAATTCACTCACACTAGTCAAATCGTGTGTTGTAATATTTACATTGATAGAAATGCCATTGCTTGATATGGGTTCAAGATTCTCATCATAGATGCCAATCCTCCAAGTAATAGTGGATTTTTCGTCATTGATTAATTCGTCAGCTAGAATCAGTGCTTGTTCCATATCATCTGCCTGAAGATAACCCAGGCCCTCGATAGGTAAAATGGATGACACAATCCCCCTCAGGCTTACTTCACCAGATTCGATAATCTCAATTTCATGCGTCGTAGAAAAATCACAGGTTTCCACCAAATCTGAGTAGTCGCCATCACCTTCACAATTGAAGGGGAAATCTTGGTTCTCTCCGAGAAATGGAGAATGGAACCATGAGATTCCATCCGCTTGAACTCTCAGAATTGAGTTTTCAGGAGCTCCCTCGGCTGATACATTTATCCAAGTCATCGGAATGTTGGTGGATACATACCATTCCGAGGATTCAGGATCATCTTGGTTAAGCTCTAGAGCTTCCATCTCATTCGTAGTCACATAGCCATAATACTCTGACTCAACCGTGTTTGAATAGACAGCGTATCCGAGTACAAATATCAGAGTAAGGCCGATACCAATCATCGTCCTAAGCATGTTAGGATTTTGAGACATCGTCTTACGCATGCACTTGCGTGTGGACGTACTAATTTCAATCCTTGTAGTACACTGTAACTGTTTCAGCGGGGCGAGATATCGAGTTGTGTGTCATCACGGTTAAATACAGACTGTAAGACGGGCGGCTGCTTGGTGTGGCTATGACTACGTATCATGATGTTCCAGCGGACCTTCTCATCAACGAGCTTTCCGTTCGTTTAGTGGATGTAGAGTCCATAAAACCCCCAGAATGGTCTACTTTGGTCAAAACTGGTACACACAGAGAGAGGCCTCCCTCTCAAGACAACTGGTGGCATATACGTTCGGCGGCTGTATTGAGGAAGGTCGGCAAGCTCGGACCAATCGGAGCCAATCACATGGCCCAACACTTCGGTGGCCCCAAGGACAGGGGCGTAAAGCCAAACAGGGCTGTAGCCGGATCTCGGAATATCTCAAGAACAGTAATGCAACAACTAACCTCCGCAGGCCTGATTCAAAGTAAGATGAACCTTTCTGGCAGTGTTAACCACGGTAAGGTTCTGACTTCTGCCGGACAGGCGCTACTAGATTCTGTTGCTAATGACGTGCTTGAAGCAGCTATTGAAAGGCACCCCGGACTTTCTAATTATTAGGTGATGACAATGGCAAGACACAAGCCCAACGCAAAAAAGAGGCGTCTAATGAAAGTCACTAAACAGAATAGAAGGGTCCCAGTATGGGTTATGCTAAGGACCAATCGAAATACCACCACACACCCTAAGAGACATATGTGGCGAAGGAGTAAGTTACAGAGGTGAATATATGGCGGAGATAAAAGAAATGACCATCCCCCTCAGGGCGGCTTGGAGTGTTCCCCGTACTAGGAGAGCAAACAGGGCAATGGCCGAAATAAAGATTCATGTCGCTAGACACATGAAAAAGAGGGAAGATGAAGATATTTGGATCGACGAGGCCGTCAATCATTATATCTGGTCGAAGGGTATGCAAAAGCCCCCAAGGAAAATTACTATTGTATGCACCAGGGAGGAAGGATTTCCCCTTGAGGTGAAACTGCTGGAGGAATAAAAATGGGCAATATTAGACCTTCCTTCGTTAAAATTAGGGCCCTTAGGCTTTTGGAGCTTTATCCCGATCAGTTCTCTGATGACTTTGATGCGAATAAGCATTTAGTCAGTCAATTTTCCGATGTAGACAACAAGAGGATGAGGAACTGGATCGCTGGATATATCACAAGGTACAGGCAAAGACGTGTAGATTAGCGCATTACTCTTGAACAACGACTATCTCGAGTTACCATGGGCGGAAGATTGGAAGTTGATCCTCCTTTGGGGGTAAGAAATGTCTCTGTAGTTCTTGTAGAACCAAAATATGATGGAAACATCGGTGCTGTTGCACGTTCGATTTTAAATTTCGGAATTATGGATCTTAGAATAGTTGGAAGAAATAGGGACTGGAGCGATGAAACAAGGAATAGAGCAAAACACGCACAGAATATCTTGGAAAGCTGCAAAATATTTGAGTCTCTAGAAGATGCAACCAAGGATTGCTCTGTCGTTGTAGGTACTTCTGGTAAGAGGGAGATTGGAGATAAAATAACATTCAGGCATTTCTTACTTCCTGAGGAGTTGCCAGAAAGACTGGGGTCATCTGAAGGAAGAATTGCATTAGTTTTTGGTCCGGAGGATATCGGATTAACAAATGAACAGTTACAAGAATGCGACATTCTAGTCACAATCCCCACATGGGAAGGATACCCCATTCTCAATCTTAGTCATGCCGTATCGATTATATGCTACGTGTGGTACGTAACAGATGCAAAGCATGATTTCGCTGAGTCTCAGGAAATGAGGCTGCTGAATCCAGCATTACGTAGTAGACTGAGGTCAGAAATATCAAGGCTCGCTAGTTCTATGCCCACTAAGGAACATAAGAGAAACGGAATAGAGGAAACTCTGAACAGGGTGATAATGAGGGGGTTACCCAAGGATGATGAGATTCACCGAATCCTATCTGTAATTTCAGAAGCGGCTGATTCGTTTGAAGGCGATAAAACCGATCATAGTTAATCACTATCTTATGATAGATTCAGAGCTGAAATTAATATTCTATATCCTATTTTTCAGGATACCAACTTGCCCATGACTTTGGAGTCTCTCTGACATGAAATGAATGTAGCTGTAACTTATTCCCATAGGAAGAGATGATATGTGGCTGAACTTGTTCGAACGCCCATTTAGCTAGATTCTCTGCAGTGGGTATGAATGGAACAATTACAGTTTTATGATTATCTGGCATAACTGAGAGTGCACTAATTGCTACTTCATCCCCCTCGAATACGATAAATGCATGATCGACTATATCGTGAATATATGTTGTTAGTATCTTTGAAACATCAGAAAAATCAATCAACATTCCTTCCTCTGAAACACCAATATCCGTAACTACATCACCGGATAACTCAGCTTCCCATCGATATCGATGTCCATGCATATTTCTGCATTTACTCTTGTGGTTGGGAACCCTATGTCCAGTATCAGTCTCAACCCATCTCTTAATCCTAGTTGTCATTCTATTCCTCCATAAATTCTAAGCAAATTGAATTAATACAATATCTGGGGCCCTTTGATTCATGAAATAGATGTCCTAGGTGGGAGTCGCATTCGCTACATCTGACCTCAATTCGCGTCATACCATGGCTATTATCTACTAATTTCTCAATATTCGCATTTTGAAATTCATCGGAGAATGCAGGCCAGCCACAGCCTGAGTCGAATTTAGATTTAGAGCTGAACAGTGTTTGCCCGCAGTCGGCACAATTGTATACACCAGAATCGTAATGCTTGTCATAAAGTCCAGTGAATGGTCTTTCAGTACCATTTTCCTTCATTACGTGGTGACGTAATTTATGCTTAAGGGCATTTTCAAGTACGTTTTCCCAGGTATCAATATATTCCAATGGATCTCTCCGACCGATGGAATTGAATGCCAGTATTCTTTCTATATCCGCACCGCTTTTACCTGAAGAAATACCAGATTCATCAGGGTTGTAAGAGGTATTTGTGTTACGAAAAACAGTATCGAAATCTAGGCCCAGATGATTGCAATTATTTATTGAATCTCTAAGGATGTACACCTTATCTTGATTGATATATGGGAGCTTCATAGAGATTCTATCAGACCCCCAGTTGCCTAAGGCAAATGATTTCTCTATCGAATCATAAAACTCAGGCCTACAATCAGGGTATATCGCATGGTCTCCCGAATGAACACCCAATGCTATCACCACATCTGAATCTTCAGTGGCTGAGATACTGAGCGCATATCCATAAAGTATTGATGCAAATATGGCATTTCTATTGGGAACCACTGTGGATTTCATTTGTTCTTCCTCGTAATGTCCCTCGGGCACTAAAATACTGTCTGTCGTCAGTGCTGATTGTAATGAAGAGAAGGCGGATTTGAGATCAATAACCTCATGACCCACAAAGATTCCATGTTCACTAAGATATTGGATATTTACTTTGGCTCTCTCTACTTCTATGGAGTGTTTCTGTCCATATTCATAACTGATACAGGTCACATGGTATCCTTCTGCCAAGAGTGACAGTAGAAGGCCTGTACTATCCATTCCCCCAGATAGTGCCATTACTGCTCTGATTATAGCACCCCCATCCACTTATGAGTCTGTAAACTAAGTCTCCAACCACTGTTTAACTTGACTAACTGCTCGACATCTTGGAATGATTTGCCATTTTGCTCTATTGTATCTGTTTCGATGTAGCATGGCTGGATAAAGTGATGTTCAAACCCAAGCTTCAAATCCTGGTACATTGAGAGATCTTGTCCACAGTATACTACTTTCAACTCATTTCCATGTCTTTGCTTGATTGAAACATTGGGGTAAAGTTGATCTTTTGGGCTAACACAAATCCAATCAATTATCGGATCTATTTCAATCGTCCCATTAGTTTCAATTGAGAGATGAATATCATGCTCTTTCAGTTTCTTCCCTATTGTATTAAGATCCTGCATGGCTGGTTCACCGCCCGTAAATATGACTCTGTCACAGTCATATGAAAGTACTTCATGTACGATACTATCCATGGTCCTCTCTTCGAACTTTAAGAAATTTGTATCGCACCATTCACACCTTAGATTACAATTTCCAAATCTAATAAATACATGGGGAATTCCTACGTGATACCCCTCTCCCTGTACAGAATGAAAGATTTCAACAATCGGATATGTTGTCATTTAAATCATCCATTGTTTGAGTTGTTGATTAATTGAAATAGTTCACTTCTAGCTTCTGAATTATCAAAGAATGCTCCCCTCATTGAGCTTGTGGACATAACGGCGTTCTGCTTCAGTACGCCCCTGCACCTCATACACCCGTGCTTAGCCTCCAGGATTACAGCACAACCTAAGGGATTGAGGTGCTTTACAATGTCATCAGCTATAGATTTTGTAATTCTCTCTTGATTCTGTAACCTCTTGCAATGTGAATCAAGCAGCCTCGCCAATTTGCTTATGCCGACTATTCTTTGCACGGGGATGTAAGCAATGTGCGCTTTGCCACTGAATGGTTGTAGATGATGCTCGCATGTGCTATGGAACTCTATGTCGCTCAACAAAACAATACCATCATAATCTTCACTATTGAATGTCGAGTCTAAAATTTCACCTGAGTCAATACTGTATCCAGCATATATTTCTTCAAATGAATTGATTACCCTCTGTGGGGTATCTAGTAAACCTTCACGTAATTCTCCATCGGTGCTCTCAATGAATCTAACTATAGTCTCAACTGCATTAATAGCATCATTTCTGTTTACCATTTCATTCACCCCTTCCATTTCTGATATCAATTTCATCGAGTTGGTCTAGTAATTTTCTGCAAGCTGTCCTTACAGCATCGGCCACACTTACGAATTTCTTCTTGTCACCAACATGCTTCTTAAGATCTGTGAGGATTTCATTTGGCATGTCTAGACTTACTTTAGGCATGTGCTGTCGAACAACATACTGTTGTTAAGTATTACTCAAGTAATACCATAAGAATATGAAAGTATCATTATCTGATATATTCATTGATTCTATTAATCCAATGAGAAGTTTTGAATCCGGTAATATTTTCAAATTTAACTAAGTCAGAAATTACCTGTTCTGAACAATATAAATAATCTCTAGATTCGATGTTTTGATGTTTCGCCCCTCTACTAATTAATGGTAAATTATAGATATTTATCGATCTTTTTTGCAGTGGTTTGGATAGCATTATTCTAATGCTATCCGGTATTAATGATACAACATATTTGATTGAAGTACCAATGATCGTAGGTTTTCTTCTATCTATTGATCTGTTAGAATTTATATTGATTGATAAATCATATTCATATCCTGGTAAACCCAAATGCTTCGAAATATTGTCCAGCACCTTCTTTGGATCAGACTTCATTTGGCTACTATCAATGATGTAGAAACTATCTCTGTCGAATGAGTCTAACCATCTTTGCATTGATTCTGCCCATAGGGACTCCTCTCTAAATCTGGTATCATCCCATGCTTTTTCGAATGTGTCCCAGTTCTCGTCATTGCTAATATCAGAACCTATGTCTCGAATCATCTTCCAGTGACTATGTGCTCTATCTATAGGCTCTCTGAGGCAGATAATAAACTTAGATTGCGAATTGGCTTCTAAGATTCGTGATGGAGCGTGGGGACAGGTGAAGGTATGTACGGATCCGTCAATCCTGAAGCCTTCTCCAGAGAATATTTTATCATAACCGTCATAATTAGGATTATCCGTACTTCGGTCAAATGTACTTACCCTTGATGCTACTAAATTTGGCTCCTTGGGATTCGAGAAAGCAATAGACGGGTTACTAGAAAGTACTTCTGAAAGCCACGTCGTACCGCATTTCGGAAGACCCAATATAAATGCATCAAAGGGGGGGTATTTTCTCACAATATCATTTTCCATTTATCAAAATGATTCTAATCATCTCTTACTCTCAATTATTGCATCTAATTTTTCGTGTTTGCTACATAGTGACTCAGTTTTAACCATCAAACTAGATGCCTGGAGCTTTATTTCATTGTCTGCCGCCCCATTTGATATCATAGCACATAGCAAATTGAGGCCCCCTTGAATAGAGCCCGCTTCAAGAAATTGATCATTGGAAATTTCATCCGAATCCCTCAATAAGCTTAGGGTTGATGAAAGGAACTCAACTTCGGATAAAATGTCGTTGGATGATAGTGACTCATTCTGTATAACACTCTTGATGGAAGTAATCATGATGTTCGGAGATTAATTCTCCTTTTGATGATTTTCAATTGGACTCCACTAGCTCGACCAAAACCCCTCCGGATGATGAAGGGTGAATAAATGCCACTTTTCGACCCCCATGGCCTATTTGGGGCTCATTATTAATCATCCTTACACCGATATTTTGTAAATTGTAAATGGTTGATTCTATATCACTTACAGAGATAGCAAGTTGCTGAATTCCAACTCCTCTTTTTTCGATAAATCTGCCTACGGGGGTATCCTTTGTTATTGGTTCGAGTAATTCTATTCTTGATTCAGACTCATTCTCTAGATACCTTACAACGACACCCTGCTCCTCGACGACACCCCCTCCGTTTGAGGTGAATCCTAAAACCTCCCAGAAAGGTAGCGCCGCATCTATTGATTCAGTAGCTATTCCTATATGATCGATTTTCGTCATTCAAACACCACTTGGCGAAACCCATGTTCCGAAAACTTCACTCATCACCGCATTTATCTCCCCTACAGTGCAGTCCACTTTCACTGCTTCTATGATATAGTCCATCAGATTATTCTCAGAATAGCAAGCCTCCAGGAGGTTTTTCAGTGCATTAGATACCATCTCATTATCCCTTTCAGATTTCATTCTCTTTATTGAAAGAACTTGACCTTCTGCTAGACTTGAGTCAAGTATCTCTCCCTCGACCATCGGTTCGTCCAGCTGTTGGTTCACATTGAGCCCCACAACGCTCATTGAACCATCTTCTACGGAATTGAGGTGCTTCCATGCACTTTCATGGATCATCCTCTGTTGAATTCCGGATCTGACTCCCGATAATGCGCCTCCTTTGGACTCAATATTTTCAATTAATTCCATAGATGATGCCACAATCTCTGAGGTCATCTTCTCAATAACAAAGGATCCTGCTAGTGGATCTACGTGATTAGTTATTCCAGTCTCTAATGCCAGAATTTGTTGGGTCCTGAGAGCTATTGTAACAGCGTCATCTGTTGGAAGACCAATTGCCTCATCGAAGCTATTTGTATGGAGTGATTGAGTCCCGCCTAGGACGGAGGACAATGCCTGATATGATACTCTAACAATATTATTCGAAGGTTGCTGAGCTGTAAGTGTTGCACCGGCAGTCTGTGTATGGAATCTAAGCATGGAAGATTTGGGATCTTTTGGATTGAATTTAGTTGTCATAATTTTATGCCATACTTCTCTTGCAGCTCTGAATTTTGAGACCTCTTCAAGAATATCATTCTGACATGCGAAAAAGAAGGATATTCTTGGTGCGAAGTCATCTACATCCATACCCGCATTAACCCCATTTCTTACATATTCAACTGCATTAAGTATGGTTAGGGCTATTTCTTCTACAGCAGTACAACCAGCTTCTCTCATGTGATAACCGCTAACAGAAATGGTATTCCATGAAGGGGCATTTGCTGAACACCAGCTCATTAAATCTCTAGTTAGTCTCATTGAGGCTTCGGGAGGATATATGTATAATCCGCGAGCAATGTATTCTTTCAGGATGTCATTCTGCACAGTTCCCCTGAGATTCTTCCTATCGACGCCTTGTTCATCTGCTACTGCGACATAAAGCGCTAAGAGAGTAGTGGCAGGTGCATTAATCGTCATTGATGTAGAGACCTTTGACAAGTCAATATTCTTGAATAAATCCCTCATATCTGATATTGAGTCTATCGAGACACCAACCTTTCCTACTTCTCCCTCGGATAACTTGTCATCAGAGTCTAAGCCGAGTTGTGTAGGAAGATCGAATGCCACGGACAATCCTGTCTGCCCCTGATCCAATAATAATCTGAATCTTTGATTGGTTTCTTTAGCTGTCGAGAAGCCTGCATATTGTCTCATCGTCCATAATTTACTCCTATACATTTGAGGATAAATACCTCTTGTATAGGGGGGAATTCCTGGATCTGACAAATTATCCATACTCCGAATCACCTAATCGCCATGTCGCAATAACAGACAAGCCAGTGGGCGACGGGAAATGAATTATGTGATTCATCGTCTTATTGTATAACCATCTACAATTTTATTGAGTGCATCTAATTGTTTGTCGTTAATTAATCCCTCTGAGTGCTTTGAGCTGAGGTAATCTTTAGCTTCAGAAACTGTCTGTCTCTCACCTTTTGCCCATACCGTACCAAGTATACTTGAACGTTGATCTTCTTCGACGTTCAAGTCTACTAGCAACCTTCTAACCTCGTACTTATATTCCATATGCCTACTACGATCTAATCTTCTCTTTCTCTCAGCAGGTTGGAATGAATTCTTCGTTTTCCTGGGCCTTCTCTTTGGGGCTGGGGCTGGAGTAGTTGGCTTTGCATTACCACTTGTAGGCTTTTTCACCAATGACTGCTTTGCCCTAGCGCGACTCTTGTCTATGATATCTTGAGCCCTCTTACTAGTAACATTATCTTTTACATCCACTTCTATGACTTTACTTTTATTCCTAAGCCCCAGTGTTTTCTTGGAATCACCGAGGATTTGACTCTCTATGATATCCTTCGTCTTATCTGCATTAGCAATGTTTTTCTTACTGGATTTTTTGGATTCCTTGTTTGTATTTTGAGACGGTTCTGACTCAATTTTCTTCTTTGGAATGGGTTTTGCGGGTGGCGTATCTACCGGCCTTCTATTGACTTCTGGATTAGGATGCTGAGGGGCTTTTTTCTGAGGTTGGCCTGAACCACTGAATACGTCACGAGGCTTAGACCTCGGCTTCCTTCTCCTCTGCACTATGGCTATCTCCAACCTCCCGCCTAGAAGGACTCTCATAAGACTTAGTACTCAAGGCCAAGATATTATGGAGGAGTCAGTCCTCATTGAAGGATCGATTGAGCTTTCATCGATAGGTGTGGTCCTACCAGATAGAAATTCCTTCCTACCAAGTTCGGCAATCATAGTGCCGTTATCAATGCAATATTGTTTCTCTGGCCAGAATGATTTTCCTCCTCTTTCTTCGCACATGATACGGCTCATTTCTCTCAGTCTTCCATTACAAGCAACACCTCCTCCCAACAATAATTCAGACTTGCCAGTGTGTGCCATCGCGCGTTCTGCAACCTCTATGCAACTTGCGAATGCATGTTCTTGTAGAGAAAAACAAACTTGTTCCAAAGGCAAATTCCTAGAATGCGATATGGCTGAAGTCAACAATCCAGAAAATGCTAGATCAGTTCCATGCACGCCATATGGAAGTTGAAGGAACTCATATTCCTCAGCTTTTCCTGATTCTAACCATCTTGAAGAAAGCTTCTCTATTTCGGGACCCCCTGGGAAGGCTATATCATGATGGCGTGCAAATTTATCCAGCATATTCCCTATGCCAATATCAAGGGTCTCCCCTATTACCCTATACCTATCTCCTGCCCTAGCGATAACTTGCGTATTACCCCCACTAGCATAGAGTAAGACTGGATCTTCACATCCAGTCTGATTCCTGCCGACTTCAATATGAGCAACGCAGTGATTAACTCCAATCAGGGGAACTTTCCATACGGAAGAAAGGGATCTCGCTACTGAGGCCCCAATACGCAGACATGGCCCCAGTCCAGGGCCTTGACTAAATGAGACACCGATAATATCATCTCGACTGAAATCATCCCTCGAAAGAAGCGATGATATGAGCTTTGGTGCCATTACGGAATGATGGTCTGCGGCTTCTCGTGGATGAATACCGCCCTGTTCTGGTTTGAATAGAGCTGACTCAGAAGAAAACAGCTCGCCATCTTCTCCGACAAAACCTAATGATAGGGTGTGAGCAGTACTTTCTACCCCTACCATTAGTCCTCCCATGTAATCGGGACTAGGGTAGTGCTTTCAAGCATCACTACTGTGGCAGGTCGTGCGGACCTTGATAGTCAACAGCGGGGAAATCGCTCACATGTCGTATGGAGATGTCACGAAGCCATTGAGAGGACCCGAAATGGGGGATAAAGAAGCCAATGTTTACGATGCTGGACTTGGCATACTAATCGAAGACGGTTTTATATCCAAAATTAATGACTCGGATAGTTTGATCTCTGAATTCGCTCCATCTTGGAATAAACGAACAACAAATCATGATGGTGCATTGATAATAGATGCAGGCGGAAATGCAATTATCCCAGGGTTTGTTGACTCACATACCCATCTAATTTGGAGTGGGGACAGAAGTAATGAAATGGCCCTCAGACAAAGTGGGCTTACATATTCTGATATTGCAGATATCGGAGGGGGCATTTCTAAGACTGTGTCGAGTACAAGAAAAAGTACCTTCCAAGAATTGGTAAATATTGGTTTGGATAGGGCTAATAGGGCATTGAAGTTGGGTACAACCACGCTAGAAGCAAAAAGTGGTTACGGGCTAAACACAGAGACGGAGTTATCTCTCTTAGAGGCCACTTCTAAGGTAAATGAGAATACAAATTGTGAGATACATGCAACATGGTTAGGCGCCCATGATATCCCAAAGAATATGGAAAAGAAAGAATATCTAAATGAGTTGATCAACGATCAACTCCCAAAGGTGTGTGAACAAGGAATTGCTGAGTGGGCAGATGTATTCTGTGAACCAGGCTGGTTTACAACGGAAGAAACCGCAGATATCATTGAAGCTTGTAATGGGATGGGATTGGGATCGAGACTACATGTAGACGAGTTTACTGACTCAGGTGGCTTGTCGTTGGCGGTAGAGATGGGATCCGTAAGTGCTGATCATGTTGCTTGTTCGAATAATGAATCGAGGAGTGAGGCAGACAAATCTGGGGTAATGCAAACTTTTCTCGCTGGGACGCAATATGTTTTGGGAATGAAGGAGTTCCCCCCTATGAGAGAATGTCAGGAAAACTCATGGGCATTCTCTATCGCAACAGACTTTAATCCAAACTGCAATACGATATCAATGCCATTCGTAGGCTCACTAGCAACACACAGATGCGGAATTGACCCGTTATCTGCTCTTGCAGCCAGTACAAGAAATCCATCTACAACTATGGGGTATTCAGGAGGGGAGTTGCCGGGAACAATATCTGAGAAATCTAAAGCATCGTTGAACATTCTGAAATCAAAAAGTTTGGACTCATGGTGCCAGACACCTGGAATGAATCCAATATTGATGACTGTTGCTAATGGACATATTGTAAAATAATCTTGGTAGTTATGTATAAATTACAAATTATTAATAAATACAAAGTTACAATTAGACATAATCAAAATTTCGTTTCGTCAGCATCAATAATGATATCGATCTACTCAATAAAACGAGCTTTACGTACAACTGATAATCGAGGTTATCAGAATTTATTATTCAACTATATGCTGGAATATTAGTTCAGTGTAACGTTTTTGCAATTTATTACAATAATTCACCAAAACCCCCTTATCTGAGGGACTAGTAGAAAATACATAGTGGGCAAGATGAATAGGAATGTCAGCGGCTACTGCATGAGTTGCAAAACATATGGTTCGATCATAAATTGTCAACTAGAGTTGATGAAAAACGGTAGAACCAGAGCGCACGGCCTATGTAGTCAAGATGGATGTACAGGTAAGATTTCTAAGATTGTGTCTTGAATGATGGAATGATTCATTGGGCAGTAGTGTTTCGCCTAATTACTGGGCTCGTGGTCTAGGGGTTATGACGTCGCCTTGACATGGCGAAGATCGCAGGTTCAATTCCTGCCGAGCCCACCAGTAACTACAATACTAATTTAATGATAATTCATGAATAGGTTACCCTGAGTTTACCAGATCCTTTGGATCTAACACTCTCTATTGATATCGGAGGTATCTCGGATATGTTCCCGACGTGTGTCCCAGCACAAGGACACAAGTCAATTCCTTCAATTTCTACTACTCTTAGAATTTTTACCGAAGAAGGTATTCTGTCCATGAAATTGGTATGCCTCATATTTTTATGACTAAGGATTTCATTTCTCGACCACTGGTGGATAAGAACATCGGCACCTGATCTTAGAATATCATTAACTTGTGTGGATATTTCTACTGCGTCGAATAACTCCCTGTCTGGAAACCATAAATCAATTCTTGTTGTAGATTCGCTAATCTGATTTCCTACAGTCTCGGCCTTGAACATATCATTAGCAATAGCAGAAAAGACATGTTGAGCAGTATGCATCATTGTATTTTTATTTCTCCAAACACTATCTATTTCACATAGAATATTATCTCCTTCGGAAAATATTTCAGTATCCTGAACAGGATGTAATATTTTCTCACCTGATAAAACCTCTCCAAAATTACTTGATTTTCCACCTGTTGAAATAATTCCGCGATCCCCAGGTTGTCCCCCACCCCGAGGGTAACAATATGTCTTATCGAGGTAAATGCCACCGTCTAATATTTCAGAAATTGTTGTCTCGAAAGATGGTGGATTGATGCCTGGGTGCTGTTTGAGATGCAACTTCTCTTGCATATTATCACCCGAAGATGTTTGTTAAATCGCCATTTAGTAGGGACTGGGATACATTTCTAGTATCATCTGATAGTACACGATCCCCTTCAAGTGGCTTGACAATTCCCCTAATCAAGGACCTAATCTTAGATACCCCTTCTCCAGGATTTTCACTTATTCTATCCAAGGCCTCACAGGCACAGATTAGTTCGTTGGCGATTACATTGGAGAGTAATCTAGTTGCGATCATAGTTCGGTAAGATCCAGTAGAGCCCATTGAAGCATGGTCTTCTTTACCCATACTGACAGGTGTATTGGATGTTGTAGCTGAGTTTGATAGCAAGTGAAGCTCTGCTAGAACTGCAGCGGATGAATATTGAATAATCATTAGACCACTTTCAAGACCTTCATTTCTTGCTAAAAATGCACTATGTCCACTCCATTTTGGATCGAGGATCTGGTTTATCCTCCTTTCGGAAATACTAGCCAGTTCATGACAGGCAATAGAAAGGGAGTCACTGGTCAGTGCTATGTATTGGCCGTGGAAGTTGCCTCCTGATAATACCTCAACATCATCCCCCTCAGTGAAAACCAGGGGATTATCGGTGGAACTATTAATTTCAATGTGCAGTATTCTTCTGGACTCCTTCAACATATCAATTACAGGCCCATGAACCTGCGGAGAACATCTGATAGAGTAAGCATCTTGGACCTTGTTACAATCAGCATGAGAGATTTTGATTTCTGAATTAGTGAGTAGTGATAAGATTCTCGCCGCTGAGATTTTCTGTCCGGGATGGGGCCTCGAATCATGGATTCTATGATCAAAGGGTTTGTGTGACCCCCTTATTGCTTCCACAGTACATGCTAATGAGGCATCTGAAGCGAAACATAGGATGTCTAGATTGTGTAATGCTTCACACATGAATGCACACATTTGACTAGTTCCATTAATCAGAGATAATCCCTCTTTTGCTGCTGGTAGAATAGGCGCTATATCATGCATATCTAGGGCATCCAATGAGTTCATGGATTTCCATTCACCATCAGCATACCTGACATTGGCGACGCCCTCTCCCATCATCCCAAGCGCAAGATGGGATAATGGGGCTAAATCTCCCGATGCCCCTAGAGAGCCTATTCGAGGTATTACAGGGCAAACTCCCCTATTGATCATAGATATGAGGGTATCAACAATTACTGGGCGTGCGCCAGAGTCTCCACGACATAGGGTATTGGCTCTAATTAGCATCATCATTAGAATGTGCTTATTTTCCATCTCTTCACCGATTCCACAGGCATGGCTACGAATAAGGTTAGCCTGAAGTTCTTCTAGCTGATCAGAGTCGATAGATACAGATGAAAGAGCACCAAATCCAGTATTGATTCCATAAGTCACCTTTTGTGTGGACAAAATTTGATCTATCCCAGCTCGGGAGTGGCTCATCTTTTTCCTAGCTATATCGGAAAGTGATACGAGAGTTTGACCTAATCCTGTATCTATAACATCAGCTATTGTAAGGCTGTTGCCATCAATCACAAGGTCACGCATGTTTGCCGGTATGGGCATTCACAAATAGACTCATCGAGAATTGAACGCCTCATCTAGAACTTGTTCTTTAACGAGGGATGGCATTGTGACTTGTAGTTCTGAGTTATTCTCCATTGCCCTATTAATGGTCCACATGGCCTCATCATTCCTCGCCCATGATCTTCTGGCCACTCCATTCTCAACATCCCAGGGAATCATTGAATCTATGGATTTTTGAGACTTGGTAGAGCCATCAATAAACAGACCGAACCCGCCATTAATGACCTCTCCCCAACCGACTCCTCCTCCATTGTGAAGACTTACCCACGTAGCACCCCTAAACGAGTCTCCGACGAAATTCTGAACTGCCATGTCTGCTGTAAACATGGAACCATCACGAATATTGGCGGTTTCCCTGTATGGACTATCTGTCCCGCTGACGTCATGATGATCTCTACCGAGAACAATTGGAGAAGATACCTCCCCTTTCTTAATAGCGTCATTGAAAGCCGTGGCTATAGATCTCCTACCCATAGAGTCGGCATAGAGTATCCTGGCCTTACTTCCTACAACCATATTATTTTTTGATGCCCCCTCAATCCATCTCAAATTATCCGCATACTGCTGTTTAATTCTTTCTGGAGCCTCGGAGTAGAGTCTGCTTAGAACTCTATGTGCTATGGAATCAGTCATATCCAAATCATCCTTCTCTCCCGAGGTACAAACCCATCTAAAAGGCCCGAATCCGTAGTCGAAACACATAGGTCCCATGATATCTTCCACATATGAAGGATACCTGAATTGTCCTTCTGAATCAAGTACGTCCGCCCCAGATCTACTCGCCTCCAACAAAAAGGCATTTCCATAGTCCCAGAATTTCATTCCTCTAGATGAGAGAACATTAATTGTTTCTGCATGCCTCCTGAGAGATTTCTTTACCTTATCTTTGAAGAGATCCGGATCATTTGATAGCATTATTTTCGCTTCTTCATAAGAAAGCCCAACGGGGGTATATCCGCCAAGCCATGGATTGTGCAGACTGGTCTGATCACTGCCCAAATCGGGTGTAAAATTATTTTCTATGAGAGATTGAAGCAAATCTACAACATTTCCAACATATCCTATCGAGACTGCTTCATCGGCATCCTTAGCCGCGCGTGCACGCTTGATTACAGAATCTAAATCATAGTATAATTCAGATAACCAGCCCTGCTCATGTCTCTTCTTGGCGGCTGCAGGATCAACCTCAGCTATTATGCATACTGCGCCAGCTATTACGGCGGCCTTAGCCTGAGCACCGGACATTCCCCCGAGACCAGATGTAATGAATAAAATTCCTGCTAAATTAGAGTCATTGGCTATATTCAGGTATTTCCTAGCCGCATTGAGTAGCGTTATAGTGGTACCATGAACAATGCCCTGTGGACCTATATACATGTAAGAACCAGCAGTCATCTGTCCAAATTGCGTAACTCCGAGGGCATTCATCCTTTCATAATCTAATTGTGAGGAGTGATTTGGTATTACTAGACCGTTTGAAATCACGACCCTAGGAGATTCTGGATCTGAAGGAAATAATCCTAAAGGGTGACCTGAGTTGATCACGAGTGTCTGATTTTCTGTCATCTTAGAAAGTAAGCTCATAGTGATTAGGTACTGAGCCCAATTTTGGAAGACAGAGCCATTTCCTCCATAGGTAACTAGCTCATGTGGGAATTGTGCTACAGCTGGATCTAGATTATTCTGAATCATGAGCATTATGGATGCTGCTGCTAAACAATTAGATGGATATTCATCGATTGGTCTAGCAAACATCTCGTAGTCTGGCCTGAATCTGTGCATGTATATGTGACCAAACCTTTCTAACTCTTCTAAAAACTCGGATGCCAATACGGTATGCCAATCTTCTGGAAAGTATCTAAGAGCATTTTGAAGCGCTAGTCTTTTCTCTGAATCGGAAAGAACTTGGGGCCTAATTGGAGCATGAGGGACAGATGTATCGAAATTCTTTAGAGGCGGTAATATGGCAGGAATACCGGAATTTACAAGCTCTTTGAATATTAATTCCATTTCAACCTCTCCAATATATTTTCTTCAATAATTGTTGATTTTTGATTGGAAATAAGAAGTAATTCGTCCATTTCTAAAGTGAATTTATTCACAATCATATTGTGTTGAAGTGAGTCGAGATTAATTTTGACGTTTAGTGAAGCGATATTTGTAGCTAAATCGGCTAGCTTAGAAGAAGCGAGAAGATCCGTTAGAGCGTTTGAGTTTCCGGTCATTGAGAGTTCTTCGATAGATTTAATGAATTTGCATGACTCTCTCATTATTTCCAGAGGCACTCTAGCGGCATTAATGGTAGAAGACTCGATAGCATCATTACGAATACTAATCTCATCTTGATTGCCCTTGGGAAGCTTGAAAGACGTCATTACTAATTCGAAGGCTTCAGCGTCTTCGTGTGCTAGCTCTAGAGCCGTTTTGACACCCAATGACGATGATTTGATGACTTTGTGTGCCGCTTCATGCCCATTAGACCACTTTGGTTTGCCCTCAGTTAACCTTGATACCATCATCGCCAATGAGTGTGCGTGTGATAGTGTGAGAGCGGCAACAGAACCCCCTCCAGGAGTCGGTGCGGAAGAGCCTATTAACGACAAAACTTCTTCATATCCATCATTCATTTTATTCACCATTCCTTACAGCTAGCTCTATGATTGATGAACGAACATCGAACTCGCCTAACCTGTCTAGACTCAAACCATCGACCGCATGTTGTAAAATTTTGTTTTCATCGAGAGTTTTTGAATTGGGGGAATAATGAACTCCTGCATCTACCATAGCCTGCATCGGAACCAATCCAACTAGTTCTCCAGCAGTGACTTCCAAGTCTAGTTTTCGAGCTTCAATAATTATGGCTTCTGTCACATGATGTAGGCCCGTCACAGTGTGATCTAGCAAATTCATTGAAACCTGAGCAGTATTCTCATCATACATCCAACCAGCGGCTTGTAATGATTTGAAAATGCCTGGATTTCTCATTGTTTTTCCTTGTTTATCAATTATCTTATTCCCATTTTTGTCCTTAATTACCGTACCGCTGGTTCTAATTTTTCCTGCTATTTGATTGGCGAGTTTCTTATCCGAGGTACTAAGATTTACGTTATAGGCGATTAAAATTTGCCTAGCTCCGGTTGCTGTAGCACCTGACTTAGCTATGAATTTTGAAGGTCCATAATCAGGAGACCATAACTCTGATTTGAGTTTATTCTCGAGACCCTCATATTCCCCTTTCCTGATATCAGGGAGCCTTCTTCTCATACTATTCCTAGCAGCATTGGCATAGAGGAAAATGGGAATGCCGAATTGTTTTGATACTGCTTCTGCATATCTTTCTGAAAGAGCGACACACTGTTCCATGGTCGAGTTTTCTAGGGGTATGAAAGGAACAACGTCCACGGCACCCATTCTCGCATGTTCACCGCTGTGCTTGCTCATGTCAATTAATTCGAGTGCTACGCCCGTAGAATGAATGGCGGCCTTGAGGATAGACTCTGGATTGCCGACCATGGTGACGACTGTTCTATTGAAGTCATATCCCATATCTACATCAAGTAAAGTAACGCCATCAATACTAGAGATTGAGTTTGTTATTCTATCAATGATATCCTTATCCCTGCCCTCACTGAAATTCGGCACGCACTCTATCAGTGGTTCGCCCATGATGTCCGATAGCGATTAAGAGATTAGGATTGCCTATCAATCATAAAGTCCAGAGGAGTTATCGATTTTGCCCTTTTCCTTATTTTTCGAAAGCTTATCCAAGGAATTATCGAAATCGGCTTTCGAAATTTTATCCCGGCCTTTCGATATGGCACTCACGCCAGCTTCCACAACTAGAGACTTGATTTCAGCACCGTTAAATCCCTCGGTCTTAGAGGCGATATCTTCTAAGCTAATCTTGCTAGATATAGGTGTTTTCTTAGTGTGTACATTCAGAATAGATAGTCTTCCTTCCTCGTCTGGAAGGGGGATTTCGACAATTCTATCAAATCTTCCCGGCCTCAGTAGAGCTGCGTCGAGGAGCTCTGGCCTATTTGTGGCGGCTATGATTTTAACATCTTCTAAAGGCTCAAAACCATCTAGTTCCGACAGTAGTTGCATAAGAGTTCTTTGAACCTCTCGATCACCAGAAGTTGAGCCATCAAGTCTCTTAGAGCCTATTGCATCTAGTTCGTCTATGAAAACTATTGCCGGAGCTTTCTTCCGAGCTAAATCAAATATCTCCCTTACCAGTCTTCCTCCTTCACCGATATACTTCTGTGCTAGCTCAGAAGCGACAAGTCCTAGGAAAACAGCATTTGTAGAATTGGCCACAGCTTTCGCCAGAAGTGTCTTACCGGTTCCAGGTGGCCCAGTTAGAAGAACACCCTTGGGAGGATCAATTGAAAATTTCTCAAAGTCACCCGGATTGGTGAATGAAAGCTCAACGGCCTCGCGGATCTCGAGAATTTGATCTTCAAGGCCTCCTATGTCATCGTATGTGACTGATGGTTTTTCGATGATCTCCGAAGTCACTACCAATGGATCCCAAGAGTCGGACATAACCTCAATCACGGAAAGTGTATCTTGATTTAGTGCGACTCTCGACCCTGGAATTAGAAGAGACTTGTCTATTCTAGGATTTACCGAGACTAGGAATACAGTACCATTGGAGCTTCTTACTATGGCGCCATCTTCTGTCAGGTCTTGCAAGTGACCAATTATCATAGGAGGGGTTCTAAGATTGCGAATCTCATCTTCAAGTCTGCTAGCTCTTTTCTTTACCTGTGTAATTTCATTTTCCAAAAGAAGCTTATCTGTGAGTAATTGCTGGGCAGTTTCAGAGAGATCCTTCATTTCTGATTGTAAGTTGGAAATAGCTGAGCTAGATGGAATATCATCTGAGCGATGCGTTTCAGAACCTGTAGCCATATGCCACGCAAGGGGTATTTCATTTCAAATAACCCCAACCCATATGTTGGAGTGCTTGCGTGGAGTTACCATGGGTACATGTGAGATGTGTGGGACAGATAGGGTTTCGACATTGCTTTCAGAAATTTCTGGTGCGAAACTTAGATGTTGCCCAAGATGCATCGAATCCAATAATCTAACAGTTTTAGAAAGAAGAACACATGTTTCTACAAATGTTAGTACGGAAGCGGAAAGAACTAGGACATATACGCGAAATATCTCCAAGACGGAGAAGGAAGTAGCCCTAAATTTTCACTCTAGAATTAAGGTGGCCAGAGAGTCGAAGGGATGGAGTACACGTGATTTAGCTAAGAGAATGAACCTTCGACTAAATGATGTCCAGAAGGCCGAGGCTGGCGTTCAGCCCTCTGATTCAGTACTCAAGAAGATAGAAAAGGCACTTGATATCACTCTTTTCGAGGACGGACTTTCAGAACCTGAGAGATCTGTCAAAACCCCTACTAGCAGAGGCTTGACAATAGGAGATGCACTTGATGAGTTCCTCGCCAAAGAATGATCTGGAGGACATCCCTCTGCATGTCATACACCTCGATCAGGACGACCCCAAGAAGTGCAGTGCTAGGAGACTGTCCAAGAATGGGCATGTAATACTGCATAAAAGAACTCGAGGGGCGCCAAGAAGGGGATTCTTACTTGATCCTTCGAGTGGGATATTGATGGGCCCGGATGATTTGAGAACAATATCAAGAGGTGGGGCCATAGTTGCACTGGATTGTTCATGGAAGAAGCTTGAAGAATCATTGGACTCGATTTCTAAGTATACGAAGTTGGAAGGCAGAACGCTTCCAGTGCTACTAGCGGCAAACCCAATATCATGGGGTAAACCCGGTAGGCTCTCTACAGCAGAAGCTTTCGCTTCATCATTACATATTCTGGGAAGGAAAGAGCAAGCAAGAAGAATACTATCCTGCCTGCCTTATGGTGAAACCTTTCTAGAATTGAATAGAGTTCCCCTTGATGCATATGCAGAGGCCGAAACTAATGAAGAATTAGCTAATTTACAGTGGGAATTCTTTGACAAGCCATTATGAATAGAGATTATCTTACCGTGGATCCAGATTCAATTTCTCCTTTTGTGGTCAGAATACTGACATTTCCATCTCCATCATCTGCGGCAAGAAGCATTCCTTCAGACAATACGCCTCTTAGTTTTCTTGGCTCGAGATTAGCTACGAATATGACATTAAGGCCCTCTAAATCACTAGGATCATAATGCTCTTTTAGACCTGCACAAACCGTTCTAGTGGAATCTGGGCCATCTTGGATTGTTACTACATACAGCTTGTCTGCATTGGGGTGCTCTTCGACAGAAATTACCTTTCCAGTCTTCATTTCAACCTTCATGAAATCTTCAAAATCTATGTAACCGCCCTCCTTATCATCATTCTCGAGGGGGTCATCACTAATATCATTGGCTAGAGACATCTCATAAGTTAATATTTCATCAAGATCTAACCTTGAGAATAGGGGTTCGGGACTAGATTCATTCCAACCCATATCTCCAGTGAAGTCAAGGGCATCATCCCAGAGTGTATTTTCCAAATCATCGGACCCTCCCAACATTTGCCATACCCTCTCAGATTGGAACGGCATGAAGGGCATAGTGCATATTGCCAGGGTTCTACAAAGTCTCCAAGACATTGCAAGAGCAGAGAGGGAATGACTCTTCTCTGGAGACTCTTCAGAGTTAAGATGCTTCCAAGGGGCGGCGTGCTGGAGAAGTTGATTTCCTAGCTGTGCGATAGACATTATTGACCTTAGAGCCTCTTTGAACCTCTGTCTTTCCATTGAGTTTATGGCTGAAGAGATCAACTCTTGGCAAGATGAAATTAAATCGGAATGATCGTTCAGATTATCATAGGGAACCAAAGGGTTTCCATCCTGATTGGATAATCTGTGAGTTAGTGTCATCACTCTATGCACAAAGTTACCATAAGTTCCTATCAACTCATTATTCACCCTCTCCACAAAATCTCTCCACTTGAAGTCGGTATCGTGTGTTTCCGGCATATTGATGGATAGATAATATCTCAAGCAGTCGGCATCGTACCTTTCCAAGAATGCAGGAAGCCATACGGCGTGCTTTCTACTCTTGCTGAACTGCCCTCCTTGCAACATAAGGTACTCATTGGATGAAACGTTCGACTCTAGGACAAGATTGCCAGGAGATATCTCATTGGTAATGCTAGCATTATTTTCTGAAGCATTCATCCCCATAATCAGTGCTGGCCAGATTACAGTATGGAATGGAATGTTATCTTTACCCATGAAGTAGATATGTCTCGGAGACTTTCCATCCTTGGATTTTCTCCACCAATTCTCCCATGCTGATTTACCATCTGGGTGATTGTTACTCGCGGCAAACCTTTCAGACCAAATTCTCGCACATGTGTAATAGCCCTGAACTGCCTCGAACCAGACATAGATACTCTTTGAAGACCATTCAGAACCCTCTAGGGGAAGGTCTATCCCCCACTCAATATCCCTTGTTACAGCTCTAGGCCTGAGGCCCATATTGAGCCAGTTTCTTGTCATGGATCTAACATTGGGCTTCCAAACAGAATCTCTCAAGGAAGAGTGCTTCTCTAAGCTTTCCTGAAACATATCTAATCTAAAGAAGAAATGATCTGTATCCCTGACCTCAATAGTTGCTTCAGGGTCAAGCTTAGAGAACGGACTGATTAGCTCATGGGCCTCATAAGTTGACCCACATTCATCACATTGGTCCCCCCTAGCACCAGCCGCTTCACAAACCGGGCATGTTCCTTCCACATACCTGTCTGGAAGGAATCTAATATTTTCACCTGAAATAGAACAATATTGCTTCATTGTCTGCTTAACTAGAAGTTCTGACTCAAGTAAATCTGAGAAAACATCACGGACAAGTTCTTTGTGTCTTGAGTCAGAGGTTCTGTTATACAATGCACCGCCGTATTCTATCCCTCTTCTATCAACATTCTGAGTCCATGCACAACCTAAGTCAGTAAGGGATTTCAAAGCAAGATCATGATATTTGTCCACGACCTCTTGGGGAGAGACGCCTAGTTGCTCAGCCGTGATTGTTATTGGAGTACCGTGCTCATCGGAGCCACTGCACATCAATACCCTTCTGCCTCTGGCCCTTTCGTACCTGTATTGAATATCCGCAGGTAAGCAGTTTCCAGCTACGTGACCCAGATGTAGGGGGGCGTTCACATAAGGCCACGCCATGAAAATGGTGACATATTCGGCCTGCGACATATGTCTAGCGGTCAGTCACCTATTTATGTCGCAATCGGTCGTAAGAGGTTCAGGAGCAGTCATTCGTGTTGCGCGCGTGTTTAAATTTCGCTAAATGTGAGGAAAGATAGTTGGTAGACTACACACTAATTTTAGCCTACTCTGGCTTAGCCCTTGGAGCCTCATTCTTATGCAGCATTCTCGAAGCGGTTCTACTGTCGACGAGCCATGGACATATAGCGGCCCTGAAAGATACTCATCCGAAGGTAAGCGACTTATGGTCACAGTGGAAAGACGATCCAGAAAGGCCACTGACAGCTATTCTCACCCTGAATACAATAGCGCACACAGTCGGAGCGTTAGGTGTGGGGGCAGAAGTCCAAACACAATTTGGCGGCGGAATGATTGTACATGCAGCGGCGGCAGTTTTGACGTTGGCAATACTACTACTCAGTGAAATACTTCCAAAAACAATAGGTGCGTTGTATTGGAGGAAGCTCACTGTACCCTCGGCTAGAGTGCTGAAGGGAATGATGTTCGCACTGTGGATAATAGTGAAACCAATAGAGATAACGAGATCGCTCTTACCAGCAGTAGAAACAGAGACGGTGACAAGAGATGAACTATCGGTATTGGCCGATATCGCCGAAGAGACAGACGTAATCGAAGAGGACGAGGAGGCAGTTATCCAGAACTTACTAAGACTCAGGGAAATAATGGTTAGTGACATCATGACTCCAAGAGTAGTCGTTACATCAGTATCAACAGATGATACGGTGTCTGATGTTTTAGAGAGGATTCCAATAATGATTCATGGAAGGATGCCAGTTACTGGCGGCAATATCGATGATCTCAGAGGAGTGGTTCTAAGGAGTGAGATACTAAGGAGAGCGGCAGTTGATGACTATGATAAGAAGATGTCAGAGATATGTAGGCCGGTAAACGTCTGTAAGCATGACGATTCTGTAGATAGGGCGTTGGATATTCTCTTGGAGACCAAGTCACAGATACTGATCGTTGAAGATGAGTTCGGAGGCACTGAGGGACTCGTCACTATGGAGGATGTCATTGAGACGCTCCTTGGGGTCGAGATTGTTGATGAGTCTGACCAAGAAGCGATAGACGGAGGGGTACATCACGAAGATATGCGTGAGTTAGCCAAGCAGAGGATTGAAGAGAATGAGTGATTAGTCCTCAGTCTCGTCATCAAGATCAACTCTAGACTCAGCATAGTCGGCCATCGATTCTAGCCTCTGCATGAATCTCGATTTCGAGTTATCACTTGGAGATGAAGTCGCCTTAGCCAGCCAAATCCCTCCAAATGCAACTTCCCAGAGGCCCATTGAGTCTTCCCTTGTCCTTCTGAAAATATAATCTAAAAGCGGGATCAAAATTGTAGATAGACAGATCGCTATGAACGCATTCATAAAGTCTCCACCCTCGATTCCAGAGCTGTCCCCAAGCATAGAAATTCCGAAGAATACACCTAGCAGGAATATGAAATAGGAAGCAAGTGTGGTATTTTTCATTGAATGATAAATGAATGTTGCATTATCACCTCTTGAATTGATGAACTGAGTACGGGAAATAACATTCCCCATAGAGCGTTTGAACCTGATTGGCATTATTATCAAATTGAAGATGGAAAGAAGTAATGCTACAGAGAGAAATAATGTCGTAGGAATCTCAATTAGCGCGAAAGCAACGAATATTGCTATTATGAAACCGAAATTGACAGAGAAGTCTATGAATAACCTCAGAGAACTCCTGGCACCAACAACTTCCTCAAACCCTTCAGGTATGACTTTGGGTTCTGATTTCGGCCTCCTTGCCCTGGTTTTCTTGGGTTTCTTTGGAGCTACTTTCTTGGGGGCCTTCGCACTTTTTTTCCTTGAAGCCTTCGATTTTTTTGTAACTGGTGCTGGATCCGCCTTAACTGGAGTAGCGACTGGTGCTGGCTCTTCTTTCTTCTCTTCGTCTGAAATCTTCCCTGCCTTCTCTAGTAATCCCATGTTTGCACCTCAATATTTTATTTTTAGGAATATATCTCGCCCATTTCTTGGTATATTTCGAATCCCGGGGAAGAAACGAAATCTTCAATCTTGTCCTCTGGAAGCTCACCTAAGACTCGATTAATCATGGAGAAAAACTCTGCACGAGTTTCTTCGTCTGATTCTAAAGGCGATTCTCCAACTCTCTGAAATAATGGAAAGTCATCTGATGATACGAAATTGTCTATGAAATCTTCTTCCATATCTCCCAGTAAGTTGTTCACAACATCAAAAAATGAGCTAAATAATTCAGAAGAAGAATCAGATTCTTCCGTATCATCGACTTCGTCCATCTCAGGGGATGAAATTAGTTCAACCGTCGGCTTAATGGCGAGAAGATCCTGTTGTTGCTTTTTCCTAAGGACGATTATCTCACGATCTAATTCTGACCCGAACCTGTCAGAGAATCTGTCCATCAGTGAACCAACCTGTCCCGAAGAAATCCTATCGATATGCCCATACATGCTGTCCCTACTTCCTACATCTGGTGCTTCGCCATCTGACTTCCTCTTCTCCCAGTGAGTGTGGAAATCGTTAGAGTTGTCAGATTCAATTTCTTCATCTGTGGAAGACGGGTCTTCGGAAGAGGGCGTTTCATTCATTGGAGGCGGCGGCGGAGGTGGCAAAGGTGGAGGTGGCGGGAAATTGATGCCTGGCGGAGGGGGGGGCAAAGGCATTCCATTGGGCGCTACTCCAGCTTCTTCCTCGTCCGGCATACTCGTCTCAGTTGATTTCCGGAACTCTACACTATTCAACATTCTGTGATTAAGCATACCTAAATGCCCGCATTAGTGCATGATTGCCCAACCTTTGAGCCCCAAGAATGTGGCCATTGATTCATGGACATTGAATACATCACCAGTGGATCCGGAAACCTCCTGGCCCGATATCCTAGTAGTTACATCATCGACAATTAACTCCATCTCACACGTGTTCTGTGTACTGAAAACAGAGGACTCAGACATTGGGTCGAAGGAGGTCTTCCTACCCGGTTCTAGACGGTTTAGAGGGAACTCGGTAACCCTTAGTCCCGATTTTCCATGGAGGCTGCCAACCCATCTGATCACTCTCTTTATGTCCACAGTGACATTTTCATCCGTCTCTCCAACTGCTAGAGGGGCGCCCTTAACCAATTCCCAGAAAGCTCCATTGAGCTTCTTGGTTGTAAAAACTGGTCTGCTATTATCTTCTCTGAGCCTATTAATTCGACCACCTGCTGTAGATTCAGAAGCTAGCTTTTTGATGAGTTCCTTGGAGCAGGGATAGTTCCTAGATTTCAAGCTTGAATGAAGGGCATTGGTCAATTCACTGGATTTTTCTCCTGAAGAGATACTATCCAGTGAGCTAACGACTTTCTCGAAGCCAAGGTCTATTCTTTCCGACCAGCCGATCTTCGGTCCGGTCATCACTGACTGTACGTCAATTCCGACACCAGTTATGTAATTCACGAGTTCCCTCCTAGCATTTGAATCAAGATGCATAAGTGAGGGGTCTCTGACGTGAATATGGAAACCTCTGTGTCCTGAGAAAGTGGTCTGGACATACTTTTCTTTGAATCCAAACTCTGGTTCTAGAAAATCAGACCAAAGACTCCATGCCTGTTCCTGAATCTTCTCCATCATACCGGGGAAGTCATTGTCAGATACGCCGGGCAAATGGTCCCCATCGAGATCGAATATCAAATCAGCACCAAGCCATCCCTTGTCATTCATTTTTCTTTGACTTGGGTCTTCGTAATATGCGGTGCTGTGGAAGCAGGAATGCGGAGATCTTGTTTGTAGGTATCTGAGTAAGTCATCTTTGGTGGGAAGTGCCCTATGCCTATCTGGTGGTTTAGACCCCCATGGAATGAACATCCATTCCCTAGAACGAAGTCTAGGGGGAGTCCAGAGATCACTAGTTGACAAGGATCGATAGTAGTCTCCGAACCTTAGTGCGTACCTGCTCCAACCAACTGCCACATGACGTAGGGGGGACTTGTACTGATGAAGGTGCGCATCTATTCTAGGGGAAGCTTAGAGGGGACTTCTCGGGAGTCAGTTGCAGAACCTTGACCCATCATCTCCACATATGCTTCGTAACAAACATACCTGTCATCTACAACAATTGCTTCTGAGAATGTGATAGGCTTCCCCGTAACAGAGCATATTGGGCCCAATTGTCCAGTAGCAGTGGAGAGCTTATTGGGATCGGGCATGTAGTCCCGTAATACAACCGACTATTCACTCTTACTACGGAGGGTTCTGACACGGAGGAATTTTGAATCTAATTGCTTGCGACGGTACATGAACGAGGCGCGCTCTTACCGAGTCGGACACTCCCCAGACCCAGATGATGCATTCATGTTCCATGCCATGACGACAGGAGCAATAGATACCGGAGGGAGGGGTTATGAACATGTTCTGTTGGATATTGAGACATTGAATAAACATGCTATCAATGGTGATTATGAGGTTTCTGCCGTCAGTATTCACTCATTTCCAGAGATATCTGAAAAGTATCATCTTATGAATTGTGGAGCATCCATGGGAGAGGGTTATGGTCCGATGATAATTTCAAGGGAAGAGATGACAGTGGAAGATGCTAGAGGGAAAGTCTTCGCGATACCAGGAGTCGGGACTAGTGCTTATTTGGCTCTAAAACTCGCTTTGGGAGATGTGAGATACGAAGTTGTACCATTTGATGACATAATGCCTGCCGTTCAGAGAGGCGACTATGATGTTGGTGTGATTATTCATGAAGGTCAACTAACTTGGAAAGATGAAGGCGTGAATCTAGTTTTAGACCTGGGAGTATGGTGGAATGAAGAAACTGGCCTCCCACTACCCCTGGGGGGAAATGTAGTGAGGAAGGATCTTGGGATTGAGCTCTGTGAAATGATAACTGAAGATGTTCGTAACAGTATCAAGCACTCTCTCAATAATCCAACGGAGGCTCTCAAATTCGCCAAGGAATGGGGAAGGGGAATTGATGACGAAACCAACGAAGAATTCGTCGGCATGTATGTCAATAATCGAACCTTGGATTACGGAGAAGATGGTAGGGAAGCAATTCGACTTTTTCTAAAAAGGGGTCAGGAAATTGGAATGGTAAGAGAAGATCTTGATGTTGATTCAATAGTTTTCGTTGGGTCGGGTGAATAAATGGAAGAGAAAAGACCAGAGGTCAGTGAATTCGATTCTGTTGATCCGGCACCACCGAGTAATATTGATGATGTGAGAAAACTGAGAATGACGATTTGTGATGAAGATGAGAAAATGTTCCAGAGGATGAGGGCCTTATTTGCACTTAGGAACATAGGGGGGCAGGAATCAGTAGAAGCCCTAGCCGCGGCTTTTGGATCTTCATCGGCATTACTGAAACATGAGATCGCATATGTCATGGGGCAAATGCAAGATTCAGCCGCTCTTCCATACTTAATCGATAGATTGCAGGACTTTGATGAGGATGTAATGGTTAGGCATGAAGCGGCAGAAGCATTAGGTGCCATAGGTGATAGAACGGCCCTCTCAGTACTTGAGAAATTCAAAGATGACAAGGATACCGTGGTCGCAGAATCATGCGAAGTTGCATTAGATCTTCTAGAGTGGGTCTCCAGCAAAAAGCTGGACTACACGGATTAGATATCTAGCCAAATTGGTTCTTCGTCCATGTCGCATGCTTCCTTCAGGAAAGTCATTAATCCTTTGATGTCGTCTTCAGACATTCTATTCCTGACCTCAGTCCTGAAATATTCTTCCACCCTGTCTACTGGGAATCCTAATTTCTTAGAAGTTCTTCTTATTACGCCATCCCTCCAAACTTTATCATTATCAAATAATTCAACCTGATTAATCATATCTGAATGTGCATTCCTTAGAATTTCTTCAGAGGAATCCCTCCTCGCAACAAAAACACCGAAGACCATTGGGAGACCAGTGATTCTTGTCCACTCTGCACCTAGATCCATTCTAACTAGGTCTGGATTTGAGAGAGATGCCAATATTGCCCTATCTCCAATCAACAGAGCTCCATCGCATTTCTCTAACATTGAGTTGATATCTGGCCCAGACTCTACAAATTTAGGGTCTAAACCTCTATTTCTAACTATCCAGCTCAGTAATACCTTAGATGTGGAAGAGTCGGTTGGTAGTGCGATATCTCTCATTTTCTCTATGGGTCGATTACCAAAAAGTAGTACAGACCCTACTTCCCCGCTACTGACTATACCAATATCTGGAAGGAGAAGTAACTCTTCACTATTCTTCGCATAATCTGCCGAAGGAATTGGTGCTGTGATACAGTCTCTTCGCATGATATGGCCTGTGAGCCACGCAGGGGGAGCGGAAAGTATTGTCCATTCTTGATTAATCCCATCAAATATTGGATCGCAATTTGAGAAAGAAACTCGACCTATGACATCTGTCCAACTGATACTAATTCCCCTCCATAGTAAGAATAGGAAGTGATTTTGAATTTCTAGACTCGGGAAGTTCAATAATCTCAAATTGGGTGTATGATGAATTTCTCTTTACTGGTATGGAACCAGCTGAGACTATCATCCTGGCCATTTGTTCAGAAGTTGTACTGAGGCTGGTCTTACTACCTGCCTCATGCATTATCTCCTCATGACCAACTGTACCATCGACATCATCGGCGCCACAATTGATAGCGAATGAAGATAATTTATCTCCAATGTTCATCCTGTAGGCCTTGATGTGAGGTATATTGTCTAGCATAAGTCTAGAAACGGAAATCATTCTGATGATTTCCTGACCGGTTGCAAGCTGTGCTTCAGGGAGCCTAGATTTATCCGGAAGAAACGGGTATGGGACAAAGCATTGGAAACCACATGATTCATCTTGTTGCTCTCTTAGTCTGACTAGATGTGTAATTCTATCTTCTATCGATTCAACGGTTCCGAATAACATTGTACAGTTTGTTGGCATTCCAAGGGAGTGTGCAATGCCGTGAATCTCCAGATACTCGGCGGATGATTCCTTGCCCCTGCAGATTCTATCTCTGACCTTATCCACAAGTATCTCTGCCCCCCCTCCTGGTAATGAGTTCAGACCTGCCTCGGCAAGTGTGGAAAGAGTTTGGTGGAAAGAAAGTGAAGACCTAGAGGAAAGATGCTTTATCTCAACCGCTGTGAGTGCTTTGATGTGTATGTGCGGATACTTTTCTTTAACACTAGAGAATAGTTTGCAATACTCTGATACTGTCCAGCTAGGGTGTAGCCCACCAACTGTATGGACCTCATCAATTCTGGAAGAGTAGGGATCTATTCTTTCCAGATATTGGTTCACATCTAGTGAATAGGCGTCTGGATGCCTTGGTCCCTTTCGAAAGGCACAGAATCTACATGCGAGAACACAAATATTAGTCGAATTTACATGTAAATTTTCATTGAAGAAGACATGACTGGAGAATCGTGCAGACTTGACCATGTTAGCCAAAGAAGTAACAGAAGAAAGATCGGGATTTTTCATTAGATCAATACCTTGACTGAAAGACAGTCTTCCATGGGAAATTAGTGTTTCTAGGCAATTGAGTGCGGAACTATTGGAGCTGACAGCCAGTGGTACTTGCATGGAAGAAAGCCTGCTCCTCCATCGCGAATCTGAAAATGAAATCGCCTCGACTGCCATTCTAACGATTGTTGGTCCGGCATCGACATCATAAGAATTCGTCTATGCTCACAAGTCACATCTCCGGAAAGCATCATTAGTTAGATTTTCTAGGAGTGTCGTGAATTCAACGGCCCCGTCGATAGAGATGACAAATTCTCAATTGGAAGAGTTGGCTCTCAAGTGCCGCAGGCACATAGTAAAAATGATTCATTCAGCAGGTGCCGGCCATCCAGGTGGGTCATTATCGGCAATAGACATTATAGTTGCACTATATGGTAATCGATTACGAATCGAAACCAGTAATCCAGATTGGGGAGACAGGGATCGATTCATAATGAGTAAAGGACATGCTAGTCCTGCGATATACTCAATACTCTATGAGATGGGGTTTATCTCTGAAATGGATATGATGTCTTTCAGATCTATGGGTTCGGTTTGCCAGGGTCACGTTGACATGAAATGGACTGATGGAGTTGATTTCTCTGCAGGTAGCTTGGGAATGGGATTGTCATTTGGACTGGGTTGTGCTTTGGCTGCGAGAATGGATTCGAGTGATAGGAATATCTGGGTAATGGTTGGCGATGGGGAGATTCAAGAAGGCCAGTTCTGGGAGGCTGCTATGGCCGCGGATTTTCACTCTGCAGGTAGGTTAAACTTGGTTGTCGATAGAAACCGGATTCAGAATGATGATTTCGTAGAGACTCAGATGGAAGTAGGGGATGTTGCAGCAAAGCTATCCTCATTCGGATGGGAGGTCATAGAAATAGATGGACACAATATGGAGGAAATTGTATCTTCCATAGATTGGTCTTTGTCTAATTCCGCTCGCCCTACCGCAATAATAGCTCATACTACCAAAGGAAAGGGGGTATCCTTCATGGAGAACAATCCATCATTCCATGGCAAGGCCCCTAACGACGAAGAGTTGCAAATAGCATTGGAGGAGTTGTCATGAGCGCCCCATCCACAGGAGGGGCCTCCAGGGATGGTTATGGCGCCGCTTTACTCAGGCTAGCAGCGGATCAGCGCGTGGTTGTATTGGAAGCTGATCTTGGGAAGTCTACTAAATCATGCTTATTCAGGGAAGCCCATCCCGAGAGGACTATTTCATTGGGCATTGCTGAGCAAAATATGATTTTAGTTGCAGCAGGCATGTCCTCATCTGGAAAAATCCCTTTCGCGAGTACTTTTGCTATCTTCACAGAGAGGGGATTCGAACAAGTGAGAAATGGGGTTGCTAGGCCGGGTTTGGTCGTACACCTATGCGGTAGCCATGGAGGAATTCATACCGGTACGGATGGTAGTAGTGCTCAATCAATTGAAGATTTAGCACTTTACAGAACTATACCTGGGATGACCGTGATGCATCCTTGTGATGATCTATCAGCAGAGGAGCTGACAGTTCAGCTATTGGGTCATGAAAATCCATCATATACCCGGACAGCTAGGAACAAGACGCCGAGAATGTATGATGGGGATAGTTGCAAGAAGTTGAGAATAGGCAAGGGCTCAATCCTCAGAGAAGGTTCAGATGTGGCCATCATATCTTGTGGTGTCATGGTCAGCGAATCTATCAAAGCGGCCGAATATCTATTCTCGAAAGGAATCTCGGCCGCAGTGGTAGATATGCATACTCTAAAGCCCCTAGATAAGGATCTGATAGATGAGTTGGCTGATACATGCAAGGGGATAGTTACTGCAGAAGATCATTCAGTAATTGGGGGATTAGGTAGCGCAGTTGCCGAGCATCTCTCATCAAGGGGGGACACGCCGATGCGAATGATTGGAGTATCTGATAGATTTGGTGAAAGTGGCACACCTGAGCAACTTATGGAATCACTAGGCATGACACACAAGGACATCGTAAACTCGTGTGAATCCTTAGTGTCATGAATCGGGACTAAAGTCTCCCAGTTTGGGGTTTGATTCATGAAGTATCCATTGAACCGCGTGGCATGGATGCCTCAGAGAAAATTAAGGGAGTCCTAGATGGGTCCATCCATCCATCGGAAATTAGTGGTGATACTGAACTATATTCCATGGCGGAAAGAATCTATGGCAGGGATGCGTTAGAAGAAATGGGCGTAGATCCACCGGTTACCCCCCCTGAGGGAGGACTCCTATATCCTAACGGAAATGGAGGTGTTGAAATTCCCGTCAGTATTGATAGCGCCAGAGGTTCGGATAATGAGATGGAAAAGATTCCCAGAAGGAGGTTTTTCATACCCTTAGTAATGCTTTTCTTCCTAATAGTCTCTAGTTACAATGTTGCATTCGGATTAGGTACTGTGTTACCATTGTGTGAAGAAGAGGAGAAAATTCAGGAGTTGGAAATGAGTTCTACAAGTCAAATTAACAACGGTACCCTGATTGTAGTTTGGAGTATGCATGGCTTGAACAATTACTCGGAATACACATTAGAATGGAGGATCTCACAAAATGGATCCAGCGAAGTAGTTGAATTTGCAAACTCGTCGTGGATCTCATCGGAAACAGCAAGAATTAATTCAAAGAACTGGATCATAGACACTCTGCCTTACTCATATCTTTCAACACTGTATGAAGATGGTTTACCAGTAGCATATTCTAATGGCTCTGGAGACATTATTACGACTCTAACAACAGCATCGGATGAAGGGAATTATTGCGAAGACAATACTCGGCTAATTTGGTCTGAGTACTCTGATTTAGGTAGTAATGAGGCATGGGGTGAATCGGGCAATGGTGAGATATTAGATGGTGCATTGATGATGCTATTCGCCTTAATGATGATAATTTCAGCAAGAAAAAGAGTCTAATACATCCTTGCAAGATGTTGCATTTTTGTTGTCCCCGTACCTGTAATTACGCAATTTCTTATTTCTGAATATTCTTCTACACATTCACCTAACATTGTGAGACCTGAGAGCTTTTCCAATATCTCTGCATCAGAATCATTACCACAAAAGGGGAATGAGTACACAATACCGTCTTCCAATGGAGATTCGAACTCATAGCCATCATCAGTTTTGATAATTTCTGGTAACGGCCTTACATGATTTGAAAAGTTCTCATTCGCCCTTATCTTTAGTTCACTAGCCACAGAATCTAGAGCGTTAATGATGGATTCCTCAATATTAGATAGGGGAGTTTCATACTTCTTCCCAGTTCTCTCGGTAATGATGCATTTGCCTGCATCGATATCCCTGGGGCCAAGTTCTAACCTTATTGGGGCACCCTTGATCTCCCAGTCATAGTGCTTAACTCCCGGCCTGACATCCCGATCGTCGACAAAGGTTCTAATTCCATGATTAGATAGCTTATCGGAAAGAGTCTCGATCTCAGTAATGACGTCGTCTCTGACATGCGCAGCTATTGGCAGGAGGACTACTTGGTGGGGTGCAATTGAGGGGGGCATGATGAGTCCTTGATCGTCCCCATGCATTCCGACAACTGAGCCCAGTAGTCTCTCGGACATTCCAAAGGTCGTTTGATGACAAAATTGAGTCTCACCATTATGATCTTCATAATTCAAATCAAAGGACCTTGCCCACTGATCCCTGTAATGGTGATATGTGGCTACTTGCAATGTTCTCCCATTTGGCATAACCACATCTGCGGCCATAGTATACCAAGCCCCTGGAAATGTATCCCAAACAGGCCTCTTGGAGACTAAACTTGGAAGGCAAAGGTCACTCAGTATATTTTGGACCATTGATGCATCTTCAGAGATTTGCTCTGTGGCGCCCTCTTCATCTGCATGTACAGTATGAGCCTCGAAGAAGTGTATCTCTCTAACTCTGATGAAGGACCTAGTTTGCTTTGTCTCATATCGGAATGTATTAACAATCTGGAATGTCTTGAGTGGAAGATCGGTATGACTTCTAATCCATAAAGAGAACATGGTATACATCGGTGTCTCCGATGTTGGCCTCAGGAACATAGGTGATTCGAGCTCGTTCTCACCACCGTGTGTTACCCAGTATACCTCTTTCTTGAATCCCGAGTCTTCATCATCCATCCTTAGCTCGGAGGGATCAACGCCGGCCTCTCTTGCGGCCTTTAGCCTCGAGACTAGTTTGTTTTCCTTATCCAGTAGATTTTCAGGGACCAATAGGGGAAATCTGTGTTCATGGTGGTTTGTCATAGACATCTGATTCCTAGTAAGGCCGTCAATGAGTGACATCGCCCTAAGCCCATAGGGCTTCCATACATCCATGCCCTTGATTGGGTATCTCTTATCGACCAAATCTGCTATCTCGATTATTGAAGGGTACCATGAGTTGAATTCTGACTTCGGGGGAATGCCCCTCTTGGCCTTCCTAGGGGCGCCCATGTAACTCCGTGTACGGGGACGGTTTGAATAATTCGTATCATGTGGGCGTTAACTGGCCATTAATGCCTCAATATTCTCACACAGAGAAATCAGATCTGGAATTTCCCGAGTATTGCCGTCGGATTCTATTAACCATGCACGTGAAGAGTTCTCATTCGCCATATCTTCGAGTCTATTTGCGAATACTGCATTCATTGAATATCTATCAACCTGTGATGAAGCATTATCTATTAATTGCTGAATTTCGACTGAGCTCTCTAATTTGAAACCTATAGAATAGCATTCTCCAGTTTTCTCTAGAATCAATGGGATGTGTTTCTGTGTGGGCAGGAATTTTACGGAGAGTTCGTCTTGGGAACTGGGTATTTTCCCGGAGACGTACTCAGGTATGTAGTCTAAAACAGCAGCACAGAAAATCCATGTGTCAGGTGAAAGTTCTGTGGCAACTTTAAGTGCCTGATCAAGCATCTTCTGTGGGTCGAACGCACGTCTAATATCAGGTAAAATAAAGTTAGGATTTTTTGTTGTGTTTCCCGCTATACAAGTCACTTTATGCCCCATTCTATGGAGGTGTTCGGAAATAGTCCACCCTGTAAGGCCTGAGGATGTATTTGTAACGCTCCTAATGTCATCTATTGGAGCTGAATTAGCACCTAGTGTGATTGCCACGATTCTTCTGTTCGGAAGTCTGGAATTAACAATGTGACATATCTGAGCTACTATCTCAACTGGATCTGGCTGTTTTCTTTTCCCTTCTTCCTCATCATCAAAAATTACTTCAGAGCCTTCATCCTCTAATGATGATAGCAAATCTCCAGTTACTGGATCGTCAAATAAATCGGAGTGCATTGATGGAACAAAAACCAGAGGAGTTTTACTTCCTCTGGCCGCAGATAGAGCCATCATCAATGGAGAGTCCATTATTCCATTCAAGTGCTTAGCAATGGTGTTCCTCGTAGCGGGGGCAACAACAATGGCGTCATATTTGTCAAGTTGGGCCATAGATGACTCCCAAGTGGAGATTACCTCAGTACCAGAACCCCACGAAAGTGCCAATGGAGAGAGTATCTTTGTTGCTTCCTTTGTCATCATTGGAGAGACTGTGGCTCCATGCCTCCTCAATTCCCGACAGAGTCTTACTGACTCAACCGCGGCAATGCCCCCAGATACAGCAAGAAGGATGCTTCTACCGGATAGGGAATGGCTATGCTGGCTTACGCCGGTGTCCCCGTCCATGACATGCGATTGCCGAGTGATTCATGAGTGCGTCGCTCCCGTGGAGGTCTGAAATCATGAGTCGGGGCATGGAATCCGTCACTCGGCACATATCTTTTCTAATCGTAATACTGGCAATTGTGCAGTTCGTAGCGATTTTTAGCCTACCATATGATAAATCAATTTTTTACATTTTTCCGATGATTTTTGCCATTATCTCCCTACCGTTATCGTTTTTGGGCGCCATACTTCTGAGGCTTCGCAAGAGTCCGGGTATTTTTGTATGCTCGATATCGCTCGGGTCACTTGGGTTATGCTTCGTCATCGAAGGAATTTTGCTGATTTTGACGGGTCCCTCAATAATTGTCGGGGCGTTGTACGCCATGTTGGGGATCACCTCATTTAGAAGAATTGCATCATTGAATAACACGACATACGTATCTTGGTTCGAAGGAAAAAATTCTATAAATCCAATAAATTTGGAAAATGAGGAAGTTATTGCCGCATGTCCTCATTGCTCTAGTGTACTTGCAGTAATCCCATCACTTCTAACTAAGAATGATATTTGTCCTGAATGCAATGGGAAGCTAGTACCCTAGATGCTCTCTAAAGTGATGGAAATACCCATTCCCCCTCCTATGCACATAGTAGCTAGGGCCTTATTGGAACCAGTACGCCTGAGTATAGAAGCGGCCTTTCCGACTATCCTCGCTCCCGAGGCACCCAAGGGATGGCCAATTGAGATAGCTCCACCGTCTAAATTCACTTTCTGGTAGTCGATTGAAAGATCATTAATGACTGCGAGACTCTGTGAAGAGAAAGCTTCGTTGATTTCAAAGACATCGACGTCATCGATGGTCCACCCTGATCTATTAAGTGCGATCTCAGTAGATTTGATCGGGCCTATGCCCATTATTTCTGGGGGGCAACCAGTGACTGCGCTTGATACGATTCTGGCTAATGGCTCCAAACCATTAATCTCGGCGAATTCCGAGCTACAAACGATCATACAAACTGCTCCATCCGTAAGAGGGGAAGAAGTGGCGGCAGTGACAGATCCATTTTCTCGGAAAACAGGACTCAATTTAGACATTGATTCTAGGCTAGTTTCTCTGATACAGCCATCTTCACTGATGACTCCTCCATCGGTATTTATTGGGCATATCTCATCATCAAAATTTCCATTATCCCTGGCATAAATTGATTTCATGTGAGAATCGAGTGCGAATTGCTCTTGAGATATCCTAGATATTCCCCAGGAATCTGCAACATTCTCAGCGGTTATTCCCATGTTTATGTATGCTTCAGGAAATTCGTCCTTCAAGATTGGGTGAGGACTCCAGTTGAAACCCCTTCTCTTCACCCTACTCATAGATTCGATACCAGCACAAAGAAAGCATTCTCCCCATCCAGACTCTATGTTTGAGGCGGCAACTAATATGGCCTGCATTGAGGAGCCACATAGCCTATTGATTGTCATCCCTGGAACATCTGAAGGAATATTGCCCAGGAAAGCCGTTAATCTACCGATATTGTATCCCTGCTCTCCCTCGGGATAGGCGCAACCTACGATTATATCATCAATATCTTTGGGATTGATACTATTCCTTGTAAGAAGTGACTTAGTTACTTGCCCTAGCATTTCATCAGGGCGGATCGCTGACAAGTTTCCCTTGTGTGCACGATGAAACGGGCTTCTCATCCAATCTACAATTACTGCTCTCACGAGCCTCGGGAGAGATGGAGGAAAATAACACTTGGTGGATGATACAATAGAAAGTCATCAACCGAGAGGTTCATGTGAAGGCTGCAACTGGCCGGGATGATAATATGATTAGAGAGTGCGAAACACATGGATATTTCTCAGATGATGACCTATGTCCAGCATGCAATTCAGAAGGAAAATTCATTATGAGAGGTAATGAAAGAGACTCTATTGCAAGAAGACTTGCTCTGGTTCTCAGACACGCTCCAGAGAAGTTTGATTTGGAAATGGACATCAATGGTTGGATAGACATCAAAGACATAATCAGGCAATTCAAGAAGTCTAATGAAAGAAGATATCACTGGTTGAGGCCTCATCACTTTAGGGCAATATCGGAAACCGATCCCAAAGGAAGATATGAGGTCAGAGGAAATATGATTAGGGCCACATACGGGCATAGCCTAGAGATCGAGCTAGACCTTCCCACGGATAATATTCCACCTTCGCTTTTCTATCCTTGCTCTCCCGATGAGGCTGAGAATCTCCTAGAAGTTGGAATTTCACCAAGCGGAAGGTCACATGTACATCTTTCTGCTACAGTCAGATCAGCCGCAGAAGCTGGAAAGGTTCATCATAGCAGACCGACAATTCTAGAGGTCGATACTGCATCAATGGTAGCATCGGGAGATACAGTTTGGCATGCTGGTGTAACGGTTTACTTAGCAGATTCTGTTGCAGGGGAATACTTGAGTATTCTACCAGAAGATAATCCCGAGTTCGAATTGGCTAGAGCCAAGTGGGATGAAGAAGAGTGATTAATTCTCTTCTCCACAAGATGGACAGAAGTCTAGGTCTGAGGCTAACTCCGAGGAGCACTTGATGCAGTTCTTACCATCCTTGGTTGAAACAGCTTGAGGGGATTTTTCCAAGGCCCTAACTGCTGTGCTCCTCTCAATGAAAGGAGCTGGTGACTCCAATGACTCTAGTTTCTCGAGCGATTCTCTGAAAAAAATAGTCTCCGAGATGGCTGATTCAATGTGAAGCCTCCTCCTATCCCTCTCTGAAGGATCTTCTATATGCTCAGAAGCTGCAAGTTTTGATTGTAGCCATCTTTGGAAGATTTCAATCTCACCGGCTTCGCCCATGATACTTCCAAAACCCTCATAGAAATGAACCTTTCAATTAATTGATAGGAGAACCCAAATCTAACCAGTGCCTCTGCAACATCATGGCGGCGAGGATTGTAGTCAAGTTAGGCGGGGGTTTAATCACTGATAAGTCGTTATTTAAGACTCCAAAAATTGACATAATAGACGCCATTAGCAAAGAAGTTTCGAAACTAATTTCGAATGGACACTCGGTCATCATAGTACATGGAGCTGGATCATTTGGACATCTTCTAGCCAAGAAATGGTCACTATCCGGGGGGTTGAGACCTGAGATATCTGTTCAACAACGTGAAGCTGTAGGGGAAGTAAGAAGTGATATGGTTGAGCTCTGTGAATTTGTGACTAGCTCATTGAGGAGACAGGGGGTCAATAGCAGGGTTTTTCCACCTTCTGAATGGGCAACAGGAACTGGAGAGGGATTTGAGGGTGACATCGGAATTTTTGAAAATATTCCAAGTGAGATAGTACCGATAACCTTCGGAGACGTAGTTAGCGTCCCGGGAGATAATGAATTCGGAATTCTATCAGGTGATGATCTGATGGCTAGGATTTCCCTAGAAGTACCCTCCGTTACACACTGTATTTTTCTTCTTGGAGATGCTGATGGCATGTTGGATAGGCCCCCTGATATGAAAGGATCAAGATTATTGGAAACATGGAAGGAGGGGGAATTCGTCGAAACAATGCATAATGCGGAACAGGATGTGACAGGGGGAATAGTTCTGAAGGCCTCGAGAGCATCGGCAATATCCACTGATATTGAAGAGGTTTGGTTCATCAATGGGAATCATCCAGACAGAATAAGCCAGCTAATAGATAGCGGGACCACCATAGGCACCAAAATACTAGGTTGATTGGATTCTGTTATATGTCGTAGGTTTCTCGCAATAGCATGGCCGATGGGACGAACGCTCTTTCCGGGCATGACAACTCACAGGCTGAAATGATGGCAGAGTCGTGTATTCTGGTTGACCATAATGACAAAATGATGGGGGCTGCGAGCAAATTAGTTTGCCATAACGGTGAGGGTTTGCTACATCGCGCATTCAGTGTACTTATTTTTGATTCGGAGAATAGACTACTAATTCAGCAACGTTCCTCTGAGAAAATTACATTCCCTGGGATCTGGGCCAACAGTTGCTGTAGCCATCCCCTGGATATTGAAGGGGAAAATGACGATCCCGTACAGGGTTGTATCAATGCCGCAAGAAGGAAGCTCCCTCAAGAATTGGGAATAAGCAAGGAGAGAGCTGATTCCCTAGTTTTCGTACATCTTGGAGCTTTTCAATACAAGTGCAGGTGGAACGATGAGTGGTTAGAAAACGAAGTTGACCACGTACTCATAACTAAAGTTGATTCCTTGGATATCAATCCTAATGAAAATGAAATTTCTTCATACATGTGGGTAGATTCAGAGGAGATATCAGATATTATGGAGGGTTCTGGAAAGTGGGAGGACGAGCTAGTAGCTCCTTGGTTCAGACTACTATGGATGGAGTTCCTTGAGGGAGATTATCCAAATCTAACAGGCATCAATAAACGGGTCGGTGTGGTTAAATTCGGAGAAGTGGACATTGGAAGCGTGGTAATATCACCTGGTTCTTCGCTAATGGCGGCATTAAAGGAGCATAGGGAAACTGTCGAGGATGAAATTCTGATGAGCTTGTCTAAGATAAAACAAGAAAGGTTGCATGGGGCAATGACTCACCTTTTCACGGGAGGGGGAAAGAGGTTGAGGGCTATCTTGCCGAAACTTGTTGGAGACGCAGTGGGCCAATCAAATGCAGGCCATACGACCCTTGGAGCATCTATAGAAATTATTCACAACTTCACGTTGGTTCATGATGACATAATGGATCAAGATCCGATTAGAAGGGGCTTGGATGCAGTACACGTTGCTTATGATGACGCGACCGCAATTAATGCTGGAGATGCTATGCTCGCAGTAGCATTTGAAATTCTCGCTGAGTCTGATGACATAATTTCGGATGACCTAGTTTTCTTGGTCAAATCTATTGGTGAGATGGTCAGGAGGGTTGCTGAAGGTCAGATGATTGATATGGAATTCGAGAAAAGGGAACATGTTTCTGAAGATGAATACATAGAGATGATCGCTGGTAAGACTTCGGCAATGTTCGAGACCTGTGCAATGACAGGAGCAAAATTATCCGGGGCGACGGAACAAATAGTTGAATCAATGGCGGAATGGGGCCTTAATATGGGCCTGTGCTTTCAGTTGATGGATGATTTGATTGACATCACGGGAGATACTGAGACACTGGGTAAACCCGCAGGTTCCGATATTGTTCAAGGAAAAAGAACTCTGATAGCGATTCATGCTTTAGGCACAGGGAAAGAGCTCCCATCCTTCAGAGAAGCTTACGGATCAGGGGAGTGTGAATCAGAGCTACTAGCTAAGGCCGTGCAGGAACTTCATGACAACGGATCTATACAATATGCCAAGGACAGGGCTATGTTCCACCATTCAAAGGCCCATTCGTGCTTGGATATTCTAGGCGATTCCGACTCAGTATCCATACTCAGAGAGATGACTGATTTCCAACTAATCAGAATTAACTGAGTCTAGTCCTGGTAATGTAGCTCACCTGGAATTTCAGCTTTGAGACCCTTTCTTTCCCTGATCTCAGAAGTTACCTTCTCAAACAGATTCGGTGGTAAGTGAACGAAACCGGCATTTTCCATGTTCCAAATCGCCCTTCCCTGGCTCGCAGCTCGTATATCATTCGAGAAACCGAATGTCTCAGCTACTGGAATAGTTCCGATTACCTTGGTTACGCCATCTTCCACTGGCATGTCCTCGATAATTCCCCTCCTTGTTGAGACTTCTCTAGTTACTCCTCCGATAACATCATTCGGAGAGTCAATCTGAATCTTCTGAATTGGCTCAAATATTACTGGCCTGGATCTCATAAAAGCACCCTTGACCGCGTTTCTCACAGCAGGGATTGTTTGCGCGGGACCCCTGTGTATGGCATCCTCATGCAGTTTTGCATCAACTAGCCTTACCATAACTCCCATCAATGGTTCATCAGCAACTGGGCCCTTCTTACAGACGTCATTGAAACCATCGATTATTAGCTCTCTGGTCTCATGCAGATTCTGAATTCCCTTGGTATCATTTACTAGTACGTTGGTGCCATTGATAGCGTAAATCTTGCGCATCAAATCTTTGTTCATACCGAGCTCTGCGAACTGATCACCGATTTCTTTAGAGTCTTTGGCCCTGACTGTCCCGTCTCTAAATTCACCGGCTCTGAGCTTATCAACAACAATATCTGGAAGTGGCTCTGTCTCTATGTAAAATCTGTTGTGCCTATTTGGAGACTTACCTTCAAATGCACTCCCCTTGTTATCACTCTGAACGGATTCCCTGTAAACCACAATTGGCTCACTTACCTTAACCTTGATTCCCTGCTCCTCCTCCAGTCTGTACACAGTAATCTCCAGATGGAGCTCCCCCATACCAGCTAGTAGGGCCTCACCAGTTTCTTGATTAGTTGAGACCTCCAGAGAAGCGTCTGCCTTCGCGAGACCCCTCAATGCATCGATGAACTTAGGGAGGTCTTTCATTGACTTAGGCTCGACAGCAACCGTGACTACAGGTTCTGAGATATGCCTAATGGCCTCGAATGGAGG
>MDSV01102636.1_pt1 | contig 57328 bp, 56 predicted proteins | sample 810851 | NCBI WGS metagenome assembly MDSV01 (sample SAMN05326640, study PRJNA326480) | marine metagenome | isolation source: seawater | place: Atlantic Ocean: North East | collected 2012
GATGTGGAAGCGCAGTAATGCGTGCAGCTGACCAGTACTAATAGCTCAATTGGCTTGATTTATGCACTGAAAAAAATTTTTAATTATCCTTTTGATATTAAATTATTCAATAAAAACTATGATTTTTATAAATATATAATTTTAAGTTATTTAAAAAAATAATTTTTATTTAACTTCATCAAATTATGTATTTAAACCTATTCTTTAACCCATCTTTTTGACATAAAGTTAAGTGAAGTTTAAAAATATTTAAACAATTGATGAAAAATATTCTTGTAACTGGAGGCGCTGGCTATGTCGGATCAGGACTTTTAAAAGAACTTTTATCAAAAGATTTCAAAGTTACATGTATTGATAACTTAATGTTCGGAGGAGAGTCTTTATTGGATATTTGGTACAATAAAAATTTTTCTTTTATCAATTGTGATATAAACAATAGAGAACAGCTAGCCACTATTTTTTTAAAAAATAATTTTGATGGTGTTATACATTTAGCAGCAATTGTTGGTGATCCTGCCTGTAAATTATATTCAGATTTAGCAATAAAAACAAACTGGGAGTCTAGCAAATGGTTAATTGATAAATCTAGAACTTCTGGTGTTTCCAAATTTATATTTGCGTCGACTTGCAGTAACTATGGAAAAATGGATGATCCAGATGCTTATGTTGATGAAAATTCAAAATTAGCACCAGTGTCGTTATATGCAGAATTAAAAGTAAAATTTGAGAATTACATGCTTAATGAAATAAAAAAAAAAAATGACTTTTCTCCAACATCTCTTCGTTTTTCGACAGTATATGGTATTTCTCCAAGAATGAGATTTGATTTAACTGTAAATGAATTTACTAAAGATCTCTCTCTTGGAAAAGAATTAGTTGTATTTGGAGAACAATTTTGGAGACCTTATTGCCATGTTAAAGATTTTTCAAATGCATTTATCACAGTTTTAAATTCACCCAAAAAAAAAGTTGCATATAATGTTTTCAATGTAGGCGATACAAAAGAAAATTATACAAAACAAATGATAGTTAATGAAATTAAAAAAGTATTACCTAATTCTAAAATAAAATATGTTAAAAAAATTGATGACCCAAGAGATTATAGAGTTAATTGTGACAAAATTAAAAATGAGCTAGGTTTTAAAATTAGTATGACAGTACCGGATGGCATTAAAGAAATTAAAAAAATAATTAAAGAAAATTTAATAAAAAATCCTGAGGATCAAAAATATTATAATATACCTCATGAGTAAAAATAATAATAATCAAAATCGAGAAGTAGTTAATTTTATAAAATCACTATATAATAATGATAAATTTATTCCTCTCCATATACCGAAATTTGTAGGAAACGAAAAAAAATATTTAAATGAATGCATTCAATCAACATTTGTTTCATCAGTAGGTAAGTTTGTCGATCAATTTGAAAATAAAATAGCAAAATATATTAATATTAAATATGCTATTGCAACGACTAACGGAACTTCTGCTCTTCACACCTCATTAATATTAGCTAATGTAGATCAAAATTGCGAGGTAATTACTCAATCGTTAAACTTTGTTGCCTCATGCAATGCAATTAGTTATTGCAATGCAAAACCAATATTTATTGATGTTGACAGAGACACAATGGGTCTTTCCCCATCTTCACTTAGAATTTTCTTAGAAAATAATGCGATTGTTAAAAATAAAATATGTATAAATACTAAAACTAATAAGGTTATCAAAGCATGTATTCCCATGCATTCTTATGGACATCCTTGTAAAATAGAAGAAATTAAAAAAATTTGTGATGAATATAATATATTTCTAATTGAAGATGCTGCTGAAAGTTTAGGTAGTTTTTACAAAGGTAAGCATACAGGAACTTTTGGTAAGCTTGGAACTATTAGTTTTAATGGAAATAAAATTATTACAGCAGGTGGAGGAGGTTGCATAGTAACTAATGACAAAGTTCTTGCCAGAAAGGCGAAACATTTAACCACAACTGCTAAAACCCCCCATAAATGGGAATTTTACCACGATATGATTGGCTATAATTATCGTATGCCTAATTTAAATGCAGCATTATTAATTGCACAATTAGAAAAATTGAACGATTTCATAATTAACAAACGAAAATTAGCAAAAAAGTATGAGTTTTTTTTTAAAAATATTGAATATAATTTTTTTAAAGAACCAAAAAATTGCAAATCAAATTATTGGTTAAATTCAATTATTCTTAAAAATAAAAAACAAAGAGATAAATTTTTAGAAGTGTCTAATTCCAAAGGTATAATGACAAGACCTATTTGGAAATTAATGAATAAACTAGCAATGTTTAATGATGCACAGTGCGATGATTTAAAAAATTCAAAGTGGCTATATGAACGAGTGGTTAATATACCCAGTAGCGTTACATTATGAATAAAATTATTTTAATTGGTGGAGGAAGTCATTGTAAGTCAGTGATAGATGTAATTGAACAAGAGGCTAAATTTGAAATTGCTGGAATTGTAGATAAGTCAGAACTTTTAGGCTCTAAAGTTTTAGGTTATTCTGTTATCGGAAATGATTCAGATTTAAATAATCTATCTAAAAGATATCAGTTTGCTTTGATAACAATTGGTCAAATTAAATCCCCATTAATGAGAATCAAACTTTATGAATTGGCGATTGAAGCTAAATTTTCATTACCAACAATTATATCTCCTAACGCTTATGTGTCTAAGCATTCAAAAATTGGTAAAGGTACAGTTATTATGCATAATGCAATAATTAATGCAAACACGTCTATTGGATACAACTGTATAATAAATTCTAAAGTTTTGATTGAACATGATTGCAAGATATCCAATCATTGCCATATTTCCACCAATGCAACAATTAATGGAGGAGTCGAAATAGGATCTAAATGTTTCATTGGCAGCAACGTTACAACAAAAGATAATATAAAAATTAAAGAAAAAAGTTTTATTAAAGCTGGAAGTGTAGTGAAATGAGTGTATTCATTATTGCAGAAGCAGGTGTTAATCATAATGGTTCAGTAAATTTAGCAAAAAAATTAATTGATGTTGCGTCGAATTCTGGGGCTGATGCTATAAAATTTCAAACATTTAAAGCAAAAAATCTAGTTACAAAAAATTCTGAAAAGGCGAATTATCAGAAAGTTTTAACTGATCAAAAAGAAACTCAATTTGATATGCTTAAAAAATTTGAATTAAATAAAGAAGCACACCTTGAACTGATTGAACATAGTAAATATAAAAATATAAAATTTTTATCATCCCCTTTTGATCATGAGAGTATAGAGCTATTAAATGATATAGGATTAGAGATATTTAAAATTCCAAGTGGTGAAATTACAAATCTACCGTATCTTAGGCATATAGGAAAGTTAGATAAAAAAATAATTCTTTCAACTGGAATGTCAAATTTTGATGAGGTTAAGAATGCTTTAGCTGTTTTGGTTAATTCAGGAACAAAAAAAAATAATATTACAATTTTACATGCAAACACAGAATATCCAACTCCAATTCAAGACGTAAATTTGAGAGCAATGTTATCAATCGGAAAAGAACTAGATATAAATTTTGGTTATAGTGATCATACTTTAGGTATTGAAGTCAGTATAGCAGCTGTTTCAATTGGCGCACAATGCATTGAAAAACATATAACTCTGGATTGCAATATGAAAGGACCAGATCATAAAGCAAGTTTAGAACCAAGTCAGTTTACAGAAATGGTAACAGCCATAAGAAATATTGAGAAAGCTCTTGGCAGTAGTATAAAAAAACCATCAAAGAGTGAAATTTCTAATATTAAAATAGTAAGAAAATCAATTGTTGCAAAAATTAAAATAAGAAAAGGTGATATTCTTAGTGATAATAATCTTGCAGTAAAAAGACCAGGTAAAGGAATAAGTCCTATGAAATGGGATGAAGTTATAGGCACTATAGCTACAAAAGATTATAATGAGGATGATCTGATATGATCAAGAAAAAAATTTGCATAGTAACAGGTTCGCGTGCGGAATATGGATTACTTTATTGGTTAATAAAAGAAATAGAATTAGAACAAGATCTTGAACTTCAACTGGTTGTTACAGGGTCCCACTTAAGTGCAGAGTTTGGTTTAACATATAAAGAAATAGAAAAAGATTTTAAAATTAATAAAAAAATAGATATTAATTTAGGATCAGATACAAGCTTAGATATTTCAAGATCTATGGGTATAGCCCAAACATCTTTTGCAAAGGCTTACAATGAAATAAAACCAGATATTATTATAGTTTTAGGGGATAGATACGAAATTTTTAGTGCAGCAGCTGCAGCAATGATAGCTAGAATACCAATAGCTCATATACATGGTGGAGAGGCTACAGAGGGCGCAATAGATGAAGCTATACGTCATTCTGTTAGTAAAATGAGTCAAATTCATTTTACCGCAACAGAAGAATATTCCAAAAGAGTTATACAGTTGGGAGAGGAGCCCAATAGAGTTTTTAATGTAGGCGGCATGGGGATTGAAAATATTAAAAGACTTAAACTTTTAACAAAAAATCAATTAGAGAAATCAATTAATTTTAAATTTAATCTTAAGAATGTTTTGGTTACATTTCATCCTGTAACTTTAGAGAGAAGAACCTCAAAAATACAGTTTCAAGAAATACTAGAGTCAATTGATGAATTGCAAAATACAAATATTATTTTTACTAAAACAAATAGTGATATGGATGGAAGAATTATTAATTTAATGATAGATGAATATACATCTAAAAATTTTAATAAATCGAAATGTATTACATCCTTGGGGCAATTACATTATTTAAGCGCTTTATCGCATATAGATTTTGTAATTGGTAACAGTTCAAGTGGACTTTTAGAAGCCCCAAGTTTTAAAATTGGAACTATAAATATTGGTGACAGACAAAGAGGTAGAATAAAAGCTAAAAGTGTAATTGACTCCTTACCAGAAAAAAAAAGTATAAAAAAAAGTATAAAAAAAATTTATTCAATAGAATTTCAACAAATATTGAAAAATGTCAAAAATCCATATGACAAGGGATATGCAAGCAAAAAAATTGTTAAAATTTTAAAAAATATAGAGTTAAATCAAATTTTGAAAAAAAATTTTTTTAATGTGAAGTTTTCGTTGTGAAAATGGTATAAATTGAGAAGGAAATATAATGAAAAGTGCTGAAAAAATAAAAATCACTAAGGATGTAACAATCAAACAAGCTATGAAAATTATATATAATGGGACTTTTCAAATAGCAATTGCAGTTGATAAAAAAGGTAAGTTAATAGGTACTTTAACTGATGGAGATATTAGAAATGGTCTTTTAAAAGGCTTAAATATAGACAGTTCTGTAAATTCTATAATTTTTAAAAAACCAATTACAGCAAAAAAAAACGATACCAAAGAGAAATTGTTGAAAATAGCACTTTCAAATAAAATTTATCAAATTCCTGTAGTTGATAAAAATCGAAAAGTAATTGGGATACATATTTTAGATCAGCTCATAAAAATTAAAAACAAATCTAATAAAGTTGTGATAATGGCTGGTGGAAAAGGAATGCGTTTAAGGCCACTAACAAAAAATATTCCTAAACCAATGCTGAAAGTAGGAAATAAACCTATACTTCAGACAATAGTAGAAAAATTCAAAGAAAGTGGATATGAAAACTTTATTATTTGTGTGAACTTTAAGTCAAAGATAATAAAAGATTATTTTGGAGATGGAACAAGGTTTGGAGTTAAAATAAAATACATTAATGAAAAAAAAAGAATGGGTACAGCTGGAGCCTTAAGTCTATTCAAAGAAAAACCAAAAGAGCCCTTTTTTGTAATTAATGGAGATTTATTAACAAATCTTGATTTTGAGAAAATGCTTGATTTTCATAATAAGTATAATTCTAAAGCTACAATGTGTATAAGTGAATATAATATTGAGTCACCCTATGGAGAAGTAAAACTTGATAAAGAAAATATTGCTTCAATTGAGGAAAAGCCGAAGCATAAATTTTTTGTAAACGCAGGTGTTTATGTGTTAGATCCAAAATGCATAAATTTAATTCCAAAAAAATTTTATGATATGCCATCACTTTTTAAAAAAATAATTGCAAATAAGCATAAGACAATTTCTTTTCCACTCGGAGAGTACTGGATAGATATTGGTAGGTTTAATGATTATAAAAAAGCAAATTTAGAATATAGCTCTAATTTTAAATTTATATGAGATTAAGTGTTTAAGTTTAAGAATAATTTACTATTTTTAAATTTGTAAAATTTATTCTTAAATTAATTTTTTTGCTATTTCTAGATCTTGGTAATCATCAAGATCTATTGATCTAAGTTTTGGCATTTCATATGTACTATGCTTTAAGTTTGAAATATTTTTTTTTTGTTTTAGAAGTTTTCGATTAAAAATATAAATAGCTCCATTTATAAAGTAACTTTTTTTATAATTTTGTCTAAGAGAATTTTTGGTTTTATTGAAGTAGTTTAATTTATTTTTTTTGAAAAAAATACTTTCATTTGGATGTTCAAGCGAAGGAGATATGGAAAATAAACTTTCTGATTTATTTTTCAAATATTTCTTTATTGAGTTAGTTATATCTTTAGAATTTCTTAAAGGTGAAGTGGGCTGAAGGACAATATAGTGATTAAATTTTATTTTATTATTAATAAATTTATCAAAGTGGCACAAATTCTGGATCAGTAGTGTGTTATCTTTCGACAATTTTTTAGTTCTTATATAATTTGTATTAATTTTATACTTGTCTGCAATTTTTTTTACTGTACTACAGTCAGATAATACATACTTTCTATCTTTAGGAATTTTATTTAGCGTTTCAAACGTGTATTCCACCAAATGTTTATTTTTAATTTTTATAAAATTTTTATTTTTTATTCCTTTTGACCCTTTTCTAGCAGGAATAATAAAAACAAAATCTTTAAATAACTTCATATAACTTTGTTTATCTCAAAAGACAATTTTTGGTAAAATGAAACACTTTTTTTAAATAGAATTGGGATTGCAATTGCTTTATCTAAAATTTTTTTTGTTTTTAAAACATTATTGATTTCTTTTTTTTTAAAAATATGTTTCCAATAAAATGCACAATGCCATTTTATAGCATCTGGTAAATTTTTTGTACCAATTTTATGTTTTTTGAGAATTCTTAAAACTTGTTTTTTTTCATAATTATTTTTTATAAAAAATATGAAATTATCAAAGTTTGATTTACCATTTTGAGACATCCACCTATGTTCAAAGTTTTGTATATTTTCTTTAATTACCATGTATTTCTTTTCATTATCTAACAATAAAGGATTTAACTTTTTCAATTGAGCTTTACCAATTGCACCTTGTAATTCAGTCATTCTATAATTAAAACCTGCTATGGAAACTTTATCATTTCCTCTACTTAAATTTTTAATATTCCTGTGACCATGATCATGATATTGTTTACAATAATTGTAATATTTACGATTATTTGTTAAAATCATTCCTCCTTCACCAGTTGTTATTGTTTTACCAAAGTCTAAACTTAAAACACCTATATCTCCAATATTGCCTAAGAATTTTTTTTCATATTTACCACCAATAGACTCACAATTATCTTCTAAAATTTTTATTTTATTTTTTTTACAAATTTTCTTTATATTTTTCATATCACATGGATATCCAAGCATATGAACAGGTAAGACAACTTTAGTTTTTTTTGTTATTTTTTTTTTTAATTCTTCAACACTCATATTTAATGTTTTATCAACATTTACCAAAACAGGTTTTGCACCCACATCTATAATTGCCTCAATTGTAGCAATAAAATTAAATGCTTGTGTTATAACCTCATCTCCTGGTTTTACATTTAGAGCTTTAAGAGCAATTTTAATTGCTGCAGTTCCAGAGGTTACAGCTAATGCATGCTTAGATTTAAAATAAATACTTATTTTTTTTTCAAATTCTCTTACATGAAAATTTTTTCTGACTTTCTCAAAACCATGAGCAAATAAAACTCCTCCATTTTTAAAAATAGAACTTACCGCTTTAAACTCTGCTCTATCAATAAGCTCGAAACCTGGCATTAAATTAGATTAAACTCTTAATTGAATTTGTTTATTTAAGCTTTTTTCATAATTCTTGATATGTTCAAGATCATAAGAAGCATTTTTATCTTTAAATTGAATAGTCCAACCTCTTCTATTATTTTTAGAGATATTTTTTGAACTCCCATGTACAACTAATGAGTGATGTATAAGAACATCCCCAGCTTCAAGTTTTGGATAAGAAGTTTTAAATTTTTTTAAAAAATTAGTATCAGATATTTTTTGAGAGCTACCTTTTGCAAATGAAGCTTCATGCTCAAGAATTCCGAATTTATGTGATCCATCATAATAATGGACGCAACCATTATTTTTATCTGAACTATTCAAAGCAATCCAGAAGGTTAGAGCATTTGATCCTTTTACTGCCCAATAGTAATTATCTTGGTGATCAGGTGAAGGTAAACCTATTCTTGCAGGTTTATTAAACAACTCACAACCCCTGAATTCTGGATCAGAATTTAAAAATTCTTTTGCAATACTTAATATGTTGTTCCTGTTAGCAAGATTTTTTATTTCATCACATTGAGCTAATTCATGAAATGAATTTATATTTTTAATATTTTTTTTTTATCATCAGTAAAATTTATAGCTCTACTTTTCGTATTTATTTTCTCAAGTTTATTTTCTAGAAAATCATCTATTATATGATTTACTAAATTTATATCATCTAATGAGAAAAGTTTTTTAAAAATCACCCAACCTTTGGTATTATAAATATTTTTTAAATCATTTAATTCATTCATATTAATTCATAAGATATGATTTATGTAATTGTATTTGTCAACTATTAGATAATATTTTGATTTTTTATAAAAAGATATAAAATAAAATTAGTCAATAATCGTTAATTTATATATTTTATTAAAATTTAAAATTACAATATGCATATAATTAAAAAAAATAAATTTGTAAAAATTGTTTTATTTGAAAAAAAATATATTACACAAAAATTTGTTAATAGTCTTAATAGCAAATCAGTAAATAAATATCTTGATGTTAGAAAATTGAAACAAAGTATTAAAAGTGCATTAATATTCTATGAAAATATAAAAAAAAATGAAGATTATTATTTAGCAATATTGAATAATAAAAATCATTTAATTGGAACAATTACTTTAAGAAAAGTAAGTAAAAAAAGATTTAATAAATTTTGGTATGATAATAAACTAAAATGGAATAACCATATTATTTACATAGGATTTATGATAACAATTCCAAAATATTTTGGGACTAAATTTAGCAGGGATTCATTTCAAATGGGGTTAAATTTTGCATTTAATCAATTAAAAGCCAAAATGCTTTTAGCAGGTACAGATAAAAGAAATGCATCTTCAAATTTTAATTTGATGAGAAATGGTTTCAAAATGTATAAAAAGACAAACAAAGAATTTTTTTTTATGTTAAAGAGATAGTTATAGGTCAATATGAAAGATATCAAAAAAATTCTTGATGATTTATTTTTTATAATTTTAAAAATTCCTAAATCAAAAAATAAAAATAATTTAAATTATAAAAATGTAAAACAGTGGGATTCTGTAAATCATATAAATTTAATATTATCTATAGAAAGTAAATTTAAAATAAAGATTACACCTGAAGAAAATTTTAATCTTAATTCTTATAAAAAAATATTACTTTTTTTGAAAAAAAGATGAATACAATAGATATTATACCATATCATAAAGTTTTGGAGGCCTTAGAAAAGCACAATAATTTTGACAAAAAAATTAGTATTTATTCCTTATATAATTTTAATCCTTTGGTTCTTGAAAATTATATTAAATTTTTTCTTAATAATAAAAAGATAAATGCTAAGTTTTTAAAAAGTAATTACGACCAAATTGATCAAGAAATATTTTCACCAGAATTTATAATAAAAGCAAAAAAATCACGATTTATAATAATTGGTTCAGATGTAAACAAAAAATTATTTTTTAATTATAGATTAATTAATCAATATATAGAAAATTTAAAAAATAATCTTCAGGAAATTTTAAGAAAGATAAGTAAATTAGATAATACAAGCCTAATATTTTTTAATTCCTTGTCACTAATTTCGAGTGATTATTTGTCTAAAAATGATTATGAAAAAATAAATAAAAAAATTTATAACTTTAATCAATTTTTAATCAATTTATCAGTTAAAAATGAGAAATTACTAATTTTAGATGTTGAGAAAGTAAGTAGTTTTATTGGAATTAAAAATTTTTATGATGATACAAATTATAATGTTTCAAAAATACCATTCTCTGAGGAGGTAAATAATTATTTATCTTTTGAAATAACAAAAATTATTAATTCAGAATTAAACGTGAGAAAAAAATGTTTAATAGTTGATTTGGACAATACACTTTGGGGAGGAGTGTTGGGAGAAGATGGATTACACGGTATAGATTTAGGAAAAACATTTAGAGGAGAGTGTTATAGAAACTTTCAAATTTATTTAAAAATGCTGCAAAAAAGAGGAGTTATTTTAGCAATTTGCTCTAAAAATAATTTTTCAGATGTAAAAGAATGTTTTAAAAAAAATAAAGAAATGTTTTTAAATTTAAGTGATTTTTCCTCATTTCAAATAAATTGGAAAGAAAAATATCTTAACGCAAATAAAATAGCTCAAGATTTAAATATTGGTAATGATGCAATCGTTTTTCTTGATGATTCCGAATTTGAACGTGAACAAATGAGAAAATTTAATCCAAGTATTAATACTATAGATTTTCCTAAAGATCCTAAAGATTTGATTAAAACAATTGAAAATAGTTTATTTTTTTATCAGAATAAAGAGACATCTGAAGATAAAAAGAAGAAATCACAGTATGAAATGATGAGAAAAGTTAATCAAGCAAAAGTAAAAGCCAATAGTCTTGATCAATTTTTAAGTAATCTTTCAATGAAATTGGATATATACAAAATAAGTAAATTAAATTTTGATAGATCAGTCCAATTAACAAATAAAACAAATCAATTTAATTTAACAACTAAAAGATTTACTAGTGCAAAAATGCAAAGTTATATCAATTCAAAAGACCAATTATCATTGATAGCTAATTTGAAAGATAAGTATGGAGATAATGGGCTCACTGCATTAGTGATGTGTAAAAAAAAAAGTAGCACTACATGGGTTATAGATAACTTTTTATTATCTTGCAGGATATTTGGAAGAGGAGTTGAGAATATATTGCTCTTTGAATTATTGAAAAAACTTAAAGAGAAAAAAGTAAAACAAGTTGAGGGAAGGTACATAAAGTCAAATAAAAATTCTATGTGTAAAAATTTTTATTTAGATAATGATTTTAAAAAAAAAAAAAGTAGTTTTTTATTTGAAATAAAAAATTTAAATAACTTGAAAAAACATTATATAAAAATTAAGCATTTATAATATTTTTTATGCGTTTTAATATTACCTCTAAAGAAGGAAAAGATTTTGCTAAATATAGTGGAGATAATAATCCAATACATTTAAACGACACTGTAGGATATAATTCTTTATTTGGTGAAAAAATATGCCACGGATGTTTAGTAGTTTTAAAATTTTTCAATTTAATAAATTTAGATAAAATAATAAAAAATAAAAAAAGATATATAATAAAAATTATTTTTTTTAGACACTTTTCATATGAAAGAAAAATTAATATTGTAAAAAAAAACAACTGTTTTTTTTTCTATCAATCACAACTAATTATTGCTGAATTAAAAATAAATTTTAAAAATGAATTTACAAATATCAATTTAGATAATTATAAAGTTTTTAAAGTTGGTACAAAAATTAAAAATAAAATATATAAAAATAAAAATATTTCTTTTGCTCTTTGTAACTTATCAAAGTTTGTAGGCACTGTTTATCCAGGAGAAAATTCAATTATTAGAGAAATAACTTTAAATTATAATCATGATTTTAAATTTTCAGAAAAACTTTTAATTCATTCAAAAAAAATAGATGCAAGATTTCCATTAATTAATAATAAGATGAGCTATAAAAATTATGATATTAGATTTCAAACTTTAATTAGACCAGAATTAAAACCAAACAAAACAATTCCGACAAAAAAAATAAAAAATATTGTCAACAAAATGGATGATAAAATAATAATTATAGGAGCTGGATCTGGAATAGGTAAAGAACTATTAAGTATTTTTAAACTGAATAAAAAATTAAAAATAGTTGCAACTTATAATAAAAACAAATTTCATTTAAAAAATAAAAACATTAAAACAATTAAACTAGATATAGAAAAATCTATTGATAAAATTAAAAGTTTAGCCAATAAAATGAAAAAACTAAAGTTATACTATTTTGCTACACCAAAAATAAATTTAGATAGTAAAAATAAAGAATACACAAATCTTTATAAAAAATTTTATATTAAATATCCCTTAGAATTATTAAATACATTTAAAGGACAAAATATAGAGTTTTTTTATCCATCATCTATTTATGTAGATAAAATTAAATCAACATATTCTAAAATAAAAAAAATTGCAGAAATAAAACTTAAAAAAATTGAATGTAAAAATGTTAAAGTTAACTTGTTAAGAATTGAAGAAGTAAACACAAAACAAAATTTGTCGTTATTTAATAAAGATTTACCTTCATTTACAAAATTACTAAATAAGAATAAACATTATCAAAACAAAATTTTTTTTCTCAAATAAATTATAGACTCACTTATTTTTAATTATTTTAATTAGTACTTGATGTGAAGTTTTATCTAATATTGTATATTTATTTTTTTTAAAAATTTTTGTTGACTTTGCGTTGCCTTTTTTAACATCTGCAACAAGAATAACGTTCTTTTTTATTAATTTATCTGTTTCTTTTAACATAATCGCTCCGTATCCTAAATTTCTAAATTTCGGATCGATATTTATAGAAACTTTGGCGAAAATGTATTCGAATTCATATCTTACAATGCCAATTTTTTCTAAATTTTTTGACAAAATTAAAAAAAATAAAGTATTTTTATCTTTAATTTTTTTTTTAAACCAAATTTTATGATCTTTAAAAAGTACTTTTTTTGAATTTATAGAATTTTTTCTTGCAAGACTTTCATTTTTTAAAAAATATATAAACTCAAGATCATTTATTGTAACTTTTTTAACTTTTATTTTCACAATTTTTAAATAATAAAATTAAATAAATTTTTATTATAATAATTCTTTTACAAGTCTTGATATTTTCTGATCATCAGTATAAATCTTTGCCATTACTTTTGCTGTTTTTTTTGGGTCATGCTTAAATGCAATTCTTAAAATATCCATCCAATTTACATTATTTTTTTTTCTAACTGTCTCTATTTTTTTTATAATTTTAAGATAGTTTTTTCTCATATACTTTTTTAAATGTTTATTTTATAATTTATCTATACAGGAATAAATAGTTTGATACATAAAAATTTTCATACATCTAAACCATTTTTTGTAGCTGAAATATCAGCAAATCATAATGGATTATTACAAAACGCAAAAAAATTAATTTATATAGCAAAAAAATACGGGGCTGATGCTGTTAAATTACAAACATATACCCCTGATACAATGACAATAAATAGTCATAGAGATGAATTTAAGATTAAGAGCGGTTTATGGAAGGGGAAGACATTATGGAAGCTTTATGAAGAAGCTCAAACTCCTTTTGAATGGCAAAAACAATTGTTTGAGTATGCAAAAAAATTAAAAATAACATGTTTTAGTTCTCCATTCGATGACTCAGCTGTTGATTTATTAGAAAAAATTGGGTGCCCTTTTTACAAAGTGGCCTCTTTTGAAATGACAGATTTACCTTTAATTAAAAAAATAGCGCGCACTAGAAAACCAATGATAATTTCAACTGGCATGGCAGATTTGAAGGAAATAGATTTGGCATTCAATGCAGCAAAAAAAAATGGCTGTAAAGATATAGCCTTGTTATATTGCGTTAGTAATTATCCAAGTAAACCATCTGACTTTAATTTTCATAATATAAAAATTTTAAAAGAAAGATATAATTGTAAGATTGGATTTTCAGATCATTCAACTGATAATAAAATTGTAGCTGCAGCAATTGCTTCTGGAGCTGATATAATTGAAAAACATATCGCTTTAGCAGGTCAAAAAAAAGGTCCTGATATAGCCTTTTCTCTCAAAGGAAAACAAATTTCTGATTATTCAAAAGTTATTCAGGATACACACTTACTTATGGGTAAGAAATTTTTTTATAGAAACAAATCTGAATCCAGTAGTTTAAAATTTAGAAGATCTATTTATGTTATAAAAGATATTAATAAAGGGGAAAAGTTTACAAAAAAAAATATTAAAGTTATTAGACCCGGATATGGTGTTGAACCTAAATATTTTGAAAAATTATTAAAAAAAAAATCTTTATTTAATATTAAGGGTCAAACACCAATTAAAAGATCCTTATTAAAAAAATTGAAAATATCTATATAAAGAAAATGTTTAACAAATAAAAAAAGTAGAAAATAGATATAAACTATGTCAATTTGTATTATTCCAGCTAGATCAGGAAGTAAAAGAATTAAAAATAAAAATATAAAAAAAATAAATGGAATTCCTCTAATTGGTATAGTTATTAAAATTGCAAAGAATTCAGGTTTGTTTAAAAGAATAATAGTCTCCACAGATAGTACAAAAATTGCATTGATTTCCAAGAAGTATGGGGCAGAGGTACCGTTTTTAAGAAGCAAAAATTTATCTAATGATTTTTCACCAACACACAAAGTCATAATTGATGCAATAAATAAAATTAGATCATATAAAGAAAAGTTTCACTTTTGTATATATCCAACATCTGTATTAATTGATAAAAATGATCTTAAGAAAGCTCTTAACAAACTTAAAAAAAATAATTCTAATTTTATTTGTCCTATTGTGAAATATGAAAGTAGTCCATTTAGGTCCTTTTTTATTAAAAATTCATATATACAGCACACTTGGCCGTCTTATAAGATGAAACGAAGTCAAGATTTAAAAGATTTATATTATGATTCAGGATCTTTTTATATTTATAGAACCAACTCTTTATTAAAATTAAAAAATCGAAATTTTTTACCAAAAAAATCAACATATATTATTTTAAAAAAAAAATTGATCGATGTGAATTATCCAAGTGATCTTAAATCTTTAAAAAAATTATTAAAAAATAAAAAAAAATGATAAAGGTATGTATTTTAGATTATGGGTCTGGAAATGTTTCTTCAGTAAAAAATTTAATTGATCATCTTAAATTTAATTGTGTCATATCTAATAAAATAGAGGTTTTAAAAAAATCTAGTCATATAATTTTGCCTGGTGTAGGTGCATTTGGCGCTGCAATGAAAAAAATTAAAAAAAATATTCCATTTAAAATTTTAGAAAATGAAGTTTTAGTTAAAAATAAGCCTTTTCTAGGAATATGTATTGGAATGCAGTTATTGGCGGATAAAAGTCAAGAGTTTGGAAATCATAAAGGTTTTGGTTGGATTAAAGGTGATGTAAAAAAAATCAAATCAAAAAAATTACCTCATATAGGCTGGAATAATATTATAAAAAAAAAAAATTCTTCAATTATTGAAAATTTAGAAATTTATAAAGACTTTTATTTTGTTAATAGTTTTCATTTTGAACCAATAGAAAAAGATTACATAATCACAGAAACAAATTATGGTCATAATTTTTGTTCAATTATACAAAAAAAAAATATTATAGGTGTCCAGTTTCATCCTGAGAAAAGTCAAAAGGCTGGTCAAGTTATAATTAAAAATTTTTTAAAAATGAAATGAAAAAAAAGAGATTAATTCCAATACTACTTTTGCAAAATGGTAATTTAGTCCAAAGCAAGGGATTTAAATCTTTTCAAAATTTAGGTAATCCTATCCATGCAGTAAAAAGGCTTAGTCAATGGGGATCAGATGAACTTATTTATTTAGATATATCTAGAAATGACAGGTATGATATTGAAAGAGATGATTTAAAATATAAAAACACCTCTGACTTTTTAAGCATTATTAAAGAAGTTTCCAAAGTAACATTTATGCCAATAACTATTGGGGGTAAAATTAAAAATTTAAAAGATGTTGAAAAAAGATTGAAAATAGGTGCTGACAAAGTTTCGGTAAATTCAGCTGCTTTAAAAAATCCAAAACTAATCAATATGATCGCTAATGAATTTGGATCACAATGTCTTGTAATTTCTATTGATGTAAAGTTAATTAAAAATCAGTATAGGATCTTTTCAGAGGGTGGAACAAAACTTAGTAATTATAGCTTAACTGAGTGGATAGATGTTGTAACGAAAAATGGGGCAGGGGAAATATTAATAAACTCTATTGATAGAGATGGATCGAAAGAAGGTTATGATCTTTCTCTTTTAAAATTAGTCCAGAAAAGATCAAAAATTCCTGTTATTGCTTGTGGAGGCGTAGGAAAATGGAAACATTTCTATGATGGATTTAAAAAGACAAATGTAGATGCCGTTGCAGCTGCTAATATTTTTCATTATTCAGATCAAAGTGTTTATCTTTCAAAAAAATTTCTATTTGAAAAAAAAATAAATATTCGTAAACCTGACTTGTTAATAGTATAGATATATTAAAATAAGTAAAATATGATAAAGATGAAATATTGTTCGGAATGTGTTTATCCCAACATTGCAATTAACTTAAAAATTGATGAAACTTCATTATGTAGCAGTTGTAGAAGTAGAAAAAAGTTTATTAAACTTGATAAAGCCTTTTGGACTAAGAGAAGAAAAATTCTTCTTAAAATTTTTCAAGAAAACAAAAAAAAAAATAATTCTAATTATGATTGTTTAATTCCAGTTAGTGGAGGTAAAGACAGTTATTACCAAACACATATAATAACAAAAGAATTTAACTTAAAACCTTTATTAATGACATACGATGGTAATAACTGGCTTCCAGAGGGAGAAAAAAATAGAAATAGAATGAAGCATAACTTTGACGTAGATCATATTATGTGGAGTCCAAGTGTAGAAGTTTTAAAAAAACTTAACAGATTAGCTTTTAAAAAAATGGGAGATATGAACTGGCAAAATCATTGTGGTATTGATACAGCGCCTATTATAACTGCAGTAAAATTTAAGATACCATTAATAATTTGGGGTGAAACCAATTGGGATATTTCTGGGATGTACGACCCTGAGGATTTTATGGAGTATAATGCAAGAGATAGACATGAGCATGCCCTAAGAGGATTTGAATGGAATGAATTTGTAAATGATAAAAAAGACAAATTAAGTGAGAAAGATTTACTTTGGGCAAAATATCCGTCTGATGAAGAGATTTTATCTGTTGGAGTTAGAGGTTTATTTATTGGAAACTTTTTCCAATGGGATGGGAAAAAAAATGCTGAATTAGCAATAAAAAAATATTCTTTTCAAACTAAAAAAAAACCATTTCAGAGAACATATAGAAATTTTTCAAATCTCGATGATAGGTATGAAAATGGTGTCCATGATTTTATGAAATTTGTAAAGTTCGGTTATGGTAGATGCTCAGATCATGCCTCAAAAGATATAAGAAATTATCATATGACCAGAAAAAAAGGTATTGAATTGGTAAAAAAATATGATCATGTTGTACCTGATGATCTATATCATTGGTTAGATTATGTAGAAATGAAAGAGAAAGAGTTTTGGGAAATAGCTGACACATTTAGAGACCCAAGAGTTTGGTGGATTAAAAAAGGAAAATGGTACAAAGATAATATTTTTGGAAAACCTTCTAGTTATGGTCGTGTGCATTTAAATAAAAAACAAATATTAAATTTTAATAAAAGACAAGAAAAACTTTTTAATATTAAAAACTAAAAAATTTAGAATTAATTTATGAAACTTGCCAATAAAATACTCCTGTTTTTAGATCCTAGTTTGAGAGCTTCGGGCTTTTTTTTGATTTTATTATTAATAATGAATGCTCTTGCTGAGTCATTGTCAGTTGCTTTAATAATACCGATTACTTTATTTTTTTTTGAAAATAATTTAGTAGAAACTTACCCAAAGTTTTTTGCTTTTATAGAATTTTTTTCTCCATTAAAGTATTTGATAGGTGAATATAGTGAAAAAATATTAATTATTTCTGGATTATTAATAATTTTTTGTCTTTTAATAATTTTACGTATTATTTTTAATATTCTTTTTTTATACTATAAAGCGTCCTTACAATTAAAAGCTAGATATTTAATTACAAAAAAACTAATAAATGGTTATTTTAAAATATCTGGAGATAAGTTTTCTAATAAAAATAATAGCAGTCTCGCATTTTCCGTAATAAATGAAACAGCACATGTAAGTTCATGTTTGGGATTATTATTTGTTCTAGTATCAGAATTTTTTTTATTGGTATCTATTTTTGCTATTTTAGTTTTTTACCAAACTAAAATAACAATTTTTATTTCAATAGTTATTGGTATCTCATCTTATCTTTTTCTCGTTTTTTTTAAAAAAAAAATAAACTTATTCGCTGTGACCAGAAGAGAAGGAGAGGAAGAAAATTTAAAACAAGTTTATGAAATGTTTGATGGTATTATTGAAATTAAATCTTATGGTGCAATTTTATATTTTTTAAAAAGATATTTTTACAATTTCAAAAATTATCTAGAAAATTTAAAATTTTCAGAAATTTTACCTGGTTTACCAAAGTTATGGCTAGAATTTATATCTTTGATAACAATTATTATATTGTTAGCATATATGGTTGGAAATGATTTTTCCCAAGCCATGATTATATCAACTCTTGGTTTATATATTGGAGCTGTATTTAGATTAATGCCTTCTGTAAATAAGATAATCAATTCTATTCAATCTATAAAATATCTTGAGCCAATATTTGATAATCTTTTAAATGATTATGATGCAATTGATAAAAATAAATTCTTCTTAGATAATAAAATTCAAAAATTAAAAATGAATTCAAAGATAAACCTATCAAATATTTCTTTTGGATATAACAGATCAAAATTAATTTTAGAGAATCTATCTATAGTAATTGAAAAAAATAAAAAAATAGGCATTTCTGGTCAAAGTGGCTGCGGAAAATCAACTTTAATTAAGATCTTAGCTGGACAAATTAAGGCTAATTCAGGGAAATTTTTAGTAGATGATAAAACTGAAATTAATGATGATTATCTAAATATACAGGGAATTGCATTTGTACCTCAAAATATATTTATAATTAATGATACAATAAAAAAAAATATAGCTTTTGGTGTTAGTGATGAAAAAATTGATGAAGAAAAAGTAAACGAATGTATTAAGCTAGTACAACTTGACAAAATGGTTAATTCTATTAGCGCTGGAACTGATCACATTTTACTAGAAAGAGGAAAAAATTTATCTGGTGGTCAAATACAACGAATTGGAATAGCAAGAGCTTTATATTTTGAATCTGATATTATAATTTTTGATGAGTCAACTAGTTCATTAGATAGAGTAAATGAGGAAAAAATATTAAAATTAATTGATAAAATATCTGATGATAAAACAATAATATTTATATCTCATAGAAAAGAGGTGTTAAATTTCTGCGATATAACTTACCATATGGAAAATAAAAAAATTTATGTTCAATAATAAAACTATTTTAATTACAGGTGGTACAGGATCTTTCGGAAAAAAAATTATAAAAAGACTTCTTAATGAGTACAATCCAAAAAAGGTTATTATATATAGTAGAGATGAGTTAAAACAATATAATCTTCAGAAAGATTTAGCAAAATTTAAAAAGCAGACCAGATTTTTTATAGGTGATGTAAGAGATTTATCGAGATTAAAAAAATCATTTTACAAAGTAAATTATGTTATCCATGCTGCAGCTTTAAAACATGTATCTGTTGCTGAATATAACCCTTTTGAGGCAGTAAAGACTAATGTGATAGGTACTCAGAATGTTGTTGAAGCATCTTTAGAAATGGGTGTAGAAAAAGTAATTTCTTTGAGCACAGACAAAGCTTCTTCGCCATTAAATTTATACGGAGCAACAAAACTTACTGCTGATAAACTTGTAGTTGCAGGAAATTATCACAAAGGAACACTTAAAACTAAATTATCGGTTGTTAGATATGGAAATGTATTTGGTAGCAGAGGATCTATAGTACCATTTTTGTTGAACTTTAAGAAGAATGGTAAATTTCCAGTAACAGACTTAAATATGACTAGATTTAGTATTACTTTAAATGAGGGAATTGAATTTGTATTAAATAGTTTTAAGAGAATGTGGGGTGGTGAAATCTTTGTTCCTAAAATACCATCATATAGATTAATTGATTTAGTAAAAGCGTTTTATAAAGATATAAAAATTATTGGTATCAGACCTGGTGAAAAAATTCATGAAGAAATGATTTCGATTAATGACTCTATTAATACTTTAGAATTAAAGGACAGCTATGTTATTTGTCCAAGTAAAGAGTATATAGAATGGAACTTAAACAAATATAAAGCAAAATTTAAGGCTAAAATGTGTAAAGAAAACTTTTCTTACACTAGCAATAAAAATAAATTTTTAACAATGAGTGAATTAAAAGCATTAGTAAAAGATAATATTGATGATTTTGAGTTAGAGAATAAATAAAATCTAATAAATGATAAATTATGGAAAACATTTTATTGATAAAAAAGATATCAATTCTGTAATACAAGCTTTAAAATCTGATTTTTTAACTCAAGGTCCAAATATTCAAAAATTTGAGAATAAATTAAAATCTTTTTTTGGGGCCAGATATGCCTCATGTGTGTCAAGTGGAACAGCAGCGTTACATCTTTGCGGGTTAGCATTAAATTGGAAAAAGAAAGATTTAATATTAGCAAGTCCGTTAACTTTTGTTGCTACTACAAATTCTGCATTATATTTGGGTGCAAAAGTTGATTTGATAGATATAAATCCTGAAACTTACAATATAGACGTGAATCAATTAAATAAAAAATTAATTGATCTAAAAAAAAAAGAAAAAAAGCTCATACGGTAATTGTTACTGATTATGCTGGACTCCCATCTGATTGGTCAAAGCTAAAAAGTCTATCTAAAAAATTCAATTTTAAATTAATTAATGACAACTGTCATGCTATTGGCTCAAAACTATTTAATGATCAAAAATATGCTGTAAAATATGCAGATTTAGTTTGTCATAGTTATCATCCAGTTAAAAATATTACGACTGGTGAAGGAGGTTCAATATTAACAAATAACAAAAAATTAAATAATAAGATTAAATTATTGAGGTCTCACAGCATTATAAAAAATAAAAAAACCCCATGGAAGTATTCAATAGATCAACTTGGTTATAATTATAGATTAACGGATATTCAAAGTGCTCTTGGTATTAGTCAACTTAAAAAACTTAAAATGTTTATTAAAAGAAAAAAAAAAATTGCAAAAATTTATGATAAAAAATTTTATAATCTTAATTATTTTGACACCCCAATCGTAACAAAACACGCTTCACATTCATATCATCTTTATCCATTAAAAATTAAATTTGAAAAACTAAAAATATCTAAGGATATATTTTTAAAAAAATTAAGATCTAAGGGAATTAACTTACAAGTTCATTATATTCCAATTTATCATCATAATTTATATAAGATTAAAAACAGATCTAGATTTTTAATCACAGAAAGTTTTTTTAATCAAGTTGTTTCACTACCAATTTATTATTCTCTTACAAATACTCAAGTTTACTTTATAACTAGTACAATTTTAAAAATTGTTTTTTCAAATTTAAAAAAAAAATCTAAAACTTGATTTTAAAATTATACTAATCTAAAAATTATTAATGGATATTCTTCTTGAAAAAGTAAACGATAAAACAATTTTTTTTTTAAATTTTTTAAAGATATTTAAAAAAAAAATATATTATTTAAAAATCGACACAAAAAATAAAAAAAAATTATTTAAAAAACTCAAAAGTATAGATGTAAATCCTTTACCTATCGAAGATTTAAAAAATATATCTTATAGCACATATAGCAATATAGATTTTGATCCAAAGAATTTACTTTTTAAAAAAACTAATTCAATGCATTCTAAAAAAATATCAAGGTTATTTTTAAATAAAATATCTAATAATTCTGAGCAAGTGGTAAAGTTAATTGTAAAAGATACAATCACTGACAAATATACTAATCTTAATGGATATCTAGATTTTTGGTTGAAAGAAAAAACTGGACTGATATTTATAACCAATTCTGTATCAAGCTTTTTTTTAACAAATAAAAAAAAAAAACTTACAAAAATATATATACCAATTGATTTATTAATATATTTTTTCCCTAAAATATTTAAAATTATTTATACAATACCAAAATTAATTTTATTAAAAATTATATCAAAAATTAAATCTTCAAAAAAAACGAAACTTCAAACTGAAAGTAAGAATAAATATTCAACCGCATTTATTTTACATGGCGATACATTTTATGGAGATAGTAAAAAAAAAATTTTATATGATAAAAATATATATTATTCAGATAATTATAATCAGCTAAAGAGAAAAAATATAATTCATTTTGGTTATATTTTAAAAAAAGTAAATAATAAGTTTATAAAATATAAATTTTTAACTAACAATTTTTTATTATTTAATGATTATAAATCAATTTTTACTTTTTTTATAAAGTCAATTTTTTATATAAGAAAGTTTTCAGATATTTATATAATTTTTATATTAATCACAAATTTAAGATTTTTTTATAGTTGTAGAAATTTTTTTAAACAGTATCCAAAACTTAAAATAGCTTTGATTGATTATGATTTTTTGTGTCCGAAATCTATAATTTTAGCTCTTATGTCTTTGAATATTAAAACAGTAGGTGCTCAAGAACGTTTTATTGCAAGTTTTTATAACACACAAAATGTATTAATAGATGACTATTTCACACCAAGCAACAAGATGAATAATATTATAAAAAAAAATAGATCTATAATTGCTAAAAATTTAATTCCTGTAGGATTATACAGGGCTGATAAACTTTCTATATCAAAAAAAAATAATAAAAAAAAAATTATTGTAGCTCTCGGATTTCAAACAGAAAATGCATTCTATACTTCAAAGGTAGAAATGTTATTAAACTGGAAGGCATCTAGGTTATTTCTGGATGATATGTATCAATTATCTAAAGATTTAAAAGATTGTAAAATTATTATTAGACTTAAAAATGATACGAGTTATCAAATTCCATATTTTAAAAAAATAATTAAAAAAATAGAAAGTAAAAAAAATATAGAAATTGACAAAAAAAAAGAAACAGAACATTCTTATAAAATTTGTTCTAAAGCAGACTTGATAATTTCAAAACACACTTCTTTAGCAGATGAATGTATATCAAGAGGCATACCTGTAATTTTTTATGACTATACACACAATATGAAGGGTATGATTAAAGGAGCATTTAATTACGATAATTCTGGAATGATTAGTACAAATTACATAGACATGTTAATTAAAACAAAAAATTTTATCAGCTCTAATAAAAGTAAAATAAATAGAAAATTTTTAAATATTAAAAAAAAATATTATTTTTATGATAAAAATATTAGTGTTAAAAAGAAAATTCAAAACCATCTTATTAAAAATTTAAACAAGCATTCATAATATGAATAATTGTAATGAATAAACTTATAATATTTTATAGAAATCACTTTACCCAAAAAGAATATGAAAAGTTAAATTTAGATACATTTTTAAAGAAAAATATTAATGTTGAGGTATGGGTAATGAGCAAATTACTTAAAGACAAAGTTATCTTTCCAAATATGAAAAGTAAAAAAAAATTTAAAATTAAAAATATCAAAAATATCAAAAATTTGGAGAATAAAATTAAGTCACAAAAACGTAAAAATATTTTTTATCAAATTGATTTAAAGTTTGAACTTAAAAGCTTTAAAATATTTCAACTAATTACTAAATATAATTGTGCATATCTTATTAGTCCAGGTTTAACTGTGCATAATGAAAAAAATTTAAATCAAAAATTTTCTTCTTTGTTTAGTCGATTATCTAATTTAGATATAATTTATCTCAATAAAATAATATTTAATAAAATTATTAATATTTTTAATACAATTATATTTAAATTTAAAATGAATTTTCTTTATGTAAAAAAAGCAGACTTTTTTTATTGTAGGGCAAAAAAATATTATGAACATAATAAAAACCATTTTCTGATTTCAAAAAAAACTAAAATAATATGGGGACATCAAAAAGATTATGAATTTTTTTTAAAAAATAAAAAATTAAAATTGAAAAAAAATAATAAAAAAATTTTGTTTTTAGATCAAAATGTTCCATTTCACTCTGATTTAATTGCATTAGGTGTTGCAGACATAAATCCTAAAAAATATTATAATTCAATAAATACTTTTTTAAAAAAAATATCAAAAAAATTTAAAATAAAAGCACATGTGTGCTGCCATCCGAGAGCAGATAAAGAAAAATTAAAAAAATTTTTTCCCAAAATATCTCTCAGCCAAGGTGACACGATGCAACAAATTAGAAATGCAAAAATTTTATTGGTACATGACAGTACAGCTTTAAATTTAGGCATATTGTATTCAAAGCCAATTATTTATATTATTAATAATTCACTTATATCTAGTAAGTGGGATCATTCCAAAGAAGTGAAATATGCATCATCGAAGCTAAAAAAAAGTACTTATAATATTGATCAAGAAAAAAAACTAATTTTTAAAAATTTAAATAAAGAATTAAAAGTAAATCATCAAATTTATTTAGTATATAAAAAAAATTATATAAAGTTTAAGGGTTCAAATAAAAATTCTGCCGAAGAAACAATGCACTATCTTAGAAAATATAAGTTTTGGACCTAAAATATTATCTATTTTTGTAAGTATTTTACTAAATTTGATAAATGCAGTTTATAATAACAAAAAAAATATAGAAAAATCATTAATTAATGGTTACTTGATAAAAAAATTAAAAATTAAATAAATATAAGTCAATTAAATATTTTTACAATGTTGGTTAAACCACTCCTAGATCATCTTGAAAGTCAATTTCTAAATCTTCCAAAAGAAGTAAAATTTTGTAAAAAATGTGTAATGTCTAATCAAAGGCCTAGAATTAGCTTTGATGAAGAGGGGATATGTGGTCCATGCAGATATACTGAATTAAAAAATAAAAATGAGATTGACTATAAGAAAAGAAAACTAGAATTGGAAATCCTTTTGGATAAATATAGAAAAAATAATGGTGAGTACGACATAGTAGTTCCTTGTAGTGGTGGAAAAGACTCATCTACAATTGCTCATAAGCTAAAATATGAGTGGGGAATGAACCCATTATGTGTAACCTTTTCACCCCCGGTATATAGCGATATTGGTAGAAAAAATTTAATGAATTTTATAAACGCAGGTTTTGATCATAAACTTATTACACCAAATGGAAAGATTTATAAGCTTTTTGCTAAACTTTGTTTTGCATACATTGGAGATCATGAAGAAATTTTTGACCACGGACAAATGAGTGGACCAGTTCAAGAAGCGCTTCGATATGGAATAAACTTAGTAATGTATGGAGAAAATGGAGAACTTGAATATGGAGGAGATATAAGCACAATTAATTTTAGAGGAATGCCATGGGATTATTATGACAAAATTTATTTTAGTACTTCATTAGAAAGTTTAGTTAAGATTGCAAAAGAACATAAGTACTTTGAACATTATGGAATAGACTTTAAAAATCATAATTTAGATATCTACAAATTACCTAAAAAAGAGGATTTAATTAAAAATGATGTTCAATTTCATTGGTGGGGATATTATAATAAATGGATTCCCCAGGAAAATTATTACTATGCTGTATCAAATACAGGTTTTGAAGCCAATCCAGAAGGTAGGATGGAGGGGACTTATTCTAAGTATGCTCAATTAGATGATGCTACAGACTCATTTTTATATTATTTAATGTATATTAAATATGGAATTGGTAGAGCCACTTCTGATGCATCTCACGAGGTAAGAGATGGACATATTACCAGAGAAGAGGCCGTAGCCTTAGTTCATAGATTTGATGGAGAATTTCCTGAAAAAGGATTTACAACATTTTTAGAATATTTAGATTTAACTAGAGAAGAATTTTGGGAAATTACTGATAGATTTAGATTAGACCATATTTGGGAAAAAAAAAGTAATGGGTGGAAGCTTCGAAAACAAGTAGTTTAAATTGAAAAGAATTATCGCAAGATTAGATATCAAGGGCAGCAATGTAATTAAAGGCGTCCATTTAGAAGGTCTTAAAATTGTTGGAGAACCTGAAAATTTAAGTAAAAAATATTTAGATCAAAACGCAGACGAAATTTTTTTTCAGGATTCAGTAGCATCTTTATATGGAAGAAATAATTTATCAAAAATTGTTCAATCTGTAGCAGCCAATATAAACATCCCATTAACTGTGGGAGGGGGATTAAAAACAATAGAGGATATAGAAAAGGCCTTAATATCAGGGGCAGATAAAGTTGCAATTAATACTCAATTTATCGAGGATAAAAAATTCATCAATGAATCTTCTACTAAGTTTGGCTCGCAAGCAATAGTAGGTTCGATAGAAGCAAAATTTATGAAAAATGATAATAGGTTTATTGCATTTACTGACAATGGAAGAAATGTAAGTAAATATGATGTCTTTGATTGGATCAAAATTTTAGAAAATGAAGGTGCAGGAGAAATAATTCTGACATCAGTTGATTTTGAAGGCACTCAAAAAGGGTATGATTTAAAATTATTGGAAGAAGTTGATAAAATTATAAAAGTACCTCTTATAGTAAGTGGAGGTATTGGAAACATGAATCACATTAAAGAATGTGCCAATTATGATTCTGTAAGTGGCATAGCTTTAGCTTCCTCATTACATTTTAACCAATTAAATATTAATGAAATTAAGAAAAGGATATTTAATGTAAATAATTTAAATTTTGACAAAAAATTTAATATAAAAAAAAATAATAATTCAGTATCCATATTAAAGACAAAACTATGTAATTTCAGAAGTTTGTATAATTCTTTAAAAAAAGTATGTGATGTAAAAGTTTTAGACAAAGACAATTTAAATAGTACTTATAGATTAATTTTACCAGGTGTGGGTGCTTTTAATGAATTAGTTAAAGAGTTAGCTGGAGAAAAACTTTCTTTAATAAATCAAATTCAAAAAAAGAAATTGCCAATACTAGGTATTTGTTTAGGTGCACAGGTATTATTTACCCAAGGTTATGAAAATAAGATTACCAAAGGTTTAAATTTTATTAAAGGTGATGTAGTAAATTTAAAAGAATTTTCAAAGGATAAGGAAATAATGGTACCTAATATAGGATGGATAAAAACTAATTTTAAAAAACATAAAATTTTTAATAATATTTCAAATTTTTCTTATATGTATTATGTTCACTCATTTAATTTTAAACCTAATGATGCAAAAACTGTTTATGCAACCTCTGAAATAAAAGATGTAAATTTTAATGCAGTTTGTATTAAGGATAATTTAATTGCATGTCAGTTTCATCCTGAAAAAAGTGGAACTAATGGATTAAAATTATTATTAAATTTTTCAAACTTAAATTATTAATGAGTAAGTCAAACATAAAACATTATTTATGAAAAAAATTGTTATTGTAGCAGATTCGACTGCCGATCTTTTAAAATTGTCTTTAAGGTTAAAAAATCATTTTGAAATTATTTGGTTAACATATCATAAAGAAGTTTATAGAGAATTAATCAAGTTAAAATTTAAGAAAATATATTTATGCAATCTAACTAAAAAAATTAATATTAATTTTTTTTTAAAAGATTTTATTCAAAAAATTTTTGATAAATTATCAAATATACTAGGGCTAAGAAGAATTGAAGGTTTTCTAGAAAAAATTGAATATATAGAAAAAAAAGAAAATCCGTTTTGTTTCATTACAGACACATTTGATTTACTCAAATTTTACGAAACTAAAAAACTTAAATTGTGTTTTGGTCACTCAGTTCCATATAAAAAATTTTTTTTAGACAAAACACTTTTAACAAAATATGATTATTTATTTTTACCAGGAAATTACCATCTTAATCGAATTAAAAAATACCATTCTTTAAATGATACAAGAAATTTAAAAGTATTGGGAACAATAAAATTTTCACCCATAATTAAAAAAAATATTAACAAGAAAAAATTTATAAAAAAAATTGGGTTAAAACATAACTTTAATGTTCTATTTGCACCCTCGCACGATGCACATGATGTACCAAGTAAGGTTAAATTTTTACCAGAAACTTATGGTAATCAAATAGAAAATTTAGAAAAATTAATAATTTTCTTGGATAAATTAAAAGCTAATTTAATAATCAAGTTACATCATTATCACACAAGCCATCTATCAAATAAAATTTTTCAAAAATATAAAAATGTATACATATTTAAATCTGGAAATTTTTTTGATGTTAAAGAAAGTAGTGATTTCATCTCTAATTCAGATGTCATTATTACTGATACATCTGGAGTAGGATCTACAGGTATTTTTTTAAATAAAAAAATGATTTTTATCGAACCAACATCAAAAAAATGGAATTGGCAAGATGCTGACATTGAAGAAAATTTAAGACCGGGTTATGTATGTTATAATTTTAACGATCTTAAAAAATCTTTAAATAACTACTTAAATAAAAAAGATATTTTTAAAGAAAAGAGAAAAAAATTTGTTAAAAAAGTTTTTTATAAACCACATAAAGATGCCACTATAGAAATATCAAAATTTATAACATCTATTTCATAATTTAGATTATAAACTAGAGACAATTTATAGTTATGTTAAAAAGAAATTATAAATGAAAAAAATGAATACAATATTCAGAACTCCTTGGAATTCAAAAAAAAGAGACTTAAAAAAGCTTTGGCTTGATAAAAATGAAAATAATGATCTTTATTTAAAAAAAGTTCATTTAAATATTATTAAAAAAATTACAATTTCGGATATTACAGCTTATCCAGATTTGACCGAAACATATAAGAAAATATCAAATTTTTTCAAAGTTAGTAAAAATAAAATATTCTTAACCGCAGGTTCTGATCTTGCAATAAAAAGTATTTTTGAAACTTTTGTTACACAGGGTAGCGTTGTTTTGACTACCAATCCTACTTATGCAATGTATTCAATTTACTGTAAAATTTTTAAAGCTAAAAATATTTTAATTGATTATAAATATTCTAAAACAAACCCATATCTTGATATTGAAAATTTTATTTCAATAATTGAAAAAAAAAAACCAAAATTAATTTGTATACCAAATCCAGACAGTCCAACAGGCCAAGTTATTACTAAAAAAAATTTAGAGAGGATTATAAAAATAGCAAGGAAAAATAAAAGCACAGTTCTAATCGATGAGGCTTATTATTTATTTTATAAAAGTTCTATTATTAATTTAATAGATCGATATCAAAATTTAATCCTAATAAGATCAGCAAGTAAAGCTATGGGAATTGCTGGACTAAGAGTTGGTGTTGTGATTTCTAACTCGAATGCAATATCAAAAATTTTTATGAATAAACCAATGTATGAAATTTCTTCTATCGGAAATTTATTTATAAAAGAAATATTAAAACCAAAAAATTATCTAATAATTAAAAAATCAGTTAATAGACTTTTGGAAGGAAAAAATTTTTTTATAACTTATTTAAAAAAAAATAATATAGATTTTTTTTATAGTCACGCTAATTTTATTCATGTTAGATTTGTATCTTCAAAAAAAAAGATCTTGAATAATTTACAGAAAAAAATTTATTTTAGACTTTATGAAAAACATAAATCACTTAAAGGCTATTCTAGAATATCATTAACATCTAAAAAAAATTTTCAAATTATAATTAAAATGATTGATAAATTTATTTCAAAAAAATAATGAAAGAGAAATTTAATATAGCAATAATTGGAGCAGGAAGAATTGCAGAACACCATTTAAAAGCAATTCAAAAAATTAAAAATTTTCGATTAACTGCAATATGTGATTTAAATTATAATAAAGCTATAAGTTTTAGCAAAAAATATAATGTTCCATATTATTTAGACTATAATGAGATGTTAAAAAAATTAAAAAATATCAAGATAGTTGCGATCATGACACCATCAGGTTGTCATTACGAGCATTGCAAAGATATTATAACAAAATATAAAAAACATCTTATAGTTGAAAAACCTACTTTTTTGAGACCTTCGCATGTAAACGAGATTTATGATCTGGCTGATAAATATAAAGTTAAAATTTTTCCTGTATTCCAAAATAGATTTAATAAATCAATAAAAAAAATAAAAAACGAAATAATCACAAAAAAAATAGGAAAAATTAATATAGTAAATATAAGAGTAAGGTGGTGCAGACCTCAAAGATATTACGATTTAGCACCTTGGAGAGGAACTTATTCACATGATGGTGGAGCGCTTACCAACCAAGGAATTCATCACATTGATTTGCTTCGGTATTTAGTAGGTGAAGTAAAAGAGGTTAGTTCAAATTTGTTAACCCTAGGGTCAAAAATAGAAGTTGAGGACACAGGATTGGCATTATTTAAATTTCTTAATGGTGCAGTTGGAAGCTTAGAAATAACTACCGCCGCAAGACCTATAGATTTTGAAGCTAGTATTTCTATTTTAGGATCTAAAGGTACTGTTCAGATTGGTGGCTTAGCCGTTAATCAAATAATTTTATACACACCTAACCCTAAAATATGTAATAAATTTAGTGAAAAAATTCCAGATGCATATGGTTTTGGACATTATGAACTTTATAATCAAATATACAAAAGTATTTCAAAAAATAAAAAATTTATTATTTCAAGACAAGATTGTTTTAAAACAATATTATTATTAAATGCATTTTATGTTTCTAATGAGAAAAGAAAATCAGTAACTATTAACAATAAAGTTGAGTCTAAAAAATTAGGAAAGAAAAATGAAAAAATTGCAAAACTTTACAGATATTAATAATAAAATTATTGGTATCATCCCAGTTAGGATGAAAGCTTCGAGGTTTCCAGGTAAGCCATTAAAAAAAATAATTAATTTTACTATGTTGGAACACGTTTATCATCGAGCTAATTTTTTTAGATTTTGGACAAAATTAATTGTTGCAACCTGTGATAAAGAAATATTCGACTTTTGTAAAAAAAAAAATTTTCCTTGTATAATGACTTCAAGTAAACACACGAGATGTCTAGATAGAGTCTATGAAGCAGCGAATAAAATCGAATTTAAACTAAAAAAAAAGGATATAGTTGTTTGCGTTCAAGGTGATGAGCCAATGTTAACTGCAAACATGATACATAAAACAATAAAACAAATATACTTAAAAAAAAAAGCTTTAGGATCAGTTTTAGCAATGGATATAATTCATAAAAAACAATTTTTTAATAAAGATATTGTAAAAATAATTCATGATATAGATGGACAAGTTTTATATACTTCAAGGGCACCAGTGCCTTATTGTAAAAAATTTAGTAAAAAGATTAAAGCAAAAAGAGTTGGAGGAATATTTGCTTTTAAATGGAGTTTTTTAAAAGAATTTAATAAAACTAAAGAATCTTTTTTAGAAAAAATTGAAGCATGTGATTCAAATAGAATTTGCGATAATGGTGGAGGCCAATTCGTTGCTAAATATCCGTTTAAACCTTATTTTTCTGTTGATAGTCCTAGAGATTTAAAAGTTGTAATTAAACATATGAAAATGGACAAGGTTTATCAAAAATACAAAAATTACAAATAATATGAGATTGGATAACACTTGGAGCTCAAAATCTATAATTAAACATATTGGAGAAACTAGAGTTAAGTTTAATCAACTATATAAAGGGGAAAAATATCTTATATCTAATTTTATTAAAAATAATGATAGTGTTTTAGATATTGGTTGTGGACAAGGTGGTTTATATGAGATCTTAAAAAAAAAGTATAAAAAAATTCAATATACAGGTATTGATTTTAATAAAAATATGATTGAGCTTGCTCAATCTAAATTTTTAAATGCAAAATTTTATTGTTTTACAAAAAAAGATTATTTTAATTTTTTTAAAAAAAAATTCGATGTTGTTGTAATATTTGGAATTTTACATTTAAATTCTGATTGGGAGAGAATTTTGTTAAATGCATCAAAAGTTTCTAAAAGAGCAATAATATTTGATCATAGAATAGAAATTAAAATAAACAAAAAAAAAAAATTATACTTAGATCTAGATTTTGAAAATAAAGATAAAAAATTTAGAATTAATTATTTCTTACTAAAAAAAAATTATTTAGAAAATTTTTTAAACTTAAAAATGAATAAATTTTATGTTAACAAATTTTATTATAAGGGTCATGCAAGTAAATTTTCAAATATTAAAAATAAAATTACTTTTGCAAATGTAGGTTTATATAAATGAGAAAACTTAAAACAGCGATAATTGGCATGGGTGTTGTTGGAAAAAGAAGAAAATATTTTATAGAAAAAAATAAAAATTATAGAATTGTTGCGGTAAGTGATATTACATTTAAAAGTGACATAAAAAAAAAAAATATTCATTACTATAGAAATTATAAGAATGTTTTAAATCATGATCTTGACTGTGTTTTTGTAACATTACCAAATTATCTTGCTCCAATTGTTACTTCTACTTTTTTAAAAAAAAAAATATCTGTTTTTTGCGAAAAACCACCTGGTAGAAATATTAATGATATAAAAAAAATTATTAAAGTTGAAAAAAAATACAAGGGTAAGTTGATGTATGGTTTTAATCATCGGTATCATGGATCAGTACAACAAGCTAAAAGTATAATTCAAAATAAAACTTTAGGTGATGTTTTAAACATACGTGGTCTTTATGGAAAAAGTAAAATTGTTACTTATAACAAAGGTGAGTGGAGATCTAAAAAAAAATTTGCTGGAGGTGGTATTCTTTTAGATCAAGGAATACATATGCTTGACATGATCAACTATTTTTGTGGTCCTTTTAGCAATTTTAAAAGCTTTATTTCAAATAAATATTGGAAATATGACATTGAAGATGACGTATTTGCTATATTCAAAAACCATAAAGGAGTTATAGCTTCAATACATTCAACTGCAATTCAATGGGAACACAAATTTAGAATAGAAATTTCTTTGCAAAAAGGCTCAATTGAATTGAATGGAATCCTTTCAGGAACAAAATCTTACGGTTCTGAAAGTTTAACTTTAGTTAAAGTGAAAAGTAATAAATTTAAAAATAAAATTACTAAAAAAACAATATATTATAAAAAAGATAATTCTTGGAAAAAAGAAATTGAAGAATTTGCAAGAATACTAATAACAAATAATACAAAAGGTGTTATTAAAGGTACAAGCAAAGAAGCACTGGAAGTAATGAGTATGATAGATAGTATATATAAAAATGACAAAAAAATTTTCAAAAAAAAATATTAATCATTTAGCAAATTCTTGCAAATCTTTAGACGAATTTTCTAAATCTTATATTAGTTACTTAAACGATCTACTATTATCAATTGATTTTCTTAAACTGAGAAAATTAAATAACATTCTATTATCCGCAAGAAAAAAAAAAATAAATATTTTTGTTTTTGGAAATGGAGGTTCTGCTGCTACAGCCTCATCAATGGCTAACGACTTAGGATTTGATATAATAAAGAAAACAAATACAAAAAATCCATTTAAATTTTTTTCATTGACAGATAATTCACCTGTTATTACAGCTATTTCTAATGATACTGGCTATGAAAATGTTTTTTTAAATCAACTAAAAATTCATTATAAGAAAGGAGATATAGCAATTTTAATTTCAGCGTCTGGTAATTCAAAAAATTTAATTTTAGCAGCAAATTGGATAAAAAAACAAGGTGGAAAAACTTTCTCATTATTGGGATTCGATGGTGGTAAACTAAAAAAAATCTCAGATGATTATCTGTTAATTAAAAGTGATAAAGGAGACTATGGACCAGTTGAAGATAGTCATTTAATTATAAATCATATTTTAGCGCATTGGTTTCAAAAGATTTTGTTTAGAAAAAAATGATCTTCCCGAATGTATTGTTAATATCTATTTAGGGAGATAGCATATTTAGAATGAACTCAAATATATTAGCAATAGAAATAACATATAATAAAAAAAATATAAAAATCGACCTTAAAGAGTATATAGAAAAAAATTCAAATTTTCTTAAAAATGAATTACTTAATTTTTGTAAAATTTTGGAAAATAAGAAATTAAATAATAAAAAACTATATAAATTATTTGAAATTGAAAAAAACCATAATTTATGGGAAATGTCTCTTATTAAAGAAAAGAGTAATTTAAAATCAGAGAATATTTATAAATCAGTAATATTTTTAGCAATAAAAAAAATAATTAGTGAAAATAAAGTAAAAAAAATATTTTTTTACAATATTCCAATCGAAGAAAAAATAATTAGATCATTTTTTAAAAATAAAAATAAAAATAAAAAAATAATTATTAAATTTATAAATAAAGAAATTGAAAAAAAATCAATTAAATCTCTAATAGGTAAATTTTTTTTATTTAGATTTATTTATTCTTTTTTTAATTTAATATTCAGATTATTTTTAGAATTAAAAAAAAATAAATTTGTAGACAAAGAGTCTAATTTTATAATTTTTTCTTACTTTGCACATTTTAATAATAAAAATAACAAAACGATTTTTAATCAATTTGGAAAGTTAACAAATATATTAGAAAAAAAATTTAAACTGGATAATCAATATATTTTTGTTCCTAACAAAAATAATTTAACAATTAATTCTCTTCAAACTCAACATTCTATTCTAAATGCAAATTTGAATTTAAAAAATAAGCTTATTATTATTAAAAATTTTTTTATTTATTCATTAAAATTTTTTTTTATAAAAAAATTAATATTATTAAATTTAAAAGAATATGAATTATCTTTATTTCATATTTTTTCTAAGGATTATGATTTATCTTTTAATGGCTCGACTCTTGCAGAAAATTTAATATGGATTGAAGTTTTTGAAAATTATTTATCAAAAACATCAAAAAAAAAATTGGTGTATTTTTGCTTGAAAATCAGGGATGGGAGAAGGCGATGATTACTTCATGGAAAAATTATAATCATGGTAAAATAATTGGATATACACCAACAAGTATTAATTATTGGCATTTATATAATTTTGATAATTCAAACAAAAGTTACTCCTCACCCTCAAAAATATTTGTATCAAGCGAAGCAGGATATCAATTATTAAAAAATCAATATAAAATTAAAAATATAGATATCTATAGAGTTGAGAGCTTATGGTTTAATTACCTCATAAATATTAAAGATAAAGTTGTATCTGATAAACAAAAAACAGTATTAATTATTGGTGATTATAATCCAAAAAATAATTATGAAATATTTAATATAATTTTAAGCTCACAATTAAAAAAAACAAAAAAATTGTTCTTTAAACCTCATCCTCACGATTTACATCATTATGATTTAAAAAATATTACTTTAACAAATCAAAGTAATGAATATTTTTTTAAAAAAGCATCACTTATTATTTCACCTGGATCAACAGCAGGTATTCTAGAATTTTTATTTTTTGGAAAAAAAGTTTTTGTTTATAATGATCCCTATGGATTTGATTTATCACCAGTTAAACATTTAAACTATCAATTTAAATTTAAAAGTGTAAAAGAATTTAATAAATTATTGGAAATAAAATTTAACAAAAAAAAAACAATTAGTACTTTTAAAAAATATTATTTTTTGGATAATGAATTAAGAAGATGGAAAAATATTTTATATATTTTGTAAAATTAATTTATAAGTTCAATTTTAGAAATTATTTAAAAAAAATTAGATATCTATTAGAAAACAATTTAAATAAAAACTTTACCTTATTAGATATTGGTGCAGCAGATGGAGTAAATGATAAATGGAATATAATATCTAAAAAAAGCAATATAATTTTAGTTGAACCTCACAAAGAAAGTGCCCAAAGACTAAAAAGTAAAGGATTGAACGTAATAGAGTCTGTTTTAAATAGCGAAGATAATAAAGAAGTAAAATTTTATAGCACAAAAAAAGCAACCTGTTCATCTTTTTATAAACCTAATTTTAATCATTTAGGTAAATTTTCTAACTCAGATAGATTTAAAATAATTTCTGAAGAAATATTTATCTCTCAAAGCATAGACACAGAAATTAAAAAATTCCCACAACCAGATTTCATTAAAATAGATACAGAAGGTTCAGAATTAGATATATTAAAAGGATCAACTAATACCTTGCTAAATGTTTATGGACTTGAAGTTGAATGCTCATTTAATCAATTAAGGGAAGGTCAGCCTTTATTTGAAGAAGTTAGGGAGTATCTAAAAAAACTAGATTTTGTTTTTATAGATTTCATAACCATGATCCGTTGGGAAAAAGAAAATTTTACTTTTCATGGACAGCCTCAAATTACAGATGCATTATTTTTAAAAAACGAAGAAATTATAATTAAAAAATTTCTTAAAAATGAAATAAGCTTAGATAATTTAATTAATTATTTTATTATACTAATTACCTACGAAAGAGTAGATGTATTAAAATACGTTTATAAAGAGACAAAAATATCATTAAAGTTTATAGAAGAAATTATAAATATTTTAGAGAATAAACAAAAAAAACTAAACAAATTAAAACAGGCCAGCTTTTTTATTGAAAACCAAAATTTATAAACAAAGAAAATTACTTGTGTTATCATTTTTTTCTTAGGGGTAGAATTAAATTATTATGAATTATAATTTTTTTAAAAATAAAAAAATACTTGTAACAGGTCATACTGGCTTTAAGGGTTCATGGCTTGTAACTTGGTTGAACTTGCTAGGTTCTGAGGTGATGGGCATATCTTTAAATTTAAGAAATGAGGATAATCATTTTAAGATTTTAAAAAAAAATTTAAATATTATTGATATTAGAGGAGATATACGAAACATTAAGCTTTTAAAAAAAAACATAAAAAAATTTAAACCTGATATTGTATTTCATTTAGCCGCTCAAGCTATAGTTTCTGCCTCGTACAAATATCCAAAAAAAACAATAGAAACAAATGTTATTGGGACCTTAAATCTTTTACTTGCATTAACAGAATTAAAAAAAAAATGTTCAGTGGTCTTAATTACAAGTGATAAGTGTTACAAAAATATAGAAGTTAAAAGAGGATATAAAGAAAATGATAAACTTGGAGGTGATGATTTTTACAGTTCTTCCAAAGCTTCAGCGGAACTTGTTATAAATTCGTTTTATAAATCATTCATAAAAGATAGAAATAACAATTTAAGAATTGCCACAGCAAGAGCCGGCAATGTTGTGGGTGGAGGAGATTGGTCGGAAAATCGACTTATACCTGATTGTGTTAGGTGTTGGTCAAAAAATCAACACGTAATAGTAAGAAATCCTAATGCTACACGTCCTTGGCAACATGTTTTAGAGGCATTATCTGGATATTTACACTTAGCATATAAGTTAGATAAAGAAAAAAAAATAAATGGGCAATCATTTAATTTTAGTAATAATAAGATTAAAAATTACACTGTATTAAAATTTATTAAGGGTATTAAAAATTACTGGAAAACAGCTAGTTGGAAAATTGTTAAAAAATCAAATTTTTATGAGTCAACTTTGCTTCAATTAAATAGCACAAAAGCAAAAAAATTATTAAATTGGAATAATAAATTAAAATTATCTGAGACTATAAAATTAGTTGGAGAGTGGTATCAAAAATATTATTCAACAAATAAAAAAAAAGTACTAACGAAAAATCAAATATTAATGTACATGAAAAAAAAATAATATGAAAATTGTTATTTTAGCGGGTGGTTATGGAACAAGAATTTCAGAGTACACAAAAACCATACCTAAACCCATGATTAAATTAAAAAACAAGCCAATTCTTTTACATATCATGGAACATTATGCAAGCTATGGGTTTGACAATTTCTACATAGCTTTAGGATATAAAGGGAAAGTAATTAAGGATTATTTTAAAAATAAAAATTTTAAATGGAAAATTAATTTAGTTAATACTGGTCTAAAAACTATGACTGGTGGAAGATTGAAAAGACTTAAAAAATTACTTGGTAATGAAACTTTTTTTATGACCTATGGGGATGGTTTATCGGATATTAATTTAAAGAAATTATTAAAATTTCATAAAAAAAATAAAAAACTTGTGACATTAACTGCAGTTAGACCTCCTGCAAGATTTGGTGCTATCAAGTTAAAAGGAAACAAAGTTAAAACGTTTAAGGAAAAAGATAAAATGGATGAAGGTTGGATAAATGGAGGTTTTTTTGTAATAGAACCACAATTTATTAATTATATTAAAAATGATTCAACTTTTTTGGAGAGAGAACCACTTGAAAAAGTAACTAGATTGAAGCAGTTGATGGCTTTTAAACATAAAGGTTTTTGGCAGTGTATGGATAGTAAAAAGGATAAAGATAAATTAGAAAAAATCTTAAGGTAAAATTGCGAAAAAATATTTTAATTATAGGTGGCACAGGTTTTCTTGGATATCATTTAGCAAAAAAATGTCTTGATAAAAAATGGAAAGTTTCAAGTGTCTCTATTAAAAAATCAAAAAAAATAAGATTCCTATCAAAAGTAAATTATCTTTATTTTGATATTTCTAATAAAAAAAATTTGAAAAAATATTTAAAATTAAAATATGACTATGTTGTAAATCTTGGAGGTCATGTTAATCATAAAGAAAAAATAAAAACTTTTAAAAGTCACTATAATGGAAGTAAAAACTTAGTTGATTTTTTTCTAAATAAAAATATTAAATCCTTTTTACAAGTTGGTAGTTGTGTTGAATACGGCATTTGTGAATCTCCTCAAAATGAAAAGAATTATACTAAGCCCAAATATTTAAAATCAACATATGGAAAAGCAAAATTACAAGCTACAAATTATCTATTAAAAATTAATAAGAAATTTAACTTTCCTGGTAATATTATTAGATTTTATTTAGTTTATGGGCCTAAACAGGATTTTAATAGATTTATTCCAATAGTTATTAAAGGATGTTTGTCTGACGATCAATTCCCATGTTCATCCGGGGAGCAATTTAGAGATTTCTTATACGTAGATGATGCTGTGAGTGGAATTTTAAAATGTCTTAAAAAAAAAATTTAAATGGTGAAATTTTAAATCTTGGATCTGGAAAGCCTAAAAAAATTAAAAAAGTAATTTCTAAAATTAAAAACCAAATTAATCTCGGAAGACCATTATTTGGTAAAATTAAAATGAGAAGTGATGAAATTGATCGATTATATCCAAGCATTTCTAAGGCTAAAAAAATCATAAATTGGAAACCTAGAATTAATTTTAACAAAGGAATAAATAAAACAATCCTGTATTACAAAAAATACTTTAAAAATTGTTAATATAACTATATTTAGTAACAAAAAATTAACTTTTTATGATAGTAATTATTCTAGGTACCAGACCAGAAATAATAAAATTATTTCCAATAATTGATATTTTTAAAAAAAAAAAAGTATCTTTTAGAATATTACATACTGGACAGCATTATACTTCAAAATTAAGTGATACATTTATCAAACAATTAAATTTACCTTTAAAAAAAATAATTAATTTAAATGTTGGTTCAGATAGTCATGGAAATCAAACCGCAATTATGATTTCTAGAATTGAAAAATATTTAAATATTAATAAAAAAATAAGCAGTGTTATTGTTTATGGGGATACCAATTCTGCATTAGCCGGATCACTAGCAGCTAGCAAAATATCAAACATAAAACTAATTCATTTAGAGGCAGGATTGAGAAGTTTTGATAAAAATATGCCAGAAGAATTAAATAGAAGATTAATAGATCATATTTCTGATCTATTATTGTGTCCTACTTCACTTTCAAAGAAGCACTTATTGAGAGAAGGAATTTCTAGAAAAAAAATTTTTGTTACAGGAAATACAATTTCAGATGCAATTAAATCAAAACTTACAAAAAAATATTTAGATAAAAAAAAATTTTCATTAGAAAATTATATTGTTTTAACTATTCATAGAGAAGAAAATACAATAAACTTAGAAAATTTAAAAAAAATATTTAAAGAGTTAGTAAAAATCTCTAAAATAAAAAATTATAAAATAATATTTCCAACTCACCCTAAAACAAAAAAAATATTATCAAAAGTTAAATACAATAAAAATTTAATTAAATCTGTAGATCCTATGGATTATTTTAGTTTTTTAAATTTATTAAAAAATGCAAAATTGGTTATAAGTGACTCTGGTGGAATTCAAGAAGAGGCGTGTATATTGAAAGTTCCGTTAATAACCATAAGGAATAGCACAGAGAGACCTGAAACAATTCAAATTGGATGTAATATCTTGAGTAAAATTAAAGATAAAATGATCTTTAAACATTCGATTAAGATTCTAAATAGAAATATTAAGTGGAAAAACCCCTATGGCAATGGTAATTCATCTATAAAATCATATAAAATAATTAAAAATTTCTTAAAAAAAAATGGTTCAAAATTCTATTAGATCACAAATTAAAAAAAAACTTACGATTCTGGATAAAAGAGTTCAGGCTAAGAATAATTTACCATTGAGCGTAATTCAATATGATGAGAATGATATAATTAATTGTTTAGAAACTTTGACAAGGGGATGGCCAACTATTGGCCAAGAAGTAAGAAAGGTTGAAAAGAAGATACAAAAATTATTAAGGATAAAAAACGCTATTATGCTTAACTCTGGAGGATCTGCAAATTTTTTAATACTCTACTTGTTAACTTCTGTTTATGCAAAAAAGAAAGATAAACTAAAGCCAGGTGATGAAGTTATAACACCAGCAGTAACATGGAGTACAACTGTAAGTCCTATAATACAGAATAATCTAGTTCCAACACTAGTTGACGTAAATTTATCAACTTATGACATAAATGTTAATTTAATTGAAAAAGCAATTACTAAAAAAACTAGAGCTATTATGCTTGTTCATCCTCTTGGACAGGTTTGTGATATGAAAAAAATATTAGATATATGCAAAAAATATAATCTTTTACTTATTGAAGATAATTGTGAGTCTATTGGGGCTAAATATAAAAATAAATTTTCAGGCACATTTGGAAAATTTTCATCAATTTCAATGTATCAGTCTCACCATATTTCCGCAGTTGAAGGAGGTCTTATTTTAACTGATGATAACTATTATGCAGATATTTTAAGAAGTATGAGAGCTAATGGTTGGCTGAGGGAAGTTACTAATAAAAAAACAAAAAAAAGATTTGTTTTAGAAAATAAAAAAATTGATCAATCTTTTATGTTTCCATACATTGGCTTTAATTTTAAACCAACGGATATGTCAGCTGCTTTAGTTTCAAATCAAATAGATAAGCTAAATTCTTTCATTTTATCAAGAAAAAAAGCTGCAACAAAATTAATTAATGGATTAAAAAAATACGAAAAATATTTAATTTTACCTAAAAATTTAAAAAGTATAAAAAATAGCTGGTTTACTTTTCCAATTACGGTAAGAATAAATTCAAAATTTACAAAAAAAAAATTAGTTGATTTTTTGTCAAAAAAAAAAATTGCAAACAGGCCTATAATTGCTGGAAATATTGCCGACCAACCATTTTTGAAAAAATTTAAATTTAAAAAAACATCTTTAATTAATTCTAAGTTAATTATGGAGTCAGGTTTTTTCATAGGACTCAACCATAAATTAAATGATCAAAATATTAGATATATAATATCAGTCTTTGATAATTTTTTTAAAAAAATTTAGTTACATGAACAAAAGCATTATCATTCCAGTTTATAATGAAGAGGGGAATATTGGCAGCTTAATTGATAAAGTTAATCTGGAATTGGAAGATACTGATGAGCTGATTATAGTTAATGATGGAAGTATTGATAATACTGAAAATGAAATAAAACAAAAAAATTGTGAATTAATAACTTTGAATAAAAATAAAGGAAAAGGTTTTGCAATGAGAGCTGGAATAAATAAAGCTAAAGGAGAAACGATTGTTTTTATGGGAGGTGATGGTCAAGATGATCCAAAGGAAATTAGCGTGCTACTTAAAGAACTAAATAATGGATATGATTATGTAATAGGATCTAGGTTTTTAAATCAAGATGAAAAAGAAATAAGGTACTCAAATAGAGCAATATTACCAGTAAATGAATTTGGAAATAAATCTATAACTTTTATAATTAATCTTTTTTTTAAAAAAAACATTACAGATAGTCAATCAGAATTCAAATGTTTTAACTCTGAAAAATTAAAAAATTTAAATTTAGAAAGTGATAGATTTGAGATTGAAACTGAACTTTTAATTAAGTCTTTTAGGAAAAACTTCAAAATCAAAGAAGTTCCAGTTCATAGATATGAAAGAAAGCATGGTAAATCAAAACTTTTTAATGTTCCTTTCGGTAGATTTTTATTTGGTTTAAAAGTATTAAAAACAATATTTAAAGGTTATATTTTTTGGAAATAAATGAAAAATTATTGGAAAAATAAAAAAATTTTAATTACAGGCGCAGATGGATTTGTTGGTTCACATCTAACAGAAAAATTAATTGATCTAGGTGCGAATGTAACAATAATTGTAAGAGGCACCTCAAATCATGGAACTAGCAGTTATCATTTTAAAAATTTAACTTCAAATTATGTTAAAAAATGTAAAAAAATAATATGTTGTGATATTTCCTCCACAGATATTATTAGGCATATTATTAATGAAAACCCAAAAATCATATTTCATTTAGCAGCAAATGCCTATGTGCCTTATTCTTTTGAGCATCCTTTAGAGGTAAATGAGGCAAATGTAATTGGAACATTAAATATTTTAGAGGCAGCTAGGCAAATAAAATCCATAGACAGAATAATATGCACATCCTCTAGCGAAGTTTATGGAACTGCATTAACTAAAAAAATTAATGAACAACATCCACTTAATCCAACATCCCCATATGCAGCGTCTAAGGCTGCAGCAGATAGATATTGTTTTTCGTATATACAAACTTACAATTTACCGATTGTTATTATAAGACCCTTTAATACTTATGGTCCAAGGCATACATATGATGTTATTCCAAAATTTATAAAAATGGCAATTAATAATGAGGATATAACAATCCATGGAGATGGAAAACAATCAAGAGATCTGACCTATGTTTCAGATGCAGTAGAAGCTTTTTTGCTTGTTGCAGAAAAAAAACAGTGTTTAAAAAAAGTAATTAATTTTGGTACAGGCAAAGATTATTCAATAAATTTTTTAGCAAAAGAAATAAAAAAAATATCAAAAAGTAAATCAAATATTATTTATATTCCAAAAAGAAAAGCCGAGGTACAAAGGCTTACTTGCGATGCAAAGCTTTGCATTGCTTTAGGCTGGAAGTATAAAATAAATATAGCAGAAGGATTAAAATTAAATATTAAATGGGCATTAAAAAATTGGAAAAAGAATTAAAACTTCTTGAAAGATCATTAAAAAATTCAATATCATGGTTAGACAAATCAGGAATTCAAAATAATTCTAAAAAAAAAAATTTACTTAGTGGCAGTATAAATGCATGGTACGATCCATCAAAAAAAAAATATTCTTTTGTTTATTCAGAGATAAATGGATATTTCATGACAATGATGGTTTTTCTTTATCGAAGAACTGGAGAAAAGAAATATTTAAATAAAGGTTTAGAAGCCGCTAAATGGCTTATTTCTAATGCACAAGAAAAAAATGGTGGATTTAGGTGTCTTTTTCTAATTGATAAAAATTCAAGCCATGCTCATAAGAAAGATCAAATTTATTCATTTGATAACGGGGTTATAATAAATGGACTAGTTTCATTATATAAAGAAACCAAAAAATCGTATTTAATAAAAGCAGCAGAAAAATGTGCGAATTGGATAATTAATTTTTGTATAGATAACAATAATTTAGTTAAACCAGTTTATGAAATTGAACAAAATAAATTTTTTGAGTCTGATAAAGAGTGGTCCACGACTTCAGGAAGTTATCATTCTAAAATAGCAATTGGTCTAGCTAATTTATATTCAATTATAAAAAAAAGAAAATATTTAGATGCTGCAAAAAAAATTTGTAATTCATCAATCAAGTTCCAAAAGAATAATGGAAGATTTTTATCTTTCCCATTTAAAGGTGGAACAAATGCTCATCCACATTGTTATTCTGCCGAGGGACTTTGGGTTGTTGGAATGTTTTTGAAAAATAAAAAGTATTTAAATTCGTTTGAGAAAGCAACAAAATGGATTTTGTCAAAACAAAATTCTTCAGGGAAAGTACCAAGATTGTTCTTGATTACTCATTCAATATATCATGAGAGAATAGATGCTATAGCTCAGACAATAAGATTAATTTTCTTGTCACAATTTATTAAAAAAGGAAAAATTAAGATAAAAAATAAAAAGATTAATAAATTATTAAAGATAATGTTAAAATATCAAAATTTAAAAACTTCAGATCTCAAAATAAAAGGTTCCTTTACTTGGGGAAAAAAAAGCAATGGTACCATTTTAAAACATCCTAATTCATGGGTAACTTTTTTTGCTATACAATCTCTATTTTTCTTTAAAGATTATATAGAGAATAAAAAAATAAAGTTTGATGAGTTTAATCTTGTATAATTTTTTAAGCTAAAAATTATAAAATCTAAAATAACTAAAAAGTTTTAAAACTGAATAAGTTGGGTGAAGTGACCAAATAAATAAAATTAAGATTAAAAAATAAAAAAGATAATTATTTTTAACCATTTTTTCAAAATTCCAGATGTAAAATGTCATTACAGTTATTATTGGGTAAGCTAAGTTTGCGATTCTACCAACGTTATTTGTGCTACCATCTGGACCACCAAGAATAGGTTGACCAATCATCATACAAGAAACGAAAAATAAAATTAATATAGTAGAAATATTTATATTTTTATTTATTTTACCAAATAATATTATGCCTAATGGAAAAAAAGGTATTATTCCTAAAAGTAAAAATTTTAGTAACTTTTCAATTTGACTGAAATCATAAAATATAATTCCGTAAGCTAAATTAATTGGAAATGAGTGAATTGAAATATAATCACCAGCTTTAATTGTTATAAATAAAAAAAGAAAATAAAAGAAAAATAAATATAATAATAATTTAAATTTTTTATTAAATATTAAAAATAAACTTGACCCAATAAATAAAGCAATTGATGTTTGTCTCAAATATATAGAAAAAATTGTTGTAAAAAAATTATTTAAAAAGTTTTTGTAAATAACTGATATCGAAAAAATTAATCCTAGACAAAAAAATATCATATCGTGTGCTTGCACAGGATTAAATATGGAATACCTTATGATGTAGGGATTAAAAAATAATATTGAGAAAAAAAGTATAGATATTCTTAAATTAAAATTAAATTTTTGACAAATTACCGTTATTAAAAATATGTAAATAAAAATTATTAAAAATGTAAAAATTTTAAACACAAAAAATAAATCAATACTTAAGAAATTAGCCATCAAACCCACCAAGTATGGTACCAAAAACCTTTGGCCAACATGTTTAATAACTATTTCACTATTATTAGGAAAGTAAGGTGAATTTTTAGCAATTTCAGTATAGCTTATTGCATCCATTTGATTTGCTAAATGAATAATATCAAACAGACTCAAAAAATCAGTTGTTACAACAACAAAGCCAAAAGAAATTATTGTAAAAAAAAAGTAAATTTTTATTTCGGACTTATTCATGATTTATAAAGATTATTATATATATGACTAAGAATATGAAATCAAATCAGTTAGTTAGTATTATAATGACTTGCCACAATGGTGAGAGATTCTTAAATGAATCTATTAAAAGTATAATTAACCAAACTTATTCAAATTGGGAATTAATTTTTATAGATAATTTTTCAAAAGATAAAAGCGAAGATATTATTAAAAGTTTTGAAGATGAAAGAATTAAATATTTTAAAACAGAACATCTATTTAATTTAGGGACTGTAAGACAATTAGCCTACAACAAATGTAAAGGTAATCTAATTTGTTTTTTAGATGTTGATGATTATTGGTCAGAATTAAAACTAGAAAAACAAATAATAAAATTTGAATCAAATCCTAAAATAGAAGTTTTATATACAAATTTTTATAGGGTCACAAATAATGAGATTAAAAATAATGTTATGAATTTTTATAGTGGTTTTTTGTTAAATAAAATTATCAAAAGTTATATTGATGGATCACCTTTAACACCATGGTTGACACTTATGATAAAAAAAACATCTATTGAAAAACTGGATTATGCTTTTGATAAAAAAACTCATATTTCTTCAGATTTTGATTTAATTATAAGACTGGCTAATTTTTGTTATTTTGATTTTATTGATGAAAGTTTAGCTTACTATAGAATTCATGAAGCTAATGAGTCAAAAAATAATGATAAAGAAATAAATGATTTAGTTTATATTGTTTATAAATTTCAAAAAAATATAAATATAAATAAATTATTTTTTTACAAAAATTTTGCTTTCAAAGTTTATTTTAAGTACTTAATTTTAAATAAAATTGTTTCTAAAAAATTAAAACCGACTTTTATCCTAAAAAATTTAAGCACTATTTTTATTTATTTTTTAATAAAAATTACTCCGAGAAAATTAATAAAAAAATTTTATAAATTATGATTACAGATTTTCACCCACTATTATCAATTCTAATATCACTTTTATTACTTAATGGAATTTATAGTCTCGCACAAATTGTTTCGAATATAAAGTATTTTAAATTCTTTGAAAATTATTTTTTATCTCCATCATTAATTTTTTTATTTATAATATTAAATCTTATATCTATTAGCTTTTATAATTTTTTTTTAATTCTAGGTGTAAATTTAATATATTTAAAAATATTATCCATTTTGTTAATTTTAATTGGATTTTATAGACCATTTAAATTTTGGAAAGTGATACTAAATTTCTCTAATAGAAATAAATTGTTTAAAATCATAATAATTATAATCACAGGTTATTTTATAATTTCTTTATTACCTATTTCAGATCCAGACTCTTTAGATTACCATATTACTGTTCCATATCTCTCAATTATTAATGAAGAATTTTTTATTCAAAAAGAATGGCTTACAAGTCAATTGTCTGGCGCTGGTGAGGCATTAATAATGCTAGGATTATCAATAAATGCCTACAAATTTTCATCTATTTTGCAATTTATTGCTTTAGCTACAATTATATTTTCAATCTTAAATTTAAAAAATAATAAAATAATATTTAATTCAGATGGTAAATTTTTAGTTTGTTTGGCTATTTTATGTATACCAAGTTTTTTATTTTTAATATTTACAGCTAAACCTCAACTTTTCTCTATAACTTCAAATTTTATAGCTTTTTTAATTACATTTTTTATTCTGCCTTATGAAAATAAAAAGTCAAGATTGATTATAATTTTCTCTATTATTGTATTTCTTTGTCTAAGTTCAACTCAATTTAAATTTTCTTTTTTTCTATCTTCAGGAATAATTATTTTATTTGCTACTGTTGACATGATTAAAAAAAAGTATTTTTTATATAGTTGTTTAATTATTTTATTTTTTTCACTTTTAATAATTTTACCCAGAGAATATTATGATTATAATTATTTAAGCCAGAATATATTAAATAATTTTTTTTCACCATTAGCCAACGAATACATATCCGACACATTTGTTACATCATTACGTAATGGAGTAGGTAACCCAAGATACCTACCTTACTGGTTGTTTGTTCCATTTAATTCAAACACTTTTGATTTTAGTTCAATTACACAAATAGTTGGGATAAGTGTTTTATTATTTATCATAAACTTTAAATTTAAATTAATAAAAAAAATTTTTTTAGCATCTTTAATCTTTTTTGTTTTTGCTATCCCTTTTGGACAATCTACTGGTAGATTTTTTATAGAGCCATTTTTATGGCTTTTAGTTGGGTCACTATACTATATTTATGCAAATCATAATTTGTATTTAAAATTTTTTAAAAATTTTATTTTATTAAATTCTTTTGCTATTATTATTGCCATTACAATTACAATTTATAATTTTATTCCTGGAATTTTATCAGTGGATCAGCATAAAAAAATATTATCTAAATTTGCAGATGGTTATGATTTATATGAATGGGCAAACAAAATTTTACCTCAAGATGCAATAGTTATATCATCACATAGATCGTTCTTGTTTTCCCAAAAAAAATTTTTGAGTTATAATTTTAGACTTTATGTAGAAACTCAGGAAGAGCTTGATTACTTTATAGATTTGGTAATTGAAAAGAAACCTACACATATACTATATAATGGTTTTGACCTAGATAGAAAAAAAGATGTTTTTAAGAATTGTCGAGGCAAATTATTTGCTAAAAAGAAAGATGTTCACAAAATTAGTTCTAGGAATCCTTTTTACAATAAAAATATATCATATGATGGCTATATATATGAAATAGATCTAGATAAGTTAAAAAATTGTAAAATAACTTAAATTCTGAAATAAAATAATTAATGAAAAAGAAATTATATAAAACAGTGTATTAGGTTATTGAATGATCTTAATAGAAAATAATTACTTTATATCCATAATAGTTTCATTGTTACTTTTAAATGGATTTTACAACCTATCTTATAAATATCGATACAAAACAGATAAAATAATCTCAATTAATAACTTTTTTATAAGCACTGTAATCAATTTTTATTTAATTATAAATTTTTTAGCTATTTTAACATTCAATTTATTATTGTTTTTAGAACTAAATGAAAACATTATAAAAATAATTAGTTTATTTGTTATTTTGATAGGTTTTCACAAACCAACATATCTTAGAAATTTAAAGAAGATTTTAAAAGAAGATAATAACAAGAAAAAACTATTATTTATAATCCTGTTTTTTTATTTTATTTTATCATTAAATCCAATTACTGACTCAGATAGCTTGGATTATCATCTCACAATTCCACTTTATCAAATAGAATTTGGAAATCCTCAATTTTATAAATATTGGTTACACAGCCAGCTGGTTGGTTCAGGTGAAACTTTACTTTTGTATAGTTTAGTTTTTGGAGGATTACATTTTTCTCAAATCTTACAATTCTTATCTCTTTTATTTATAATTTTAATTGTTTTAAATCTTCAAATTAAAAAAATATTTATTGATAATGAAAAAAGAATATTTGTGAGTTTATGCATAATTTCTATGCCAGCCTTAATTTTTTTAGCATCTACATCAAAACCACAACTTTTTCCGATTGCAACTAATTTTATATCGTTAATTGTTTCTGTTTTTTATTTAAAAAATTTAAAAAAATATAATCTGCTTATCACTTATTCACTGATAATATTTTTACTTTTCAGCTCAATACAAATGAAATTTTCTTTTTTACTTTCTTCAGCCATTATAACTTTATATTCGGTTTTCCAAATTATTAATAAAAATTTTATTTATAAATCTTTTATTGTTATATTTATTTTGTTTTTAATCATCATAGTTCCAAGAGAAATTTATGAATTCACCACATTTAATAATGATGTAATTTATAATTTTTTTAACCCCGTAACAGATCTTTATGCTTCAGAGGCAATGAATGCAAGTTTGAGACACGGAAGTGGTAATTCAAGATATTATTTTTTTTGGTTATTCGCTCCATATAATCAGTATGGTAATTTTAGCCTTGGAGAAATTACTTATTGTCTAGGACCTTTTGTTTTATATTTTTTATTTAATTATAAAATCAATAAAATTTTAAACAGACCAATAATAACTATTTTATTTATTTATTTTATTTTTGCACTAAATTTAGCTCAACCAACTGGTAGATTTTATGTAGAAATATTTATATGGATATTATTTTTTTCTTTATTTACTTACAAAAAAAATGTTACTTTATTAGAGAAATTATTTCAAAAAATATTAATTTTTTCATCAATATTATTTTTAGTTTTTCTAGGATACTTTTCTGGAAATTTATTTCTAGGAAATTTATCCAAATTTAATTATGATAAGGTTTTATCAGATAATGCTGACGGTTATCTTCTTTATAAATGGGCAAATCAAGTAATACCTGATAATTCAGTAATTATAAGTTCTCATAGAGCTAGTGCTTTTTATAAATATGAGGTAATCCCATATGAATTTAGACTTTTTACAGATGGTTCAAATAAAAATAATTCATATTATTTAAAAAGTATTATGGAAAAAAATCCTCAATTTATTTTGTATCGAGAATCTGATCTTAATAATAAAAGAGATATTTTGAAAAATTGCCGAGGTGAATTATTTAAATTTAAAAAGAATGTTGGTTATGATGTTGGAAGAAATCCATTTAGTATAAATAAAAAATTTTATGATGGATATATTTATAGAATATCAAATAAAAAAATTCAAAACTGTATTAAAGAAGAGTAAGTAAAATTAAACATAAAAATGAAAAAAAATTTATATATCCAGTACGAAAATAATTTTTTTGATAAAATAATTAATAAAAAAAGAGTCGAAATGGTTAAATTGCTTATAAAAAATTTAGATATATCAAAAATTGATGATTTGCTAGATATTGGAACTACTGAAGACTCTACAGCTGATAGCTCAAATATTTTTTGTAAAATGCTTGATTCAATTAAAATTCACAAGTCAATATCAGATCAAAAAATTACAAATAAAAGATTTAATTCTTGTTTGAAAAAATCTATAACTTCAGAATTTGATAAACAACTTATTGATAAATATAAATCAGATTTAGTTATTTCAAGTGCAACAATTGAGCATGTAGGAAATTTTGAAAATCAGTTAATTAAGGTTAAGAATATGATTTCTCTATCAAAAAAATATATTGTCTTATCTACACCTAACAGATTTTATCCAATTGAATTTCACACCAAGTTGCCCTTTATTCATTGGTTGCCAAAAAAAATTTTTAGAAAAATTTTATTATATTTAAAAATGGATTATTTTGCAGATCAAAATAATTTAAATCTTTTAAATAAAAAGGAGTTGATAGAAATTTTAGATTCATTTTCTGATAAAATAAATTATAAAATATATAATATTAGATTTTTAGGCTTTGTATCAAATTTCTTTGTTATAGCTGAAATAAAAAATAATTTATAAAAATAGATGGTTATATTAGGATTAAATATCAATCACGCAGATACATCAGCATGTTTAGTAATAGATGGAAAAATTGAATTTGCTATTGAGGAGGAACGTTTTACAAGGATAAAACATTTCAGTCAGTTTCCTTTATATTCGATAAAAGCATGTTTAAATCATTGTCATTTATTGGTTAAAGACATTGATTATATCTGTGTGAATTATAATCCTAAAGCAAATTTAACTGCGAAATTATTATATGTAGCAAAAAATTTTTTTACATTACATGGATTAAAAAAATTAATAAATTTTAGAAAAAAGTTATTTTTAGATTCAGACCTATCTGATTTTTTAAGAGAAAATAAATTTAGAGGAAAATTTATTAATATAGAACATCATTTATCCCATATTGCATCATCATATTTAGTTTCAGGATTTGACAATGCGATTGGTTTATCTATTGATGGTTTTGGTGATTTTACAAGTACGGCAAGTTTTATTTGTAATAAAAATAAAATTAAAAATATTAAAAGAGTAATTTTTCCCCATTCCCTAGGAATACTTTACCAGTCTGTAACTCAATTCTTAGGATTTAAAAATTATGGAGATGAATACAAGGTAATGGGTTTAGCTTCTTACGGTAAACCTTCATATAAAAAAGAATTTTCTGAGTTAATCTCTTATAATGATAGGGATTATTTTAGACTAAATTTAAAATACTTTTCACATCACAATAACCCTAACTTTTCTTATAAGTTTAAAGATGGAATTCCTTATTTTGAAAACTTATATAATGAAAATTTTTACAAATTGTTTGGAGAAATTTTTAGATCAAATATTATAAAAGAGGAGCACAAAAATTTAGCAAGCTCATTGCAACATGTTTTTGAGGAAATTGTTTTAAAAATATTAAACGATTTGTATGATCAATATAAGATTGAAAATCTGTGTCTAGCTGGTGGTTGTGCACTTAATTCTAAGTTTAATGGCACAATTTTAAAAAAAACTAAATTTAAAAAAATATTTATTCAACCAAATGCAAGCGACGGGGGTGGTTCTCTTGGTGCTGCTATTTATTATGCATCTCAAAAAGATTATAAGTTTAAAAATATTCAATTCAATAATGCTTATTTAGGAACAAGTTATTCAAATGATTATATAAAAAAAAATATAATTGATAAAAAAATAAAATCCTCAAAATTTGACTACAAATATTTAGATAATGAAGATTTAAATAGTTTTATTTGTAATAAATTAAATAATTCTGAGATAATAGGTTGGTTTAAAGGTAAATGCGAATGGGGCCCAAGAGCTTTAGGAAATAGGTCAATACTTGCAGATCCTAGAAATTTCAAAATAAAAGATATTATAAATGAAAAAATTAAAAGAAGGGAAAGTTTTAGACCTTTTGCTCCATCTGTATTAGAAGAAAGAGCTTCAGACTTTTTTGATATAGATTATTTCTCTCCACATATGTTGTTTGTAGTGGATGCTAAAGATAACATAAAAGAAAAGCTACCAGCAATTGTACATGTAGACAATACATGTAGAGTTCAGACTGTAAATAAGTCATTTAATGAAAATTATTATAAATTAATAAAATCTTTTGAAAAATTGACCGGATGTCCCGTTATTCTAAATACTTCATTCAATGAAAACGAGCCAATTGTACAAACACCAGAGGAAGCCTTTTCTTGCTTCGAAAGAACTAAAATGGATTGTTTAGTTCTAGAAAATTGGGTTATTTATAGATAATGAAAATTTATCATTTAGTAGATGAAATAACAGAAAAAAATCAAAGTATAGTATCTATTATTGAACAAATTTCAAATTATCAAAAGTGGAAATTTTTTAAAGTAGTTTCTCATAAAAAGGACAATGCAAAAAATAAAAGTTTAAAAAATGTCTTTTATTTAAAAAATTTTTTAAAAGATTATTTAGTATATTTTTCAACGTTAAGAAAAATAATTAAAAATTCTCCAGGCACTATAGTTCATATACATGGTCTATGGAGACCAATATACTTTTTTTCTTTATTATTTTGTAAAGTAAATAAAATACCATTTTTAATACAACCTCATGGAATGCTTTTGGAAGATGCTTTAAGGAGTAATACTTATTTAAATTATTTATTCAAAATAGTTACGCTAAGAATTTATAATATTTTTTTAAGAGATGTCTTTTTTTTAGCTGTAACAAAAGAAGAGACCGACTCTATAAAACGATATTTTAAAAAACCTAATATTAAAATTATTGAAAACCCTTTTCAGTTTAATCGAACAAGTAAAAACAAAATAAATAAAAAATTCATATATTTTGGAAGGATCAATCAGATTAAAAACATAGATTTAGTTATAAAAGCTTTTATAGAGGCAAAACCACCTAAAGATTGGGTTCTTGAGCTTTACGGAATCCAAGATGATCAAAATTATCTGAATTTTCTAAAAAATATTATTAATAATTCAGGTATCTCAAAACAAATCAAATTAAAGAGCCCAGTTTTTGGAAAAGATAAATATAAAATTATTAAATCTGCTTGGTGCAATGTTTTAATTTCAAAATCAGAGATTTTAAGTTTGTCAGTATTAGAGTCTTTGAGTGTGGGCACACCAAGTATTGTAAATAAAAATATATATTTTCCAAATTGGATTAAAAAAATTATTTTTTTATCTGATATTGAAACATCTAATTTAAAAAAATCTTTTCAACAAATTATGGATAACAAATTGTCTAATAGGATAATAATGAGGAAAAAAATAATAAAAAGTTTTGATAGCAATTACTCTATATTAAATATAAAAAAAAAATATTTAAATTATATTAAATCGATCTCATTAAATATAAATTCAGAAAATCATATAAAATATACTCCTAAATTATCAAAAATTGCTCAAATTACTGTAGCTAATTCTCTTAATTTATTTTTATTACCTTTCATAGTTATTTTGTATACTTTTAATGGCAAATCTGAAATATCAGCAGACATAAGTATTATAAGTGGCTCAATATTAATTTTGTGCCAAGTATTTTCTGCAAACGCCAGAGTAATTTTAATTTCAAATTTTAAAGAAAAAGAATTTAGAGAATTTATGAGTTTTAGACTCTTATTATCAATAATATTTTTGATTTCTTTTTATTTTATTGTTTATTATTTCCCATATCTTGAAAATTATAACAATGATTTATTGATTCTAATTATTTTACTTTCTTGGCTCAATGAGCTGAATTTGATTTATCTTGAAACAAAGAAAATGTTTAAATCTTTAATTCTTTATATGTTTGTAATGTTTTTAATTTATTCACTAATTTTTCTTTCAGTATTTTTAGATAATGTAAATTTAACAAGGGATGTTTTAAAATATAATGTTTTGTTTTATATAATGTTTTTAATTTATTATTTTAATTTTAAAGAAAAAATTATTTCTAAAATTAATTTTTTCAAAATTTTAGAGAATTTCAAAAAATTAGCATTGTTATCATCAATAAGTAATATAATTGCAGTTCTTATTTGGAGATACTCTATTTATTTCACATATGATAAAAAGTTTGCTGGAATTATGATAGCAGCATTTTCAGTGGCCTCTTTTCCTGGTACATTAGTTAATAATATTGTTGGGCCATCTTTTGTTAAATTAAAATTAGGTAATAATTTTTTAAAAAACCTAAAGTATCTTTTGAATTTTGCTTTAATACTTTTAGTAAGTATGCTTTTTTTGGAAATTACAGATAAAAACTTATTTTATAAACTAGTACACATATCGTTAATTGGTACAATTGTTTTGACTTTTTCAATCTACTTAAAAAATTTGTTAATGATAAATAATTCTTTGCATTCAAAGGTTTTCAAAATTGATATACTTTACAGTATTAGTATCATTCCTCTTATAGTGATTTTAGACAGAATAAATGGCTTTACACTTACTAGTTATGCATATCTAGTTTCTGGTTTTATAAGTTTAATATTTTACTCAACATTGTATAAAAAATATGAGAAATATATTTAAATTATTTAATGTTACTTTATTTGTATTAAGTACAATTTTCTCTTTATTAGCGTTGCAACTTCATGAAGGTAGTATTTTAAATTATTTAATTTTTTGTATTATTATTAATCTCCTTTTTATATATACATTGAATACACAAAGTCTTTTTTTTGAAATTTATTTTGCAGCATTTATTTGGCTTGGCTTTTGGTTTAAATATATATTTTCTTTAGTTTTTTTAAATGGAATAATTTATGATTCTGGGCCGATTTCAAATATGGTTAATATTGATAAAGCAATATTCACCTCTACTGTTGCTATTTCAGCAATTTTTTTAAGTTTCATTTTTAGAAAAAAATTTTTTAAAGAACAAAATTATATTATTAAAGAAGTTTCTTTTTTTGAAACTCAATATTTAAAAAATAGAAATATTGTTATTTTTTTATTTGTTTTGTTATTTTGTTTAATTGCTTATATGAATTATAGTTTAAGCATTTATCAAAAAGGATTTATTTATATAAATGAAATTCATCCATTTATATCAAATTTTTTTAGATGGATGCTCTTATTTGGGTTAACAACATTATCTTGTTTCTTTATTTATACAGAAATTTTAAGATTAAAAAAAGTGTCACTTCCGTTGTCAGTTTTAATTTTTTTTGAAATATTTTTTTCATATTCTTCTATGTTAAGTAGAGCTCTTATAATGAACTTATCAGTGATAACTTTTTCACTTTTAAAGTACTTAAATTTTGTAACAAATAAAAAATTCTTTTTTTCAACTCTGCTAATTTTTGTTTTATCTATGTCGTTTGTAAATAATTATTTTTCAAATTATGTAAGAATTAATTTTGCTAAAGAAATTGGAGAAGAAATATTAATCAAAGAGAAAAATAAAAATATTAAATTAGAAACTCAAAAAAAAGATGATCAAAATATTGTTCAATTTAAAGTTTCAAATGATCCATCCACAAAACCTAGTCCAATTAATATGAGTATTTTTGTTGTCATAAACAGGTGGACAGGTATCGACTCGATGATTGCAGTTGTAAGTTCAAATAAATTGAGTTTTGGATTATTTAATCAATCATTAAAGGAGAAGAAGATAATAAATAAAAAAACTTTTTATGAAACGACATTTCAAATTGATTATGATGGTGGTAAAGAGGTAATGATTGGAGAGAAAAGAGTCCTAAAGGGCAATACTTTGCCAGGAATAATTTCTTTCTTATTTTATACTGGAAATTATTATTTTTTATTTATAGTAATTTTCATTTTAACTTTTCTATTAAGTAATTTTGAAATTTTTTGTAGAAAAGTCACAAATAACAACATGATTTTTGCTTCATTCATTTCATTTATGATTTGCTTTAGATTATTTAATTTTGGTTACGCACCTAGCGATACATATCTATTTATAATTTCTGTATTAGTCGCCTTGTTAGTTATACATTTACTATCAAGATCTAATTATTTCTTCTTAAATAAAAATAATAGTAACCAATAATGTATAAAGAAATATTTACTAAAAGTATAAATATTAAAATTTTTCCATTGTTATAGAAATTTATACTTAGATATATTCCAAAAAACATAATTAAATTTAAAATAATTCCTGTAAGGGAATTAGAAAAAATTAAATTATTTTTTTTTGAAATTTTTTCTAAAATTAATATATGCAAATGAGATCGGTCAGCCAATTGAACTTTTTTATTTGCCACTAATCTTCTAATAATTGTGAATAAATTTTCAAAAGCTGGATACCATAGAAGATTCAAAGCTAGTAATGGAGAAATATTGTTATTCAAGTTTATAAAATTAATAATATAAATAGACATAAATGCTGATAGAACATAAGTGCCATTATCTCCAAGAAAGGATTTCTGCAATATATTTGCTACATAAAAAATTAAAAAAATTATTACTAAAAAATTAATGTCCAGGAAATTTTCAGGGTAAGAAAGTTTACTTATTAGAATTGCTGAAACAATAGCCAAATAGTATCCTATAACATTGCAATTAACTCCATCACAAAAATTGGAACCATTAATAACTATTGTAATACATAAAGAAGTAAAAAATAAATTAAATAAATAATTATTAATAAAAAAATCTAAAAAAAAA
>MDSV01030475.1_pt1 | contig 57279 bp, 54 predicted proteins | sample 810851 | NCBI WGS metagenome assembly MDSV01 (sample SAMN05326640, study PRJNA326480) | marine metagenome | isolation source: seawater | place: Atlantic Ocean: North East | collected 2012
CTTTCTTGTGCAGACATAATAGGAATATTATATTTTGACATAATGAACCATGGAATAGACAAATTTATGCTTTCAAAAGGTCATGCTGCTCCAAGTCTGTACGCAGCTTTAATGGTAAAAGGTGATATTTCTGAAGATTTAATAGGAGAACTTAGAAAGATCGATAGCCCACTTCAAGGACATACTGACGTTAATAGATTACCACAAGTTAATCTCACTACAGGAGCACTTGGTCAAGGGCTTTCATTTTCAATTGGTGCAGCCTTGTCGAAAAAAATTAAAAAAGAAAATGGCTATATTTATTCTTTAATTGGAGACGGTGAGGTTCAAGAAGGCCAAGTATGGGAAGCTGCAATGTTTGCTGGAAATTATAAATTAGATAATTTAATTACTTTTTTGGACAATAACGGCGGACAGTCAGATGGAAGTATTGATGAAATTTTTCCAATCGATCCTATAGAAGACAAGTTTAAAGCATTTGGGTGGTCTGTAGAAGTTGTAAACGGTCATGATGTAAACGAAATAAAACAAAAAATAGAAAATTTCAAAAATTCTAAAATTAGGAAACCATTAATGATAATTTCTAAAACAAAAAAGGGTTATATTAATAAAAATCTATCAATTTTAAATGGAAGTCACAGTGGTTTAATTGATGATCATGTGTTCGATTTAGTTAAAAATGAACTAAGGGTAGATAAATAACATGAACGCAACAAGAGATTTCTTTGGAGAACATTTATTAAATTTAGCGACTGATAATGACAATATTGTAGTTATAAACTGTGACCTAGGGGAAGCTACAAGAGTTATGGAATTCAAAAAAAAATTTCCTGAAAGATATATTGAAGCTGGCATAGCAGAAGCTAATGCAATTTCAATTGCTTCTGGAATGTCAAAAGAAGGATTGATACCTTTCGTAACTAGTTTTGGTCACTTTCTAACTGGTAAATTTCTAGAGATATTTCAATCAGTTGGGCTAAATAATTCTAATATAACACTTGTTGGAACGCATGCTGGTTTAGCGATTGGAAAAGATGGTCCAACACAAATGGGTTTAAGAGATATCGCACTTATGAGACTTCTACCAAATGTAAGAATATATCAACCTATCAACCAAAATCAAACTATTGATATGTTAAATGAAATTATTTCAGTAAATGGTCCTAAGTACTTAAGATTGAACAGACAACCTCAAGAATTTTTTAAATTTGAGAAGAAATTTAGCTTTGGCAGCCCTGATCAAATAGTATCTGGTAAAGATTTACTAGTTTTGACACAAGGAGCACCCACAATAGAAGCATTCAACTCTTTAAAAAAAATAAATAAAAATAACCTAGTTGGCCTTTCATCTATTTCATCTTTACCTATTAATGATGATGAGTACGTCGAACTAATTTCAAAATACAAAAAAGTTTTAGTAGTTGAAGATCATTACAAAATTGGTGGAATTAGTGATGTAATTACAAGACTCATAGCCGAAAACATGATAAAAGTTGAATTTCAAACCATATGCGTTACTGACTATGGACAATCTGGCGATCCATCATATTTATATAAACGATACTTTTTAGATAGTTCAAGTATTGAAATGAAAGTTTTAGAACTTCTTAGTTAATAATGAATTTTTCTAATAAAACAAAATTGCTAATATCAGTTTCAGCTAACCCTACGAATTTTGGGGTCACAATTTACAATTATTTATTTAATAAACTTTCAATGAATTATATCTATTTACCAGTAAAAATAACAGATGCTCAAAATGTTGTTAATAGTATCAGATCTTTAAATATCCATGGCTGTAGTGTTTCTTCTCCTTTAAAATCAAGTATTTATAAATTAGTAGATAGTTCAGACAGAATTTCAGCTCAGCTAAAAAATGTTAATACAATTAAAAACAGTTCCGGAAAATTAAAAGGTTACAATACTGATTATTTTGGATTTAATAAGTTAATCCAAGGTAAAGAGTATAAAAGTGTTTTAATTTATGGTTACGGGTCTGTTGTTGAGACTATTGTATTGTGTTTAAAACAAAACAATATTAAAAATATATATATAACCGGAAGAAATCAAAGTAAAGTAGAGGCTTTTTCAAGAAGACACAAGTTGAATACAACTACTAAAAATTTAGAATTTGATTTATTAATTAACGCAACACCATCTGGAAGTAAATATGATGATGTTTTCAAATATTTAGATTGTGTAAAAAATGTCATTGATTTAAATGTAAATAATGAAAAAAATGATTTAGTAAATAAAGCTTTATTAAAAAATATAAATACAGTAACAGGTTCAGAAATGTCAATATATCAACTTCAAAAACAATTTGAGATTTATTTTGATACGTCTCTTGATGAAAACTTATTACGTGAAGCATTAATGTATTATTTAAATTAATCTAAAGTTTTTTAGATTCCTCAATTAAATCATAGGTTATAAAAATATTATTTCTAACTCTTAAACGTCCTTACTATTAAATTGTTTTTATTATCTGAAGTTGTTATAGTAATTTTTTTATGAAAGAATCGATATTACCCTTTATAAACCCTGACCTTACTGTTAAAGGCGAACTATTAATTGTTGGTAATAGTAACTCATTATTAAATAATTATGGAGGTTTGATAGATTCATTCCAAACAGTATTTAGGTTTAATAGAGCTCCATTAACTGGTTATGAAGCCCATGTAGGTAGTAAAACAAATTTCAGAATTTTAAATAACCATGTCTTTGAGAATATTAATCCTGGAAAAGAATACTCTAATCAACCCAAAAGTTTTATAAGGAAAATAAAAAATACAAATATTTTAAGAATTGGACCAGGAGAAGTTAACAGAAAGGCAATAAAACATTTTGAAAGAAAAAAGAATGAGATTTATTTATTTGACTATCAGCATGCAGATGAATTAAAACAGAAAGTAAATTTTAACTCTACAAAAAACATGTCAGTAGGTGCAATAATGATTTCCCTATCTCTTATTTCAGGTATAAAAACAAATATTATTGGATTTGATCTTGATAAAAGAGATGTAACACACTATTGGGAACAAAGGCCTAAAAAAATGAGCATAAGTCATGATTTTTCATTTGAAAAAAATTGGATCAGTACCTTAGTCAAAGAAAATAAAATAAATTCACTTAATTAATATTTAAGAAATTTTTGGTATTCAATTTTTTCGAATTCTTTTCTAAATTCTAAGAATTCATCTTCTGTTAAAGGAAACATTGGTAATCTTTCTGTCCTTGAGAAATGACCTGCGACTTCCAAGGCTGCTTTAATTGAGACATGAAACCCAAACTTTGGAACTAGATCATCAAAAAAAGGACTTTCTACTTTTGAAACCATTGCATCACAGTATTCTTTATCGTTATTTTGCCACGCATTCCAGAAATTTATAGCCAATTTTGGCTCAAAAATTCCTATTCCGTTTAACCAATTCTGACAACCCATATCTGCAAATTGCATCCATTGTCTTTTTCCTCCACCAGAAATTACTATTGAAAGTCTGTCTTTTAGGGTATTAACAACTTCAAGAGAATATTTATCTTCTTTGGCATCTTCTTTAATAGCTTTTATATTTTCAAAGTTCGCTAAGCTATCTAAAAGATCAAGAGGCCAATTAATGGTATGCCCCCCCATTCCGCTTATAAGGGGCATTTCGTGAATTAGTATAGGTAAACTAGAGTCGTCTGTAATGAATTTAAAATGTTGGAGTACTTGTTCATTATTATAAAACTTCTCTCTAAATATTAATGAGATCATATCTGCACCACATTTTTCTGCATGTTGGGTAAATTCTAAAGTAACATCAGTTGAGCAATGTAAAGGGTCCGCAACTATAACAAAATTTTCATTATCTATTTCTTTAACAGTTTTAATTACAAAATGATTAAGAGTTTTAATTTCATCCCAACTTAATTCACTAAAACGACTGTTATATGCCATAACATAAAATTTGTTAGCACCAGCATCTGCGCAATTATTTAGATACTTTTCTAAAGCATCGAAATCAATTGACCCATCTTCTTTAAATGGTGTAACTACACAAAAAACTGGTCCTGGTTCTAAATTTCTCACTTGGCTCTCCTCAATTTTTCTTTAATGGGTATTTCACTTTCATAAACTTTTTTAACTCCATCACCAATTGATTTTTCTATTGTTCTTATATGTCCAACTAAAGACCTTAAACCAACTGGTCCAAGAGAAGCAGCATGATCTGTTCCCCACATAGCTCTATCTAAAGTGATATGTCTTTCTATTATTTTTGCACCAAATGCTACAGCGACAGATGTTGTCGGCAGTCCTGTTTCATGACCAGAATAACCAATTATATGTTGAGGATACTTAGTTTTAAGTGTCTTTATCATTTTTAAATTAAGCTCTTCTGGAGGACATGGATATGAACTGGTAGCATGTAATAAGCCAATTTGTCTTGAATCAATTATTTGTATAGTTTCATCAATCTCTTTTTCAGTTGACATCCCAGTTGAGAGTATTATTGGAAGATTATAAGAAAGCATGTCCTTTATTAAATCATGATCGGTTAATGATGCTGATGCTATTTTGAAACACTTAATATCAATTGAGACCATTTCCTTAATTGCTTCTTGGTCCCAGCAAGATGCAAACCAAGTAATATTATTTTTTTTACAGTAAGAATCAATCTCTTTATATTCTTCTAAAGTGAATTCTATTTTATTTTTATAATCTAAATAGGTTATTTCACCCCATGGAGTTTGTCTTTTAATATTCCACTGATCCTTAGGTACAGCTAATTCAGGAGTTCTTTTCTGAAATTTAACAGCATCACAACCGGATTCTTTCGCTAGATCAATTAGCTTGAAAGCATTTTCTAATGAACCGTTGTGATTAATACCAATTTCAGCAATTATGTAAACTGGACAATCTTCACCTATCTGTATATTGTCAATTTTCATTAAGAAAACCAGTCAAAAGGATCTTTATTTTTATCATCAATGTAAACATCTGCATTAGGTTTATTCATGTATAACTCATCGTACTGCACTCCCCATTCAAAAAGTTGTTTTTCTGTCACTTTGCGATAATCAATTTTAGTTACGAAACCTCTTGCTGTGTAGAAAATGATTTTATTGCCAGCTTCTTTTAAAGAGTTAATTTGATTTATTCTTGAATTTATAGGTTCAGCTTTTTCATAATCGGTTCCATTTGTAACGCAAATAGTTTCATCTATATCAAAACAATAAATTTTACTCATTAATATTTTTCTTTCTAAAAATAATTTCTGCTGTTTCAAGATCAAGTTGAGTGTCTATATCTATAGAATCTTCATGATTCATTTTATAATATTTAACTTTTCCTTTCCAAAAGTTTCTATTTGAATAAAAAGAATTCCACTTAGCAATATAAAAACCACCATTTGGCCGAAGACTTGGTCTGTGGTTTTGAGATCTAGTATTTCCAGTTATCAAAGGGGATTCATTGCTTAAATTTATATATTCATCTTTAATATCTACTTTTAGTTCTAAAGGAAAATTATAAGATGTGACACTAATAATTCCATCATCTTCATTTTTAAGTAAACTAAAAGCTTCGTCAATATGTGAACTTGTTCTTAAAGGACATGTAGGAAGCATTAATGTAATATATTCATATTCTATTTCCGAATTTGAGAAAATATGGTCTACTAACTCAAGGGCAGTACTGTCATCTTTTGCATAAGAATCTTCCCTTTGGTGGAGAGTTACGTTTTCATAGCTGCTTGCAATTTGAAGGATATCATTACTATCTGATGAAACAATAATATCAGTTATATTTTTTGAACCAAGCCCTGCTTCAATTGTGTGAGAGACTAAAGGCTTATCATTGAGTAGTAATTTATTTTTATTTTCTAGCCTCTTTGAACCACCTCTTGCTGGAATAATTGCTAAGTTTAAATTGGTTTGATTTGTGGTCATTTTTAATTTTTAAATAATCTTATATCACCACTATAATGTTTTCTGTGTTGAACTTGTTATTAATCTTTACTTTTAATCTTGTTTTTAATAACTTCTTAATTGACCACTTGTTAAATAAAAATACAGATATTGCTAAATATGTTTTGGAAAATGTTCAAGATGATTTAATTAAAATTTCATTTCCTTTAAATTTTCAACTTAATAGTTTCTTTTTTGCCTTTATAGTAAGTCTCTTGATGACAGCATTAACAAAAGTTTATGTTGTAAACAATTTTTCTACTGAAAATGCTGTAAAAATTATATCTACAATATCTAAATTATTCTTTATCTATACCGGTTCTATTTTTTCAATTCTTTACTTCCTGAGGCTTTTTCAGCTATCCCGAGGAGTATTTATATTAGCGATGGCTGTATACCCAATATTGTCTTATCTAATAATTTTATTTACTCAATTAGGAGCATTTCAGAATATTCAAAGAAGTTTTTTGATTAAGTCAGTACCTTTTGCAGTGCTATTGTTTCTTTTTGGATCTTTTTATTTTCAAAGAGCAAACCAGAATGATTCTGTTTCAATAGATGCAATATCTACCACCACCACAACTACTACAGTTCCTTTATTTTTAGCATCTAACCAAGAAAATTGCTTCGAGTGGTCTGGGAGTGATAATTTTACCGAATGCATACCAGGAGCAACAGTGATTACGTCTGAAAAATATTCACAAAGTGTAAATAATATAATTATTAACAAAGAAGATATTTATATCTTGGATGTTTTTGGAAGAGTTTTTAAAAATAATCCAGAAACAATTTTTATTGACGTAAGTTCTGAAACAATTAACAGAATTGATAAGGGTGAGAAAGATGAGAGCGGATTATTCAGTATGGTATTCCACCCCAATGATAACTATTTTTTGATTAGTTTTTCTGACAAAGATAGAAACCTTGTTGTTAAAAAATATAATTTGGATATTGATGGTAATCCAGAATTAGAAAGTAGTGAGGTCATTGTAAAAATACCAAACCCAATAGATATTCATTACTCTGGAAGTTTAATTTGGTCTGAATACTTTGAAGATTTTTTACTTGGAGTAGGAGATATGCAGTTAAAGGCTAACTCAAAATTTAGTTCTGAACCATTAGACACAACATCTCCAAGAGGAAAAATATTATTTGTTAATAAAAAAATTAGTGAACCGGACTTACTAGCTTTATATGAGACTGCTTCCCCAAGGAATGACATTCTTGCTTATGGGTTAAGGAATCCATGGAAATCTTCTGAGTATAAAAACTATCTCTTTGTTCCAGACGTTGGAGAAGCCGCTGACGAAGAATTAAATATAGTAGATTTAAATGAGTTTAATAAAACAAAGAAGCCTTACTTATTTGGCTGGCCACATTACGAAGGAAATATTGATAGAGAAATAAAATTCAATGAAATTTTCTTGTTTGGGAATTCTGAATATTCAAACATTAATGATTACGTAAAAGCTAATTCGGTTAGGCCACTTGTTCACTACTCTCATGTTGCACCTCAAAATTTTAGAGCTGCAATTATTGGTGGAGGCGTTATTGCAGATACAACTAGTAAATATTTTGAAAACTATATATTTACTGATTTTTTAAGCAGTGAAATTTTTGCATACGACTTCTTAAACAATAAACTTAAAACAATCCCTCTTGGTAATTTGGGCCATAGGTTTCATACACTAGACATACATCCAACAAAAAAAGATACGGTCTTATTAACAACTAGGTCTGGGTATTTATTTGAAGTAAAACTGCCCTAAATTAAAATACAATGATTGCAATATGGGGAGAAGGATCTGCAGGCAGCAGATACAAGTCTATTATTGAAAATCTTGGTTTTGAAGTCATTTTACTCAAAAGGAATAAGGAAAAAGAGCCTTTTAACTTTAAAAATTTGGATATATCAAAAATTGATGCAGCAGTTATTTGCACTCCAACAATATTTCATTCTGAACAGTCAATAAAATTTTTAGAAGCAGGCATCCCTGTTATGTGTGAAAAACCAATTGCACATACATACAATGAAGGGCTTTCAATTATCAAGACAGCTTTAAGCATGAATACAAAATTTCATGTTGGATATAATCAAAGATTCTTACCTGCATATGAGTTATTCAAGGAAAAAAAATGGGGAAATCCATTAGTTTCAAAAAGTGTATGGGCTGAAAAAGTCTCAGAGTGGCAACCAGAAAATGATTATAAAGAATCATATGCAGTAAGAAAAGAACTTGGTGGAGGAGTACCTTTAACCCTCAGTCATGATTTTGATTGGTGGACAGGATTATTTGGAGATTTTAAAGTATTGGAAGTTAACAGTTCGAATAATGGATCATTAAACATAAGCATAGATACAAACTTTGATGTGACACTAGAAGGGGAAATTAAATGTTTTATAAATTTAAACTATGAAATTGATGGACCTCCAGTTAGATATTATGAAACAGAGTATGAAAAAGGAATCTTAAGATATGAACCACTTATTGGCAGTCTCAAGTTTTTTTGGAACAGTGGCGAGGTTGATCTATATTCTACTGAACAAGAATGGAGTAAAACAAGAATGGAAACATTTAAAAACACTTTCTTAAATTTTATGGACGATACGAGATCCCCCTCAGAATTAACTGAATGGGAACTTGGTCTTTCAGCATTAAAACTTGCTAGTATTGTAGATAATTGGAATGAATGATAACACATATAAAGTTTTGGTATTAGGGACTGGTTTAATTGGCTCTGAAGTGATTAAAGTGTCTAGTAAAAATGGATACAGCGTCATATCTGTTGATATTAATAATGATGCAGACCATAAAGCTGATTTATCAAAGGAAAATTCACTAACTAATTTATTAAATGATTATCAACCAAATGTAGTTTTTAATACTGCAGGTATCGATCAAAAGTTAAATGAACCAACAAGACAATTGCATGAGATGCCTAACGAAGAGTGGGAACAAATTTTTACAACTAATACAAATATTACGCTCAATGTAGCAAAACAGGTCATTGCATATTTTATTAAATCAGATTTAGATGTAAAAAAATTGCTCTATACACCTAGTACATATAGCTTTACTAGTCCTAATCCTAATTTTTATGAAAACGACTTTGTAAAAAGTTTTGCATACGTTGGATCAAAAACAATAGAGGTAGATATTGTTAAATATATTGCTAAACATTATTCAAAATTTGGAATACTGTGTAATGGATTAGTTCCACATTTAGTTTTAAATGAAAGCAAGGAAATGAATGAAACATTCGCCCCCCTTTCAAGAAGCTGTGACCCCAAAGAGCTACACCCAGCAATCAGTATGTTAATTGATAAGAATAATACTTTTATGACAGGAGAGTTTATTAAAGTAAATGGTGGTTGGTTGGCCTAACAAGTAATTAAACTTTAAAAAAAATTAAGGATTCACATTAGCAACAATTTTCTAATAACAGGTATAAGCGGTCAGGATGGCTACTATTTATCTAAGTTGGCATTAAATAATGGTTTTAAAGTAATTGGACTTTTAAGACCAGAAACATCAATAACAGTAAAAAATCAATTTTCTAGATTGGGCGAATATTTCAATAATAACGATGTTAAGTTTGTTGATGTAGATTTAAGAAACACTTCACAATTACAAAATGTAATTAAAGAATTCAGCCCGGTCTACTTTGCTCACTTAGCATCACAAAGTAGTGTAAGAGATAGTTTTAATGATAAAAAAAATACTTATGAATCCAATACAGTTGTTTCAAATAACTTGATTGATACTATTGAGAAGTTTTCAAAAGAGACTGTTTTATTTTTTCCTTCATCTGCAACAATTTATGAAGGATATGAAAATACTGTAGTGAATGAATTAACAACACCAAAACCTAAGACAGTATATTCAATTTCTAAGTTAGAGACACAAAATTATATAAAGGAAAAAATTCAAACAAAAAATCTTAATTTAAACACAGGAATCATGTTTAGTCATGAGTCACCATATAGAAGTTCAAAATTTTTTACAAAAAAAATTATTGAATTTCTTATCAATTACAAAGAAAATAATAAGTTAAGTATTAAAGTTGGAAACCTTTCTATTGAAAGAGATATTGGCTATGCTCCCGAATATGTTGATGCAATATTTTCAATTTTAAAAAACAATAGAAAAGAAGAATATATAGTATCTAGCAACACACTCACGAAGCTTTATAATTTTTTAAACATATGTCTAGATTATCTAGATATAAATTACGAAGTTGTCATATCAGATAAAAATGTAAGTTATATAAATAAAGATAATAATTTTGAATTTATTACTTCTACAAGTGATCAATTTAGAGTACATGATTTAATTGGCATTAGAGGTGATAATAAAAAAATACTAGAACAATTATCTTGGAAACCAACAAAAAAATTAGAACAAATATGTGAAATAATGTTAGATTTTGAATTAGGTAAAAAATAAAAAAAAGCAATAACAACCTCTAATAAAAAAACTATTAAATATCAAAGAGTTTTAAGATAAAAATATTTATTCTTAAAGTGCTAAAGTAAATTGTTAATATGAACTTTTTAACAAATAAAGAAATAGAGCCATATCTTCCTGAATTTATTCAAATTTATAAAAATAGACCATTAGTAAATAATATTGGTGGGATGGGTTTTAACCATTCTTTTGCGTTATATGTAATTTTAAAAAAACTTAATGTTTCCAATATTTATGAATCTGGAATTTACAAAGGTCATTCAACTTGGTTAATTGAAAATTCATTAGATAAATTTAACCTTGTATCAATCGATATCAATTTAGGTCTCAGAGAATATATTTCAAATAATGAAAATATAAAGTATTTTGAAGGAGACATAGAAGATCTTAGCTTCAAAGATATTGATGTTAAGAATACAATTGTTTATTTTGATGATCATACAAATGTTATTGAAAGATTAAAATTTTTATATTCTTGGGGTATTAAATACGCTATTTTTGAAGATAACTATCCTGTTGGACAAGGAGATGCATACTCTGTAAGAAAAGTTTTAAATAAATCGGGTCAGGATATTAAAGAGTGGTATCCAAACTATAAGAAGCCAATTAACAAATTTACAAATCATAAAATATTAAATAAAATATATAAAAAATTATTTTATCAAAACAACACTCTTCCATATTTTTTAACTGAATACTACTACTATCAAAAAAAATTAAAAAAACCTAACTCTGCAGATTATGATCTATTTCAAAAACTTGTTAAACAACACTACGAAATTCAGCCTGTTTATTTATACAACAATCAAAGATGGGTAAATTCTGACTGGTCAGGTCATTATGAAAGCCTAGAACCTATTTATAAAGATCTTAAAAGCTCTCCATATGCAAGAGAACTGGAATTGTTTGAAAAAGAGTCTCCTAATGAAATGTATAACTACACGTATATTTCACTCATTGAATTAAATGTATAAATTTAATTAATGCTCTAAATAAATTTATATTTAAAAATTACAAAAATATATCTTAATCCATCCAAAAATTTTATTTTTTTTCCTTCTTCATAACTTCTTGCTGTGTATGAGATTGGAATTTCAGAATAATTCTTATTGTTAGACAAAAATTTAGCCAACAGCTCTACTTCAATTGCAAATCCATTTTCAGTAAAAGATGTATTCATTAAATAACTTGAAGGAATTAATTTATAGCATGTTGCAATATCCGATACGTTAATGCCATATGTCAAAGAAAATAAAAAGGATAAGAATTTATTTGCAAAATATGTACGCTTGTAAATTTGTGGTTTTGATTCTTTAGTAAACCTTGTACCTACAACAAACTTATTTTTATCCTGCTGAATCTTATTATAAAGGTGATAGATGTCTTCTGGATTGTATTCAAGGTCTGCATCGTGAATAACTACATAATCAGTCGTAATGTTCTTAAAAGCAACTTTAATTGCCCCACCCTTGCCAACATTAGAATTGCATCGGTATATTCTTATTTTTTTATTTTTTAGTGTAAGTTTTTGCAAAATTTTTAAAGAGTTATCGGTAGAACAATCATCTACAACAATAATTTCATCTATAACACTTATTTTAAGAAGTCTTTCAAGTGATTCATTCAAAAATAATTCTTCGTTAAATACAGGCACTATGGCTGTAAGTGTTATTTTTGAATCTTTCATACTTCAATATTTTAATCCACACTATTCGCATTAGAGGGTCTCACTTAACATATATATTTCACAGACATTAAGATAAATTGAAATAATATGTTGAGACTGAAATCTATTGTTTTTGATTTAATTAAGAAATAGAAACTTACACACTACAATCAATAACTTTGTCAAATTTAACATTCATAGAATTGTTTCTAATAAAAATAGGAAACTCTTGTGGTCCTGTTTTTGATATAATTTTTATACAATACTTTTTATAACCATTAGATTCAATCTGGTTTTTAAATTCCCTATGTTCTGATGGTCTAATGATTATATCTGGCATTAATTCACCAATAGAATATTTAAAATTCCATTTATTATGACCTGGGAAAAAATCACTAAAATTGTATTTGCTTTGAACCTGCTCTCTTACAGGAGGACCTTTTGCTATGACCCTATCTGATTTTCCTAGTAAATCGATACTGGGTCTATCAATATAATAAGATAAATTTCCTGCCCAAAATAACCCTACTGTGGCTTTAGGTTCTGAAATCAAATTTATTTTTTTACCAATAGCCACATTTAAATAGTCAGTACTCGTGATTTGAACTTCCTCGTTATACATGTATTGAAAGTGAGATGAGCTTAAAAACAGTGTGAATAAAATAGCTAGTATATAATAACTGCTGATTCTTTTTTTTAATAGAGCCATAAAAATAGCTAAAGTAAAAATGTAAATAATTTCATGAAATTGAAGTTTAAATTCTATAGACTCAAACCCCAAAAGTTGGTTTACATTTAACTGAATTAAAAACACACTACCTAATAACAACAAAAGTAAAATTACATTTATTACTTTATTTTTATACAGGATTTTTGTAGGAATTAGCGTTGGTATCGCTGCAAATACCAGGGGAATAATTGGAGTTATAAACCTATTAGCAAATCCATAAACTTCCCAAGCATCTCCACCAATATAAATGTTATAAAGTACTAGAAAAAAACTTACTGAGAAAATTGGAAATATAGTTTTTAAATTTTCTTTATAAGAAAATTTATTAATTAACGTAGAGAATATAAAAATTAATAGAGGTAATAAATTAAATGAACTTAGAACCCCTCTTGGTAACTTTTCTATAAGTGCAAACCCACCAGTTTTAAGATAATAAGTATTTGGAAGAAAGTCCCCGTAGTAAAAATACTGAAATAAAAATATTAAAAATATTATAAAGCCAGCAAATAAGTTGTATCTTATAAAAAGAAAAAATTCTTTAGAACTGGAGACCTTGAATAAGAAAAAATAACTGCTTACACCTAGTAAAATTACAAAAAAATCAATGCGGATCAAGATTCCTACAGAAATAAGAATATATATTTTTAAAATTTTAGATTCATCAACTTTTACAAAACTAGGATCAAATTTTACAATTTGTTCGATAATTAATATAAGCAACAAGCTTATTATGCCGACCTCATATCCACGTAGAGACCAAAAAATTAATGGATATTGAAAAAAAATTAAACCGCCTAAGAAATAAGAAATTCTTTTATTTCCATTACTAAATATAAGCGCAAGGGAAGTTACTTTTATTGAAATTATTAATAAAAAAATGACATTTACTAATGAAACAATCAAAGAATTGATTTGGAGGTCAAATTTGAATAAGTGTATAAATGAGAGAAATATAGTGTATAAAAAATTGGTAAAGCCCTGGACTCTGTTACTGCCTTCATACCAAACTAGCTCTCCAGAATTAGCAAAAGTTTTAGCATAACTCATTGAAATCATGATATCGTCAGAGAGAGTATGAATTCTTCCACCATCACCCATGCTTGATATAAAGATAAAATAAAAACAGAGAATTATTCCAGGAAGGTAATAATAATTATATTTATTAATTAATTTGGCACTTTTCATAATGAGAATTATACATATATAAAAACAAGGAGTTAAAATTAAATCTTGTCTTTAATGATTTAAATTAAGCAGGCTTTATTCTTGTATCAATTCTAAGGACAAGTCTTTTATTTTCACCTAAGACTTGACCAGCCTTATGCGTAATATTTGTATCAAAAATAGCTGCTGTTCCTTTTGGACCAGTAATTTCTTCAATTTGTGATAAATCTTTTACCTCGACAACATTTTCTTCTCTTAAAGCTTCTTTTTTAAGTAGTTCTTGTTGAAGTTTTGTATTCCATTCTTTTTTAGCGAATGTAACACCTCCATCTCCCTCAGATACATCTCTAAGATATATCATAAATTTTAAATATCTTGTTTTGTCAAAATGCATTTTATATGGCAAAACATCCACTTTTTCACCATTATTTGATGATTCAGCAAGAAATATTTTTGAAACTTCTGTATCTTCGGATTCAAAATATTCTCCAACGAATTCTGTAAGAATTTTGTTATTAAATATTTCATTTAAAAACTTAAAATATCTTACTTTCTCTGTTAGTTCTTCTGTGATACTCAAAACTTTTACAAAATCTGTTTGTATGTGAAAATATTTATCCCTAGCTTTTTTAAAGGCTTTTAATGTTTCTAATTCTAAAGAAAGTGCATCAGCTTCTGATACGAAATTATCTACTTTCATATACCCATTTGTTTGCACCTCTGGTACATAGTTAGTTATATTTTTAATCATGTAAGAATTATACAAAATATTTAACTAATTTACTTTTTATAATTTTTAAGATATTTTTGAAATAAACTATTCCGTTTATTACACAAACATACCTTAAATTAAAACAAAAGACTATAAAATTAAAAATAAGGAAAGGTTGGAAAGTATAGTATTTTTATAAGAACAAACAGTTCGGATTACTATTCTGCCTATTAAAAAAAATGAAGTATTTATTCAAAATAGTAAAAAAAATATTTTATAAATACTGTATTTATCTTGCAAAAGATAGAAATGTAAAATATTTAGGCACACCTTATGGGGGGTGGTATTTTTCTGATAAAAATTTAAGCAATCAAATAGTCATCATATCAGCGGGTGTTGGCGAAGATATATCTTTTGATATTGAAATGCTCAATAATTACCGAGCCAAATTATATTTAATTGACCCAACACCAAGAGCTATATTGTATATACAAAAAATTATCGATAAATTAGGGAATAGCAGAACTGTTCCTTATGATGAATCTACAGGAAATCAACCAATCGAAGCTTATAATCTCTCAAATGTTAAATTAGATGACTTTATACTCATAAAGAAAGCTTTGTATAATAAATCGGGACAAACAATTAAATTTTACGCACCCACCAATAAAGAATATGTAAGTTATAGTATTTCGAATTTTCAAAATAACTTTAGCAAAGATACTGACTTTATTGAGGTGACTACTATTACATTAGAAGACATAGTCAATGAAAACAGCATATTAGGAATTGATATATTGAAATTAGATATTGAAGGGGCTGAAAATCAGGTTATACCAAATATTTTGAGAAACAAAATTTTTCCAAAACAAATCCTTGTAGAGTTTGATGAGCTAAGAACTAAATTTTTAAAACCATATTTAAAAGCAATTTTTATTTTTACATATTTAAAGATGAACAGTTACACCTTAGTAAAAACTAAAGATTTTCCTAATTTTTTGTTTATAAGAGAATAGTTTATATCGTTATGTCATTATTAAATTTAAATCACCTTAAAAACAAATACTCTTTAGAGGTTGCTCATATAGTTCATGTAGGAGCACACAAGGGTGAAGAGGTTAAAGATTATAAAAAAAATTTTAAAGATGTGAGAATCGCTCTTTTTGAACCTCAAAAAAATTTGTTTAAATATTTACAAACTAATTTTGGAAGTGATAAAAATATTTCTTTATACAATTTTGCTTTAGGAAGTACTAACGACTTTTCTAATATGTTTATGGCAGACAACGAGGGCCAAAGCTCTTCTTTTTATAAACCCCTATACCACTTAACTGAACATCCTGAAATAAAATTTACAGAGGATGATACAAATTTTGAAATCAAAGTTTTAGACAATTTAGGTATTACAAATATTGATTTTTTAAACATTGATACACAAGGATATGAAATGGAGGTTTTGAAGGGTGCAGTGAATACACTTATCCAAGATATAAAATATATAATCCTTGAGATAAACAAGAAAGAACTTTACGAGGGTTGTCCAAACGTAAAAGATATAGATGTTTTTTTAAAAAAATATGGATTTATTCGTACAGATACTCATTACTGGCAGGACTCATACTCATGGGGAGATGGTTTTTATATAAAAAAAGAACTGGTTAGTTTTAATCGATATTTGTATTCAATTGTAAAAAATTTTCTTTATAGTTTTGAGTTTTTGTATAAATTAATCATTAAAACTAGAAATGTTTTCTGGAGACTTACTAGAAAACATAGTTAGGGGTTGATTTAAAGACTACAAACAACATCCATTATTATGAATATCTATTTTCTATATAATTTTTTATTTATAATTTTTAATTTTTCTTTAGTCGGAGCTTTTAGAAACTTTATCCATTTGTTTTCATTTCTATAAATTTTTGTTAAGTAATTGTTTGTTGAATTCAAACTCTTTCTTTTTAAATATTTTCTGTAATAAGATTTCGGATCATTATTTTCTTCTAATAAACTCTTTCTTTTTAAATATTTTCTGTAATAAGATTTCTGATTAATATTTTTTTCCAACAATAAGGGGGTTTTGTCTTTAAAGACTCTAGCTGCTTCTCTCGCTATTTCCACAACTACTTCAATTTCTTCTGGGTAGGTGGTGATACTTTTAGATAAATCTAAGTTATTATCAAGGAAATCCACATAACCTTTAACATGCGTTCCTTCATCAAAAATAAGTGTGACATAAGAATAAATTGGTGAGATACAGATTCCATTATTTTTACTTATGGTATAACCCCATCTAACAGACCATGAATCAATATTTCCCTCTATTTGATTTACTAACATAGGAGTTAAATCTGCTCCTCCTTTGTTAAAATTCAGTTGGTTATTAATTTCAGAAATTTCACTCTTAAGAACAGAAGTATCTAAAATTGCTTTATTCCACCTGTCGCTCCAGGAACCCCATCCATGAGAAGAGTTTCTATATGTAAAATATGTATCATACTTATAATCTTTTGGTACATTAAAACTCTTTGGATTGAACCCCATACCATTAACCGTCCAGACTCTTTTTTCATCAGAATATTTCTTTAACGATTTATTCATATATGTTAAAAAGTATGGATATACTTGCAAATCATCTTCTAATACAATGAATGATTCATTTTGTGATGATACTTCGTTTATGCCATAGATTATTGAGTTTGCTAAGCCTAAATTCTTTTTATGTTCAAATATTTTTACGGACTTAGAAAATTTTTCTAGCGAGTGTAAGTAGTTTCTTACATTTTCTACTTTTGAGTTATCTAAAGCTGATTCATTTTTAGGACCGTCAGAAAAAATAAAAATATCTGTGTTTTGTATTTGATGATCAGACTGTAAAGATGAAATAACTTTTTTAAGAGTTTCTAATCTGTTGTAGCAGAACAATATTAGGGGTGCATTCTCAGAAATATTATTACTCATATAATTAACTCAAAGTTTTTAAATCTTTTAATAGTTAATAATTTTTCAAAAAAGAAGTCTTGATTAAAATTCAATAGTTTCGAAAGAAATAAATAAGTTTTTGACATAATAGAATTTTAGACATGAAATAAGTATGTTTGAAAATAGAAATTATTATCCTTTATATAGGAGTATTTTTTAATATAATATGTAATTTAAAGGTAAAAGTTTATAATCTAATGGAAAAATTAAGGAAATTAAATATAAAATATTACCTACTAGTTCTGTACAGCCCAATAGTAATTAATTATTTAATTAACTTAGGTAAAAATTCAATAAAACAGTCTTTTTTAGAAATAAATTTTTATGATTTATTTTCTACTATATTTTTATTTATTTTTCTATATCAGATTAGTAAAGAAATCTCACATAAGTTAGACCTACCATATATTTCAACAGGATTTGTGACATACATGTTTAGCTTTTTTGTAATCGATAATTTAGTTCTTTTGCTTTACACAGGTATAAAATTTTCTTATATATTTATTTTTGTAAACATTTTTTGGCTAACGATTTTAATTTTTAAAAAAACAAATATTTTGTCTTTAAGTAAGATAATTTTTGGATTTACGGTTTTAAATTTATATAACAACTTAAGTTTAAATTCCTTGTCAAGGAATATGAATATTCTTGGTGATGTTCAAGACATACATTTTTTACATGTTAAAAATATATATCTTAACAATTATTTTTATTCGATATCTAACCCAAATTTAGAAGGATACCCTCAGTTGGTTGCATATTTCCATGCTACACTTAACAAAATTTCAATTTCGAGCCTTGAATTCAACTATTTGTCCTCATCAACTAATGTACTGCTACTGCTCACATTTCTATTAGTTTATGAACTAGATCTCTCCCGAATAACTAAATTTGTTTTCATCGTTTCATTTACATCATTAATTTTAAATAGTGAATGGCTAAAGTTTTTATTTATAGATTCCCTAATGACAGAGGGATCTTTGAGTTATCTATTTTGTGTTGTGCTCTTAAGTCTTGTAAAAGATTCTAAATCAAGAAATGGCAATCTTATTATTTCATTTTTCTTGATGGGGTTGCTTTATTTTAGCAAACAATTTATAAGCACTTTATCAGTATTAGTAATTTTATATTATCTAGTTAATAAAAAAACAAGACAATATGCATTAGCAGGAACAATTGGAATATTTTTAAAAGAAATAAGTTACCTTACGTATTTTAAAAATATAAATAGTAATTTTCACTTTAGGGAATTAAATTTTTTTGATACTTTGCTTGACTTAATTTTATTAAGAGATGTAATTCTCTCAAACGTATTCACTATATTGAAAAACTTATCTGTAGACATACCATTAACTTTGATATTTAGTTATTGGTTATTACTAACCATGATATTTTTTTATAAAACAAAAAATTTGCAAAAAGATATTACTTTTTTCACAGTCTTAATAATTATAAACTTCTCTTTGATATTTATAATTTACATATCTGTTTTAAGAAACGCAGAGCTTGAATCACCTATTAGGTACATGCTGAACTTATTGCATTTAGTATTCTATTCTCAATTTAAAATTATAGATTTAGTGTCAGAAAGTTAGGCTTATAAAATAATGAACATTCAAAACGTGAAAGCTGACTTTGTATGAAAAAAATTTCCGTTGCTATACCCACATACTATTCATCAAAATTAATTGAAGAAACTATTTATCCGCTGTTAAGTCATAAAATTGTTGATGAAATTATTGTTACAGATGACTCAGAAGACAATAATGAATTCAACAAACTCTCAAGCAATATAAACAATTTATTAGAAAGCTCTTCTATTAAAGTAAAAATATTTAAAAATAAAAAAAAATTAGGTGGTTTTAAAAACAAATACAATGCAATTTCGAAAACGAGCAATGAGTTTGTTTATCAGCTTGATTCTGACAATATTCCTAGTAATAAATCTTTAAAGCATATTGGTATGTCACATGAAGACACTTTTGATAAAGATGTACTATATCTACCATCGAAAATATTTTTATTTAAAAAATCTAGGTATGAAACCATTTTTAAGCCAAAAAATAGAATTATATTTTCAAAGAAAACTAAAAGAATCACCCCTGAATACCTACAAAATTCGTTTAATCAAAATATAAATTTTGTAAAAGACAAAGACGTAACCTGGCTTTTAAATGTAGGAAATCCATTTTTTTATAAAGAGTCTTACTTAGCAAATTTAGAAAAAGGATTAAAAAAATCAGAAGCAGTGTTGTCTGCTTGTTCAATTGCAATGTGCTATTTTTGGACATTATCAGGAAACGACATTAATATAAGTAGTTTTTTAGAACACCATCATAGGTTAAGAAAAGATAGCTATTGGGTAACAGCTGGTAAAAATGCTGTTAATTCAGTGGAGTATTTCAGTGATCAAATTAAGAATATATAAAAAATATAATTAAGAAAACACTAATTAAAATTGTCCACTTTTTTCGTGCTTAGAAATAATTCGTATTTAATCAAGTAAAATTTTTTTTGGCGAATGCTATATAATGCAGATTATGATTAATGATTTCAAAATTGCAACAATGATAATCTCTTCAAACACTTATCCAGCTATAAGAAATTCAAAAATGCAAAAAAAATTGTTTCTTGATAATTCTTTTGATAAAGAGTTGACTTTTTGGTACAAAGCAGGAGAGAAAAAAAATTTAAATGGCAAAAAATTTAAGCTACTTGGAAATGATTTACTAATTGATACAAGTGATAATACTCGAAATATGGGTATGAAAACTTTGTTAGCGTTCGAGTGGTTAGAGCAAAATTGTAATTACGATTTTGTAGTTAGGCCAACACCAAGTTCTTATATCAATTACAATAATCTAGAGAATTTCATTCAAAGAAACTTACTAAATCATAAGTATATTTATGCTGGAAAATTGCAAACTACTAATAACAAACAAGGACAACTGATAGATTTCATCAGTGGTTCAACTCTAATTTTAAATAAAGCAAGTATAAATAAAATACTGGAAAATAAATCAAGTTGGGATCATGCCTACTGGGATGATGTAGCATTAGCTCTTCTAATGAAAAAGCTTAATATTGAACATCAAGATACGGAGAGGTTTGAAGTTACTGGAAATCCCTTAGAGCAAAATATTCCAACATCTTATTACCAATATAGATGCCGAGCAGACAATCATTATGGTTATCCGAGATATTTAGAATCCGTAAATTTAAAAATAGTTCATAAATTGTCAAACAAACAAGAATTAAATAAGTTTTCTATAGTAATTTTAAGTATTTTTTATAAAATTTCTAAGTTTTTTTATATATATCAATTTGGATGGAAAGTATATGAGTATTCTAAAAAAGTTATTAAAAAAATACTCCCACAGAGTTTTTATAAAATATTAAAAAAAATATTTTTAAAACAAATCGAAGATTTTAAGAACGTAAGGTTTAAGTATTAAATTAGAATGAAAAAAAATGCTATTGTCAACCTAAAAGGCGGCTTAGGAAATCAAATTTTTCAAATTGCTTTTGCTTTGGATTTAGAATCAAGAAATATTAGAACTATTTGTGATACTCATTTTTATGATTCAAATATGCAATTCCCAAGAAGTTTAGAACTAGATCCTAAAGCTTTTGGAATGAGCAGTATTAAGTTTAAAAATAACAAGCTTTTTTCAATAATGAATTCTATATTTCTGGAACTAGATACTTTCAATTTCGATGATTTAAAATATTTGAATCGATTTGTTGGTTATTACCAAGATTTTATGATTTTGGAAAAGCATAAAAAATTAATTAAAAATGCATTAGGTTTGAACAATCCTCAACATAGTAATGAACTAGTTGCAATTCATATTAGACAAAATGATTATAAGGAAATCAATCAAGATTTATCAGATTCATACTATAAAAAAAGTATTGATGATTTACTAAATTTAAATAAAAATTTATTATTTGATGTATTTACTGATGATAAGAATTTTGTTCCTAATTTAAATATTTTTAAAAGATTAAATCATGTTTATTATCCTGATAAAAATATTAAACCTTTAGAAGTTTTTCGTGATATGTGCAGATATAAAAACTATATAATTGCTAATAGTTCCTTTTCGGCTTTAGCAGCATATTTATCAGATTCTGATGACAAAACAGTTTTTTATCCAAACCCTTGGTGGAGATCTTCAGAAATTCAGATCAGAAATATACCAGCTTCTTGGATACCTGTTATCAATAAAAAATAAATTATTTTTTTGCTTTATTCAAAATAGCAAACAAAAATACGTAAATTGAAAATACAAAATAGAAATAAAACAATAATTTACTTGATGAAATAATAAAAAGATTAGTTAAATTTTCCGTAAACCCCCACCCTATTGAATAATATGTAGTTGCAAGTAAGTTTGTAAAAATCAAAAGTATCTTAAGTGATTTGTTAGTGGATGCATAAATTATGTATATAAAAAGAGAATTGAATATAAACTTGTATCCCCAGTTTGCATAAATATTTATTAAAAAACATAATGGGAACATCAATATGGTTTTATCAACAGATAATTTATCAATCTCAATTTTTACTTTACTAAAATCTACTTTCTTCCTTAATAACGTTATTGCTATTAATACAATTATTGATAAATACGCGGCTTCATCAAATCCAATGAATTGATTTAATAGTGTGAAGTCATGAAGTAGTCCAAATGATCTCGTAAAGCTTATAGGATTTGGAAGTAGTGAGTTTTGAAAAAAATAATGAAAAATGATAATTGATGTATTAAATAAAAAGTAAATAGAGGTAAACACAACATATTTGAGTTGTTTATTGAATATAAAGATCAATAAATAGCCAGTAAACAGGACCAATGTATAACTTTTTATTAATGTGAGGATTGTTAATATAAAAAAATTAAAATTATTAAATTTTGTAATATTATTTTTCAGCAATACACAAATATATAAAAAAACAAATAAATCAGTATTAAGTGAAAATACCAAAAAATGAAAACCAGGTGAAATCAATATAGAGACAATTAACAATAGATTCACTTTTAATCGAGACAAGAAAAACAAAATAATCATAAGAAATACGGAACCTATCAAAAATGTTACGAGCCAAATATCATCAAAAGTAAATTGAATATATTCTGTAAGGAGTCCATATCCAATTGAATCTGGGCAACTAATTTCCTCATCCAAGAATCTATAATTGTGTACAAAAGAACTAGCGTTGCATCGTAAATAATGTAAAAAGTTTTGCATATCCCAAAAAAATGATGAATTAGGATTTTCATTAAATGTGCCATAGATTGCATCAAAGTAGTAATTGAATGGTATTAATTTTAATAAAACAGACTCGTTTTTATTAAAAGAAAAGTTGTTATTCACACTTAAAAAAATAAAAATCATGAATGCTAATAAAAATATTCTATAATTTAAATGCACTAAAATATTCAACACTAAAAGATATATAGACATAAATTTATTATTTCTTGCAATGCTGAACACATTCACATATTAAATAAAATATTCTTAAACAGTTAAAATATAAAAAATAAATTGAAATAATTTTAAAATGCAAACTTCGTTAAAATAATAAATAATGTCGTCACTGCAACCATGGAACAATATTCCAAAAGTTTACAATTCTAAGACTATTCGATACAACAATACAGATACAATCGAATTTAAAAGCAACACAACCTATCTTCCAAGGGGTCTTGGAAGAAGCTACGGAGATGTTTGCTTGAATAATGATGGTTCCCTAATCCTTACAGATGATTTTAAGTCAATTATCAACTTTGATCATGAAAATGGAGTTATAGAGTGTGAGTCGGGTATTTCTTTAAATGAGATATTAAAAATTATTACACCACTTGGATGGTTTTTACCTATAGTCCCTGGCACAAGTTTTGTCACAATTGGTGGTGCAATTGCTAATGATATTCATGGTAAGAATCACCACAAAAAAGGAACATTCGGAAATTTTGTAATGAGTATTGATTTATTAAGATCGACTGGAGAGGTTATAACTTGTACTCCAGAGCAAAATTTAGATTATTTTCACTCAACAATTGGCGGATTAGGATTAACAGGATTAATTATTAAAGCAAAAATAAAGTTGATTCGTGTTAAAAATAATTTAATAAACAGCAAAAATATTAGGTACCATTCATTAAATAATTTTTTTGAAATAAACAGTGAAATAGAGGAAAAAAATGAATATACAGTTAGCTTTGTTGACCTAGGTATAGGCAAAAAGACAAAGCAGATTAGAGGCGTGTATCACGTTGGCAATCATGATGATTTAGAAGAAAATAAAAAAAATTTTATCAAACCTAAAGAATTAAGTCTTAGATTGCCTTTTCCTCCGTACTTTTCCATTGTTAACAATTTTTCAATTAGTATCGTTAATAGTGGATATTATTTTGTAAATCAAAATAATGATTGGCGAAGACAACACTATCGAAATTTTTTCTTTCCACTTGATTCAATCAAAAATTGGAATAAAGCATATGGAAAAAAAGGCTTCTATCAGTACCAATTTGTTGTCCCCATGAATTATGGAAAAGAGGTTATTAATGATGTAATAACAATTATTAATTCATACAATCAAAAACCAGTTTTAGGTGTCCTAAAGACTTTCGGTAAAATTGATTCTATCGGTATGCTCTCATTTCCTATAGAAGGTGTTACTTTAGCAATTGATTTTCCAAACAAAGGAGAATCAACCTTAAAAATGCTTGAAAATATAGACTCAGTTATAATTGATGCGGGTGGCAGAATTTATCCTGCAAAAGATGCCAGAATGAAAAAAGATACTTTTCTAAAAAGTTTTTTAAATTTTAATGAATTTGAAAAATATATCGATCCTCAGTTTAGCTCATCATTTTTAAGAAGAATGAGTATTTAGTTTAAAAAATACAATTATTTATTTTTAGTAGTCAATGCCTTAGTTATTATCACTTCTTTATCTGAAATCTTCCAATAAAAGTAAGAAATTTTATCATCAAGAGTCTCAATAAGTTCTTTGTATTGCTTTTTTATAAAAATAAAATATAAATTTAGGATACCTTGCTCGTTGGTAATTGAAAAAGGATACTTCTTGATTAAATGCATGATGTTCATAAAAGTATTATCTTCGATAATTTTTGTATCAAAATAAATTAATCCCGTCTGAAAGTAATCTGTTATTTCTAAGTCAAATTCGCTAGCTAAGGAATTAAATTCAGGATGTGAAGAATCAAATTGCGATTTTAGTTTCCATTTATAATTTGGATATCCATCTGCTCTAGCTAGTAGATTGTTATTAGGAGTTTCTTTTAAAAGATTATTTACATCATGATGGATATTCATGTTTATATCCATGTAAAAAATGTAGGGCCATTTTTTTAATTCAGAATGAAATAAATATAATTTATGCCACTGAAATTTCTTAGTTTTATGTCTATTTACATTTACTTTTAGATTTGCAAATGATCTATCAGTTAATTCATCAAACTTTATTTTTTTAAATCTTAAGATTGTTATATTGTTTTTTTTATTCATGTACTTTACAAGGAATGAAGGACAGGTCAATGACGTTATAACTATAATTTCATCTTTATAATTTCCTTTAACTCTAAGCTGTTGAAAAATTCTAGGAAAATTTTTATATAGGTATTTAAAGTTTGCTACAAAACATATTACTGGCGTTGTTTTATTTTCCATATTTCTCATGTTAATTACGTTTATTTTTTTCTGATTAAATAAAACTTTATTGCTTCTAGTTAAAATTAATAAATATAATTGGACTTATGAAAAAAGTAATTGCTGATATTCTTTATGTATCCAAACTCACCAAGATTAAAAACAAGAAAGCGCTAATAATTTTTTCAGTATTTCTTTCACAATTAACAGCTGCTACAGATTTGGCACTAATTGCGGTCTTTGCTGCAATAATTGCTGATCAATTTACAAACATTGAATATATTAATTTATTTCTCAATTTCTTTATCAAATATAAATTCTTTATTGTTTTAACAGTAATGTTGAGATATTTGATAACTTACTTGCAATTTTCGCTATTGAAAAATTTAGAATACTCTGTAACTGTTAGTCTAAAAGAGTATATGTTCAATAAAGTTCTTGAACAAAAAAATTATTCTAAAGCAGATACTTTTTACTTTATAAACACTCTTTCGGTACACATAGCTTTCTTTTATTCAAACTTTGCTCAATTTATGAATCATTTACTTCAATCTATTGCATACTTTACTTATTTATTGATTGCTGATACTACAGTAATATCGTACTTTGGAGCAGGTGCATTAATATTGTTCTATCCAACATATAAACTAATTTCAGCTGCGCGAACCTATATGCACAAAGGCTATAACGCAGGTAAACACGCTAATACAACGCTTGTAAACGCTGTTGAGAATTTGCCTTTAATAAGAATATTAAGAATGGAAGATTCTGAATCTAAAAATTTTAGCGATACTGTAAAACAAGTTTACGAAATAGTATTTAAAAACCAAAAAATTACTTTCATCAATCAACAATTACCCAATTTTTTTACGTTGTTTGTTTTTGCTCTAATTTTAAATTTTAATCAGATTGCAGATGTTTTAACTTTAGCCTTTCTTGGTGTAACAATTAGAATGTTTCAGTCACTTTCAAGTATTTCTACAGCAATAAATTCAGTTGTAAATTCTCAGATACACGTTCAAGAATTTGTTTCTCTTGAAAGTAACACAAACACTTTAAACAAAAGTTATTTACAAATAACTGAGGGTAAAAATATTAAACTTGAAGGAGTGTCTTTTAAATATGCTAATAGTGAAGAATATATATTTAAGAATCTAGATATTTCAATTGAAAAAGATAGCCATAGCCTCATAATTGGCGCAAACGGTACAGGAAAAACAACCCTTCTTGGTTTGATTGGAAATATTCTAATTCCAGAAAAAGGAAATCTAAGTTCATTTACTGAAAGTTTTTCCTACATAGGTGCAACACCATTTATATTTCAAAAGTCACTGAGAGAAAATATTTTATACGGAAATAAATTAAACGTACCTGATTCAGAAATACTAGAAACACTTTATAAATTTGACACTTTCAAAGAAGAAAGTAGTTATAACTTAGACAGAGAAGTTGAAAACAACACTTTGTCATCTGGACAATTACAAAAAATTGCATTTGTAAGGGCATTGCTCAGTAAACCAAAAATTTTGCTCTTAGATGAAGCAATGGCGAATCTAGATGAAAAATCAAAAGAACTTGCTTTGTCAATTTTAAAAGAAATGAAAATAACAGTAATAAATTCAACTCATGATCCAGAAAGATTTGAAAATGTAGACGCAATTTATAAATTAGAATCGATTGATGAAGAAAGGATCATAAAAAAGATTCTTTAATTATGAAAAAAATACTGATCGTTCATAACTTCTATCGTCATTATGGAGGGGAAGACTCAAATATTTATGAAGAAATAAATTTTTTAAATAGAGACTTTGATGTTAAATTTTTTCAAGCAAAAAATGATATAAAGCTCTCCTTTTTTGCAATCCTCAGCTTAATAACTCGATCAAATTTTAAAATAAATAAAGAATTTAAAAATATTCTTGAGGAGTTTGAACCTGATCTAGTTTATGTACACAATACTTGGTTTTACATAAATTTAGGAATTTTTAAAATTCTATCAAAAAGAAAAGTTTCTACGGTTTTAAAAATTCATAACTTTAGATATGATTGCTCACGCTACTTTTTTGCAAAAGATCATTTAAAAGGAAAAAAAAGGTGTGGTGCATGTGGGTTTGAGTATAAAAAAATGTTGTTATTAAATAAATACTTTGAATCCTCATATATTAAGTCATTATTTTTGTATTTTTACTCTTTAAAATATTTTAAAATCCTTAAGAACTTTAAATTAAAAATTATAGCTGTCAATAATTTTCACAAATTACAACTAATCAAATTGGGTATTCCACAAAATAAAATAACAGTGATAAATAACCCATTAAATCTCGATATCAAAAAAGTTAATACCAAAGAAAATAATATTGTTTATGCTGGAAGGATTTCAAGAGAAAAAGGGTTAATAGAGTTGCTAGAAGCCTGGAAAGATGCAGATATTAAGGATTACAATTTATTAATTATTGGTGATGGTGAATTACGAAAACAATTAAAACATAAATATTCTGCAAGTAATGTAAAGTTTTTAGGCTTTTTACCAAATGAAAAAGTCCTGGAACATATTTCGAAGTCTACAGCTGTTGTGACTGCTACAAAACTTTATGAAGGTCACCCTAGACTTTTATCTGAGGCTTCTGTTTTAGGAGCAGTGTCAATATACCCATCATTTGGAGGAATGGATGAGTTTTTTCCAGAGAACTATGAATTTGCATTTGAGCAATATAACTACAATGATCTTAAAAATAAATTTATTCTTCTTACTGATAAAGAAGTAAGAAAAAATTCTATTAATAGGATTACTGTTCACACGCAAAAATTATTAAACGAAAATATAATAAGAAATAAATTTATTAAAGTTTTTGAGGAGCATTTCTAATTCTTATATCTGTAATTATGTCTGTAATGAACAATGAAAGTTCAGTTGTTGAGTCTATTGAAAGCATTCTTAATCAAACCTACGAAAATTTTGAATTACTAATATTGGATGATTTTTCAAATGATGACACTTTTAAGATTATTAAAGAGTATGAAAAAATAGATGACAGAATAAAAATTTTTAAGAATAATAAGAACTTAGGATTAACCAAGTCTTTGAATATTTTAATATCTAATACCAGGGGGTCATTAATAGCAAGACAAGATGGTGATGATGTTTCTTATAAAAATAGATTCAAAAAACAAATTTATTATTTCCAAAATTCAGATTTCGATTTTTGTGTTTCAAGAGCAAAAACTCAGCAAAGTGGTAAAGTTTTACCAAAGTTTAGCTACTACATTCCTTCTGCCTTAGTTTCAAATTTTAAAAACCCATTTGTTCATGGCACGTTGATGATTAAAAAAAATACACTTTTAGAAATAGGCTCTTACAATGAAAGTTATTATTACGCACAAGATTTCAAGTTGTTTAAAGACTTGTTGAATAAGAATAAAAAATTTAAGTATATAAAAGAACCACTTTATAGGTTGAATACTAAAAATAATATTTCAACAATAAAAAAAATAGAACAAGACTTCTATTCAAATTTGGTTAAAAGAAATCAAAATCCTACAAAATTAATTAAATAACTTTAAAATTCTTAATCTTGACCAATATATTTTTGGAAATTTAAATATTTACTATTTTAAGGTTATCTATATGTATTATTAATTATGCGCGTAAAGGAATTTTCATAAAGATTTACACAACCAAAATAAACGAATCATGGATCGTTGATAGAATTAAAAAAGAATGGGTTTTATACAATAAACAGTTCAACACAAACTTTAAATATTTAGCAAATATAGTTTGGATTATTGCGCCTTGGTCATTCAGTGATAAAGATTTTAGAAAATTTAAAAATAAAAAAGTTGTTTGCTCAATCTATCATATTGAAAATACCAAAAAAAACAGTCTAGAAATAAAAAGGATTTACGAACTTGACAAGTTTATAGATGCTTATCATACAATTTCATTAAAAACACGCGATGAACTTGCTAAAGTTACAGACAAACCTATTTACTATATTCCACTTTGGGTAAATCAAAATATCTGGTTTCAGATTAAAAATAAAAAAGAATTAAGGAATAAATATAATTTTGATGACAAAGATTTTTTGGTTGGTAGCTTTCAAAGAGACACTGAGGGCCATGACCTTTTGTCACCTAAGCTTATTAAAGGACCAGATATTTTTATCAAAATAGTAAGCAACCTTTACAAGAGTAACAAAAATTTAAAAATCGTTTTGGCTGGAAATAGAAGACAATATGTAATAACTGAACTTGAAAACCAAAATATTCCCTATAAATATTTTGAAATGACAGACTTTGATATGCTTAATGAACTTTACAATATTTTAGATCTTTACCTCGTTACTTCAAGGCTTGAAGGAGGTCCCCAAGCTCTAGTTGAATGTGGACTCACAAAAACTCCAATAATTTCTACAGATGTTGGAATAGCAGATAAAATTTTGTCCACCGAATCAATTTTTGATTATAGAGAATTGGCCTCTTTTGATAAAGCAAAACCAAATGTGGATTTTGCTTTTCAAGAATCTACAAAATTAACAATCCCAAATGGAATGGTAAAATACATAGAAATGTTTGAGAAAGTTTATGAAAGTTAGTATTGGATCACGAATTATTAACGGTCCTTGGGGAGGCGGAAACTTATTTGTATTAAATCTAAAAAAATTTCTAATCCAAAATGGACACGAAGTTATCCATGATCTTTGTGCCAAGGACATAGATATCATACTACTTACAGACCCACGAAGTAGAAAGGAATCATCTTCAACTTTTAATCATCAAGATATTTTAAAGTATAAGAAAAATGTAAATCCAAACGTGACTGTTGTACAAAGAATTAATGAATGTGATGAAAGAAAAGGAACAGATTTTATTAATAAATTTTATCTCGAAGCTAGCAAATGCGCTGACCACGTCATTTTTGTTAGTAAGTGGTTAGAGAAAATTTATACTGATATAGGAATGTCAAAAAATAAAACTTCAGTAATTATGTCAGGTGCTGACGAAGAAGTTTTTAATAAGGAAGGTTTAGTAGAATTTAATAGAAAAAAAATCAAAATTGTGACTCATCATTGGAGTGCTCATATGAATAAAGGGTTTAATATATACAAGAAATTAGATGAATTGCTTTCAAAACCCAAATATCAAAATTTAGAATTTAGCTATATAGGCAATGTTCCTTCTGAAGTAAGTTTTATTAATACAGAAATAAAAGTACCTTTATCGGGCAAAGCTCTGGCTAATGAAATCAAAAAAAACCATATTTATTTGACTGCATCAATTAACGAGCCATCAGGAAATCATCATATTGAAGCTGCACAATGTGGATTGCCAATATTATATTTAAATAGTGGAGGTATTCCAGAATATTGTAATGGCTATGGCATAAGTTTTGAAAACAATTTCGAAGAAAGTTTAAATCAAATAATTGATAATTATTCAATATATAAAGAAAATCTAGAAGATTATCCTTTTTCAGCTCAAGCAATGTGTGTTGAGTTTCTTGAAAAATTTATTAATGTGAAAAAAGAAAAATTACAGATTGAGCCAAAAATAAACAAATTTACTATGGTTATATATCTTTTTAAAAATAATGTACAAAAAGTACTGACAAGCTTGACTATTAAGCAATATTTTAAAAACCTAATTAAAAGAGTTATTCAATGAAAGACTTATCTCTGTTCAACGACATCCCCAATTTGTCAATGGATTATATTAAAAGCCTTCAAGTAGATAAAAATTTTAATTTTTTACCTACAAAGGATGGATCTACAAAAATTGGAAAAAAAATAAACATGGGTTATAACTGTTATGCAATAAAGCTTTATAAAATCACAAATAACTGGGAGAAACTAGAAAAAAACAAAAAAATTGATTGGACAAATTTTTTATTAAATTACCAAAACCATAATGAAGAACTGTATAAAAACTATTTCATAGATCCACAAGTAATTAATTACTTTGAGAACTCATATTCAATTTATGGTTTCAAAAATAATTTAAAAAGTTTACTAAACAACTTGCCAGGTAAAGACTATGAATTAAAAGAAAACCATATTTTTAAAACCATAAATGCTGATAATAAACAAGTGATTTCAACTTTAAGAGAAGTCAACTTAGATATATTAGAAACTCCACTTATATCTTTAAATAACTTTGATAACATTGAGGGTTATTTAAGTTCTTATAATTGGAATAAACCTTGGGATGCAGGAGCACAGTTTTCATCTATGTCAGTATACAATGAGACATTTGAGCTAGGACTAAGTGATAGATTATATGATTTTATTTCTAACAAATTAGACAAAGATACAGGTTCATACTTTGACGGTAAACCTGAAAATTCTCGTCAGATTATCAATGGGGCAATGAAAGTTATTTCTGGATTAGATTGGTTAAATAAAGAAATACACCTACCTAATAAATTGATTGATTATTGTCTAACAAACAAACCAGAGTTTGAAGGGTGCGACTTAGTTGATTATGTATATGTACTTTATAAATGTTCAGAGCAGTCAACTTATAGAAAAAAAGAGATCAACAATGTTTTATTAGATGTTTTAGACTATTTAAAACTTTTATATCACAAGGAAGAAAAAGGCTTTTCTTACTTTGCAAATAAATCCCAAACATATTACTACGGAATTAAAATTTCTACAGGAAAAAATGTTGCCGACATTCATGGAACAATTTTATCTGTTTGGGCAATTGTAATGATACTTGAATCTCTTGAGCAAAATAATTTTAAATACAAAACTATTAAACCTTAATTATGGATATGAAATATATAAACTCTTTTTTTGTAAAAATATTTATATTTTTGACATTTCTTTTTGCTAGAACTTTCATGGGTTTATCATATTACGGCATAAGATTAGGTGAAATATTAATAGGATCTTCAGCTCTTGTATTATTAATTTATACATCTATTATTCCTTTAATTACAAAAAAATATTTTTTAAATAATAAAAGATTAAATTATCTTTTAATAATTCTCTACAGCTCCTTCTTTGTAATTAATATTTTTGAAGGTGTAAGTTTAATTAACCCTTCTGTTTATAAAGCCTCAACATATATATGGTCTTTTGGAGCATTAGTTTTTGGATATAATTTCATCTCAAAAATTGATTTTAAAATTTTTAATCATGACATAATCCTTTCATTTGTTGGTTTATTTATCATATATGTATATTCAACTAGAGGAATAAGTGAAAATTTACAAAATGTATTTCTAAATTATACTGATAAGTTCGAATATCCTAAAGGATCAGATTTACTTTTGGCTTTTATTTTTGTTTTCTACATATTTCTACAATATAAAAAATATTCGAGAAATTCCTTATTCATACTTACTTTTTTTGCAGCATTATATGCACCCCTTTTTCTTGTAAAGTCTAGGAGTGGGTTCTTCTCATTAGTTATATTTATATTGCTAATATTTCCAAAATTTAAAAAAACAGATTTTAAAATAGATTTAAAACTTTCTCTATCTTTTGTGCTTGGAATTATAATCTTTCTTTTATCGACTAGTTGGGTTGTAAGTAGAGATATTTCAATAGATGAAGATATTGATCAAGAACTTAAATTTGCTATTACAAGTAGATATTCAACAATTAATGATAATAGGTATGAAGAAGAGGTCCTAAAGTTGAAATTATTTTACTTTGAAGACGGAAGAATTTTTTCCACAGATGGAAACTTAAATTGGAGAATGCAGATTTGGCAGGATATATTTCATGATATGAATAAGGCAAATATTTTATTTGAAGGTTATGGTTTTTCTATCCTCATTCCAGCTATGGATTCAGACCAGCGAGGAGGCGAGGACAGTCAAAATGTAAATGTACATAATTATTTTATGCATATCCTTTCAAGAGGTGGTTTTTTACATTTATTTATTATTTGGGGTATTTATTATTTACTATATAAAAATTTTAAAATAATTAATGAAACTTCAGATTACGCAATAATAGTTTTACCACTCATATTTAACTCATTTTTTGATCCAAGTATGGAAAATGCCCATTATTCAATTATTTTATATTTTCTCTTAGGGTTTGCTCTAAAAAAATATATAATTTTAAAAGAAGGAAAATAATATGAAAGCATTTATTACGGGCATTACAGGGCAAGATGGATATTATTTAACAGAACATTTATTAAATTCTGATTATGAGGTTCATGGAACTATCAGAAGATCATCTAGTTTTAATACTGAGAGAATTGATGAATTAATATCAGAATATAGTGAAAACGGTCAACTAAAACTTTATTATTCTGATTTATTGGATTCATCATCCTTAAACAATTTAGTAAATGCAATAGAACCTGATGAAATTTACAATTTAGCCGCCCAATCTCATGTAGCTGTATCATTTAAAAATCCCCTTTATACAACTCAAACTTCAACTATAGGACCATTAACTCTTCTAGAGTCTGTTAAAAATTCAGAAAAAGAAATCAAATATTATCAAGCGTCTTCTTCAGAAATGTTTGGTGGAATTGATTCAGAAATTCTTTCCGAAAAATCACAATTTAATCCTAAAAGTCCATACGCAGTAGGTAAAGTTTTTGCACACGAAATGACAAAAGTTTATAGAGAGTCATATGGATTGTTTTGTGTAAATGGAATTTTATTTAATCATGAGTCACCTGTGAGGGGCGAAACTTTTGTTACAAGAAAAATAACAAGAGCGGTCGGTAGAATTTTCCATAAAACTCAAAAAAACCTTACTCTAGGAAACATGGAAGCAAAACGTGACTGGGGATTTGCAGGTGATTATGTAAAGGGAATGAAGCTCATGTTAAGCCATGACACCCCTGATGACTGGGTGCTTGCTACAGGTGAGACACACACTGTTAAGGAATTTGTTGAAATAGCTTTTGGAGAGGTAGGGCTCAATTGGGAAGATTATGTATTAACCTCTGAAAAATATCACAGACCAAACGAAGTTAACCATTTACTTGGAGATCCCACTAAAGCAAAAAATGAACTTAATTGGAAACCAGAAGTGGATTTTAAAGAATTAGTAAAATTGATGGTGCAATCTGACATAGAGCTTGCAGAGAAAGAAAGTGTTTTGATTCAAAATAAATTAATGAAACCAACCTGGGAATATCCAATTACAAACTAGTTATTAATCTGTTCTTTTAAATACCAGTCATATGTCATTTTTAAACCTTGTAGAATATTTACTTTGGGCTTCCACCCATAAGACAATATTTTTGATGAGTCGAGTAACTTTCTTGGATTTCCATCGGGATATTTAGGATTAAAAAAAACATCACCATGAAAATCAATTACTTTCATCATAATTGATACTAGATCATTTATTGAAATTTCTTCACTACTTCCTATATTTATAAGCTCTTCATTGATTTCATTTTCAATTATGAATGATATTGCATCTGCCAAATCATCAACAAACAAAAATTCTCTTAAAGGTTTTCCAGTACCCCAAACTTCAAACTTCTTTAAATCTTCTTTTTTTGCTTTATGCATTCTTCCCATTAGCCCCGGAATAACATGACTTTCTTTATCATCAAAATTATCGTATGGGCCATATAGGTTTGTGGGCATAAGATTTACTACTTTGTGGCCATATTGATGACTAATAGAGTTACCCAATTCGATCGCTGTAAGCTTTGCCATTGCATATGGAGAATTAGTTTTTTCAAGAGGACCCGTCATAATAAATTCTTCTTTAATAGGGTTGTTTGCATCTACAGGATAAATACAGCTACTACCCAAATTTATTAACTTTATGTTCTTATAAGGAATAATGGCTTCAAGCAAATTAACATTTATTTTTAAGTTTTCTAAAATAAAATCTGCTCTATAAGTATTATTTGCTAATATCCCTCCCACTTTTGCAGCAGCATTTATTACAAAGTCTGGTTTATGTTTTGTAATATATTCTTTTACAGCTGTTTGATTGAAAAGATTTAAAGAATGACGATTTGAAGCTATAACTTCCTTAAAGATTGGGTTGCTTTCAAATTTTCGATTTAATGCCCTTCCTACTAAACCTTGACTGCCTAAGATTAGAACTTTCATTATTATTTAGTATTTTAATAACAAATAAACTTATCATTAGTATGTAATTATAAAAATTAAAGTTTATGTGTGGTTTTACAGGTTGTTTTTCATTTGAAAGTATTAACCCTCAAGATATTGAGGAGGGTAATAAAATTGCTGTTTGTAGAGGTCCTGATAATCAAAAAAATATCTCAGGTAAAGAAGGTATAAACTTTGACCTTTGGTTTAATAGGCTTTCAATTATAGATTTAAATGAAAATGCAAACCAACCTATGGTTTCAAGCTCTTTAAATTCCCTAATTATGTTTAATGGTGAAATTTATAATTCAAATAATTTAAGAAACAAAGGAGATTTTAAAAATTATGATTTTAAAACCTCTCACTCAGATACTGAAACTTTATTAGCTGGACTGGATGTTAGTGGTATTGAATTTATTCAAAATTTAGAAGGCCAATTTGCTTTTGTATACTGGAATAAAAAAGAACAAAAAATTTTTTTTGTAAAAGATAGATTAAGTCAAAAGCCTTTATATTTTAATCTAGATCAAAAAACAATTACGTTTGCTTCAAACCTAAGGTCATTATTAAAAATTTTAAAAAATACAAGTTTAAATGACAATTTTATAAAACAGTACATAGCCTACGGTGTGGTTTTCTCTCCTAATACAATTTTTGACAACATCCTCAAAATAGAGCCGGGGCACTATTTAGAAATAGATTATTCTAATAATAGTTTTAATACTTTAGTTAAAAAATATTGGCAACCTACCGATTTCATTGAAAATAAAAAGTTTTCTCAGGAAGAATTCATGGATATTTTTTCTCAATCTGTAGAAAAAAGGCTTGTTTCAGATGTTCCGATTGCAAATTTTTTATCTGGTGGAATAGACTCTACAAGTATTGTCAAGAAAATAAGTGAATTGGGGCATAAAATAAATACTTTCTCAGTGGTAGTTGATAAAAGTGAATTAAACGAGGAATTATATATCAACGAAGTAGTGTCAAAATACAGCACAAATCATAATCAAATAAGAGTTGAGTCAAGTATTTCAAGTGAAAATATTTTCGAAGCATTAAATTGTTTAGATGAACCATATGGGGACCCTTCTATTGTGCCATCTTATTTATTAAGTAAGCTCATTTCTCAGGACTTTAAAGTAGCTATTTCTGGTGACGGTGGTGATGAGTTACTAGGAGGATATTCAAGGATGAAAAATCACTTAATTAAGAGAAATAAGTTAACAAATTTATACTCTCAACTATATAAGATATATCACCCGTTATTTGGAAGCGGGACAAGATTTAAGTCTTTTTCTAGTGATTTTTTAGCAGCACAAAAGTCTTATTTAGAGGATGAGAAGTTGGTTAATTTGCTATACAATACCAATATAAATCCTGAGTCAGAAATAAATTTTATAAATGATAAATCTTCATATAAATCAGTACTAATAAATGAATACAAATATTACTTGTCAGAACAAATGATGTTAAAAGTTGATAGAGCTTCGATGGCTAATTCTTTGGAAGTAAGATCGCCCCTAGTGGATAATAAACTTGTTGAATACATTTTAAATACAAGCCATGATTACATTTCAAAAGATTTACAGAAGTTGCCATTGGTAGACTATTTAAAAGAAGACTTCGATAGTCTTTTTCTACAAAGACCAAAGCAAGGGTTTGTTTTTGATTATAAAACTTGGGTTTTTGAAAATTTTGATTTGCTATCAAATATTGTTAATGCTTCTGAGCTAAACAATTATTTCTATTCATATAAAATAAATACGTTAAAAAAATATAAAACAAGAATAAATGCATTAAGAATATGGAGAATTTTTGTTTTGTCTAATTATTTAAATTCAATTAAGTCTTTATAATCCTTATACATTTTTTTACAGATCAAATCAATATTATTGTTCTTCAAATAATGAGAGTTGTCATTTTTTAATTGTGATTCCTTTTGATTAATTTCTTTTTTAAAAATATCAATTAATTCATCTAATGAAGAAAATAGAAATCCATTTTCACCATGATGAATAATTTCAGCATTGTTTTCATTATATTTTGCAAACACTACACATCCATTTGCTAATGCTTCAAGAATTGTTTTTGGATTACCTTCGAATTCTGAAGTTGAAAGGAAGTAAGTATATTGTTGGTAAATCGAAATTAATTCTTCATGATCTATATTGCCTAAAAATTTAACATTTAAGCCATTGTTCAAAACAGTTTTTTGCAAAGCTTCCTTTAGAGAACCGGTGCCATAAATATCTATTCCGAGTTCTATATTTGATTTATCCATAAAATCTATAGCCATTTGATAATTTTTTTGGTACTCCAATCTTCCAACCATTAAGATCTTGTCATCACATCTCTTTGATTTTGAATGGTTCACTTCTACCCAGTTTGGAACTAGTTTTATACCGTCTATTTTAAATTTTGAACTTAAAAATTTTATATCAGCAGCACTAGTAACGGTATAAGTATTTGAATATCTTAGAGTTATTTTTGTTAAGAGTTTGTAAAACTTAATTTTTAAAAACCCCTCATTGTTTTTTATTGAAAAGTTAAATGCATCATAACCAGTTCTAGTTATTAACGGTTTTTTAGTCAGCGCTTTTAAAAGTAAGGGAACCCAAGAACCTAAAAGTTGGTGCTGATGCAAAATATCAACGTCACTTACAATATTTTTTATTTTAAAGGGAATGATTAATGATTTTAAAAACATGACGAGTTTATTGTTGGAAAATGTTACAAAATTATATAAGGGTATAAATTGCAGACCACCATGAGTGAACTTATTTTCAGTATGTGATTCATAAGTAAAAAATACAAAATCTATGTTAAATTTCTCATTTAATTTTTTATATATTTTCATTTCTCGATCAAATATTCCAGAGTCAATTAGCGTACTGATCGAGTATTGATATGTAAAAAAAACTGCAATTTTCATATTAGATACTAGTGTAATTGTAATGAAGAGAATTACATATATTTTTACTGGTTCGAGGATTAATCGACTAGATAATAGTAATTATGCAGATGAATTTTTTTATGGGCTGAGATACTTTAAAAACAAACACAAAATTAATATCATTGAGTTTAATTCAAAAAGAAAATACTTTTCTAAAGTTGAGCATTATGTTTCCAGGTTATTTAGCTTGCCCTTATATATATTTTCTATTAATGATAAACAAAATCGTAAAATTTTAAGAGACACGGATGAGTTATATTTAGTGTCGGAGTCTGCTGCTTTTGCTGCTCTACCTTTATTAATTTTGTATAAAAAAAAATATAAAATTAAAACCAATTTATTTGTAATGGGACTATATTCAAAAAAGATAAATTTTTCAAAGTTAAAATTTTTACATAATTTTTTTATTTCTTTTTTAGGTAATTATATTGATAAATTTTATTTTCTTGGAAAAGGTGAGTTAGAAAAAGCAAAAAAAATATCAAAAAAATACAACAATATGGAATTTTTACCATTTTGTATTGATACAGATTTTTGGAATGTTAACAATTTAGATATAAAGAACAATGAATATATATTGTTTATTGGCAATGATGGCAATAGGGATTATAAAAAGGTATTTGAGATTGCTGATAAAATGCCTGATAAAAAATTTGTTTTTGTTACCAAAAATAAATTTCTAGTAAATATAAAACAAGACAACCTAGAGGTTCTAAATGGAAGCTGGGGAAGTGGTGCTATTGATGATATGAAACTTTTAGAAATTTATAGTAAAGCCAAGTTAGTTATTTTGCCGCTTATTAATACCTTTCAGCCTTCTGGACAAAGTGTAGCTCTTCAGGCGATGTCAGTAGGCATACCCGTGATGATGTCTTTTACAGATGGTTTTTGGGATATAAAAAAATTTTCAAATTACGAAAATATAATATTTGTAAAAAATAATTCAACTGATATTTGGATAAATACAATAAATAATGTTTATAAAGATACTAAATTAATTGAGATTATTTCTAAAAGTGCAAGTATCTTAGTAAACAAACATTATTCGTTGAAGAATTTTAATAGTTTTTTAGAAGAGCAAATAAGTTAAAATAGGGCTGGCACATATGTTCAAACTATCTAACAAAGTTTTTTACCAAAGACACAAAAATGAAATTAAAAAATTTATTTCAAATAATGAATCATTACATATAATTAATAAAAATTCTAGAAACAAATTGAATCTTTTAAGCTGTGATCAAGTTGATATTGACTTAGATAATGAAGACTACAGCTCTATCAGATTAGTCAACAAAAAATATGACACGATCATATTGACTGACATAATAGAAAATCAAGAAAATTTATATAAACTTATGCAAAGTATTTGTTTACTACTTAATGATGATGGCAGGCTTGTTATCAGCTCGATAAATTCAAAATATAATCTTTTAATATCTTTGCTTGAAAAAATGGGATTTAAAGATAAAAATAAATCATCTTCATATATTCATTTAACAAAAATTAATAAAATTACCAATGGGCTAGGGCTTGAATATCAAAAGCACTATACACGACAAATTATTCCATTTAAATTTCTTTTTATAGGGACTTTACTAAACAGGATTCTGGAGTCTTTATTTTTTAGATTTAATTTTGGTATAAAAACTTATATGATATTTAGGTCTGAAAAACAAACTCATTTTAAATATTCAAAAACGATTATTATTCCTGCAAAAAATGAAGAAGGAAATCTTGATGAATTAATTGATAGAATACCAAGTTTTGATAATACTGAAATAATATTTGCATATGGAGAGTCACAAGATAAAACTTTAGAAAAAATAGAACAAATAATTGATAAAAATAATGATTATAAATTTAAATTAATTAAGCAAACTAAAAATGGTAAAGCCAATGCAGTTTGGGAGGCTTTAGATATTGTTGAGAATGATATCATTGCGATTTTAGATGCAGATATAAGTGTTGAACCTGAAAACTTAAAAGACTTTTTTGAAATTCTCGAATTAAATCGAGCAGATTTTGTTAATGGCACAAGATTAATCTACGATATGGATAAAAAATCAATGAGATATTTAAATAAACTAGGTAATAGGTTCTTTCAATTTTTTATTAGTAGGATTATTAAGGAACCTTTGACAGATTCACTTTGTGGAACCAAAGTATTTAAAAAAAGTTTTATCAAAGATATAAAATTTTGGCAGAGTAAATTCAACATTGAAGATCCATTCGGTGACTTCGATTTAATTTTTTCATCTGCGTTTACAGGACAAAAAATAGTTGAACTTCCTATAAGCTATAAAGAAAGACGATACGGCACAACACAAATATCAAGATTTAGAGACGGATTTAGATTATTAAAGTACATGACCCTTTCCTTTATAGTTTTTAATACTTCTGAGGGATATTAAAGTACTTAAATTTTTCTTTATTAGTAAAAGTAAAGACACAATATTGAAACCTTATTGAAAAGTTAAACTTATTATTTTTATAATTAATACTTATTTTTGTTTATTACGTCAAAATATAAAGTTCTCAAAAAATAAATTATTTTATTTTTTGCATTTAATAATTTATATTCCAAATGCTCAGCAGGAGCTGGAACATTCCAATGATGAATAATTTCAATACTAAAATTTAAGTTGAATAATACATGTTCAGAGACAAATTTTGGATTCTCCCTTGAAGCTTCATAATATTTTTCAACAATAGATGAATTTAAATTATAAATTCCCATTCCACCAAAGGCGCTAGTGATGTAATAATTTGACTTTTTAAATCTTTTTATATTCATTTGATGCCGGAATATAAATAAATAATTTAGGAAAAAACTACCAATAACAATAATTTTTTTTAATTTTTGCACCTTTAATTGAGCGTTGTAATTAACCCAATTTTCAGCTCTAAGTGCAAAAATATCATAATAATATGGTGTCGAGAATGGAAAAATTCCAAAAGGAACATTTTTATTTATGCAGTATTCAATAAGTTGATTTAACTTTTCAACAGTCACATATTTGAATAAATCTAGATCTAAATCAATCGGAATGTAGATTATTTTGTTCTGATTGTTTATGACGGATATTATTTCAAGACATTTATTTCTTGAAACTAATATCCTTTCTATTCTATTTGTATAAATCTCCTCTAACCCATCCAATTCATTTATTATAAAGTTATCTTTATTTCTGTAATTTTCAATTACATCTTTGGTGCCGTCATTTGAGTCTGAATCCACAATTATTATTTTTGATGAGTATGTAGTATTCCTGGAAAAATCCTCTAGAAACCTAAGATTTTCTTCAATATTTTCAATACAGTTTTTAGAAATACCGCAGATATAAATGTTATACCCACTGTTATTTTCTTTCACTTTTTAATTCTATTCAATAAAAATTTTATAAATATTGTTATTTAGATTAGTTTAAAATTAAGTCAAGTATGAATTATTTACTAAAAGATATATTTTTAATTATTTCATTAGTTATAAAAAATATCTTATACAAATCAAAAGAAGACAATCAAGATTTCACATTGGTAACAGCAGTAGATGACTTTCATTTTGAATATCTAGAAAATTTAATTGAAAATTTTAATAAATCTGATGGTAAGTTTAATAAATTAATTGTTTACGGTCTAAATCTTTCAAATGAGCTCAAGGATAAAATTTGTTTATCGGATTTTGTTGAATTTAGGGAATTTAAATTTGAAAACTATCCACAACATTTTAGTTTTAGGCTAGAAGAACATAATAATAAAATTGGTGGATTTGCTTGGAAACCCGCAATAATTTATGAAATTTATAATGAACAAAAATACTCGAATATTATATGGCTAGACTCAGCGTGCATATTCGATTTTAAGCTTTTTCTATTTAAATTGTTAATTAATGACAGAGGTTTTGCAAGCTTTCATTCAACTGGAATTGTAAAAGATTGGACCTACGAATCTGTTATTGAAACAACTGGCATACAAGATGAGGAAACGATACTTAATTCAAGAAACTTAATGGGAGGAGTACTAGGGTTTAATTTTAAAAATATTAACGCTGTAAAACTTTTGGAAAATTGGTACGCTCTTTGTTCTGTTCCTGAAAATATCTTTCCTGAGGGAAGCAGTATTAACAACCATAGACATGATCAGTCTTTGATATCAATTTGTTATTGGAAAAGCTTTAAGAAAATACTCCCAATACACAACAGGTTGTTCGGAATAACAATTCAAAATTGGCCCAACAAAATACTATATTTTTTTGATGAAAATAACAATCTCAGAGAATCATTATTAAAAAGATACTTATTTTATTCAACAACTACAAATTCACGATGTAAGATTATAATTTTATTCAACCCAGAAAGCTTAAAAAATATTCCATTTCGACTTTTGTTTACCAAAAAGATTTTACTATTCATATCGTCTGAAAATCAGATACAAAATTTAAAACAATATAAATTAAAAAAATATTTTATCTTTACTTTTACAGCTTTAAATATTAACTTTACGAAATCCCAAAAAATTAATTTTGTATTAGATGAAATTGATAAAATAATTCATGAAGAGTATATGAAAGTAATTAATGCATAAAGAAATTGAAGTTATTTCGGGATATAAATTTGCAGAAATTTCTGACATTATATTCTCAGGAACATTTTTAAAATCTCAAAGTGAGTCACTTTATCGTAAAGATAATGTAAAAGATAATTCAGATGAACATTCTATTTCTGGAAAGTATATAAGTATTAGAACAAAAAATTTTAAATTAAAAGAGAACGACATAATTTTCTGTAAAACAGATTATATATATGAATTATTTAGTATTTTGAAAAAACAGTGCAAATTTAAAAATATAAAATTAATAACACATCAAAGTGATTTAAGAATATCAAATAAGATGTACAGAAAAAAACCAAAATGTATATCAGAGTGGTATTCTTGCAATGTAGATATTAATAGGCCAAACTTAATTCCTATACCATTAGGCTTAGCTAATTTTCATAACAAAAATCTAAACGAGAATCATTTTTCAAAAAAGATTAACTTGTCTGATTATTTCAAAGATAAAGAGAAACTTATATATCTAAATTTTAATCCCAACACAAATTTCTCTCACAGGAAAAATATTTATAAGATTTTTGAACGCTTAAATTGGGCTGATAATGAAATAAATCCAGTTAGTCTTGATAAATATAGGGAAAAGATGAAAGAACATAACTTTGTACTAGCACCATGGGGTAATGGCATTGACACTCATAGGTTTTGGGAAATTTTATATAGTGGTTCTATACCAATTACAATAAAACACACTTTGTACCAATCATTTCAAAATATACCAAAAATACAATTAAAAAATTATTCTGAAATAAATAAAAACTTTTTGAGTGAAAACCTAGATTTTTTAGAACAAAATAAAAATAGTTATAGTTTTGTAGAGCTAGATTTCAAATATTGGAAAAACAAAATAAAATTAAATGAAATTGATACCCCAAAGAATAATCCAGTTTTGATGAAAAATAACTTTTATTCATATTATTGGTTTATTGTTGGTTTTCAATACAGACTTAAAAGCAAGTTAAAAGTTTTTAATAAAATTAGAAGATTTATATTTAAAAAGTTAAAAATTTAATATGTTAAATTTTCTATATGCATTTGATAAAAACTATAATACTCAAGCTTTAGTGAGTATTTACTCTGTTTTACAAAATATAACTGAGAAAATTAATTTGTACTTGATATTAGATGATACAAATATTGACATAAGTATTCCATCTAAAATTAAAAATCACGAAAAATTAAATACAATAGTAATCAAAAAAATTGACGTTAATGAAAATTTATATAATTTAAAAGAATCACATGTCTCAAAGGCTACCTATTATAGGTTATTTATATCTGAATTATTTGATGATAAAAAACTAAAGTTTGCTTACCTAGATTCAGACATAATTTGTGTAAGTAACCCAGCACTCTTAATAAGAAAGCAATTTGACGATATGAAAACTGAAAATAAATTTATTGGATTTGCTGATGAACTCTACAGACACCAATATAGTGAGCCTTTTGATAGATTAAAAATGAAAGGAGATAAATACTTTAATGCAGGGGTTATGCTTGTAGATTTTCTAAATTGGGATAAAAACAACTTAACTAAAAAATCTCTAGATGCCATAAATGAATTAAAAGATAAAGTAAAGTTTTGGGATCAAGATGTTTTAAATTCTATTATTGATGGAAATTATTTGAGTTTAGATTCTAAATTAAATTACAGAACTAGTTTTGTTGATCAAAATAAAAGTATTAAGAATTTAACATTTATACACTATTCTGGCAAAAGTAAGCCATGGGATATAGGTGGTGTAATAGAAGAATTTTCTGATGTGTATCAAGCAAATTACAAAGAATTATTTGAAAAAGAATATCATTTAGTTTGTAGAAATAGAAAGAACAGCATTAGTAAGCTTTTTAAAAATTTAATCGGGCTTTATAAACATCAGAATCTGTATTTTTATAAGTACCTTTTTAAATCAATTTTTGTTATTTTGAAAAAAGAAAATTACCACTCTCTACCGTAGCCATGTGTTTCGTCATAATAGAAATAGGGTGTCTTTAGGTATTCACACTTAGTCAATCTAAGCAAGTTCAACCAACAGTCATAATCAGGTGCATAATCATTTTTTGTAGGTATTGGGCGAAACCCACCAATAAAATTTAATAAATCAAGTTCCACAACAACGCTTGATGTAATTATTGAGTTATGAATTTTTAAAAATTTAAAATCAAATTCTCCAGGAAATTCAAAATTTTTGTAATTTGAAAATATAGAAGGTTTATGTTTTTTTGCTATGCGTTTGTAAAATCTTTCTTCATTGTATTTCAAGTAATGCTTATTGGAGCTAAATATTCCTTTTCCAATAAAACCATCTGTAGAGCTCATTTTATTTTTAGAAGATTCTAGTAAAGAAACTTGGTCGTTGATTTTATTGGGTAGCCAAATATCATCATCGTCTAAAAATGCAACATACTTACCAGTTGCTTTTTCCAGGCCAAAATTTCTTATATGTCCAACTGAAATAAAGCCCAATACTTCTTTTTGATTTTCTTTTAAATCTATTTTTCTAACACTACTGTCGAAAGTGTGGGTATAGTATTCATCTTGCGTAGAACAATCATTGATAACTATGATTTCTAAATTTGAATAATTTTGTTTTTGTACGCTATTAATAGCATTTTGTAAATATTCAAACCTGTTGTGAGAAGGAATTATGACGCTTACTAATGGTTGACTCATTAAAAATAATTATAATAAATAGTTTTTGCAAATCATAAATTAAACCAAATCATAAATTTAATTTATTGATGATCCAAGTAGGTAAAGTATAAAAAATTATTGATAAGAACTTTGTAAGCAAGTTAGGGTAAACAATTCCAGATTTTGTATCTATACTTTTAGAGAGAGCTTTTGCTGCGGATTTAACTTCTAAATCGAAAATAGAAATTTTATGTCCAGCACTAAATTTTGTGTTTATCTTTCCAAACCGTATAAATAGATAGTCATTTAATTCCATAGATATTATTGTTCTTTCAAGTAATTTTTTGCTTTGGGCGTAGATAAAATTTTTATTCCTTGGTTTTATTGCTGCAAAAGAAGAAATATAAACAAATTTTTTTATATTAATTTTGCTGTTTAAAATATCAGATAAAAAAAGCGGTAACAGATAGTTTATCTTAACTGTTTGGTTTATATCTTCAATAGTAGGAATTTGTGAGGGTCTATTTTCAGCTAAGAAGCCATTAAAAAAAACAATAGTAGGATTTTCTATTTCTTGAGAAAATGAAATAATTTTATCAACTTCCTCAAAATAATCTTGTACATGAAGATGGCTATTTGAAGATAATTTTTTAGAGGATACAGTATAAATATTTCTATTTTTGCTTATATCAACAAAATTCTTAGATAATTCAGATGAAGATCCAATCAAAATATAATTATTACTTTCCATGTTATAAATATAACAATGTAATTACAGCTAATCCTGAAATAATCATTGGAAAAAACATTTTTGAATTTTTTATCCAGTAAATAAAGTCTTCAGTCTCTGATCTATATGTATCGCCATAAAAAATATAATTGAAAAAACATAAAGAAGAAAAGTTAAGAATTGAAACAAAAACTTGAAAGACTCCACCATCAAACCACTGAATGCTCCAAAAAAATAAGATTGTTAATGATAAAATTAAAGATAAATTGAAGATCTTATTTAGCTCTTTATTTCTATAGTTATGTAAAAGATACTTTTTTACTTTTACATTAGGGTCAATATCGTAATTATTTATTATTGAGATTTTTTTTGATACTATGATTTGATTAATTGTGGATAAAATGAAAAAAGATAATGCATTTGTTAAAACTATCCCAGTTAAATAGCTTCCTAAAAATAATCGAACCCCAAATAACACAGTTATTGCCAGAAAATCTAAATATTTTTTGTATTTAAAAAAATTTGAATATAGAACTGTGATAAGAGTGTATAAAATCAAAAATATTGTTGCATACTTACTTGTAAAGTAAACTATACCAAATCCTATAAAATACAGAGATAATGAGTAAATTTTAGCATTCTGTATTGAAATATCCCCCTTCGCTAAAGGCCTAAATTTCTTGATTGGATGTTCTTTGTCTTGATCTACATCTTTTATGTCATTAAAAATGTAAGTAGAAGACGCAATTAATGAAAAACCTAAGAACACTAACATTAATTTTTCATCGATTATTAATGTAAATTTATTTGCAAATATTGCAGGAAGAAATATTACTAAATTTTTACTCCACTGTTCAATTCGTAATATTTTAAGCATAAGATATACACAAAAATTTATTCATAAGTTAGGATATCAAAATAAATTATGTAATACATTTGATAGGAATGGAAAATTACTTGTCATTGCAGATAGGTTATGAATAAAGATGAAGAAAAATAAAGAAATTAAAGCATAGTATTTGTTTAAGTTTTGTTTTTTTAAATTTTCAAAATATAGTGACAAACACAACCCCATTAAATGAAATAGTTGAATTATATAAGCTCCTTTTATTGTATCTCCAGAATCGTTTGGAAAGCTCACTGTAAACCATAAATAACCAAAAAATGAAATAAAGACTGAAAAAACTAAATACACATTTAATAAATCTATTTGTTTTTTATTTTTAATTTTTAGAGAGTTAAAACTTTTTTTTAGCCCATAGAAAAGCATGAAGGTTGGAAGTAATGATATCAAATTAACTCTCGCAAGATAATCACCAATAAGTTCCTGATTTTTGCCCTCAGAGAGTGATCTGCTTGTGAATGAAAAATATCCCCAGTAATCACCCCAAAGGTCGCTGTACAAAATAGGTAAAAACTGATTACTGAAATAAGGCCTAATAGGTTTGGAAAACATTAGTTTTGCTTCATTATTGAATGGAAGATAGAAATTTAACTCTTGATTAGAAAAACTAAAGTTTGTTCTTGTTTGGTTAAAAGCTGTTAATGATCCATAATCAAATAGTAAATTTATATAAAACCATCCAGACAAAAGAAAACCTATAAAAAAAGTAAAAAATAAAAACTTTATGTAGTTCTTTTTAATATTTTTTTCTAAAAAGAAAAAAAGTAAAAAATACGAAGGAAACAAAAGAAATGCCCACTGCCTGCTTAATGCTAACAAACCAATAATAAATCCAAAAATTAAAATATCTTTTTTTGAGTATTTAAACAATTTTTTAGATAGCAAAAGAAATCTGTATATTAGTAATGCATTTAAAAAAAGAATATATACTTCCCCTCTGATCATGGATATTGCCTTGTAATTAGTTGAAAATATGCCAAGAACCGCAAGTATGGAAAGATTCATAGTATTTGTTTTAGCAAAAAGTAATTTCATAATTTTCATATAGATTATCAAAGTTAATAAAAATAAAATGCTTGTAAAAACTACACTTGTAAAACCATACAGTTGTCGACAAGTATCTAATTTACCTGTACCCGAAATTGTAAATTTACATAATTCATTTACAAAAGAAGGAAAGATATAGGGTAAAGGTGGACTAAAAAATTCGTAGGTGAAATTTGAAGCTGGCTGATTTGTCTTGTTGGGAACAAAAATATTGAGAAAATTTTGTACGTAAGCATGATGAGCTTCCCCATCATAGCCCTGAATTGGCTCATAGTGAAATGCATTGTAAATTAAAACATAAATTATCAGAAAGGACAAGATGAATAAATAAATAGATTCAATCTTTGACGATAGCTTACTAAATTTCTTCATTTTTTAATATTAAAGCAAATTTAGTTTTTTGATTTATTTATAAAGTTTATGTTTTTGTGGGCGCTACAGGATTTGAACCTGTGACTTCTTCCTTGTAAGGGAAGCGCTCTGCCGGACTGAGCTAAGCGCCCTAGATTAATGATTTTAATTTGTTTTTGTAATTACAATAGAGTTAATGTGAATAATTTTAAGATATTAGTTTTTTTTGAAAAAGTTTTAAATTCTAATTCATTTATAAAAAGATTCAATTACTTACTAAGTTTTGCATCATTATTTTTTGTATTGAGATACTTTTGGACAAACAACCTTCGGATATCTTTTGATGTCTTATCTCTTTTTTTAAGTCCAATCCTTTGGCTAGCATATCTATTATTTGCAATTTCATGGTGTTTGAATATAAATAACAAAAAAATTAACAAAGATTACATACTGATATGGTTTAGTTCATTGATGGGAAAGTACTTACCATTTAAGGTGGGAATACCTTTATTTAGGATTTCAGAATCAAAAAAATATTTCGATGATTTTGATACAAAAAAAAATATTAAGACGTTATTGCTTGAACAATTATTTTTAATATTTTGGGGCTTGTATTTTGGTACTTTTTTTTTCTTACCACAAAATATTAATTTTTTTATTATTGCCTTGGTATCAATTTTTACTGGTGTAATCCTTATACTGCTTTTAGGTTCAATGTTTAAAGCTTTCAAGCAATTTGTAATAATTAATATTTATATTCTACTTGGACAATTTCTTCTCCTTACTTATTTTGTTTATATTTTTGAATTTGAATTTGGATATTTTAACCTAGTGGGTGTTGCTTCATATATTTTAGTTTCAAGTCTTTCGTTGTTATTTGTTGGAGCTCCAGCTGGCATAGGAATAAGAGAGTTTTTATACATTCAACTACTTAATTACAGCAACTTGCCAGATGAAATTGCGTCATTTGCAATAATAATTAGATTAAATTTGTTAATAAATGAAGTTTTTTTAACCTTTCTTACAAGAATGTATTCTAATTTAAGTAAATGAAATATTTATCATTAACTTTTCTCAAGATTTTTTGAGTTTGGAAAATTAGCACAAAAAATGTTATAAATAAAATTACAAACAACAAAAACCATGCTCCCTGGTTTCCTTCATAACTAAAAAATCTTGTAGCCATGGTCATGCTTATAGAAAAAATAGAAAACACAAAAGACAATAATGCAAAAATGTCAATCAATCCAGAGAGCTGATGACTGGAGTATTTCAACTTTGTCTTAATTGTTGAAAAAAAGTGAAATAATGAAAACAGAATAAGCTTTAAAAATACAGTTATTGGATTTAATTTAGATGATTCATTTCCGTAAGTAATTTTATTTTTATACTGATGCAGGTTGAACTCTTGTTCTATACCTAATCTAGAAATATAAGCATTTATAAAAAAAGGATATCCATATCTATTGAAAAACTTTGGTATTCTAAAAAATTTAGATATATCGTAAGAAAATAAGAAAAGACCATTTAGTGGATCATTTAATCTCCAGTTTCCTGTAATCAATTTTATTAATAGTGAAGCAAAAGAATTACCAAAATACCTAATTTTAGGAATTTCACCTTCAACACCCCCTACCCAAAATCTATCACATTTAATAAAATCTGATTTATTTTCTGTAGCTAAAAGTAAAAGGTTTTTAATATCTTGTGTATCGAACTGGTCATCTCCATCTACCTTTACAACAAAATGAAAAGGAGATTCTAAAGCAGCCTTCATACCAATTTCCATACTTTTTCCTGGGCCCATATTTTTCTTGTTTGAAATAATTTTTATATTTTTATATTCACTTGTTAAGCTTTTGAGAACTAAAAGAGTGTCATCACTACTTTTATCGTTTATAACGATTATTTCATCAAAATCATCAATAAGATCCACTATTGTTTTTTGAATTCCTTGTTCTTCATTAAACGCAAGTACTATTAATTTGTTCATGACATAAACCTCAAGTTAATTATAGATTTAATTGTTAAAATTAAAACATGAAAATTTCGAGGGTAATGTCGCTTACGTTTCTTTTTTTAATATTTTTAATATTTTTAAAAAGTGATTTTCGAATTATAAATGAGCTTAGGTGTTGCCAAGATGATTATGACTACTATTCCCATGCATTAACAATTGTTGATGATTTTGATTTTGATTACTCAAATCAAATAAATACAGAAAATAGGTTTTATGCAAATGGCAAAACAGCTCCGATAGGGTTTTTTGGTTCTGGTTTTTTAGCATCACCTTTTTTATTTTTAGGAAAATTACTTGATAATTTATTTAATACAAACCAAGATATTTTAGAATTTAGAAAATTAATTTATTCATTTTCGAGTATCTTTTATTTATTTGCCTCTTTATATTTACTGAATTTAACCTTTGAAATTAAATGGAAGAAATATACTTTACCGCTAGCATTTTTTGGATCTGGAATAATTTATTATGCATTTGAGCGTTATAGCATGACACATGTTTATGAAGTTTTTACTATTTCTTTAATATTTTATTTTTCTAAAAAATACTATTTATCTGAAAACAATCCAAATATATATTCAATACTTTTGCCTCTGGGTTTTCTATTGGCTTTTTTAGTACGTTGGACTAACTATTACATAATACTTTTACCGTTAATATTTATACGTTTATCAAAATATAATTCAAGATTAAAAATAACAAAAGATATTGTATTTTTTTTGACATCGATAGTTTCAATCTGGTTATTTTCTTTGCATACTATTGCAATATATGGAAAGTTAGTTTTTTCCCCAACATATGTTTATGGAGCTCAAAATGTAGGCAATAGTTTAGTTCGTGATATACAAAATAACTTTTTCTCTCTTATCTTAGACTTACTCAAAGATATTTTTAACGTTTTATTTACACAAGAATTTGGAATATTTTGGTTTGCTCCGATTATTTTTCTTGGGTTTGTGTTGTCAATTTACAATTTTCTTTACAAACCTATTACTGAAAAGCTCAGTTATGCACTAATTTTAATTTGTTATGCTCAATGTTTTTTTATTATTAGCATTTGGAACACAGCTGCATCATCATATGGCTTTAGATACTTACTTTCGCTTGTACCACTCTCTTTATTTGTACTGTCAGTTAATTTGAGCAATGATAATTTATTATTAACTAATTATTTAAAACTTTTTTCAATATTTGGAATATTGTCAGTATTATTTTTTGAAACAACATTAAATACACAATTATCTCTTATCCCAATAAAAAATTCTTTCGGTATAGATATTATCTATAGTCAACCTAATTATTTATCAGGAGTTGTTATGTCCTTTTTTGAGTTACAGAGTTATATGAAAATAATTGCAACAAGTTTTTTTGGTGCAATTATATTTAAATTTTTAATTTTTTTAGTTGGCAAGAATCAGTTTTTTTCATTACTTGAAAATTTTGGTGAGCTATCAACTAATGAAGATCTCATCAGTTTGATTGAGAAATTAGAAATAATTACGTGGGATAAATTTATAGTTACAATTCTTTTTTCATTATTGATACTTAGGATGTTTAATAAATCTCTAAGGTAATCTTCATTTTAGGCGTCTCAAGCAGGCAGCATAGCAAGAATCATTTGTAAATAGTTCTAATGAAAAATCATTTGTAATAAATTCAAACGCTACATTGAATAAATTTAATGAATCAAAACCAATGTCTTCAATTATTAAGTAACCATTTGGTTTTAGAATGTTTTTAGCAAGTTTTATTGTGTTGATATTGGCAATAATTGAATGAAGTCCGTCGTCAATTAATATATCAGCTTGCTTGTAGTACTTTTTTGAAATTTCATTGATTGATCCTTCGCTGTGTTGGTCATAAAAATAAGTTTCTATACGATCTTCAAAAAACAGTACTGACTTATCATATTCCAAACCAACAATTTTCGATTCGTTTAGATAATCTCTAAATGCTCTTAAAGATGCTCCAGGCTTTCCATGTTCTGACATATTTGAGAGAACATCGATATTGTTACTACCAATTCCAACTTCAATTAATAAATCTATTTTTCCAAGTTTTTCAATTATATATTTATAGAGAAAGTCATACTCGTGTGTTTTTTTATCTGAGCCATATTTAAAAAATAAATCACCCAATTCTCTTTTATCTTTATCACCCAATGTATTAAATTTTTTTATTTCTCTATTAGAACTTGATAAATCAAGAAGGGATTTAGAAAAATTTTTAATATTGTATACAGTTGTTTCTATTTTTTTGTCAATATCACCAGATACATTTGGAGCATATTCACTAAATTCTTTCAGCACGTTTAATTCACTCTTTTTAGTAAAAAAAGATTTAAATATAAAATTCCTAATTGGTTGTGATTTATTGTATAAATTAGGTGTATATTTTTTTAATAAAACCCTTAATAAATTTATCATTTTTTTATTATATCTTTACTTTGTTTAAATCTTGGGTGCTATATAAATTCAATTCAAAATCTATGATATTCTAAATCATGACTATAAATTCAGCCTTTATACTAGCTGGTGGAAAAGGTACAAGATTAAAAGAGATTACAAAATCTATTCCAAAACCAATGGTAGAGATCATCGACAAACCGCTATTAATACATTTAATTAATTTTTATAAAAATTATGGAGTAAGTAATATTTTTGTACTTACAGGCTACAAGCATGATTACATTATTAAATATTTTAAAAAAAATTATATAGAAGAAAAAAAAGATACCTTTTTGGTAGGTAATAGATGCAAAGTTTCATTAATTTTTACCGGGGTTAACTCCTTGACTGCAAAACGTATTAAAAAAGGTATTAAGAAACTAAATGATGAAAATTTTTATTTAACTTATGGAGATGGGTTATCTGATGTTGATTTAACAAAATTAACTAAAAGCTTTTATGATAATAAATCATTAGCTACTGTTACAGCTGTCAGGCCACCTGCTAGATTTGGTAGCCTAGAGATTAAAAATAGCAATGTAATTTCTTTTGGTGAAAAAAAACAGACAGAAAGCGGATGGATCAATGGTGGTTTTTTTGTTCTAAACAAAGATGTAGACAAATATTTAAGTGATAAAAATGAACCATTTGAAGGACCTCCACTAGAGCAGATGTCAAAAGACAAAGAATTAAGTGCTTATAAGCATAACGGCTTTTGGCAATGTGTAGATACACTTAGGGAAAAAGAAATTTTGGAAGAATCAATTTGGTCTGGCGAATTTAAAGTTTATGAATAAATTAATAGATTTAAATTTTTGGAATAGAAAAAAAATATTGATTACCGGCCATACTGGCTTTAAAGGTTCTTGGATGTCAGCAATAATGAATCAACTTAATGCTGAAATATATGGATTATCGAATATTCAAAAAAAAGGTATTTACGAAACTATTTCAAATGAAAAAATTTTTAAAAGGGAGTTTTTTACAGATATAAATAATATCAATGAAGATATATACCAAAAATTAGTTTCAAGTGAAATTGACTACGTTTTTCATTTTGCTGCTCAAAGCTTAGTTGGAGTTGCATACTCAAATCCAAAAGAGACATTAATGACAAATATTATTGGTACTTACAATATTCTAGATTTATTTAATCAAATGAATTCAACAAAATTAATTTCGGTTGCTACAACTGATAAAGTTTATAAAAATCCCAGCCAACCTAACAAAGAAGATGCAGAACTAGGTAGCTCTGAATTTTATAGCCTCAGTAAAGTTTCTGCTGAAAAGGTAATAGATTTGTTTATTGAAAATCAATTGAGAAAAGATAAATATATCTCGATTGTGAGAGCTGGTAATGTAATTGGTGGAGGAGACACTGGTACTGATAGGCTAATTCCTGATGTTGTAAGAGCCATACAGAATAAAAATATTTTGAAAATAAGAAACCCTAAATCAATTAGGCCATGGCAACACGTTTTAGACTCTTTATATGGATATATTTTGGCTTCACAACATAGTTATAAAAAAGAACAAAATACTGTTTTTAATTTAAACTCAAAATTCAATAATGAATTTACAGTTATGCACTTAATTAGGGAAATAGAAAATGTCTGGAATGCTGAGCTTGATTTAGATATAGAAAGCACTTATAAAGAAGTCGAAGAACTATTGATTGACTCTAGTAAGGCTAAGAAAGAATTGAATTGGGAAGCTACTTTATCAATTCCTGAAAGTATAAATTTGATACACAAGTGGGAAACATCTTCTAATAAACTTGAAGAAACCTATAAACAGATTCAAAACTATTTCTTTTAAAAATTAAAGAGATGATCGTAATATAGTTTTGCAGTTTTATCGATTGAGTACATTTTTCCAAGATTTCTAGCCTCCATCTTTATAGTTTCAAGATCGTACTTATTATTTAATATATCTTCGAGTAATATTTTTAATTCTTCAGGATTATCACTATTGAACAAAAAACCATTTTTTCCATGATCTATAATTTCGTTTAGGTTACTTTGGATACTTCCAATAACAATTTTTCCAAAGTATAAAGCCTCTAATGACACAATTGGCAACCCTTCAACATCACCTTTTTTAGTAATAATTGAAGGTATAACAATAATATCAGTTAGGTCATAGACCGTAGATAACTTTTCACTGTTGTTAAAAAATTTAAGGATTTTTGTTTTATTTGAAATATTAGATTTATCAATCATTTGTATATATTTATTTTCTAATGGACCAATTCCACACAGAATTAATTCAACCTGAAAATCTAATTTAGATAATTGAGTGAAAGCTTGAATTAAAATATCAACTCCTTTTTTTTCAGCAAACCTTCCAACGAATCCAATTTTTGTATTTTCTGTTTTTTCAAATTTATCTATTTCAACTCTAGTCACATTATCAAATGCTTTGTTATTTACCCCCATAGGCAATACAAGACTTTTGCCTTCATCCCAATATTTGTCTCTTATATATTTTTTTAATTTCTTTTCAGTATTTAGAGAATCAAACGTATATTTGTAACAATTTTTAATAATTGAATTAAGTAAGTATTTTCCTATGATCGGAAACTTTGCTAGCACTTCAGCATCGTGAGCATGAGAACTAAATGAAAAAGGAATATTATATAGTTTTTTTATTATTAAAGCCGTAATAGCTTGTGGTGTTACCCAATGTGCATAAATGTGTGAGGGTTTATTACTATGTACAACTTTAATTGTAAATAATATTTGTGAAATTATAAAAAAGGGAACTAAAAAAGCATATATTGGATTTTGTTTTATTGTTGGAAGTATGCCTTTTTCTGTTAACTTTTCCACTCTACTAAAAAAATATCTATATCTTAAATGAATAAAATTATCATTTTTTTGTGGATTTATATTTTTAAAACTTGGTGCAATAACAATTATTTCATGGGATTGGTTTATATTTTTAAATTCAATAATTTGATCTTTTACAAAACTTGGAACTTTGTCTGAATCATTGATAGGAAAGGTAGAAGCTAAAACAATAATTTTTTCTTTCATATTCAAGATTATCATTATTCTTATATTTTTTTTACAGAATAATTATGCAATATATACTAAAAACATATGAGTGAGAATAATAAATTTATTATATCCGGGTCTTCTGGCTGGCTTTCAAGAAATTTTATAAAAAAATTAAACAAACATGGTCATTCAGTTTTTGGAATTCAAAATAATAATATGTGGGAGGATGCAAAACAATTTGCTTCTGAAAGTTGCGGTAAAATATTTTTAATCCATAATGCATTTGAATTACCAAATCGAGAACAAGAGATTGATTTGGAAAGCTACAAAAATAATTTAGTCAAAAATTTTGATGTTGTTGAGGATTTCATTGAAAATGTAAAAATAGAATCTTTATTTTATCCATCAACAGGAAGAGTTTACGATCAAAATAAACATAAATCAGAATTGTTAGGTATTTATGCTGAACAAAAATTGTTTGAGGAACAAAAATTAGAATCTTTTGCATCAAAATATAATTTTTCTATGATAATTGGAAGGATATTTTCATTGATTGGACCAAACAATTTTTTTAAATCACATAGCTCTTTCCAAACTTTAATAAGCGACTCTATTTTAAAAGAAAAACTGACAATAAAAAGCAACACAAACGACCTACATTCAATTTCTATAATGGATAATTTAATCGTTTTAGTTTTAAGTATTTTGCTTAATGAAGAAAAAGATTATCGTTTTAAATTTGATGTTGTCGATCGTGATATTACGCTATCAAATTTTTCAGAATTAATTTTTAAAATATTAAATTTAGATATAAAAAATCTTGAGTATAATTTTGATTTAAATCAAGTTCGTGGAAAATATATCGGTAGTCAATTGGAATATAAAAAACTTATTCAACAATATGTAAAAAAGCCACAAAGTCTTGAGAGTTATTTATTATACATTTTAAAAAATTAACTACAACCTAGTGAATTACCACAGTTAAGACATTTGTAGCAAGAACCATTTCTGATAGTAATGTGTCCACATTCATTACAAGCAGGAGCATCACCCATCATATCGCCAAGTACTTCTTGGACAGTAGTAACAGAGTTTGAGACTGCATCGGCTGGTTCTACATCATCAACTTCTTCAATTTTTGTTACAAATTGAGTTTCTTGTACAATCGCCGTTGATTCA
>MDSV01078967.1_pt1 | contig 57089 bp, 46 predicted proteins | sample 810851 | NCBI WGS metagenome assembly MDSV01 (sample SAMN05326640, study PRJNA326480) | marine metagenome | isolation source: seawater | place: Atlantic Ocean: North East | collected 2012
CCAGAAAGACCGGTCAGCCATACTACGCAGGGCTTATGGTCGTTCTTTAATGTGCGTTGTTTTTTTTGAACCGACATGCGTCGCAAATGGATGCCAGTGCTCTTCGGTTCGAGCCTACTAAGGTATGAATGCATCGCTCGCTATCCAATTTTTCATTCGTTGCAATTTCTATTCCGACATCTTTACCTGTTAACACAACGTGTCAGTCGCGACAATGATGTGTCTCAAATGTTACCGAAAATGCGTTTATATTGCAGTTTAAAGTTCACTGCACACGCTTGGCGTAATGCCCTAATCATGCTATCCAAACGCACTGAGTCTGCTAGCAAAGAGTGGAATGATGAGTGAAATTGTGCCGGTGATATTATGCGGCGGTGTCGGGTCCCGGCTATGGCCTTTGTCGCGTAAAAGCCTACCTAAACAATTTGCCCCGCTGATTGGTGCGCAAAGCCTGTTTGAAGCGACGGTGACCCGTGTTGACCGAAATGAATTTGCTGAACCAGTTGTTGTGACATCGAGTGATCACAGGTTCTTGGTAGAAAAACAACTGCGTGATTGTGAGTGCTCTGGTACTATTCTGCTTGAGCCAGAGGGCAAAAACACTGCCCCAGCGGTGTTTGCCGCGGCGCATTATGTGAAAAGACATATGGGTAATGCGTTGCTGTTGGTGATGCCGTCTGACCATCATATTCCAGATCAAGACGCTTTTAAAAAGATGGTGCTGTCGGGCCGTGCGGCGGCAGAATCGGGTGCCATTGTGACATTCGGGGTAGCTCCAGATCGGCCAGAAACTGGCTATGGCTACATCGAGCTTGGCCAGCTATCCGATGGCGCTACCTTTGCCGTTAATAAATTTCACGAAAAGCCAGATTTGGCAGCCGCAAAAAAAATGGTTGATGCCGGACATTATGTTTGGAATGCGGGTATTTTTTTGTTTTGCGTTTCGGCCATGCTGGAACATGCCAAAAATCTTGCCCCTGATATTCTAACTGCGGTTCAGGTGGCCATTGATGGGGCGCGTGAGGACAATAATTTTTGGCATATTGATGACGCGACGTGGTCAAAAATTCAGGGCCAGTCAGTCGATTACGCTATTTTGGAAAAAATAGAAAAAATTGCTTGCGTGAAATTCTCCGGTGACTGGTCTGATCTTGGTGATTGGAACGCGGTAGCGGGGCAATTGCCGCATGATGAAGAGGGCAATTTTATCACCGGGACAGCCAACCAGATTGATTGCCAGAATACTACATTATGGTCGGCATCAGATGGCACTCAGCTCGTAGGTCTTGGGCTTAAAAATGTTGTGACAGTGGTGATGGATGATGCGGTGCTGGTGGCTGATGCAGGCCGCTTGCAGGATGTCCGCGATGTTGTCGACCATTTGGAGAAAGCTGGAATCTCGCAAGCCAATCAACATGCCAAAGATTATCGGCCATGGGGATGGTTTGAGAGTCTAGTAAACATGCCAGGCTATCAGGTTAAGCGGTTGCATGTGTATCCGGGGGCTGCCTTGTCACTGCAAAGCCATCAGCATCGGTCTGAACATTGGGTAGTGGTGTCTGGTACCGCAAGCGTGGCGCGCGATGATGAGGTGCTAACCCTGGAGACAAATGAGTCCGTGTATATCCATGTGGGACAAAAGCACCGTTTGGCGAATGAGACCGATGCGCCGCTCACCGTGATAGAGGTGCAAACGGGAAATTACTTGGGAGAAGATGATATCGTGCGATATGAGGACGTGTATCGGAGGAATTCTCAATTTGAATTGCGCGAATCTAGGAAGCTTTAAAAGTGAACTAAATTCTATTTCTTAATAGAAACCTTTTGTAGTCGGGGCAAAATATAGTTCGACACTGTGATAAAACTTATGGATGTGGCCGCTTCTGATATGTTTGGAGGTCGTGGTGGTTGGTGCAAGCATTGATGTTGTTATAACAACATTTAATCGAAAGGAAGTAGTCGGACATGCCATTGACAGCGCATTAAGCGCTTTGGTCGATAACGTCATAGTTGTTGACGACGCATCAACCGATGGAACTTTTGAGTTTCTCGCTGAGAAGTATCGGGCAAACAAAAAAGTACAAACGCACAGATGCATGAAAAATATTGGTGTCACGGGTGCAAAAAATTTTGGGTTTAGAATAAGCCGGGCAGATTGGGTTCTCTTTCTCGACTCGGATGACACCATTATCCCATCTGAAGCTCACCGTGCGTTTAAACTACTCAACAAAGAAATTGAGCGCCCAATTGTATTTTTTCGGTGCATCGACCAAGGGGGTAAATTCATCGGGCTCAACCGTGGTCAACAAATTAACCTTGATTTAGAATGTTATTTAGTGCGAGGAAGTTATGGCGAGGCGTTGACCGCGATCAACAAAAACTTGCCAATCGAACAGCCTTATGTTGAGAGGTTAAGAGGATATGAAGGTATTGGGTGTGCACGTTTAATAAAAGAATTTGGCCCTGCATTGCTGTCAGCTATCGAATTTCGAATTTACCACCAGTCTGGTGCTGACCGTCTGTCAAGAGCCCAGTTCTTCTCAGAGCAGACGAGGTTATTGGCTCAAGGTCATAAAATGTTTTGCGAAGAATTCAAGGGTATAATGCCTAGTTGGTGGGCCCTAAAACTAAAGATAAAAATTTCCGTTTATTTGATCTTATACACCGCGGTTAAATTGTTGGGTAGGTAATGCTAACTCTTTTGAATCCACACATTGACGATTTTATGGCTTGCCCGGTTTCGTTTTGGCTCGTTGGGCGCAAACCACTTGTAAAATACGGATATCTGATTGACGAACAAATAAGACGTTTTGGATCAGTTGACGTTCTCGTAGATGGAACTATTTCATCTCTTTTTCCACAGCGTATATTTGGATATTTGCCAAAAATTATTCGGCATTTTCTTCTGCGCCGAGAACTAAAAAAATGGAAAAAAATTAACAATTTTATGGGGAAAATAAAGGTGCACTGGACGCCTGAGACAATAAGTGATCGTCGGAATATTTATATCTTCTCATATAAAAATTGTACTGATCATTTTGAATTAAGACGAAAATATATCGAAGCTTTTGATCGCAAAATTATTAACCTAAGCCACTTCATGATAAGGGTTTCGGAAAAATCAAAAAATGCACAATCTTTAAGAAATGTAGTCTTCACTTCAGAAGCTGACCTATCAGATGAACCGTTTTTTGTGAAGTTTTTCGGTGGTTCAAATTTAGTATTGACCTTGGCCTTTTGCGTTGCGAGTAGGTTTGAGATCAAAAAACCATTTCGGTCACGGGTCGACCGCTGTGCAGCCGCGGGGTCATTTCATAATTTGGAGAATGAGCGCCCACGCTCTTTTTACAAAGATGTCATGAATTTCTTTCACACTAACACATACCACCCTGTGAGAAAGCTTGTTTATGAAAATCAACACTTGCTGGGTGGTTATATCAATTGTGCAGTTGCACCATTCAGAGAAAACCGGATCGGTCTTTTGCGTAAGTTAGACGTCAGGCAGAAGAGCTATTTTTCATTTAATGTTGTCGACTTCTACAATAACAACAAATATGCCCTTGTCGGTGAAGAAATTTACGGTCTACCGGGCATAGGATTTTTCGAGGCCATGGCTTGCGGCTGTACGTTGTTGGGTCATAGCGGTCGTTTTTATAATGGCCTTGGCCTTGTTTCAGGGGTCCACTACGTTGGACATGATGGAACTCTTGATGGTATCACGCGCGCTATCGACTATCTTCGCGAGAATCCAGAAAAGGCCGAGGAAATAGCAGAAAATGGCAAAGAGTATACAAACACGCACTGTGGACCTGATGCCTTGTTCGACAAGCTAATAACACTTATTAATCAAGATGGTTTAGTGGAAAAAATATGAGTAGTAATGACTATGCCATCTATTTTGCTGGAATGGATTTAAATGCTGATCTTTTACGAGGAGCAGTTGAATGCATTCGCTTAAATACCAATCTTGGCTGCCAAATTTATGTTGGAGTAGAGCAAAAACAACTTAATATTCGTGGTGTCACTGAACTCGATTGTGCACCGGGACGGCAATGGACCGGTCGGGTTAAAGAGCATCTTAGAAAAATTTCAGAAGAAAAAATTATACTTCTCCTTGAAGACTACTTCATTTGCGGTATCGATGAAAACGAGGTGAATGAATTGTCTTCATTAATGAATTGTTATAACGCCGGCGTTGTGAAATTACATGCGGTCCCGCGACCGGATTATGGTATCGCAGGACAACCAAATTTGGGTATATTTTTGCCAGGAAAAAAAATTGGTAGGGTCAACACTCAGCCAGCAATTTGGAGAAAAACATACTTGCAAAAGCTTTTATATGAAGACGAAAACCTATGGGAATTTGAAGTCAACAGTGCGGTGAGATCTAGCTCTCTTTCATACAATGTCTTAGGTGTGTACAAACATGCAATAACATATGATGAGGTTGTCAAGCGTGGTAGATTTAGAAACAGGTACCGTTGGAAATACGCCGAATTTCTTGAAAGGGAAAACTTAGCCATTGACCGAGGTTTTTTAAGCGTGAGTGAAGAGGTCTTGATTGAAATTTCACATTTTTTTACAAAGGTCACGCAAGTTATTGTCTCCCAGCACATCCGAACAAAATTGCGCAGTATTCTGGGTCTCCAGAGGTGAAAGTTCTTGCGATTCATACGCAGCATAACGCCACTTGTGCATTTATGGATAATGGGAATATAAAATGCGTGGTCAGTGAAGAAAAATTCTCAAACATCAAAAATGACGCTAGTTTTCCCAAACAATCAATTCTTTACATCAAAGAAACTTACGATGTTGACTGTTTTGACCATCTAATTATTTGTGCGGAGCAATGTGAAATTGATTTACACGGAGACAGTAATTCCGCCGTTTCAATCAAACCAAGTCTTTTCAAAAGCCTTTATGAACAACTGATTCTTATCGTACATCGGTTGGGCTTTGGTTGGGTATATCGTGTAGCGCAAAAATGTAAATTTCAAATAACAAAGCTGCAGCGTCAGCGCAAAATCACCGGGTATTTGCACTCGCTTGATTTTTTAAAATTTGATGATTTGATGTTTTATGATCACCACGACTGTCACGCTTTCGCCGCATATGGAGCCCTTCGTGGTTCTGAAAAGGATGCCTTAGTTTTTACAGCTGACGGTCAAGGGGACTTGTCAGCAGCGCGAGTTTATTTAGCTAATAGAAAAGGATTAACACGAATTGCCGACACCTATTGGACGCATTCGGTTGGAGAATTATACGGGAAAGTTACTCAGTTGTTAGGAATGAAACAACTTGAACACGAATATAAGGTTATGGGGCTCGCTCCTTATGTGGCCAGCAAAGATTATTACAGTGAAACAAAGAACGCCTTGTTTGATGGTTTAATAAAAGTTCGTGAAGACCTTACTTTTGAGGCGCGCTTCCCCATGAATTTAAGTGCTCGAGTCCTCGCGGATAAAATGCCTTTTCACAGGTTTGACAATGTGGCCGCAGCTTTACAAGATTTTACCGAAGAGATTGTTGTCGACTGGATTAGAAAAGCCATAGCAAAGACCGGTAAAAATACAATTTACACGGGCGGCGGCTTGTTTATGAATGTGAAAGTAAACAAGAGACTTCAGGAGATGGAAGAAGTTAATGTAGCCAAGTTTATGCCAAGTAGCGGTGATGAAAGTTTGCCGATTGGAGCGTGTTATAAATTTTACTTTGAGACCAAGGGTATGTTTTGCAAGCCTCTTCGTAATCTATATCTTGGCCCAGCGTATTCCAATAAGGCGATCGAAAGCTTCATAAATCAAGCAGGGCTTGTTGATCGTTACGAAATAGAATTTGTTGAAGATGTTGAGTATCGTATTGCACAAAAACTAGCTGACGGTGAAGTTGTGGCACGTTTTAAGGGTGCGGCCGAGTGGGGAGCGCGAAGTTTGGGAAACCGTGCAATTTTAGCGCGCCCAGACCGCATGGAAAGTTTCTTTATGGTAAATGACCAGGTTAAAATGCGCGATTTTTGGATGCCGTTTGCGCCATCAATTTTACGCGATGCCCATAAAAATTATCTTCAAATGGGCAAGGTGACTATGGCGCCTTTTATGATAACTTCCTTTGATAGCACAGACGCAGGTAGGCGTGATTTTTGTGCTGCGATGCATAATCGTGACAAAACTCTCCGCGCGCAAATTGTCGATGAGTCTGTTAATCCCTCCTATTACAAACTAATCTCTTATTTCCATGATATGACTGGAATTGGCGGTGTTTTGAATACATCTTTAAATTTGCATGGATACCCTCTCGTTTGTTCTCCACAGCAAGCGATATTTACCATTGACTCCTGTGATTTGAGATGTCTTGCTCTGGAGAACTGTTTTTTGGTGAAGAGAGTTCAGAGTGTGAGCTAGCTAATGCTCTTTAAGAACACGCTTTATCAGCTTTATGGTCGCATAAGCTCATTAATTTTTGGATTAGCATCCGTACCGACGTTTCTCTATTTTTTGGGAACTGAGGCCTATGGCGTTGTTGGTCTCTATTTGTCATTAATTGCTCTAACTGGATTAGTGGATATGGGAGTGTCAGTCTCCGCTAATCGTCAGATTTCCGTTCTGCTCGCTCAAAAAGTCCCTGTTCTTCAAATTTCACAAACTATTAGGTCTTTGGAGGCCTTTATTTGGACGGCCAGCGCTGTATTGCTGATTGGACTTGCCCTAAGCGCTGATTACTTGGCGAGTGAGTGGCTTAACATGGTCTCATTGAGTGCTGGCGAGGTGGGTTCAGCACTCACCCTAAGTGCATTCGCAATTGCACTAAGGTTTCCGGTTTCTTTCTATAATAATTGCTTATTTGCCTTAAATCGTCATGCATCAGCGAACATCGTCGTATCGATCGCGGCACTGTTTCGTTTTCTGCTTCCAGTTTTGCTATTCTTGTTTTTTTCACCAAGTCTTATGTTGTTTTTTTGCAGCCAAATTTTCGCCAGTGTTTTGGAGGTGCTTCTGTGTGCCAAATTGGTCTGGCGAGACGAAATGAGGTTTTTTTGTGGGCTAGCCTCGCTAGACTCATTGCGGCCGATTACCAAAATGATGGGTAGCCTAACCGGACTATCACTTACTGCTATTGCACTATCGCAACTTGACAAGATCGTTCTGTCTCGAATTGTTACTTTAGATGTTTTTGGCGTTTACAGCGCTTCATATTCAATCGCCATGGGACTTCTTCCCATCGCATACTCAATTGGGAATGCATCATTTCCGGAAATTGTTAAATATAACGCTCGTGATCTTGCGCACGATTTTCAAAAAGTTTTGCGAAAATGCCTAATTCTAATAATTGTCCTAACAACGCCGATTGTAAGCTGTTTTGTTTTTTATTCCTCACAGTTGATAGAGTTTGTTGATAATTTCGTAGATCATGGCGCTTTGTTGCTAACATATCTGCCGTTGTTAACAGTTGGTGCATTCGTGCAATGCTGGGGTGTGACGCTGCACGGCGCTTTGATAGCTCAAGGCAAACCAACAGGTTTATTTATAGCAAATTTTTTAGCATTGCTAATATTTGCTTTCGTATATGTTTTATTGGCATATTCCTATGGTGTCGTGGGAGTTTGTTACGCGTTTATTGTACTCAACCTATGTATATTTGGCGCCCAGGTTTATTTAGTTTTGCGTCACGGTTCGTTCAAGAAAATATGGGTTAGTGAGCTTGTATTTGCTGCGAGGTATCTGGTGCTCTCGTTGACCAGTTATTACGCCATTACTTTATTCGTACCAAATTTCAGTAACTTACTGGTTCAAGCAGCTTTCATACTTAGTTTGTTTGGAGTTCTGACGGCAGTGCAGCTTTTATTTTACTTTGGATATTTTAAATGGCGTTAATACTCCCAAACACCGTTAAAGTATGGTCGTTGACTTTGTCATTCGTGTTTGTCGTCAGCGCTGCTCTGTGGGATGTACGGCCATTTGGGGAGCGCTATTTTGATTTAATCCCTATTTTTATCGCAATCGTTACCTTGATGGGTAATTTATCCCTCTTCCGGCAGATTTCGCGGTTTGAATTTGGCATTGGGCTATATGTGATTGGCTACTGCATTTATGGATATTTGAATTTTCAACATCGTTCATCGATCTTTATTGCATTAATGTTTGTGTTGTTTATTACTTTGCGAAAAGTGCTACCTTTTGAAGCATTCAAATATGCATTGCGGGTTGTTTTATTTGTTACGGTCGCCGCTTTCTTTGCTCAATTTTTTGGCTATCACCTAACAGGAAAATTCATTGATTTTCAGAATTTTACCAACTCAATTTCACGAACTCATTATGTGCATCAAACCATTAATGATGTAAATACAGACTATTTTCGGCCAGTTGGACTCAACAGTGAACCACACAGTCATTGTGTGTTCGTAGCTTTATTAACGCTCTCCACTCTTAGAGACAGAAGCATGAGGATTTGCCATTATTTGGGTGCCTTCTCTACTTTGCTTAGTTTGTCTTTATGGGGCTTGCTTCTTTGGCCCTGCCTAACTTGGGCAATTATCGCAATTCAAGAACCAAAATTGGGTGTGTTTTTTGCGAAGTACAGTAAATCCCTGTTAATTTGCTTTGCCGCATTTATGGCACTGTATAGCTTTGTTGGTAAACCGCTTGCATTCCAGCATGCGTATGTTGAGCGATTGCTGACCATTAGCCATGACGGCTCAATTTATGAAAGATTTTCTGAACACGAACCAATTAAAAGTTCTGTTCCACAAAAATATTATTCAAACAGCCCCAGCGCACAAATTGTAAATGCAGAAAAAGATTTTAGTCTTTTTAAACTTTTTTTTGGCGCCGGTCTCTCGACTGCTCTGTTTATTGAGGGGCATCCTATAAATGGAGGCGCATTTATCTATAATTCATGTGGTTTGATTGGTTTTCTCATCTTTATGTTACTTGTTTACTGGCATTTAGATTTTGGAAGCAAAAAGTGGATTATGCAAAAGCTCGCCATTCTATCTGTTTACACAATGTTGCTACTCTCCTATCCAATGGTTACCTATATGTTTTTTTGGATATTTTTGACATTTGTTTTAGATCCCAGATCTAGTATTGTGTCGCCACCTGGCGATTTGTAATTAACAGGCGATACTTTATTTGCTATGAAATGGAAATACAGCGATCACAGAAGTGCGCTCAAATATTTCAGATCGAGACTTTTTTTCAGAGATGATGCTGGCGGGTCGCCAGGTGGCAGAAGCGGGCGCTATTGTGACATTTGCGGTGGCTCTAGATTAGTCAGAGCCCTGCTTTAGTTTTATAGAGCTTGCCCAGCGATGCGCTAGTGACGCCATGGATAACGCGATACTGGTGGCGTCAGAAGCCGATTATAGAATGTCCCTGATGTTGTTGACGTATTTAGACTGGGCAGGCATCTTGTAAGCCAGCCGACATTTTACCGATGACCGGCCTCAGGGTTGGTTTGAAAATTTGTTAAATGTGCCGGACCATTGTGTAAAGCGATAAAATGTTTGCTTGGGGTGGCCTTGACACTGCAAAGGCATACATCAGTGCCGACCTGAACATTTGGCGAAGGTATCTCGGACGGCAAGCATGGTGCGTGAAAGTGAGCATGGTGCGTGAAAGTGAGTTGTAGACGCTGGTGAAAAATGAATCATCATACATTCATGTGAGTCAAAAGTATCGTTTGGACAATGAGATGGGTGCGCCACTGACGGTGATTGAGGCGCAACTTAAGAATATTTGGCTTAAGATGATTTCTTACGATAGCAGAATGTGTAAAGGCGGGACTATTGTAATTGATCAGTTGGTTTACCGTTTAGAAAGACACGGGACCCACTTACTTGAGCTTTTTAGCGGTTACAATCCACATTGCATCCCAAAGAGCAGCCATTTTTAAAATTTTGAAATCCTGTTGAACCAGCAGTTCTTCAAACTCAAGTTTTGTCAAAGAGTTAACTATTGGTGGAAGACCGGACACTGACTTTCTAAATGCGGGGCTGACTCTTAGAAATTGAAAAATAGTTGGGGACTTCGGCGCCGTTATGACAAGGGTAGAGCCTGAATTGGATACCCGAGACACTTCATTTAACACCGCACCAATTTCCTTTACATAATCCAAAAGGCCTATAGCAATAGTGTTGTCTACAGTGTTGTCGCCAACTGGGATATCTATTGCATCATTGCAAATCAAGTCGATGTTGGTTTGTTTGGAAATATTTTTCCTAGCAATATCCAACATACCTTCAGAATAATCAGAAAGAATAACTTTCTGAAAAGAATCTGATAGAGATATTCCCAAATCTCCTGACCCACACCCAAGATCCAAGAGAGTTTCGTGACTATCTCCAGATAAGATTTCACCCTGAACAATTTTGCTTCGCTGTTTCAGAAAAATATTAGCCGCCATTTTGACGGGGTTTATATTCCACTCATACAACGAACTGAAACCCTCTGGCGTCTTTTGCCAGAAATCTTCAGATAATTTGAATCTTTTTTTGTCCATATTTTAACCGCAAAGGTTTGTTACTTTTAGGACTAAAACGTAAGGTTTTCATCATGCCGATACAAGTTATATCTAATGTTTTTAGCCCTTTTTTTCTAACACTGAAATCAACAAATTTCCCTCTTTTATTAGCTTTTTTTTCTATTGTTATTGAGGTCCCTATTCTTGCTTCGTATGCGCTACATATGTCGGTCAATTTTGCAAATTTAGCGTCGGGAAAGTTAGTTTCTTTCCAATGGTAAATTGTGTCGAAGAAACACATTTTGTTGAGAACAGTCTCGTGTTTGTCTATCTCATACCCATGAGAGGTTAAAAATGCTGGAAAACCGCTGCTTAGACTTTGCTCAAGCCTTTTTACTGATCGCAAAAATATAACGTCCTTATTACCATTTGAATTATCTAAAAAATCATAGGAGTTGGTTTTGTTTAAATGGTCTCTGGATGAGTCTCCAGAATAAAGTTGGAAAATGGAAAATTGTTGTGCTCCGGTGCAGTTAACTGGATCCCCTTGAGGTAAAAAGTGCCGATCGAACATTATTTTTTGGCTGGAGGGATTTATCTCAGAAATAAAGTAACGACCGCCTAGAGCTCTGATTGCGTCAAGCGCGTTAACGTCTGCTGTATGAAAATGAGCATTAATAACTGGCGATATTTTAATTTGCCAGTTTGAAAAAAAGTTCGATACTTGCTCAAAATTTTTTCTAATCTCATCATTAGAGTAAGCCATGTTTTGCCGTAAATTGAAGAACATCGATCTTAATTCATTAAATGCATGCGGGCTGAATTCAAAATTATCATTGTTAAATTTTTCAAAAAACATTTTGCTGTTGAGATTGTTTTCGCGAAAGGCATCCAAAAATAAACCTAAATTGATTGGTATATTTTTGGCATTTGCCGCTTCTAAAAATGAAAACATAGCAAAGGAAGGAGTTACGTCATCAATTCTAAACCCAATTAAAGGGTGTGGCAGAGTTGTAATGAGCGGGAAATGCAGTTTGTGGGTTAAGGCATTCAAGAGGTTTGCGCAACAATTGGATCGGAGACCTAGCTTTTCTACTGTCAAGTTTTCAAACGGACCGCTTAAAACTAAAAAGTGTTTCTCGTGCTCGAATACAAATTCGCTGTTGTCTGCGGCGGTCAGGTCTACAACAAGGTACTCCGATGTTAAAAATTGCTCATCACCTAATCTCGTAATTAGCTGGAATTGTACCCCCAAGTGATTAAAAAAATCACTAGCGCCTCTATGCGCCTGCTTCTTCGTGACTTCGTTAGTGAGTATCGCGACTTGCGCAACCTGCGAGCTAGCTTTTTCTTGCCTCGGTAGATTATTAGATTTGAGATATTGATGAATTTGCTTTTCACGGTCTTTGCGGTATTTGTATGTCCAAAGAGGAGCAATTATTTTTTTTATCAGATTAATCAGTAGCCTGTTTTTAGACACCAAACCCCAGACAATAAAAATAAGCTTCATTAATCATTGTCTCCGCATTAAAACCTTCATTTTTAAGTGTACAGTCGCAGAAAAAACTGCAAATAAGATCACATGAAGACGAAAAGTCTCCACATCTTGTATACCAATTAACATAAAGGCGGTACCGATTGTTGAATGTCTCGGCAGATAAAAGAATACCTCTTTGTAAACCAAGTATCAATAAGGACGATTTAAAGGTCGTCTCAGATGCAATCAAATCTGGCTGGCTTGCACATGGTAAGTACAATCACGATTTTGAAGATAATTTCGCGCAGTATATTGGTGTCAAACACGCAATTACAATGAACTCCTGTACTTCTGCACTTGAGATTGCGTTAAAAGCACATGACATTAAAGGGGAAGTTATCATCCCGAGCTTCACTTGGGTTGCAACAGCAAATGCTGTTGTCAATGCTGGCGCAATTCCCGTGTTTGCGGATGTGGATTATGAAACTCGGAATTTAACCTCTCAGAACATAAAAAGCCTAATTAATCACAAAACTGAAGCAGTAATTGTTGTCCATTTTGGCGGCCAGATTTGCTTGATGGGCGACATACTAGAGATATGTGAGAAGCACAAGCTATTATTAATAGAAGACAGTGCGGAGACAATTGGAGCGAGATTTGACCAGCGTCAGGCAGGGTCGTTTGGAGTTGGGTGCTTTTCTTTTTTTCCGACAAAAAATATCACAACAGGTGAAGGGGGGATGCTTACCACAAATGATCAAAAATTCGCAGATAGGTGCAGAGCACTTATTTCTCACGGCATTAGCACGACAACGTTTGCCAGGGAAAATAAAAACAATCCTTGGGAAAGGGCTGCTGATTATGCAGGCCATAATTACAGGATGCCAAATCCGCTGGCAGCTCTTGGAAACAACCAGCTGATGCGATTGAAAGATTTTAATTTTAAAAGACAGCGTATAGCGCAGTTCTATGATTCTGAACTTAAAAAGCTTGATGGGTTGGTTGAAATACCAAAAGTAGCCCGAGGTGCCGAGCATGTGTATCAGACATATACTATAACTGTGCAGAAAAAAATACGCAATTCTGTTGTCAAGTTTTTAAATGAATGCAATGTTGGCGCCAGCGTCCATTTTGATCCACCTGTTCATTTGCAACCATTTTACAAGAACCTTTTAGATTACAGGTGTATGTTGCCGAGTACGGAAAAATTAAGTGCTGAGGTTATCAGTCTTCCCATTTACCCTGATATGACGCTTAAAGATCAAAAGATAGTGGTGAAACGAGTCAAAGAGTTCTTTAACTGCTAATTTTTTTCTTGTGAAAATGCCATGTCTCTGATTGTGACTGCGTCTTGAAAGCAATGGATCTGTAAAAGTTTAAGGCTTGTAAATTAGAGACCTGCGTGTTCACTTGGAGTTCAAAAGATACTTCGTGGGTGTGATGTGATATTTCGTTTATTAATTGGCGACCTACTCCTAACCCTTGGAACTGAGGGTCAACACCTATAAGGTCAATCTTGAAGCCGGACGATTTTTTGACGAGTAACAAAAATCCTTTAATCACATCATCATATTTTTGAATAATGCAAAAATCCCCCCGATTGCCAGAAAAATAATTTTCAATCCAGCGCTCTTTTATTCTTTGGGCGACTTTATTGTCAATGTTCGGATCTTTATGCCATCTGTCGTGAACAAATAAATTTTTTGCTAACTTCTTTAAGGCCTCAGAATCTTGGGTTGAGGCCAACCTAGTTGTAGTTTTCTTTTTACGGGAACGGATCTCGTTTACTTCCTTCGACAAATCCACAGTAGTTTCAATTTTCGTGAAACCAGAGTTTGCCAATAGAGCTGAAAGCTGATCAGGAGCCTTCTTTACGTATGCAAAATCACAATCATCTGGCAGTGCGCAAACGTCATTTATCTCAACGCATTGATAACATTTTTTTCTAAAGATATCGGATAGAAATATATCTTCATCAAAGCGTGACATAGCGAGCTCGACCTAGCGTCTCATTAGAAATGCGATTAATCGCCACTGCCATATTTATAATACCCTTGTCTGTACCTTAGATAAAAAAACAAAAATTCAATAAAACCAAACAGACATTTATTAATGTTGCTGTATTTTGAATTGCCTTTGTTTCGGATTGAGTGGTTTACATTTATACCACAAAATTCTTTCGCACCGCGTTGCAAGCATATTAAAGGCAGATATCTGTGATCGTTATTTTTAAATGGAATATCTTTCACTAAATGGGATGAAAAGCCCACAAAACTAGCGGAATTTGATTTGAGACCTGTTTCAAATATGATTGTAGTAATGCTATCATAGATTATTGTTAACAGTCTCAGAACAACGTTGTGGCCGCGGTTGATCCGGTAACCTAAGACAACATCGTACCCTGCCTCTAACTTATCAAAAAAATGCACAAGATCCTCTGGATGGTCTTGCAAATCTGCATCCATTCGTATGATTTTTGTACCAATCGCTTTTGCAAAACCAAGCTCGAAAGCGCCTGTTTGTCCCCCCCTAGCTTTTAAGGCGTAGAGGCTGAACCGATTGTCATCGGAAATGTGCTCTTGTAAAATTTCGGCGCCACCGTCATCAGATAGGTCATCTATAAATATTACTTCAACATTTTCCTTTCTCTCGGCAAGAAAATTTTTAAGTCGGCGATGTAATTCAGGAAGGTTACCACCCTCGTTATGAAAAGGGATGACGATGGAATAATGCAAAATTAAAGGATCCAATCTTTACCAAAAGGTTTCGATAGTTATTGGTTATTTTGAATATCTGTGAGGAACTTGACATATTCACTGATTCCCTCTTCTAGCGTGTAGGTTGGTTCATACCCTATTTTTGAGCGGGCTTTTTCTGTTGATAATGTGCCCCGGCGAGGTCGAAAACTGTCCCGCTCGCTTACGTTGATTTTCACTTGAGGAAAATGTGATTTGATACACTCTGCTAGCTCTAATAATGTCCGCGAGTTACCATTCGTTATGTTGAATGTTTCCCCGACAGCATTTGCATTCGTGGCCGCTTCAACGAAACCACGAGCAGCATCCCTAACATTGGTAAAATCCAGACGTTCATCTGCTCCCTGAACATCTATTGTCTCGCCTTTGATCGCTTTCTCAATAAATATTTGCACAACTCGTCTATTCATGTCCGTTGGGCCATAAACTGCTGACGGGCGGATTATTGTGAAAGGAATATCATAAAAATTTGCAAGACCTCTGGTAACAATTTCACCGGCTAGTTTCATAGTTCCGTATATCTCAACAGGTTCAGTATTTGAGCCCTCGGCGAAGAACTCACCATTGAGGTTTCCATAAACCATGCTTGATGACGCATAGACAAACCGCTCTGTTTTAAATCCAGGTTTTTTCTTCATTTGACCTAATTTTTCGATCAAAAAAGAAGTGGAGTCCACACTGCCCGATTTGGCTTCTTCTGAATTAAGATTCTGGATTTTTGCTAATGGAAGAGCTGCCATATGAAATACAAGTTTTGGTCGATATTTCTCTAATATCTCTGACACCACGCTGAAATACTTTGTGTCACCCCTCTCGAGAATAATGTCGCTTTCGTATCCTTTGAGCCGATATTTTCTATAGTCAACGTAGCCAGGGTTTGTTGTATTCACAAAGCTACTGAGATTATCTAGTAAAACTACCTTGCCAACTTTCTTTGTTTGCAAGAGGTTGATAGCGATGTGAGAACCGATAAAACCGGCTCCCCCGGTTATCAACGCATAAGTCTCCATTGCGAGGGAACTCCTGAATTAATTGCTCGAAAGTGTGGGTGCATAGTTTTACAATGCAGTTGCAGTTTTATGCCATTTATGTAACGTACGTTCAACTCTTTTAACATTTATAATTGCGGATATTCTGGGATGTGCGGGTTTGTTGGTGAAATAAGAAAAGCTAGAAACCAGCCCCAAAAAATAGGCGTTATAGAAAAATTAAACGAGTTAATTATTCATCGTGGCCCAGACTCTTTTGGAAGTGCGCAACTAGGGCAAAGCACATTTGCACATAGACGGCTATCCATTCTCGATTTGTCAAACAACGCAAGTCAACCAATGTTTGACGATGCAAACGAGCTGCTCTTAGTATTCAATGGAGAGATATACAATTATCAAGAAGTTCGTAAAGAGTTATTGAGTTTAGGTCATGAGTTCAACGGAAGTGGAGACACTGAAGTTTTACTGAAGTCATACCTTCAATGGGGTGAAAAATGTGTTTACCGATTGAACGGTATGTTTTCATTTGGAATTTATGACGCAAAGAAAAAGTTATTTTTTGCATTTCGGGACCCTATTGGGCAAAAGCCTTTTTTTTATTCTGTCATCGACGCTGGACTTGTTTTTAGTTCTGAGTTAAGGCCTTTGTTGGAGCATCCAGACATTAGCAATAAGCTTGAGAACAGTTCAATTGCACATTATCTCATTTACGAATCTTTTCCGCATTCAACGACGCCCATAAAAAATATTCATAAGCTCAATCCTGGCTCTCAACTCATATATTCCGTAGAAGAGCATAAAATCGAAATAAAAAAATATTGGAAGAATATTCCAGACGAGTCTCTATCCAAAGAATTGGCAAAGCTTTCAGATGAAAAATTGATTTCTCTAGCATCCTCAATTCTTGATAAATCTGTGGTTCAGCATTTACGAAGCGATGTTCCTCTCGGTATTTATTTATCGGGTGGAATTGATAGCAATGTTCTTCTAGACGTGTCCGCAAAACACCTTAATGCATCATCAATCCAAACTTTTACGGTTGGTAGTGATAACAAGAGCTACGATGAAAGTTCTATTTCCCGCAAAACTTCAGTGAATGTCGGCACTGTGCATCATGAAATATACCCAACTTCTGAAGAGAAAAGGTCTAGCGTAATAAAACTTTTGAATACTCTAGACGAGCCAATATCTGATCTGGGTTTGCTCGCTTCTTTTGAGGTTGCAAAATTTGCGTCATCAAAAGTCAAAGTAGTTTTTGCAGGGGATGGCGGTGACGAGCTTTTTTTTGGTTATGAGCCTTTTAATAAGTGGAAAATCGGAGAAGTTATTGCCAGCCTGCCAAAATTTGTGAGAGAGAATATAATCCTTGCTGTCATTGACAGGCTCCCATCAGATTTTGAATACATGTCATTTAAAACAAAAGCCAAAATATTTTTTAAGGGATTAATGCATCCGCAGTTCTCTCGTAATGCCGCCTGGTATAGCGGTTTTGATTTAAGCAGCGCTTCAGATATATTAGAGTCCGACTACAAGCAGCACATACTGCGAAAAAATGCCGACAAGGTCTCCATTGTCTACGAGTTTTTATATCAACTTCACCGAGATATGGCTGATCACGATGATTTAACAAGATTAGCTATTGAGTATCAAAACACTTATCTTCCCAATTTAATTTGTAGCCACACAGATAAAGCGTCAATGGCATTTTCAATCGAGGCACGCAGTCCTTTTCTGGATAAAGATGTGATCTCATTTGCTAACGCATTGCCGGTTAATGCGAAGCTTAGAAATGGAAAGGGCAAATGGATATTGCGTCAATATCTTGCTCAAAACCCAAATTTCGTGCACATATTCAACAGGAAAAAACAGGGTTATACAGTGCCTTTGGGACTATGGTTCAACAACGAATTATATGATTTTGTGGAACACTATCTGAACTCTGATCAGATATCAAAAGCCAAAATATTTAAGAAAAACGAAGTTCAACGCTTATGGGGTCACCATAAAAGCGGTTACCAAAACAACACTAAAAAGCTTTGGCCAATCGTAGTACTCAATCATTGGATAGAGAAAAACCGGGTTACCATTTGACCGACGTCTCATGGTGTTATTTTTTCGATTAATGCGTAATCTTAATCATTTCGCATATCTCGACGTTTCACAGTTTATGCTATTAGTCTCTTTCGCAAAACCATATCTCAACTCAAAAATATCTAATAAGTCTAGAGAAAATTAGCGCAAGGGTATTTCGACTCAAGTACAATTGAAAAAAAGTTTATTTCTCGATCGAAGCTTGTTTTTTAGAGATGAAATCAACACTCCCCACTCTAGAAACAATTTAAAAGTACGAGCTATCTCGCATTAGTATGCTCAATATAAGGAGTGTAGAGATACAGATAACCCGAAAAATTTAAATGACCTTAGGAATAGAATGGCTGTATCCTCTATTACTTGAGACTCTGATTCAAATGCTTTCATATTTTGGGTTTTTTTGGCCAAAAAAAGACAATTTGTACTTTGGCCAATATATAAATAAGAAAGATAGCACCGAGGCTTCAATAAGCGGAATGGCGGTCATAATATATCTAGTTTCTGGATTGAGCCAACCCGCTATCAAACTTTTCCCAATAATGAAACAAGTCGTTGATAAAATGAGAGGGCGTAATTTTGATTTAACGAAAAATTCTTGTAAAAGTATGAACGCAAAGGCTAATAAGAAACTGAGTCTCCAGACCGCAATGAACGCCTTGTTGAATGCAATTCCTGGGTTGTCCAATGCAACACTTATGAGTTTTTTTAAATCACCCTTTGCAATTTCTATCCTCAAAGACTTTGAAAAGTTCCCATCCATCATTGTAGGCCATCCAAAGCTGTTGAATGGATTGCTCCACATTGAAAATGTTCGCCTTAAAGGATTTGTGATAAAAACTTCAAGTGGTCTTTCATTGATCCTGTTTTGTGCCAGTAAGCGAAACTCATCATCTATGTGAATTGGAAAAGGTTGACCGTCAAACATCGCAAGTTCGCCCAATAGATTTTGAACAGTCTCTCTCTCTTGATCTGATATGAAAATCTCAGGATCTATTGAGGTAGAGCTGTAAACCAATCTGTTAACAGGCCACTGAGAATTTGTGTTATGATAAGTGTTCGTCATCCATGTGCGAATCCACAACAAATATCCTTTTGGCTCTGCACCTCCATCTGGAGTTGTCATGCCTTGGGGTAAAACAGAATTCAAACCAACATGGTAGTTCCTCATCATCCAACCACCCCATGGAATAGCTACGATTAAACCAATAACAATGAGGTTTTTGACTGCTTTTCCTGCATTCGAAATGTAAAATGCGGTATAGCAAATCGGAATTATGAGTGCGACAGCGTCAAGTCTTATGAACGATGTAAAAATGAGTGCTGCGGATATTTCAAGCAGCTTTAATTTTCTATTTTGAATTGACGACAGCAATGCTGCAAACAGCCATAAAGTGCCTGCTAGTGCGAGAGCCTCAGTTTGCAAAAATCGTGACCAGGCGATGGCGCACGGTGAAATCGCAAGCGCGCATCCGATAATGAAAGCCTTTTTCTCAGATTGAAGAAACTTTTCAATTGCATGCACAAAATAAACCACAGACATACAAACAATAATTGACTGAGTTAGCCGCACTACTAGATTTGAGTTGTCGGATAAAATCCAATTTAAAGCTATGAAAAGTGGGTAGCCTGGGCCTTGGTTGCCTCCAAAGTGAGGGACACATGTCCCAGAGTCAATCGGTGAGATTGCCACGCCGCACCCTCCAATTATATTGCCCGCAACAAGCAAATATATATCAGCGTCACCACCTAATTCTGGGAATTTCAGGACAAAAATAAGCCGTACTACCAGAGACAGACAGAAAATTAAGAAAAGGTAATGAGGTGTACGACAAAAAAATGCCCAAACATTGAGTTTTGTGAGACCCATCATAAAACTTTACCACAAATTAACATTTGTTCGACAATACAAAAAAGGATGATGGTCGCGTTAAAAATAGGCCCCAGTGGGTCTTATTATACCTATCAATAAAGTGCACAGTACTCAACTTTGAATGCGATAGTTGTCAGAATGGTTTTTCAATACCTTCAACTTCCAGTATGCGAATACGACCATTTTTAAAAGTAGCCAACCATGCGTGAAACGAGAAATTTGCGTCTCCCCATAATTTCTTGCTGCATAGCGTATGGGTACCTCTAGAATTTTGAGATTGAGCTTTGACGCTCCAAAAATCAGATCGAAATCACCAAAAGGATCAAAATCGCCGAAGTATTCTCTATTTTTGGCGAGTAAGTTATAGTTTTTTCGAGTAATCACCTTGGTTCCGCACAATGTGTCAGTAAATCTTTGGTTTAATAACCAAGAAAAAATTAGCGAAAAAATTCGATTTGCAATGTAATTTAAAAATCTCATTGCTTGATTTGCCATAGGGTAAACTAATCGTGTGCCATTCACAAATTCAGCTTTGCCGCTAACGATCGCATGATAAAATTTCGGCAAGTCTTCGGGTGGCACTGTCAAGTCTGCGTCCAAAATCATTAAGATGTCGCCAGAGGCGGCATCAAAGCCTTTTCTCACGGCATCACCCTTTCCGACACCGTCTTGCTGTAAAAATCTAATATCGTGACTCGTGTATTTTTTCTTTACTCTCTCTATTTCCTCTGCAGTTCCGTCTGTGCTTCTGCCCTCAACAAAAATAATTTCGGTATGCTTAGAAAAAGATGGAACTCGTTTTACCGCTTCTTCAATATTTCCTTTTTCATTTTTGCAAGGGATAATTATTGACGCTGTCATGTTTGAAGCTTTGCTACTTTTGCAAGGCCTCGCAATAATGTAATGCCGCAGGGACAACTCTCTTATTAATGGCACTGTACCAATAGTGTTATTGATAATTTTTTCTAGCCCAAATAATCCTATGGGAATGAGCTGCCTTTGTTCGCGTTTTATGATTTCAAAATCTGAAAGACATAGAAAGTTGTGAAAGTCTTGATTGTTCATCCAATTTAGAGCCAGTGATGGCATCTTTAGTTTTGTCATCTCGGCAAGTTTTAAGATCGGTTCCCAGTGCCATGCGTGGTAGGAAATTACTAGTCTAGTGTCCTTGTGACACCATTTGTGCAGTTCAGATAAAGTTGACTGGCAGTCTTCTAAGTAGCACAACAGGTCTGATAAAATTATAAAGTCAAACTTCTCCCCAATCAAATTGTGGTTTCCGGTTGGGCATTCAATGTCGCAAACCATAAATTTAAGGTCAGGATAATTTTGTTTGGCAATCGATATCATCGTTGGGTCAAAGTCAATGCCAACCCCTATTGAGGGTTGTAATTTATATAGAAGTTCCCCGGTCCCGCACCCAACGTCGAGAATTTTCATGCCAGCGGGTATTAAGAATTGAGTATACGCGCGATCATCTGAGTAAAAAGCGGCATTTTTTTTTAGCCATGCCTCTCTTTGTGACGCTATCCGTGAAAAATGTTCTTTAAGAGACAATTTGCGGCTGGTTTTATTCATGCTTTTCCACTGTCAGATTTGAAATTTTGTAGAAGCCACATTGAACTTCCAGGTATCGAAAAAATTAAAATTAGTATTCCATAGATGACCGAGATAGAAACTGACTTTTCGGCTTCAACCCCAAATTGTCCAAGAGAGAAGACAAGAAAACCCTCTCTAACACCCCAACCGGCAATGGAAATCGGCAAGGTTGTAACCAAGACCATCAAAGGCACTACAATCAAATAAGAGATTGGTATTATCTCGACGGAAACAGAGTAACTTAAACTAAAAAATATTAGTACGGTGATCATGTGGATCAAAAAAGAAGATAATATCAAAAATAAAATAATCTTGTGGGCGGCTTTGAGCAGTAGGAGTTGCTCGGCGAATTTGATTACAACCCTGGAATGGTAAAATCTTCGCAAAAGGTTGACCGCTTTCATCAAACAAAAGAGCAGAAATAAGACGAATATGGATAACAAGCTGAGGTTAAATGTATCAAGCTCTAAAATCTGCGTGTGCCCAATCGTCAACGCGACAAAAGGAAATATTAGTATGATCGATAGCACTCCAATAAGGCCAAAAACTCTGTCACTTATGACAGACGATATTGCGCCTTGATATGAATAATTGAGGCTCCTGATCTGTAATATTTTGTAGGCGTCACCTCCTATTGACGATGGAAGAGCTTGACTAAAAAACATTCCAGCCCACGAATAAGCCACGCACTTTTGTAGTGGTAGTGCTATATTAAAATAACTTAGTATTTTATGCCACCTAGCGGACGCGATCAGTAATTGCGAGAACGCCAGAAGTAGAATTAAGGAGATGGTAAGTGAATGCAGTTTATTAAATTCGTCAAGTAACACACTAAGTTGAACTTCTTCAAACACTACAACTAACAAAGTTATCGTAACCAATATTTTAATGCAAAGTATTGAGACTCTTTTGATCACGTTGTTTTGTCCCGCATACTAAAAGCTGATATTTTTTTGTTTGAAAACGCTTGCCGTTTCTCGATCGTGCCGACACTTTATAAGTGTCCTCGCTAAGCCTTGACGCTTCTACCAGAGAATAAGTTTCACTTCAAGGTTGGCGTCATAAGCCGCTGAGCAAGCTGTGTATTTCTGTTGTTTTTCTATTTTAAGAGATGTTATGGTGATCGTCATCTGCAATGTTTTTAGCTCTGTAAATATCGCACTAAAGTTCAAACTCCTCCATAGCTTGTGCGGCTCCGTTTAAGCTGCCCACCGAACAATTTAACTCTGTGTTGAATTCGAGGCTTTACATATGCAACTTGGGTACTACTCAAACAATTGTTTTCACGAAAGGCAATTGCCATGAAAAAAAGGACAGCTTTAATAACTGGCATCACCGGTCAGGACGGGGCATACCTCGCAGAATTGCTTCTTCAAAAAGGCTATGAAGTGCATGGCGTTAAACGGCGCTCCTCATCATTTAACACTCAACGCATTGATCATCTTTATCAAGATCCTCATGAAAAAGATGTTGGTATGCATTTGCATTATGGCGACATGACTGATGCTACAAATTTGATTCGTCTGATCCAAAAAACGCAACCTGATGAGATTTATAATTTGGCAGCGCAAAGCCATGTGCAGGTGAGTTTTGACACGCCAGAATACACTGCTAATGCTGATGCGTTGGGGGCTCTACGCATATTGGAGGGAATAAGACTTCTCGACCTTTGCGCAAAAACCAAATTCTACCAGGCGTCGACATCGGAACTTTATGGAAAAGTGGTTGAAACGCCACAAAACGAGCAAACGCCCTTTGTTCCGAGGTCACCATATGCAACTGCTAAGCTCTACGCATATTGGGCAACCGTAAATTATCGAGAGGCCTACGGTTTGTTTGCCAGCAATGGGATTTTATTTAATCATGAAAGTCCAATTCGTGGGGAAACCTTTGTAACACGTAAAATCACGCGAGCTGTTGCCTCGATAGAATTGGGCCTTCAGCATGAATTGCATATAGGCAACCTTGATGCAAAACGTGACTGGGGGCACGCCCGTGACTATGTGCTAGGAATGTGGCAAATTCTTCAGCAAAATCGGCCGGACGATTATGTTTTAGCGACTGGCATTTCAAAAACTGTTAGAGAGTTTGTTGAACTCGCATTCCAAGAGGTTGATGTCAAACTAAGATGGGAGGGAGCTGGTGTTGACGAAATTGGGATATGCGTGAGGACAGGTAACACAATAGTTCGTGTTGACCCTCGATATTTTCGACCAACCGAGGTTGATAGCCTGCAAGGAGATGCATCGAAAGCGTTGCGTGATTTTGGTTGGAAAGCGACAACCAGTTTGGCTGATATGGTCGCTGAGATGGTTCAGCATGATCTGGGTGAATTACGTTCCTCTGTAAAAAAGATGTAATTTAAGGGGCCCGCAGATGACACCAAAAATTGATTTTGACTTGCAGGGTAAAAAAGTTTTTGTTTGTGGTCACAAAGGCATGGTTGGCCGAGCCCTTTTGCGTCGTTTACGACAAGAAAATTGTGAGGTGTTGACTGCTGACCGTGACGCCCTTGATTTGCGCGATGACCGAGCTGTTTACCAGTGGTTCGCAAAAACTCAACCCGACGCTGTTGTTCTTGCTGCGGCAAAAGTTGGCGGCATCCTCGCGAATGACACCATGCCGGTGTCTTTTTTGTTAGATAACCTCCGTATTCAGAATGCGGTAATTAATTCAGCGTTTGAACAAAGTGTGAAGAAATTTCTTTTTCTTGGTTCAAGTTGTATTTATCCGTTGCAAGCAATACAGCCCGTGTCAGAAGAGAGTTTGCTGACAGGTGTGCTGGAGCCTACAAACCAATGGTACGCCGTTGCAAAAATTGCCGGTATAAAACTTTGCCAAGCTTTTCGTAGACAGCATGGGGCAAATTTTATCTGTGCTATGCCGACTAATCTATACGGTCCGCATGACAACTATCATCCAAATGAGAGTCATGTTGTGGCAGCTCTGATTGCTAGATTTTATGCGGCTGCGTGTGATAATCGTGAAGATATAGTTATCTGGGGGTCAGGCAAACCTTTACGTGAATTTCTTTGTGTCGATGATTTAGCTGACGGGTTGATTTACCTGCTGAAATATTACAATTGTGAGGCGCCAATCAACATTGGAACGGGTGAGGAAACCTCAATTCATGAGCTTGCTGAGATATTAAGGGACATTTCTGGTTGGAAAGGTGTGTTGAAATTTGATGCAAGTAAGCCGGATGGATCGCCCAGAAAAGTTATGAATAACGACCGCATTCATACTCTAGGATGGCGACATCGCACAGGTTTGAAAATGGGTCTTAAGCAGGCCTACCAATGGTTTTCAGAAAATCAAGATGTTGCGCGCAGATAAAAGAATTTTTTCATCAAATCCCAAAAAGACAATAAGGCACAACCAAACCAAATAATTAAGATGGGTTCGATGGGTAACCGGTATTTTGGTGAACCAACCGGGCCATTAATGACAAGAAAATAGGCAACGGTCAGGAGAGATAAAATTGCGAGCATCATGTTGACGCGCAATTGAACGAAAAAGCCGACAAGTTGCATTGAAGAAACAAAAATGGCGCCTACAGCGCTTGCAACAAGTGTCAAAACATAAATCGGAGATGACCCCGATATGAATTGTCCTGTTCTTGCGATTAAATCGCCGCGTGTATCCTCCGCAAAACTGATATGTGGCAATTGCCGTATTCGCTTGTCGATCAATAAGGCGGGCGCGGCTAAATTTATAATGGCACCTTGCATCCAGCTTTTTGCAATTATGTGTTTTGGGGTAGCTGCTATCTCATAAAGTGCTGTATCTACTTGTTGAGCCGAGCGAACAAACGGGTTGATTTGTTGGTTTGGTGATAATTTTGAGAGTGCTTCACTAGTTTTCGTCTGGAGCATTGTTACAGCTTCTTCACGCCCAACACCGTCGCGTAACATAACCACTTCAGAAGCGACCCACCCTTGGAGATGCGTTCCGTTTTGGCTGGTAAGTGCAAAGCTATCATATTTGGCGACATTTTTTATTAACAAAGGCGCAACACAAACAACTGCAGCTACAAAAATTATGAAGCTGTTGAAGATGACTTCCCTAACCTTCATCTTTGAGATCATCAAGATGATAGGAAGCACCGCAGGCGCCAGCAAAATGATAAATTGCGTTGTTGGCCTAACCAGCGTCGTCAGCCCAAGCAAGGCGCCAGTTGCCAAGGCGGCTAATGTTGTCGGTTTATGCAAAAAACCGGTAAACATTAGCAAGAACAAGACAAAGAAACATAAAAATAAGCTGTCCCCTAATATCATACCGCTATGTAAAAAAAGGTTGGGCCAAACTGCGGCAAGCCAGCCAAAAATTCCGCAATGTTTTGGATAAACATGGTAACCCAGCATGCTGATTAGCACGCAGGTAAAAGAGTCAATAATCGATTGAATGACAAGAACTGATAGGAAATTTTCGCCAAAGATACTGACTATTGCCGCTAAAAACAGAAGATAGCCGGGCATACGTTCGGTTTGTGAAAAGATTGCCAGATAGGCTTTATCCAGAAATGTTTGGCCGTTGGTTGCGTTTGTCCAATACATTGCCGCATCCTCGAGCAGCATTGCGTCAGGACTGAAATCGCTCATGAAAAGGTTTATGAGCCGAACCACTAGTGCTACAAGAAAAATAATTATGAATGAATTTGGACTATCTATTGGCCAAAAATCTTGGGTGTTTTTATCAGAGTGTTTGGGCATAGGCTCATGTTCAGTCAAGGGCGCCACAGGTTTATAGCTGGCGGTGTGGACGTCCGATCCAGCCTTGCTTTAATATCCATAACAAGCGTTGATTTGTCTATATTTCTTAACGCATTAATTAATTGCCAGCCATCGTTGATAAATTGCTGATGTGGCACAGCAAGCACGATGGCATCAAAACGCTCGCCATTGATTTTGGCGTTGAACCTAAAATCTGGTTTGATATGTGTGACGGTAGCAATTGGGTCGATGACTGCTAGTGTTGGGTCAATTGTGTGTAACTTATTTGCCAAATCGAACGCTTTTGAATTGCGAATATCAGGTACATTTTCCTTGAAAGTCAGGCCAAGTTGTACAATTTTGGGATTAGTGATGCCTTGTTGGCTAAACCAGTCGCGGCATTGTTCAGCCAGAAAGTTTGGGTAGGCATTATTTGTTTCTCGTCCTGATAAAATAACCGTTGGGTCACAGCCTATTTCCAACGCTTTGTTTGTTAGGTAATAGGGGTCAACGCCAATACAATGGCCGCCAACAAGGCCCGGTTCAAAAGCATTGAAATTCCACTTTGTAGCTGCCGCCTGTAAAACGTCATACGTGTCAATGTTCATAGCATTGAAAATTTTTGACAATTCATTCACAAATCCGATGTTGAGGTCGCGCTGCGTATTTTCTATGACTTTTGCCGCTTCGGCCACTTTGATTGAAGCTACCCGATAAATACCTGCGGTCACAACCGCGTCGTATGTATCAGCCACAATTTTGAGCGAATGCGGACACTGTGCTGAGACGATTTTTAATATCGTCTCAAATCGATGATTGGGATCGCCAGGGTTAATGCGTTCGGGTGAATAGCCAACAAAGAAATCCTGTCCAGCTGTAAGTTTTGATTCTGCCGCAAGCACTGGTATGCAATCCTCTTCAGTGCAACCCGGATAAACCGTTGACTCATAAACCACTATGTCGCCAGATTTCAGCTGTTTTCCAACTGTCTCGGACGCTTTAATCAGATACGAAATATCAGGTTCATTTGTATTGGTAATGGGGGTTGGCACGGTTATGATGTGAAAATTAGCCTGCCCGATGTTTTCTGCTTTGTCAGTGTAGGTCACATTGGGGCTGTTGAGCCGACTATTTTCAACTTCAAATGTTTTATCGTGACCTTCCTTCAAGTCGCTAATGCGACTATTGTTGGTGTCAAATCCCACAACTTCGAAGCCAGCCTCGGCAAAGGCAATAGCAACAGGTAGGCCAACATAGCCGAGTCCGATAACCGAGATTTTTCTCTTGAGCACAGCCATCGTGACAAACAATTCGTAATTGGTGATATAAACTGCGTATGGTATAGACTTGTACACTTAATCAAACCATTTGCAAGCGGATGCGACAAAAATTTTTGTTCGAAAGAATGACTATTCTTTCAAGTGATGACAGGTCGTTTTTAACGCATCGCTTGCCCATGGCAATGGCGGCGAAAAAGGTGTGTCGTGCTGTCTGGGTCATCTGCAAAGATACTGGAAAATGTGAAGAGATCAGGAAGATTGGTTTTGACGTCATAAATCTGCCAATAGGGAATGCACCGCTTAACATTTTTGCAAATATTAAAATTTTGAGGCAGCTGACTGGCATTTATGAGTCAATTAAACCTGATCTTATGTATCATTCTTCAGTACAAATGAGCTTCCTTGGTTCGCTGGCGCGTTTATTTACAGGTCAATTGCTGTCGATTAATGCCATCACCGGTGTTGGATATCTTTTTTCATCAGAACAGCCAAAAGCAAAATTCTTGCGGTGGGCGTTAAGCCCAGTTTTGCAGGTTTTGTGGAGACGGCCCGGTACTGTAATGCTGTTTCAAAATCCTGATGACAGGGCAGTTTTTATCAAACGTGGGTTGTCCGCTGCAAACGCGCCATTGATACCCGGTTCTGGTGTGGATGACCAAAAATTTAAGCCTGCTGTGATGAAACATGGCCTCGGAAAAAACAAACGGAAGCTGGTGATTGGTTGTGCCAGTCGCCTTTTGCGGGATAAAGGCATCCCAGAACTTATTAAGGCTGCAAAAATTGTTGAGAAAAATTACGATATTGAGCTGCGTGTTGCCGGAGATAGTCATCTCAAAAATCCGTCCAACTGCACACCGCAAGATATAGAGAAATGGTCAAAAATCTCTTCAGTGACGTTTTTGGGCAACGTCTCTGACATGGTGAGTTTCTGGCAGGGCTGCGATGTGGCTATTTTGGCATCGCATAGAGAGGGATTTCCGAAGGCACTGTTAGAGGCTGCCGCTTGTGGGCTGCCATTATTGGGAGCTGATGTGCCGGGTGTTCGTGAAATTGTTGTTAATGGATACAATGGGTTGCTGTTTGCCAAAGGCGATCATCTGGACATTGCATGCAAAATTGAAAAAATACTAATTGATCAGAAATTAAGACAATCAGCTGGTATGGCCAGCTGTGAATTGATCAAAAGCAAGGGCCTGTCAAACCGTGCCATCGAAGAAGCTTTCATTAAGCTTTTTAAGTCTATAAAAACCCACGTTGTTTTTGCCAGTGATAGATAGACATCAAGGTCCAGCCTAACTCAGCATGCGGGAGCAAGCCTTTTTTGATCCCCGCTTCCAAAACCTTGCCAAAATTAGAGTTTAATCTGTTATATGACAAAAAATCTGCTGATAAAGCTGGCTTGAGACGTGACTGCAAGGGTCCGCAAAGCCAGTGATTCAGTGGCATTTCAAACCCCCGTTTTGGCGCGTTAAAAACAGTTTTTGGAAGGTCATTTTTAAACATATCACGAAGTATTTTTTTGCCTTGCCGCCATGTGATTTTATGCTTTCCATCAATAGCCATCGCCATTTCTGCAACATGGTGGTCGAGGAACGGAGAGCGGACTTCAACGCCAGCATGCATAGACGTACGGTCCACTTTGACAAGCATATCTGAAATGAGAACGGTGTGCAGATCGCGCAACAATGTGAGTGACAATTTGTCCATCCCGTTGGGCGTGTCTATTCGGCGCAACATATTGACCAAATCCACATGTTTGGTTTTAGTCAGCGCCTGCTGAATGTCATATGCAGATGCGGCGACCTCCATCCAGGCTGCGTGTCGATGATACTCGTCATATTCTGCGCCATGGATAAAGCGCTTTAACTGCCGAAACTTATCGGTTAGTCTGTTTGCATGTGAATGGGGCAGGGCATCTATGATTGTCTTTAGTGAATTTCTTAGACTGGTCGGTAACCTTTGCCATGCACGAACCGCAAGTTCCCCTTGATATTTTTGGTATCCGCCAAATAATTCGTCGGCACCATCACCTGATAAAGCGACGGTTGCATGTGGTTTAATCGCTGTGGAAACAAAAAGGGATGGCAAGGCTGAGGAGTCGCCAAACGGCTCATCGAGAGCCGAATTCAGCAACTCGTCAATCATGCCAAATTGGTCTTCTTGCCTCAGACGCACTTCGTGGTGATTGGTGCCTAGGTACTTTGCGGTGTCACGCGCTGTTTTGGACTCGTCAAACAGGCTTTCGTCAAATCCAACTGTGAAGGTGTCAATATGTGTATGGTTTCTGGCTAGAGATGCGATGATTGCTGAGTCAATGCCGCCCGATAGAAAACAGGCGATTGGCACATCACTGACGAGGCGTTTGGCTACCGCGTCATTTAGTAGGGATTCAAGTTTTTGTCTTTGAGCTGAGCTTGAGAGGGGTAAGGCCGCGGCATCATGCCTTGGATGGTACCATTTGGTGATGGTTTGTTTATCGATGGTAATTTCTAGGACATGACCTGCCGGCAATTTTTGAATTTCATCAGACGCGCTGAATTGGTCGGGGATGTATTTCAGCGTGAGCAACCAAGACAGGGCGTCGTGGCTTAGTTGTGCCGTTTCTGTTAAAGCCTCAATCGCGTCAAAGCGTGACCCGAAAGCGAGAGCTCCACGCCAATTTCTAAAATAGAGCGGTTTTTTGCCGAACCGATCACGCGCCAGAGTTAAACGTTTTGCAGTCTTTTCCCACACAGCAAAAGCAAACATACCCTGGAGGCGCGGCAGTAAATCCTGCCCCCACTCAGTCCACCCAGCGAGGAGTACCTCAGTATCGGTATCGGTATGAAACATATAGCCTTTTTGAATAAGCGTCCGTCGGATGTCCTGGTAATTATAGATCATTCCGTTGAAAGTAATAATAAGGTCCCCATATTCCATAGGCTGGTTGCCACGCAAAGTCGTGTCCACGACTGATAACCGGCGGTGCCCGAGCCAGATATGCTGGTCCTGCCATTCACCCTTAGCGTCTGGTCCACGGTTTTCTATGGTTTTTAGGGCTTTTTTTCGTTTCTTTGCGCTGACGTTCGCTATTGTGCCAATCTCAGGGTCGTTAATGACGCACGCCAAATATCCTAAAAAGCCACACATTACGAAAACGCTTTACACTTCATTAAAGATATTGCCAATCGATTGTCCCATTAAAATACGGCTATCTTGAGCGCCGTGTTTTCATTTTTTGCTTCTTATGTATGGTGCAGTATCAGCAATGAAAACAAGAGAAATTTCTATAAATTAACCATAACTCTAAATATTGTTCAATAATTGAACAAAGTGATTGTGCCCATCGAGAGTAAATAGTAGTAATATGATGAGGAGTAAATATGGGGCCTATGGATCGCAACCTGACAGTACATGAACAGCATGAGTTGCGCGTTCTTGAGCTTGTTGAGGAGCGCGACAGGATCACCCAACGTGGTGTGGCTATGGAACTTGAGATTGCCGTGGGTATGGCCAACGCGTTGATCAAGCGGTTGGTTCACAAAGGCTATATCAAGGTTAAAGACGCGCCTTCACGCCGGTATGTTTATTATATTACACCTGATGGCTTCATGGAAAAAGGCCGACTTGTGTCAAAATATATTGCTAATTCATTTAAATTTTTTGGTGAAGCTCGGCGTGATTATGAAGCAATCGCCTATCAGATATCGACTAGTCAGATTACCGAAGTCTGCTGTGTTGGAACCGGCGAGGTTTTAGAAATTGCCCAAATGGTGTTTGCTGCACACAACATAGAAGTTGAGTGTGTACTGGATTTTTTAGCGCACGAGGGCCAGCGTCACTTTCAAAGCTTTGCTGACATTCCAAAAGCCATGGTCTCTCGAATTGGATGCCTTGTAATTACAGAAACCCGGCGTCCTCATGAAGTCTTTGAAATCATTTTATCAACTGAGACTGGGAAAGAGATTTTGGTGCCAGCATTTATGAAAATAAGCAAGTCGAATATTCAACCGGGTAGAGTGTAAGTCTGTTAGATGAATTGGTACGCGGTGCAAACGCAACATAATCGTGAAAATCTGGCCGTGACTCATCTCCAGAGGCAGGGGTTTGATGTGTGGTTGCCTTGTTGCGAACGAATAGTTAGACATGCCCGCCAAGTAAAACGTGTTCGTCGCCCTCTGTTTCCGGGTTATCTATTCATCAATTTTGACCTTGAGGCAGCGAGGTGGCGTGCCGTGAATGGCACAATCGGCGTCAAGAACATTGTCACCTTCGGGTGTTCGCCGTCAGTTGTCGATAATGAATTTATCATAGCTCTGAAGGCTTCCGAGAGCTCGGATGGATTTATTGATACCGCAAGTGACAATTTGAAACTAGGTAAAGACGTTGAGATATTGTCTGGCCCGATGGCTGGTCAAATTGGGAAATTGTTGAGTTTAGATGCCAATAACAGGGTAACAGTTCTTATTCAAATGCTCGGGCATTTTGTTCATGGGCGGATTGGCCGTAAGGCGGTTGCTAGCACCTGATTTTTTGCCAGAAAATTTGCAGTTGCCATCAGGTTTTTGCATATGAAAGAGGGTATTTGTGGGAGGGTGTGTCTCACCCACACTGCGGTAGCATGGTTACGATTTGTGGTAAATGGAAAATCAATTTTCTAAAATAATCCTTGGCACAGTTCAATTGGGGATGCCATACGGCCGTGGTAGGTGGGCCGATGAACTTATGCCTGAGAGAGAGGCTTTTAAAATACTTGATGCAGCCTTTGAAAGAGGAATTACTTCGCTTGATACATCACCTGATTACGGCCTTGCTGAAGCGCGTATTGCGCGTTATCTGACTACGAATCCAGACAAGCATTTTCACATCATAAGCAAAATAAAAAAGCTTGAATTTGACGCCAACCCAATTGACGGAGGTTTCGAGCAGTGGCTTGATAATTGCCCCTTCTTAAATTTGGACAATTGTTCTTCAATCTCTGTCTTATTACATCGTGAAAAAGCTATCCGAAATCGCCGTGTTCGAGATGTCTTATCCGATGCTGTGGACTCCAAGCGGCTACGACAATGGGGCGTGTCTATTTATGGGCCAGAGGCAGCTCTGATAGCCAACACCATTGATGCTTGCAAAATTGTACAGTTGCCATTTGGACCTCTGAATCAAAGTTTCGCTCGATCAGGTCTGATAGCACAACTAGAGGGTCGAGGAAAAATAGTAATTGCACGCTCAGTTTTTGCACAAGGTCGCCTTATCGAATTAATTAAGGAAAATTCAGAGGATCGTTGTGCCGACGAAGATATGATAGTGGATATAAGGCGCGCACTGGTCAATAACGGTATTTCAATAACAAATTTTGCACTAAGTTTAGCTCTATCGGAGAAGGGGGTTGCCAGTGTTGTAATTGGTGCCGATAGTCCAAATCACATAAATTCATGGTCTAATGAGGTAGCTTTTGATCAACTTAAATTGCTGCCTTTGCCATTGCTAGCAAAAATAAGAGCATATGATGGCGATTTGGGTAAACCACAATTGTGGTAGTCTTTACAGATATTGGGTCCAAACATTTTTTTTGAATTTTGAGAATTGAGTTTGTTTGATAATGGTGATTGTTTTTGTAAATTCCAAATTGTTGTCTGCAGATACTATTCTGCCTTTTTGTATCAGTTATAAAAATATTTATCCGAATGAAAAATTCAGATTTTTTTGTGTTGGCTCGAAGAAAACCGTGTTTGCGATTAAGGAAAATTGTATTTTGAACAGAGCTCTTTGTTTGACAGGCGAACTTTCTGATATCGGAGGTGTTGGTTTACAATTTTTGGACAGATTTGCCGAGAAAAGTTCAATCTTTCGAAAGTTGATTGTTTTTTTCAATCTAATTTGGACGCTTACCCATGTCTTTTGCGCGGGTGGGAAAGTTGTGCATTTTAAGTTTTGGGAACATCGTCTGCTGAGAGTTTTTCCGCGGATTAAACCAAAAAGTTTTGTACAGTTTCATTCTAATTGTTGGGGTGATAATCCTGAAGTAGATGCAGCCAATCGTGTTGATGGCAGAACAACGGTAAATGGTCCATTAATCTGTTTTGGGAGTGTCGTGTCATTTCATGATTACTGGCAGAAATATCTTGATGCAAAAGCGTTAGGCTTGCCCACAATTTTAGCTGCTCCAACACGGGCATCTGATGACTGGCTAAAATTTTTAGATGAAACTTGCGCCGATTTAATCGAGAAAGAAAAAATTCAAATTGGCTATGACCCAAAAAAACAACCAGTCACGATTGTGTTAAATATTCTCAATCAAGCTACCAAATGTGTAGATCTTGAAAGTCCTAAAGCTTGCCTGCTTGATACGCTCGACGCTTTGTGGCGAATCTGTCCACAGCGACCAGTCCTTTTGAAGCCTCATATTATCACTGATATGGGCGCTTTAGAGGAAGTTTTGAGTGAGACTAGGCATGAAAACGTTCAAATAACGAACATGCATCTGGCTATTTTAGGACGGCTGTCATCTTTGGCAATTTGCAACCTTTTCAGTCTCGGGATAGCTGACTGTTGGCTTAGCGGATGTCCCACCATGGAGTATACGGATTATAATAAGCGAGTGCTTGACGCAACGTCGGGTCGATCATTTGGAAAAGATTTCATTGATATATTCATTTCCGGGGAGAGTTCAAACTTGGATGCATCAATTGAGACCCTTCTGGCAAACGGCCGTATTGAGAGAAATTTTGATAATAAAGGGTTTGCAAACTCACACCAACTAGTGGAGTTTTTTGCTCATCCTATCTGAATATTTTTGAAAACTCATTTGAGGAAGTGGGCGAGTTGCCCGTTTGTAACATATAAAAACATATTTTGAATCCAGTTTTACAGGGAAGAAAAATGCATCGATATTTTGCTGTGATTCCTGCGAGAAAAGGCTCGAAGGGCATCAAGAACAAAAATATCCAGTCGTTCCGTGGCAAGCCCTTGCTAACTCATTCATTAACTCACGCAAGTCAAATGCAAACACTGTCCGGCTTTTGTTTGTGGACTGACTCGCCTGAGTATTATTCAATTGCAAATACACATGCACCAACGGGAAAAGATTTTGGTTTGAGAAGCAAATTCTGTTGTGATCAGAGTGAGGATTGGCAATTTTTAGAAGATCTGTACCAAGCGATGCGCAAAGTTAAATATAAGATTGATGCCTTCGTTTTACTTAGGCCAACGACACCAGAGCGATCTGTGGAAGAGCTTGACAGAATTGTGGGGCTGTTTGACATGCATTGGGATAGTTATGATAGCATGAGAACGGTGTCGGTGGCTGATAAAACTCCCTTCAAAATGTGGTTTGGCAAAAAAAGTGATAACGGGACAATCACAGGTGATCCTCTCAGCATCAGACTGACCAAAATAAAAAATGCGCACTCTATGCCAAGACAGTCATTGCCAGAGGTGTTCATTCAAAATGGGGTGATGGACATCATAAAGTTGGATATTGTAACAAACATGAGATCAAGTTCGGGTGATCGGGTTATGCTCGTTCCGACACAGGGAAAAATGGTCGATATTGACAGCGAGAAGGACTTTCTTTGATGTTTAAAATTATTCTGGAAATGGCAAACAACCACATGGGTTCAACCTCTCACGCTAAGACCATTATATCTTCTTTCTCAGAGGTCATTAAAAAAGTCGAGCTAGATGCTGAATATTATGTAAAATTTCAATATCGCGATTTAGATACATACATAAGAGAAGAGCTTAAAGGCAAAACCGATATCCATTTTGTAAAAAGGTTTGAGACTACTAGACTAACCGATACACAGTTTAAGGAAATAGGGGATTATGCGAGGGCGCGGGGGTTTAAGCTGGCTTGCACACCCTTTGACTCGGTGAGTGCAAGAAAAGTAATTAGCCAAAATTACGACATGATAAAGATTGCCAGTGCATGTATAGATGATTGGCAGATCCACGAAACGATAATCCAAGAATTATCAAAGCTGGATAAAAAAGATTTTGAAATCACCTTTAGTACGGGTGGAGCAAGTTTAGAACAGATCGACAGGCTAGCCTCTTTTTATAATCATCGGTTTACTGGCCCCTTGAATATTCTTCACTGTGTTGCCGAGTATCCCTATTCTACCAATCATGCGAACCTCGCTAAAATTAAAAGGCTTGCCGAGCGTTTTCCAAATTCAAGTATTGGCTATTCTTCGCATGAAACGCCTGACGAGCTTGATTTAGGCGCGTGGGCTGTCATTTTTGGAGCATCAGTGCTTGAAAAGCATGTTGGCGTTGACACGGATAAAATAGAAAATAATCAGTACACAATCCGGCCACAGGAATTTGAGCTTTGGCTGAAGAAAATTCAAAAAAGCGTTTTCAGCATGGGCGCGGCTAATCAAGTTAGCGAAACTGAATTAAAAACAGTTCATTCACTTAAACGTGGTGCGGTTTTTAAAAAAGCATTCAAAGCTGGCTCGGATATTGTTGAAACTGATGTTATGTTTGTTTTTCCTCGTGATGAAAACCAACTTGGTCCTGAACACTTCGGTATGTTCCAACCCAAGTATAGATTAAAGCAAGATGTTATATCAGGACAAAATCTTAGCTTGAGTATGTTTGAAATAAGCTCTGCGCCCGGAGACAAAGCGAACAGACAGACAATTGCAGAATATGTACACAGCGTAAAGGGTTTGCTTCGTGAGGCTGGGATCAGTTACCAAATTAATGCAAAGGATGTTGAGCTAAGCCACCATTACGGTGTTGACAAATTGAGACATTTTGGAGCTTTGCTGATATCTCGTATAAATAATGAACTGTATAGTAAAAAAATTGTCGCTATGGTTGCCGGTCAGTGTCACCCTGCGCACAAACATGCCATGAAAGACGAAACCTTTGAGGTTTTATGGGGACATCTAAGATTAATTATAGACGAAAGCCAAACTATCGACCTCGCGCCTGGCGATACCTACCGAATTCATCCCAATACTCTTCACTCTTTTTCAACAAACACTGGGGTTGTTTTTGAAGAAATTGCAACTGAGGCGACTCCCGGTGACTCTGAATACATGAAGCAAAATGACAAAAATAGAAAATCCAAACTTGATGACTTTTGGGCCCTTTTTTGATTGATTATAGAGACTTTATAATCGAAATGGGTGTCTTAGCATGTAATGCTTGGTTTATTCTCGTTAGCGCTTTTGAGTGACGTGGCTTGTTAATCGGTTGGAAAATTTTTTGTCCAAAGATTTTGTCAGATCCAAACAAGCTGAGAGGTGAACGCTGTTCTTACAGTTTGTCACCAATTGTTTAAACTCAGCTCTTTGCAGTATTTGTTAACATGTGTTTGCTGATTTCTAAAATAACGCTTCTACTACGGTTGACATGATGAATATCCTCAACGCGTTTTCAAAATTTTTTGCTCAGCTCCATTTTCTGCGGCACTTCAATCTGGTGAAAACCAAGGACGCAAGTCTTTGTGTGTTTTTGAATCTAATGGTGCTTGTTTCTGAGGCTGTGGGTTTTGCATCTCTATATCCGGTTATGTCCTTCATTGAGAGTGGCCAATCAGAGAGTGATTTTGCCTCAACTAATGAAATGCAAGCCCAATTGGTCTACTGGCATAAGTTTTTTGGTTTTGAGATAAGCGTTGTAAGCTTGATGTTTATAACATTTGCGCTTGTCACCTTGCGTCAGTCGCTAAACTATTTTGCGATTATTTTCAATGAGAAGCTTAAAATGCAAGCAGGGCTAAACCTTGGGGTGTTAGTTGTAGAAAAAACGTTATCGAGTAACTCAAATTATATCGGCAAAACCAACAGAGGTGATTTTATAGTAACTTGTGATCATGAATGCCAAGCGGTAGCAAGTATTGTAAGCATTCATATAATGTTGTTTCGCTTGTTGGTTAGCTTTATTGCCTATTTCGTTGTGGCTTTGCTGGCATCACCAATGCCAGCCTTCACGAGTGTAATAATTTTTCTGATGATTAGTTGGTTCATGAGTTCATTTGTTCAACAAGCTCATAGAACTGGTAAACTTAGTGTTGAAGTCAGACGCAACTTTGTGCACGCAATTTCCGAAATTTATGGTGCATGGAAAGTGATAAAACTTTACAACACTGAGAGGAGGGAAGCTCAAAGATTTTCTGATTTTGGTAAAAAGTTTGTTGATGTTCGAGTGAAACTTGCTGGTATTTCAGGGCTCATACAGTTGGTTTTTGTGCCGGCTGTACTGGCGGCATTGTTGTCTATCACATATATGATGATTGAAGTGATGCAACTATCGATTCCCGTTGTCTTAATATACACTGCATCAATGATTCGTTTGATGCCTATCTCCAAGGATTTTCAGGCGCGTTTTGCGATGTTGGCCCAATATGACCCATCTCTCTCTAAATTACGAAATATCATCGTAGAGGCTGGCAAGAATGCTGAAAAAATCAACGACGGTAAAAAATTAGTTAAATTAAAAAGCGGAATTGCCTTTGAGAACGTCAGTTTTAAACATGAAAATCAGGAAAATTTTGTTCTGAATAACGTAAATATTTTTCTTCCAAAGGGTAAAATTATTTCAATAGTTGGGCGGTCAGGCGCTGGCAAGACTACATTAATAGACCTGATCACTGGCATCATAAGGCCGATTGAAGGTCATGTTAAAGTAGACAATATCCCGCTTGAACATTACTCACTATCTTCAATAAGACGTAATGTTGCTGTAGTGACACAAGACACCTTTCTATTTAATGAAAGTATAAGAGACAATCTTTGTTATGGGTCCAATGTCTCGGATAAAAAAATCAATGAGGTTTTAGAGTTGGTTGGGATGTCGGATTTTGTATCTGGATTGCCATCAGGGCTGGACTCAATTGTGGCTGACAGTGCAAAAAACCTCTCAGGAGGTCAAAAACAGAGGTTTGCGATAGCGCGGGCACTCATAAAGAACACACCTGTTATTGTGTTAGACGAACCAACCAGCGCATTGGACAAAAATTCTGAGTCAGAGATCATTGGGGGTCTCCAATTTATGTGTCAGAGAGATGAAAAAACTGTAATAATGGTGGCGCCCCGCCCTGCCGCATTAGATGTATCTGATATTATTATCAATATTGCAGATGGACAAGCTGGTGTTGTTACCAGCATGTGACTGTATTCATATAGAAATGCAGAATTTGTATTTGGAGCAAAATGTCGTTGAAACAAAAATCTTTTTTAGTAACAGGTGGAACTGGGTCATTTGGGCAACAATTTATTGAGTTCGCACTCAACAATTTGTCACCAAAAAAACTGGTTGTTTTTAGTCGCGATGAACTAAAGCAATTCGAGATGGCATCAAAGTTCCCAGAATCTAAGTTTCCATGCATCCGCTATTTCATTGGTGATGTGCGTGATCGAAACCGTTTGATTCGTGCATTTTCTGGTATCGATACGGTTGTGCATGCCTCTGCAATGAAACAAATAGTAGCAGCTGAGTATAACCCAACAGAATGCATCGCGACTAATATTATCGGTGCGCAAAATGTCATAGATGCTGCAATCGAAAATGGCGTTCAAAAAGTGGTTGCACTATCAACCGACAAAGCGGCTAATCCAATCAACTTGTATGGCGCAACCAAGTTGTGCTCTGATAAGTTGTTCATCGCGGCAAACAATTTGTCTGGGGCACAAAAAACGCGTTTTTCCGTAGTGCGGTATGGAAATGTCGCAGGATCGCGTGGCAGTGTCATTCCATTTTTCAGGGAGCTTATTGCGAGTGGCAAAACATCTTTGCCCCTAACTCATCCAGATATGACGCGTTTCATCATTACTTTGGATCAAGGGGTTGATTTGGTTCACAAAGCGTTGAATGAAATGTGTGGAGGTGAAATTTTTGTTCCCAAGTTGCCTAGCCTAAAAATCAGAGATTTGGTTCCTTTGCTTGGCCAAGATCTCGATGTCCACATCACGGGTATAAGACCGGGCGAAAAACTTCACGAAGTGATGATTCCTGCAGAAGAAATTCGGAATACAATCGACATGGGGCAGTACTACATTATTCAGCCCAACCACCATTGGTGGAACGTATCAGATTTCAAAAAGACGATTGAAACGAAAGGCAGAGCCGTGAGTGGATTGCAGGAATATGCAAGCAATTCAAATACCAACTGGATGAATTCACAGCAAATTTCTGACTTGCTAGATAAATTGAATGCGTGAAGCTGAGAGCAGTGCTATAGTCTTATGAAGTTTCATTATGCCCGTCCAAATTTAACTGAAGCTGATGTCGCTGAGGTGATATCCGCTCTAGGACAGCAATTTTTGAGCCAAGGGCCAATTGTTGGTCATCTGGAGAATAAGTTACAAACTTTATTTTCAGTCAAGAACGCTGTCGTATGTAACTCTGGCACGGCTGCACTTCACATGGCTTATGATGGCATTGGGCTTAGGCCAGGAGCTGGCTTGATCACCAGCTCTGTGACTTTTTTAGCGACGGCGAATGCGGCGCGTTTTTGTGATGCCCCGGTAGGTTTTGCCGATGTTGATCCACTCACAGGAAATGTAACTGTTGATACGCTTAAAGCTGCTGTCAATGCAGCAAAATTTGATGTTAAGGCAATCGCGGTTGTGCATCTGGGTGGTCGCCCATGTGACATAATTGGAATTAAAGAATATGCAGACTCTATTGGAGCCTGCCTTATTGAAGATGCGTGCCATGCACCAATGGCAGAATATAAAGACAATTCTGGTGAACAATTTTCTGTTGGATCATGTGCGCACTCTCACGCCGCCACTCTTAGTCTTCATGCAATAAAGCATATGACCACGGGTGAGGGTGGTGTGTTACTAACAAATGACGATGAGCTTGCAGAACGAGCCAGACTTTTCAGGTCACATGGAATAACCCGTGATGTTTCTGAAATGGTGAATTCTACAGATGCTGGATCGCCATGGTATTATGAGATGCATCAGCTTGGACATAATTATCGGTTGAGTGAGATTAACTGTGCATTATGTCTCAATCAGGTTAAGAGGCTATCAGCAAATATAGATCGCAGGCAAGAAATAGCCGAACTTTACCATTCTTTTCTGGGAGACTCGGATGCATTGCACTTGCCAGAAATTGCGTCTTCGGTTGGCGCAACACATGCTTGGCATTTGTTTGCGCCAGCATTTGACTTTGATCATATTGGTAAATCTCGAAAACAGATAATGGTTGAACTCGCCGGCAAGGGTATTGGTACTCAGGTTCATTATATTCCACTTTATCGTCAACCCTACTACCGTGAAGATTACTCGACTGATGTTTTTGATGGTGCGGAGACCTACTACAAAAAAACACTGAGCATCCCAATGTATTACGGTCTTTCTGACGAGGATGTTGAAACAATCTCTGCTGGTGTCCGTTCCGTTATAGATAGCTAAATGAACCAACAATTTTACCCTGCTATTTATTTCCGAGTTGCAACAGATCCCAGAGTTGGCTTTGGGCACATGTCTCGTATGTTCGCATTACGACAAGTTTTCAAAGAGCCGGTTAAGTGGTTTGTAGACCCAAGAACAAAAAAATCGGTTAGCAAATTGGTTTCAAAAACTGACGAAATTTATGAAGAGACAGCAGTTGATAGCGTAGCTCAACTACTATCTGCTTCCAAAGCGCAAACAGATGGGTTGATCATTTGCGACAGCTACAACGTGAGTTGTAAAGGCCTTGCGGCGGCAAATCTGCCAATTGTTTATTTTTGTGACAGCGAAAAGTGTCCAGTTTTTGAGAACGTAACTGCTGTCAACTGCCAACCGGGTGCAATGCCTTATAAAAACTGCTTTGCTGGACCGCGTTTTATGCCAATTGATACAAGAGGAAAACAACAGGCAAAGGTAGACTTTGCTTCTGTAAAGAATCCAATTCGTTGCTTAATCGGTTTTGGGGCTATTGATACCGGCAATATGACTGCTCTTGCCTTGAGTGCATTAAAATCTGATGAGAAAATAAGAGAGAGTGTTCAACCGATTTGCCTTCTTGGCCCTCATTTTAAGCATGATGACATTGTTAAGACTTTGCTTGAGTCTTTCGCAAAATCGAAAATAGTAAAAAACTGCCCCTCAGTGCTTGAATTACCTTATATCTGCGATATTGCAATCGGAGCGCCCGGAGTATCGCACGCGGAGAGGTTATATGCAGGTATACCAACGGTTCTTGTGCCGCAAAATGACAAGCATACAGCACTATGCATGAGCTGGCAAAATGAGGGGTGTGCCGTGTACGCAAGGCCTGAACCAAAGCATATTAGCAGTCAAATAAATGCATTGATTGCTGATCAATTCAAACGAGCGCGGGCGATTTCAAGGAGAGGCCAGCGCGTTATTGATGGCAAAGGCGCGTCACGAATATTGTCTGAATTGACAATGCGCGGGCGGAGCATATGACCGCGTGACAAGAAAATATCATCTGGTAGAGAGTATTGGTGAATTGAGAAGGTACCAAGAGACTAAAGTAAAGGATTTTAAGTGTCCAAAAGATTTTCCGCTTTTATTTTGGTTTGGCCCGAGCACCTATTTTATATATTTAAAGGAAAGTGCGTTGGGTGCAATAAATGCGCAAAAAAATCTAGACGTTTTCTTACCTTTGAATTTAATGTTACTCGCTGACGCTGAGAACGTAATTAAGAGGCGCAGTGCGTTTCCACAATTAATACGTCATCAAACAGTAAAAGGAGATGACCATGGTAAACAATCTTGATGAAATTGTTGCTGAACTGAAAACTGACGGTATTGTGGTTGTCAATGATGTTTATTCCTCTGAACAATGCGATGAGTTTCGGGACATATTAGACCGCGCAGTCGCAAAGCGAAGAAGTATTCAAAGTTATTGTGGGGACGATACTAATCAAGTTTTAGATAATTATTTCACAGATGATCCTAGCCTTCTTGAACTTTTGTATCAGCCTATTACCGATAAAGTCATGAGAAGAATGATTGATGACGACTACGTTTTGATATCGCCATCGGCGCGCAATAGGAGACTTGTTGTCGATGGCAAATTTGGGAAAAAAACATCCGGCCACGGATGGCATACCGATAGCAGGTTTACACAAGGCGGCAGAGGTTTTGAGCCTAGTCTTTGCTACATGGCTGTCGTTCTTATTGATGATTTTGCTTGTGATAACGGCGCAACCCATTTCATTCGGGGATCCCATAAGCTTTACCAACGGCCTGAGGATAGAGATGCGGACCTCGACTATGAAAATATGGTTGGTAAAGCTGGCAGCGTGGTAATTTTTGATACGGCGTTATGGCACCGGGTTGGTGAAGCGAGCAGGAAGAGTAGATGGGGAGTTTTCAATACCTATGGGCCTTGGTTCATGAAACCTTATCATAGATTTTGGGAAATGTTTTCAGAACAAGAATTGAGTGAGATGTCTCCAATTATTAAACAGATGCTGCATTGTGACTCTCTCCCGCCTAGAGACCATGATGAGAGCATGATAACTCTGCGTCGCGTCAGAGAGAGAGTTGAGTGTGTCTAGATATAGCGTGCAGATTTCGGTGGTATAGTAGCCTGCCTAATCATATTTTTTTGAATTCGTCGCCCGCACTGACTTTATACTATGTAGCAAAGTCATAGAGCATTCGCCCTTCAAAAAGTGGTTAACGGTCTTGCCCTGATACTAGGTGTTCTCACTATTATTGTTTCCCAGGAATTCTATACTTTTTAATAAACCCTATGCGGCGTATTTCTTCAATCTAAATTGAGCTGAGTCTATGCAATACTGTTACGATCTTTCAAATCACCAAACGGTTTTTTGTGAGAGTTTGCAGGCTCTAAGGCAGGCCTGGGATGCTGGTTTGCCGCGAGACGCACTTACTCTCTTTCGCTCGCCGGCACTTGGTGCTTCATCCGATATAATCAACGGATTTAATCTCGATTTACGCGCAAGAGGCAAATCAAAAACTTACAAAGATATTTATTTAGAAATCGAACAAACCACTTACTCGTTGTACTGTGAATCTCTAAAATATTTCAACAAGTCACAAAGCTTGATCATTGGTCGAGCCTACCAGGAGTGGCTAAATCTATGTTACTCAGCTTCACTTTTGAGTCGAGCAGATTTGTCTGAGAAACGGCTTATAATAGACCCTGTTGTAGACAGAAAATTACAACCTACTTACCGACGGGCACATTGGAACACTCTTTTACAAATCAATTCAAAAGCTGAAATCTGGCGCCCTAATGTAAATGTTTCGCCATTAGAAGAGGTTGCACCGATAAGCCGCCGCTTTAACGTGATGGGAGCTAGGCACTATCTTTGGCGGCTTTTTCAGATGGTTCAAAGAAAAAAGCCAGATGAGAAAAATGGCAAAATAATTTATTACTGCACTGACTCCGAACTGGTAAGGGAAGTTGGCCTTGAATTTGCGTTTCGTGGGTTCCGTATCGAGCACTTAGACCTCAAAAAATTAGCTAAAAAAGACAATGATAAAAATGAATCACATTTTTTAACTGGAGAGTTTAAACTTCCAGATAGCATTTGCGAACTTTTGCGAATTGCCGTATGCGACCTTATCGAACCAGATTTTTACGATATCGTCGTTAATTACTATGCTTCTCATGTGCAGGAGGAGTTTTTTGTTTATTCATCAACCTTAAATAATTTAGAAAAATCAGATGGTCGTTATCAGAAGAGCATAATTTTGTCTAATTATCCGTCCGGCGCAGAGGCTGTTGCCCTCGGAGAGTATTGTCGAAACAACCAATCTGTTTTTGCGGCCACACAACACGGAATAACCCGCGAATTTTTAAACAACCCACAAAACTTGATTAATTATGAGCATACTGTAGCCACTCACTTTATTAGCTTTACCGAGAGTGCGCAGACCATTTCAAGTAAAGTAACCAAATATTCTGGAACTACTTATCGCGGCATCTCCTGCGGTTTACCCAGATGTTTTTGGTCGACCCGTTTAAAACAACAGTCTTGGTGCAGTAAAAAGTTACAGAAACTTCCGTTGCTAATGGTGGGATCGCTAACTACCCGTGGTTATCTTCAGAATGGGGGTGTTTTCCTCTCAGATCAGAAGAACATTGAGACGGAAAAAAGCGTTTTTAATGCCGTTAGCCGCGCAGTGCCGTTGGTCGAATACAAACCCTATCCAACAAAACGATACATTGATTTTGACCCTTTTGTTGAGCAGATCTTGAAAAATATCACCGCTAAGCAGGCTGTTCGAAAGTTTTGGGATTTTCGCTATGTTGAAAAGCAATATCGAGGTTTCATTATGTCTGGTGCAACTTCAACATTGAGTTGGTGTTTAATGACCGGCAAACCGGTTATCTTTTTAGACCAAGACGTCGATGCATATAGACTTAGCACAGAAACAAAGGAAATTTTTAAAAAAGTGTTGTTTTACTTTGATATGAGGGACAGCAATTTCTTAGAAGACCTCACTTCGTTTCTAGTCGAATATGAGCAATCCTTAGAAGAAAAATGGTCTAAAATGCTGCCCGCTAGATTAATTTTCATGGAAGATCTCATGAGGCCGTCTCAGTCTGACAAAGTGTATGAATTTTTAAAAGATGAATTGAGTAGGTTAACCGCAACAAAAATCAGTGAAAAAATACATGCAAGAACTAGATGAATTACGGCGTTTGCTTGCCAACACAACGCAGCGTTTTACTCATTACCAAAATTTACCACCAAGTTTGTTACGTAAATATGGCTATGATCTGCTTGGAGAGTATACGCCTGAACAGTTGTCCTTGGATGCATCACGGCTCAAATTTCTTGAAAAACATTTAGGCTTACAAGGTTTAAAAGTTACAGAAATTGGGAGCAACCTTGGCTTTTTTTGCCTACAATTGGCAGAAACTCATCAAGCGGTTGTTACTGGGTTTGAGCCCATAGAAAGTTACGCTAGAGCCTCCACACTAATGGCAAGATTGTTGAGTTTGCCCGAGGAAAACTGTCAGTTTATTTCTTCTGGTGTAACACTTTCCAATATAAGCTTTATTGATAATTGCGATTTGGCGATTGAGCTCAACGTTATGCACCATGCTGGTTCACTTTTTGACTGTGAAGTTGTCGAAAATTCAGGTGGATGGCTGCAATATGCAACCAAAAGACTCGCAGCTATTCGTGAAAAGGCAAGATATCTGTATTTTCAGACTGGAAACATGAGAAATGGTAAGCCGTTGTTTGCCTCAGAGGACTCAATTGAAGTCGTGTCAAAAATTTTGGATGATTCGGGCTGGTCAGTCGACACTGTCGGTATGTTAAAAGATCTCTCTACGTATAATTTAGATTACGAATCATACCTAATGTCAGACATTGATGAAATACCTCGATATCAGTGTCGACGTAACCCACAAACTGATAAAGTCGAATATCTTAATCTTCAGACTAACAGCAAAACCTCCCTTGCAACGGGGCTTGGGAATAGACCGCTTTGGATTTGCTCCTAGAAAAATGGAGCGCGCTATTATATATATTGGAGGAAGTTATCCCCAAATTTCTAACATTGTAGCACTCAGATCTGCCGGTTTAGCGGTTGTTTTAGTTGATCAGAATCAAAACTGTCCTGGCTCCAATTATGCGACCGAGACGCATGGTTTAAGCGCGTTAGATGTGGAAGGCTTAGTTACATTAACTTTAGAGCTGAAAAAGCGTTATCAGATACTCTTCGCATATGGTGTTGCTGATTTCTGTTATTACGCTATCGAAAAAATACACCGCACTTTGGGTTATCCTTATTTGTACGTTGATTATGATAACTTCACTCAAAAAAGTGAAACAAAAAAAATTTTCAGAAAAGCAAACATTCCACATCCAAGGCAAATCGCGTCGGCAAACTCTCTAAAAAAATTGTTGGCTGAGGTTGAAAATAATCAATATTCAGGTTCGTCTGTTTTGAAAATTGACGGCTTAAACAACAGTGCTGGTGTTTTTTATCTGAGAGAGACAACTACAACAGCAGTGAAGCATCACCTTGAAAATTCTGGATATGAAAATGGCCCAGCATTCATAGAAGAGCATGTGCAGGATTATGACAGATTGGTAAATATTGATGGTTTCTTAGTTGATGGAATTTATATTCCTGTTACAACCACTAGCCGGATACTTGCAGAAGATGATAAGCGTCGTAATCTTGTCATGATCCAGCCGGCTCTAAATTTGACTGAGAGTCAAATCGAAACCCTAGTAAAGTACTCTGTAAATTTTTCAGCAGCGGCGAGTTATTATTGGGGGCCAATTTCCATTGATTTCTTGCATAAAAGCGATGGTTCATTTTGTGCAATTGAGGCGAGCCCCCATTTTCATGGGATAAGCTCGACTATCAAACTGATTGGGTTATCACCGTTGGAGTATTTGGCGAAAGAATTGCTGTCACGTGACACGGTCGAAACAAAACGGATTAGATTAACAACTTGTTTTCATCCGCGTCGACCAGGCCATATCGCGTGCCATCAACTTTTTCATGACGGTGAGAGTCCTATTGATATTAACGACCTGTTGGAGAAATGGCTCGTGCAAGAATATATTTTTGATGGGTGCTCTTTGGACCGTCCTGATTCAACGGGTGGATGGTTTGTCGGTCTGGCGTGGCAACACATCAATGGGGTCACAGACGCCCAACATTTGCAAAAAATGTTCAATCGAGAAATTGCCAAAAGACGCTCTAAAATTTGAGAAATTTTATAGGGTAGAGGGAGTAATTTGATGTGTGGGATCGGAGGAATCATCAGCCTAACCCAAAAACCAATAAAAAATGCGAGAGCAAAAGCTCGTTATTTGCTGAGCGCTTTACATCATCGTGGTCCAGATGACCGCGGTTATTTTGTTAGTCCGTCCTGTAACGTTTTACTCGTAAATACCCGCCTGTCCATTGTGGGAACAAATGAAGTATTCCCTCTTCCGATGTCATCCAAACACAAAAATACAATGTTAGCATTTAATGGTGAAATATATGATTTTATTGAACAAAGGGAGGCTCTTAGCTGCAAGGGCATCACTTTCAGAACGTCAACAGATACCGAGGTTCTGCTCAATGGGTTGGACGTTTACGGACCATCGTACCTATCAAAATTAGATGGTTTTTGGTCTTTTGCTTACGCGGATTTTGACGCTAATACAGTCATGTTGGCACGAGACCTGATGGGAGAAAAACCGCTTTATTACTACAATGACGGGGATTTCTTCTATTTTTCGTCAGAAATAGCGCCTCTTCTTGGTGTCATTGAATGCAAACCTAACTTTGACTTCAATTCGATTGCGACTGCGATACAATACCGTGCTCCACGCTCTGGTGAGACTTTGCTCGAGGGTGTTTGCCGTCTGCGGGCGGGCCATGGAATAAAAATCCATGTTAGCACTGGCAGTTTTGAGTTATTCCAAGCGCAAAGTTTGGGGATTGAGTCATGGCTGAATTTTTTCAGCAGCAATCCCGATTTAGAGGAAATATTGGAGGTTTATTCTAAGGAAATTGGTCAATCAATTCGGAGAAGGCTGCCGCGTGAAGTTGCCTTTCAGGCCACGCTCAGTGGAGGCATTGATAGCACTCTGATTAATTGTTTTTTGCGTGAATTTTTTGACGGCGACATAAGTGCTTTGCACGTTCATTCTCAAAGCTCATCCCCGAAAAAAGGTGAAGATTTGAGCGAGTATGAAGCTGCAAAATTTACTTCAGAAGTTCTAAAAATTGATTTACATGAAGAAAACCTAATCAATCGAGAAACAGCCAAAGTGTACAGTGAGTGCGCTCAACAGAGTTTTGATGGCATTCTTTGTGAGGGTGTTGCTGACTTTAGGCAGCTTGCGCGTTTCACCCGGAGAAATGACTGCAAGGTTCTCGTGCTGTCGGATGGTCCTGATGAGTTGCTAGGCGGCTACAATGTGGATCTACGCGTCCAACAATTACAAACGAAGCTAAGAAATCTAACACAAGAGAGCCGTTCTCGGTTAGTTTTGCGAGCCTTTGACAATGAGCATATGCGCAACAAATCGCAGTCGCTGACGAATTGGGCGTATCAAGTAAGTGAGCCATTTGCTGTTCGACCCAACCACTGTGGCACAACTATCAATCAAATGCACAACCTGTTTGCAGAAAAAGTTGTTGATCGAACATTCAAAGCTTTTGGTAGCCTTCCTGCTGAATATGATCAAATAGGTGGCAGATTGGATTATTCTCAGAAAGCTGCATTGGGGTATGCTACATCCTCTATGCCCGATTACATAAACACGAGAAGCGACAGAGCTTCGATGGCCGAATCAGTTGAAGCACGATTGCCACTTATGGCGCCGAACGTTGTCGCACTCATGATAGCAACTCCACAAAAATATAGGTGCTTTAGTTCAAAACTATCAAAATATTTGCTACGAGAGCTTGTAAAGCGGCGGATAGGGCCAGAGGTCGCGCTTCGCCAGAAGTATGGCTTCGCTGCGCCTGCTTGGAAATCCCAAATAATAGAAAAAGAGTTGCGTATGCATGAGACTGTTATGGATTGTCCAATGTTTACTGATTTACCATTCAAAAAATCAGCGTGTAATTTTGTGACGCAAGTTGGAAATGAACGCCTTCTGTGGATGTTTTATTGTTTGGCTAAAACTTGGGACTCGCATCGCAAGATGCGCAATGTTTCCTCGTAGTTTTTCATTCAAGTTCTGTTTTTGACTAGATGGTTTGCAATACAATGAACTCATCGTGTGATAATCAGGGTAATGCCTATTTAGAACAAAAACGCCGAATGCAACGCTTCGAATAATATAAAATAGTCAGCTTAGGACTGTACCTGCTTCTCTAGCAAATGCATATGCGATGGGTTATCATGTTGTCTGAGCGCAAACAAGTGTACTTTGCGTGCTTTCATCAAAGACGGTGCGAATATGAGCGTGAGCGAATTAACGAAAAACGGTACATGGATAATCGCGGAGATTGGAATTAACCATGAGGGTAGTGTCCACACTTGTAAAAATTTAGTCGATGTGGCCGCAAAAGCAGGGGCAAACGCCGTTAAGTTGCAGACTATTGATCCAAAACTTAATTATTCAAGTGATACTGAAAGTTACAAGATTTTTGAAAAAGCCCAACTTACATTCAGTGAATTGAATGAAGTTTTTGAATATGCTCGGGCACGCCGGGTAGAGCCTTTCACAACGGTTGGAGATGTCAAAACATTACGAAAAATCGAGTGCTTGCGTCCAGCTTGTTACAAGGTTTCTAGTGGGTTGCTCACTTGTACCCCAATCATAGATGAAATTGTTCGACTGGGAAAACCAATCATTCTCTCGACTGGCATGGTTGGCATAAAAGAGATAAAAGAAATTCTTGGTTCAATAGAGACCTTGTCACCAGATATGATAGCTATCCTGCACTGCGTATCCCTTTACCCAACTGAACTTGAAGACTTAAATTTGTCACAAATACAATTTTTAAGCGCTAAGTTTGGCTTCTGTGTTGGATTTTCAGACCACTCTGGTCGTCCAGAAATAGCATCTAATGCTGTGATGGCTGGCGCTAAGATCATTGAGTGTCATATAACAATTGATAAAACACGGGCTGGATTTGACCATAAGGTATCGCTCGACCCTAATGAATTTAAACATATGGTAAGCCGTGTTCGGTACGCTGAAAAAATGTTGGGCGCGCCAGAAGCTATTCGAACTAAAAGAATTAGAAAAGTTGGCGCTCAAATGGGACGATATTTATCAACCATTGAAGATGTGAAAAAAGGTGATGAACTTTCGCTCGAAAATGTTGGATTTTTAAGATACACCCAAACACACGACCTTTTGCCAGCAAACAAATTTAATGAGTTATCTGAAAAAAAATTTAAACGAAACATTGCTGCATTCTCTCCTATCTTATTGGAGGATCTAACAGATGCGTGAAAGTAAATCGATCATTATCACGTGTATTGGTGGGGGTTTGAGTTATGAATTTATAGAGTTGCTCAAATCTTCAAAAAGGTATGAATACTCTATTGTTGGTGTGGATACATCTGAAAGTGCCGTCGCTCGCCACATTTGTGACGCTTTTGAGAAGGTGCCAAATGGTGCCGATAGTTCGTATGCTGAACACATGCACCAGATTTGCAAAAAACATGGTATTGATCTAATTTTTCCATGCTCAGACGCTGAGGCACTCGCACTTGCTCGTTATCGCAAAGCATTTGATGATGAAGGCATTGTCGTTGCGTGTAACGATTATGAAACGCTACTCACGATTAGTGACAAAGCAAAAACATACCGTAAACTTGAAGATATGGGCTTTGGGACGCCTTTGTGGTGTCAAACTTTCTCTCACAAGAAGATTAGAGAACAAATAAGTGAATTAACATCAAGGAAAAAAAGTGCGGTTGTAAAGTTGCCCGATGCAAGAGGAAGCCGCGGTATTTTTGTGTTGGATGATAAAGTTGAGGGTGAAACATTTTACAACAACACACGAGAAATACACGCAAACCCAACCTTTTTTTTGAATGATATATTGCCCACGCTTAATCCAGAAGATGGCTACATCGTTATGGAGCGATTGCTTGAGCCAGTTTGCGACCTTGATGTATTGGCATGGCATGGAGAGGTCGTTCATTCTGTTTCCAGGCGTCGCCTGGACTCCGCGAGCCCAAACAATGGTCACGTAGTTGAACAAAATGTTGAGGTTATGAAGCTTGCAAAAAATATTGTGCAAAAGATGGATCTCAGCTGGATATTTGACGTAGACTACATGTTTGCATCTGACGGATCGCCGGTAATTCTAGAGATAAACCCCAGAGCCAGTGGTAGTGTAGCAGTCCCTATTGCCGCTGGGGTTCCATTGTTTGACGATATGCTATCTTTGGTCTTTGGTGAAAATATTGAAGAAATAAAATACCCTGAACAAATGGTTGTTTACCCTGTGAAGAGTTTACGAAAAAGATCGCTCCGATAATATGATAGCGGCCATAATACAAGCACGAATGGGATCACGCCGTCTTCCGGGAAAGGTATTGCTACCCATTGCGAATACCACAGTGATTGGCTTTATGATTGAACGGGTCATGAAAGCCAAAAAACTAGATAAAATTATTGTTGCGACTACCGAAAATTCAGTTGATGACATTTTGTGTGATGCATTGGTTGATATGGGTATTAACTTTTTTCGAGGCAATGAAAATGACGTGCTAGGTCGGTTTCATGCTGCTGCTGTTGATTGTGGTGCGAAGGTGATTGTACGTCTAACAGCAGACTGCCCATTAATGGATGGACAGCTCATTGATGAGGCGATTACTGAATTTCTTACCGGCGACTATGATTACTTCAGTAATGTGATTGATCGCAGTTTTCCAGATGGCCTTGATATTGAAATTTTTTCTTCTGATACTTTGGCAACAACCACGCAGGAGTGCACTGACGCTTGGTCGCGCGAACATGTCACGCCTTACATGAGAGCCAGTTCTGGCCTAAAGGTCAAGACTGGCAATTTCAAGGTAGGGAATTTTAAATTCACAGCGAACTTTGCGCATTTGCGTTGGACGTTAGACACGGCATCAGATTATGAGTTTTTTTGTGCTTTAGCCGAGCATGATGTTACGAATTTGGGTTGGCTAGACATTGTCTCGCTGCATACACAAAACAGTGATTTACTGATGTGGAACCGAGGTATAACTGGGTGTCAGTCCAGTTCTGTCTCTGTTGAAGACGCTTGGTCTCAGCCGAGCTTTAAGCGTTCGGTGCAACATTTGTCACGGGCGCTTGGGTCAATTCCGGTTGGAAGTCAAACGTTTTCAAAAAGCTATCTTGGTTGGGTTATGGGTCAAGCGCCAATCTACGCAAAATCAGGCTCTGGCCCGATTATCACTGACATCGATGGGAATAATTATATTGATTACATGATGGCTCTGTTACCGGTTGTGCTGGGACATGCCGATCCGTTTGTTGACTCAGCTGTTGTGAGACAATTGGCTAGTGGTACTAGCCTGTCATTAAGCGGTGAAATCGAAGTGGAGTTGGCAGAAAAGCTTGTTTCACTCATTCCATGTGCCGAGATGGTGCGCTATGGAAAAAACGGTTCTGATGCAACGACCGCCGCCGTAAGGCTTGCGCGTGCACACACCGGTCGTGAAAAAATCATCGTTTGTGGGTACCATGGCTGGCACGACTGGTTCATAGGGACAACTGCAAAACATCTCGGGGTGCCAGAACCGGTTCGTCAATTAAGCCTGACTTTTCCTTTTAATGATTTAAACGCACTGGCTGATTTGCTTAAAAAACACGACAACGACATCGCTGCTTTGGTGATTGAGCCAACTGGGAAGGTCGTACCTAAGCCAGGTTTTTTAACAGAGGTGCGCCGTTTATGTGATCACCACGGTGTTGTCCTAGTGTTCGATGAGGTTATTTCAGGCTTTCGCATTGATATGGGCGGGGCGCAAGCCTACTACAATGTCACACCTGATTTGGCTGCATTCGGCAAAGCAATGGCGAATGGATACCCAATATCTGCACTTGTAGGTAAAAGAAAAATTATGTCAAAAATGCAGGACATATTTTTCTCAGCTACATTTGGCGGGGAACTCTCATCAATCGCTGCGGCGATTGCGACGATAACAAAACTTGAGAAGACTGATGGCATTCGTTGCATGCATATGCTTGGTGACAGGCTTATGAAAGAACTTAATGCCACGCTTTCAGACGTTGGTCTTGGTAAAATGATTTACTATACCGGTGAAGCATGGTGGCCGCGGGTCGCATTCAATGATCTACCAATTGAACAATCCAAATTATTGGCACTGATGAGACAGGAATATGCAGCACAGAACTTGTTGATCGCATCAGGATTAAATTTATGTCTTGCGCATGATGACTCACAAATTGTTGATCAAACTTTAAAAAGAGCAAAACGGGCTTTTGAGGCATTATCAATTGCAATTCACGCGCCTGATCCGTCAAAATTCATAAAAGGTGAGATTGCCACGTCTGATTTTGAGGTGCGAGGACATATAAAAGCTTGATTATGGTCAATCGAGATATCAGACCGGCGACATTAGTTGATTGGGCTTTGTTGCGTTCGTGGGTGAATGCTGATGATAGTCTGAAATGGAAGCGAGATACTAAAAAACTTATTTCAATAGGCGAGCATTTAGCGTGGTTGCGTTCGCGCCTTGCTGATCCATTCACGCAAATCTGGATTGCTTTGTGTGACGGCGAACCAACTGGTCAGGTAAGATTAGAAAAAAAAGATGATTTTGTTTACGTGGACATTTACGTTGTCGCGGGGGCGCGGGGAACAGGTCTTGCGAGTTTCGCGCTGAATGAGTCGATTAGTCGCTATACGGCAATTTTTGGAAGAGCAAAAATTTGTGCCATTGTGAATCCCGAGAATGAAATGTCAGAAAAGCTGTTTTTGAACAACGGGTTTCATAAAGCTGAAAATGAGACGGATAAGTGGTTAAAATACATACGGGTGGCGGGATGACGAAAATGAGTAAAATTAACACCGTTGCGGTCATTATGGCTCATCCTGATGATGAGGTGCTTGGTTGTGGTGCTAGCCTGGCACGATTATCGCGGTCCGGGGCATCTGTTCATATATTCATATTGGCGACTGGTCTTACATCACGTGGGCCAGCCGACAAAACGGCGTTACTTGCTTTAAAAGATCAAGCAAGGGCCGCGACTGCCATACTTGGAGCGGCAACAATCGATTTTGCTGATTTTCCAGATAATGCGATGGACAGTGTGCCATTGATTGAAATTGTCAAAAAGGTTGAGTCATTCTTGACCAAAATTAAGCCTGATTTGATTTTTACGCACCACAGCGGCGATATTAACATTGACCATGATTTAACCCAGCGCGCCGTGATGACTGCTTCGCGAGCGCTGCCTGATAGCAAGCTTTTAGAGGTGCTGGCCTGTGAGGTTTTGTCATCAACAGAGTTTGGTCCGGCGAACAAACGTTTGCAACCGCATCTATACATGCGTCTGACTGAAGAAGATATGAATGCCGCTATTGACGCACTTATTTGCTATAAAGGAGAAATTCGTGATTGGCCACATCCAAGATCGGTGCGAGCACTGGAACACCAATTGCGGCTCCGTGGCGCGGAATGTGGTGCTGATGTTGCAGAAGTTTTTGAAGTCCTGAGAATGGTGCGTTAAGTGCGACAAAAAAAAACGTTGATGATTATGCGTTTATACACGGGGCTGGAGCGGTCTCTTGAGACTGGTGTGTGGCAACCCGAGGGTGTGCCGACAGTATATAATTTTATCAATAGCGCGAGTACAAAATACGATCTAACCCTAATCCTGACATGCAAAGACTCTGGAAAAACATACATGTCAGGTTGGAAAGAAAAAGAAGATAGAATTTTTTTCCTGACCGGTTTGCCAGCGCCTATCGTTGTATTAGCTGGAACTTCATTTTTTGGCAGTCTTTTGCCCCGAAAAATTGCAATGATTTTTCGGGATTTACGCCATCTCTGTAAAATTTTCCATTTTGTGTGGTTTGAAAAACCCGACCTTATTTACTGTGATGGTGCCAATGTTACTTTTGCCTATTGTCTTTCTAAAATATTTCCTAAAACGCCAGTAGTATTAAGGCTTTTGGGTATTTGCTCATTTTTAAGGAGTCTGCCTGACGCGAGACGTCTTGTTCATCGTATTTATAAACTGGCCTTTCGTGGCAGATTTTCTATGGCAATAGGAACGCAAGATGGAACAGGCACAGAGTATTTCTTTGACAGAGCGCTCAATGCATCTGTGCCCAGATGTGTCTTGCTTAATGGTACCGACGAGGCAAAACCGTTTCCTGGGTTGGAAAAAACCTTACCTTTTGGATGGTTGGATACGGCGTCACAATACAAAACTGTTTTATTTGTTGGAAGAATAGAGGCCGATAAGGGCATCAGGATATTTATTGACGCTGTTTTGGGCGTGCTTTCATCTGGCGTGAATGGTGTGCGCGCAATTATCGTCGGGTCGGGTTCGCTTTTTGATGAAGTGAAACAGAAAGTTGATCAAAGTGGCTATGAGGACAATTTTCTTTTTACCGGCAGCGTGCCTCATGCGCATATACTCGGTTTCCACTTTTTGTCGGACATATATGTGTCTACAAACAGTGATGGCAACCTAACAAATGCCAACCTTGAAGCAATTGCCGCAAATGCGTGTATGATCGTGCCCGCGCCACAACAAGAAAAACATATTGATGTGAGAACAACCGAATATTTTGCTGATGCGGTATCTTATTTCAGACATGACGATCCAAATGATTTGAAAGAGAAGATTCTGCATCTGGTCAATAATCCATATGAAATAGAGCGGCTGTCCCGTAAACTTGCCACGAAGAAAAAGTCGTTTATGCGTTCTTGGGACGAACGTGTGCAAGAAGAAATGCAAATTTTAGATTCAATAGTGTCTCAAGAGGTTTAACTAATGTGTGGCATTTTTGGGGTTATCGGGCGTGACAAAAATTTCATGTCTGATTTACGTGTTTTAGCATCACATGCGACACAAAGAGGTCGCGACTCCAGTGGCCTGATGACATTCGATAAAAACTACTCAGTCGTAAGGGCCGAATACAGTTTGTCCCAACTTATCAAGAATGTTGAGTTGCGCGATGTCAGTATTGCACTTGGTCACAGTCGGTTGATTACCGATGGTGCGGTTGACAACCAACCGGTTGTTTTGAATGGGATTGTGGCGTTTCACAATGGCATCATTGTGAACGCAGATGAGTTGTTCCAGTTTGAAAACATTGACCGGCATCAAGAGATTGACACGGAAATTATTCCCGCGCTGGTACATAAATACAATTTTAACAGGGACTTAGGCAATGTTAAAGACATACTATTGTCACGTTGTGAAGGCATTGTTGCTACAGCGATCGCTCTGCCAAAGTTTGGAAAGCTGGTTCTGCTATCTAACAATGGTAGCCTTTATTATGGTGAAAAAAGGGATGTCAAGTTCTATGCCTCTGAGGAATATCCGCTAACAATTATTGGTTGTCAGAAAATCGAGAAAATCCAAGATGATATAAAAATACTAGATTTGCCGGTGTCAAAGCATGCTGACATTCCTGTAGAAGATAGGCGCGTGCAACGTCGTTCGCTCGTTTTTGGCCTACAAAAAAACAGTGATGAAGAAAAGCTGTTAGAGAACAATGAGCCGCAGGTTCGACGTTGCACTAAATGCATCCTGCCAGCAACGATGCCGTTTATCAGATTCGACGCAGACGGAGTTTGTAACTATTGCCATAATTATACGATTGCAAACAAACCGAAGCCAGTTGAAGAACTCTTTAATCTTGTGGAACCCTATCGCCGACCCGGTAGAGACGATTGCATTGTTCCATTTTCTGGTGGGAGAGACAGCTGCTATGGGTTACACCTTGTTGTAAAAGAGCTGGGTATGCGCCCTATTACTTACACCTATGACTGGGGTATGGTTACAGACCTTGGTAGGCGTAATATTAGCCGAATGTCGGCAAAAATGGGTGTTGAGAACATAATTATCGCCGCTGATATCAGGCTGAAACGGGAGAATATCAGGAAAAATATTCAAGCTTGGTTGAAATCGCCTCACCTGGGCATGGTAAATTTGTTCACAGCTGGTGACAAACATTTTTTCCAGCATGTGGAAACCGTGAAAAAGCAGACGGGCATTGACCTAAATCTTTGGGGCTTAAATCCGCTGGAAACAACTCATTTTAAAACAGGTTTTTTAGGAATACCCCCATATTTTGATGAACGGACCGTCTATTCAACCGGTCTTCAAAAACAAATCAGATATCAGTCGTCGAGGTTCAGAGAATTTTTAAGCAACCCAAGTTATTTCAATAGCTCAATTTTTGACAGCTTGAGTGGTGAGTTTTACAGGAGCATAAAAAAGAAGAAAGACTATTTTCATATTTATGATTATTGGAAATGGGATGAAGATGTAATAGAGAAAACA